>JAEEGL017207333.1_pt1 | contig 45504 bp, 31 predicted proteins | sample 9134231 | NCBI WGS metagenome assembly JAEEGL01 (sample SAMN16246548, study PRJNA631951) | gut metagenome | biome: gut microbiome; feature: rumen; material: fiber-attached | host: Bos | place: Iran: Karaj | collected 2018-10 | reverse complement strand
TTGCGGGATCTCATCATCGCATCTATAAGATCACCGTCATTAGTCATGATAAGGAGCCCTTCCGAATCCTTGTCGAGACGTCCGCAGTAAGTGATACGCTTCGGATATCCGATGTGATCTATTACATTTCTCTCATCTGACTTCCTTGCGGTACATACTATCCCGCGCGGCTTGTTGAAGGCAAGGTATACCTTCTCATCAATTCCCCCGACTTCCTTCCCGTCAACGGCCACTACCATATCAGGTGTTATTCTCATTCCGCTTTCTGCCGTTTTCCCGTCAACCGTTACCGCTCCCCGTGCGATCAGTTCATCGGCACCACGCCTTGAACATACTCCGCACTCTGCCAGATATTTATTTATACGTACCCCCGCTTCACTCACTTCATATACCTTCCGGTCTCTACGCATTTTGCTTCATGTTCAGCATATATGGGTTCCACCTGCTCCGCAAGCCTGTCATACTTATCCGCTATGCTCTTCTTATATGTGGGATTTAGCAGACACCTGTAATACATCCTTATCATTTCTCCCCGAAGTCCCGTCCCGTCATCAAGTACCGCATGACCTATGCGTGAATACAGGTCATTTACATCACCAACAAAGCGCGGATCGCACTGGCGATAATATACGAGAGCATTCTCCCGCTCATTAAGATGATAATAGATCTCGCCAATATACATGCAAAGCTCCGTATAGAGCATGGTCGATGGATCATATTTATTAAGTTCAGCAAGAAAAAGCCCCAGCGCCTCCTCATATCTCATAAGCCCCATCACCCTCTTCGCATAATGCATATCAAAGGCTTCCTCACTGCTATCCTCTTCGGGAACTGTACCCATCATAAGACGCACGATGACAAATTCAACGTTCATGTCAATACCGTCCATCTGAAGACATACAACCGGCAGTGTTTCATCACCGTCTGTGATCCTTATATTGAAATTCTTAAGCTGTTCATTAAGCTTATTCCGTAAGGTTGACAGCATGTACGCATTCGCATAAGGCTGCACATTAAGCGCAGCACGCAGACGCATGATGATATACCTCATGAGTTCCCCGCACGGAGTATTCTCTGATATCACCGGCAGCATATCAGAACCTATTGAATTCCACTCTTCCCTCTGTTCAGCTCCGGAAACGATACCTTCCGTCAGTGAAGCACTTACGGAGAACGGCCTCCCGACAGCTGTAAACATATTTTCTTCAAGTATATACATCTCCCTGCTCACATACATACCGCGAAGTTTTGTCAGCAATGCATCATATTGGAGTTGTAATGAATTGGTCAGTTTAAAATAAAACATTCAAGCACCTCTTACTGTTCACATGAAACTTTGGTCACTCGATCACCAGATGATCCACATCCGGTACCCTGTTTGAGCTCAACATAACAGTAGTTACATTATCTACTATCTTTACCTGTATGTTATTATCCTTAAATGCATTGGATTTAAGTTTCCCATCCACTTCAGCCAGATCATTTACCTGAAGGAATTCCTTTATCTCAGCTATAAAATCAGGATTTGGCAGTGTCTCAAGATTTGCAACATTCGTAAGAGAAACTCCCCCTACGGGCCTGTCCGAAATGTATTCATCAGCCACTGCTGCCTCGATCGCATCATGTACTGCCTTTGCAACCTGCTTGTCAGTGGTTACTCTTGAATTTTCTATATACTTAAAAAACACAGGTACCAATACTCCTACCAGAACAGCCATGATCGCAATGACGATGATAAGCTCCAGAAGTGTAAAACCTTTATTTGAATTGTACTGATCTGAATTATTTCCCGGCATATTTATATCCCCAATCTACAGCAATAATTTACCATATATCAGGGATTTAAGCAAATATCTCACTTTGATCACTTATCACTCAGTATAAACATCATCAGGAACAGGCCAGACCCTGTATATAGGGTATCCTCCTCCATCACCGCCAACAGAATTCTCCGCTGCCCATACCTCAAGATTTCCGTTATCCTTACGTTTAACTATTCGCCACCTGTCAATTCTGTCTCTATTAGCCCTCCATGTGTCCGGCACCGGTGTGATATCGCATCTTACCTTATATTTTGGCAGCATATTGGAATTCTGCTGTACAGAATTATGCCTGTCTACTCCGATCATATTATTTACATAAGTATAAAGCCCCGGAGAACCGTCGCGCTTGTCTATGAACTTACGTTCAGTGCCCCAGAAAGCCCCGTTATAGGTTGGGTCGTCAGGCTTATTTGTCATTATCCCATATACCCTGTATTTTTCCTTTACTCCGTTCACAGTCACACTGACCGGTTTCTCAAACGATTTCCATGCCAGATATGTATCCATTGCATCAGGATATTCCAACACTGCCATTTGAAAAGCCTGCGCTATCTTTTCGGCATTGACAACATCTATAGTACGTCTTGAATTATCCAGGTACTTCATATATTGTGGGACCAAAACAGAACTTATTATCGCCATTATAGTAATAGCTATAATCAATTCTATTAATGATACACCCTTATCGGACAATTTAAATCGCATATTCATTCCTTTAACAAAGACATCTTAATCGGCTTGCTCCTTGCAAAAACCGGATAGAACTGTCATGATCACTTGGTATATACATCATCGGGTTCAGGCCATACACGGTATATTGGATAACCGCCGCCGTCCCCGCTTTTGTCATTGTTTGCTGCCCACACTTCAACTCTCGAAGTGCCGTCAGGGAACACTCTCTTGCATATCCTCCACCTATCAATGCTCCCACGGCCGCATCTCCATGCATCGCCTTCCTCTTCTCCTGTAAGATCGCATCTGACACTATAACGCGGGATCATTATAGCATTCTGCTTAAGAGTGTTATACCTGCTTATCCCAAGGGTATTGTTAACGTATGTATATAATCCCGGCGATCCGTCCGATCTGTCGATAAACTGCGACATGGTACCCCAGAATGCACCGTTATAATTATGATCGTCCGGTTTGTTTGTCATTATGCCGTAAACCGAATAAGTCTCTTTATGTCCGTTAACCGTCGCACTTACCGGTTTGGAAAAGCTGGCATAAGTCTCGTAGGTTCTATTTGCATCAGGAAACTCGACAAGTGCTGTAAGAAAAGCCTGCCCGATCTTCTGTGCATTTACCATATCCGTATTCTTCTGCGATTTATATACATACTTTAGGAAGTTAGGTGTAAGAACGGTTATTAGTACCGCCATGATCGCTATTACAATTACCAGCTCAAGCAGTGAAAAACCCCCGTTTGAATTCTTTATACCGAAACTCTTATCATTCTTATTAACTGTACTCAATATTATATCCCCCATATGATAACTTCAGCATCACGTATCATAATGCCATCTTTAAATATATCGGCACTATATACATTGCAAATAAGAACAGCAAGAAAACTGCCATATATCCGTATATGAAGATCTTATCGGCAAGCTTCTCATATTTCCATCCCTTTATCCCACCCCGCTTCATGAACAGTATGAGCAATACAAAGAGCAGGATACCTGCAACGGATAGTGCGATTCCCGCAAACAGTCCTTTTGGTCTGTATGATAAGGTTATATCCACATCACCTTCGGGAACCTCTATACCTATAAATGCGTTGTTTATATACGGCTTTACTTCGGTCTTTACGCCGTTTACCTCAGCTCTCCAGCCGTTTATATAACCGAACGGCAGGAAGAGCATGCCGTCTGTCGCCGTCTTGCCGGTTATATGCATGCTGTTCTTTGAAAACACATATTCCAGTTTCTGATTTTTACCGACCGCCTCAATGCCTCGTCTTAATGTATCAAGATCAAGCAGTCCGATCTCCAGGTTATCGATGTTCTCTGCTTCGGTATATATTTTAAGATTGATATTGGTATCTTCATATGAGCCAAGAGCAAGTATCTTGTTCCTTAGCGCATTTGGATAATTATAGCTCCCATAGGAAATGACCGAATCCACCAGATATGGCTTGTCATTTACGAAAATGACAATATATGTATCAAGTGTTCCATTAAGATCAAGATATAACGATGATCTGCCTTTGACCGGAATCGTTAGATCATATTCCTTTGTATTGACTATGACTTCACCGGTATCGACTTCATCTTTTCCCTCCTTATCTTCCTCTGAAGTTGCATAAGGTTCATCATCCAAAACATTAACATTGCTATGCATAAGCGAATTTTCAGCATCCAGCTTCATATTTACATCATAAACATCTTCCACATTCATTTTTTTTGTTTCCGTTAAATACTCCGATGCAGATGAGATATCAATAAGCGTCTCATTTATTCCCGTTATGCTTTTGAACAGATTGTTATGATGTTTAAGGAGAATATCCTTACTGTCCTCTATCGGATCTTTTGTAACGATACCGAAAGGCATTGTATAATTGGCTCTGTACACTCCCTCCTTACCATCTTCTTCTGAATAAAGCATCTTATCGGGCTCATGCAAGGACGCATATCTGGTAACACCAAGCAATGCATCCGAAAAGACGGTACCGCCTGTATCCATAAGATAGGACTGCTGTCCGTCATAGCCCAGATTTTCATGCATTTCAGCCTCGGTATCCGGCGAAACAGAATACGACCAATATGATAAGGCAGGCTGATCAGTTATATTGGTATAATTACTCTCATAATCTGCAGGATCACTTTTAATCCTCTGGCAATAATCCGCGGTTCCTCCTAATTGCTTTCTAAGTTCAATACTGTTTAAAACATACTGGATCCTAAAATTATCACGGTTGCTGGTTTTAGGAGCTATAAGCCCATAACAACCACAAAATGCCTGAATGAGCACCAAAAGAATAAGCGTTCCCTTCCTTGACTGCCCCGTCTCCATGATAAAGGCAAGAAAAAATGCCCCTGTGAGAGTAAGTAAAAAGATCCAGTATGAAGCATATGCATCTGTTGCATGTATACCCTGATCTATAAACTGATCAAAGTAGCCGTATAATACATATGCTATAAAAGGTATCATCGCGAACCCGAGTATCTTGGCAAACTTGCTTATATATTTTATCTTTACAGGTTCCCCGTTACTTATGAACTCTCCTACAAAAAGGATAAACTCAAAAACCAGCATATATCCGAATCTTACGGGAAAATGCTTATACGATCCCAAGTGCCATAGTTTATTGATTCCTTCATGAAGTATCGGAAGACCCAATATCAGAAGCATAAATATATTGCTTTTATACTTTTTAAGGTCTTTGGGTCCCTTAAAGATCATAAGTAACAGTGCTCCAAGCCCCATCTCACAGCCATACATGATGAACTGTTTATGCTTTCTGAACTCAGAGTAAACATTACGCATTTGATCAACATAATCAAAACTTCCTGACAAACTTGCCCTTGTAGACTTGCCTAGGACCATTGTATTCGGAAGCTGTACAATCATAGCCATAACAACAGATAATAAAAGGGATGCTGCCAACAGCCTTAATGCGCGTCCTTTATCATTCTCCTCCAATCCGGATATAATGAAAAAACTCTTAAACAGTATATATACATATATCATGAAAACGAGCTGTATGTTCCAGGTTGTAACTATAGCCATCAAAAAAGTGAACGCTATAAACTTATGCTCCTTGATAAGACGCTCCAAAGTCCAAACGATGAGCGGAAATATCATTACAAAATTCAAAAAATCTATATTGGTATAATACTGTAGAGAATATCCGCTGAAGGCATATAAAATACCTGCACAAACTGTTCCAGTCGTATCTAAGAAATGCTTCTTATAATATACTGACATAGTAACCGAACATAAGCTCATTACAAATATCAGAAAAAAAGACATCGAATATAATATGCTGTCCCGTGAGATAAAAAGGAAAAAATAATTTACAGGTACCAAAAAACCATTTAATGCATAAGAAGAAATACCCATAGGTATATACCATGAAGTAAATAACCCTATCTTTCCGTGCAGGAGATCCCAAAAATGTGTAAATCCCGTCACAGTATTTGTAGGCATGTCATAATAGGCTATGGTATTGGGGCCGAAAGGATATACTCCTTTTATGCCGTAAATGACCAGTAAAATAACTGTCACAATAAAGGGCGCGATAATATAGTCTATCCAACCGTGTTTTTCTTCAAACACTTTCAATTTTTCTGTGATATCCTTCACGAATTTGAGCTCAATCTGATCTGTAGCCTTCACTTTGCTCTATCCCTTCTTAATAATTAATATAAGTTAAATCCGTTAAAATGGGTTGTCTGACAACAGGCAACCCATTTAATTCTGATATACTATTGAGCCACGCCTTAATAGAGCGTAAACATCTTTGCTCTTGTGAGCGTTACATACTTAATGGTACTTTCTTCACGTCCGACATCCGTACCCACGTTATATGTATCATTAGTCAGCACAAGTATAATCCGACGGTTATTAAGCGATCTTCCACGTATTGAATTGGACGAAACGCCTGCCTCATATTCATACCAAAGGTCGTCTCCGTCTGAACCGTCCGTTCTGTTACTCTTTATGGATTTCACACCACCAACGGTAAGCTTATAGATCCTGTCGTCAGCAAGATACTCTCCGTAATCTACCGAAGAGCCATCTGAGGGCAATGCCCCGAGCAAAGGCTCATCCAACTTATAACCGCGCGTGATCTTTGATCCTCCTGCATAATATTCTGCTTTCGAGATCTCTGCCGGAATACCGTAAATACCCGTTTCCGAATCATCTTCATTCTGATAATAATGCTTCTCTGCCTCATCCAATTCTACAGGGTTTTCCGGATCCCAGTTCGGGATACCGTACTCCCTGCTAAACTGGTCGAGCTGCACTGCTTCACCTGCATTATATTCCTCTTCGGTAGCTTCGTAAAACAGCTTTATCCTCAGGTCATTCTTAATTCGTTCATCGGATGTAACAAAATTGGATCTGGAAGCATTAAAGAATATACTAACATCATCGTCAAGGACAGCACTCTCGCTTCCGCCGGTTATTCCGGGTATGCTCTGATCAAACGAAACATATACGCTTCCTGTTGCCGATGAATCGGTAAAGCTCCTTACAACCTTAAGGCTGGGTTCACGGATACCACGCTGATAAGCCGCAACCATCGTATTAATGAAAAGCTTCATCTCATCGATATTATTGACCATACCGGCATCCGGCTCCTCACTAAGGTTCCAGTTACCGCTCTTTTGCTGCCCTTTCTTCTTCATATAGGCATCACCGTCTGCATTACATACACTTCTGTGACCTACACCTGTATAAACAACATTACCTTTATTATAGATATAGTAATTGTTCAAAACATCATTTGGGGACATCTCATACATGTCACCGTTACTGAATGTCCTGTTAGGAGCATCCGAAATACAGTACCATACACAGATATCCTTCTCACCGTCTTTATCCTCATCATCGGTAAGATCAAGCTGATAATACTGAAAATGTGTAGGTGTAACGGTAAATGACTTATGCAGGGCGAACGGGAACTTGGTTATCTGCCCGTCATTAACCTGGGTAACGGTATTACCATAGCATGCTTCACCATCATTGGCACCACCGCCGTCCTGTCCGTTATTTGTAATTATACCCTTAAGCTGCCTGTTATTGGTCCCCTGGTTATTCAGACTGCGCTGGTTCATCTCACTGTTGGTAACACCTCTTGTATACAGCACCCTTGCGCCGGAACTCATAACTGACTCACCTGCGGGGCCCGTACGTGTACCGCTCTTGTGTACATATGCTGTTGAATAAGGATGCATATCATCAGACCTTGCACCTGCCATAACAGCATATCTGTCCATTCCGGCAATATTGCGGACATGCTTATTAAAGAAATAACCCCAGTATCTCCACGGTTGTCCGGCATTGCCATCACTTTGGATACTGCCCAATTTATCAAAATTATAATTTATGTAAGATGTAGTATCATGAGTAAACAGGACGCTTCGTTCGCTGCTTATATACTTCTCGATCGCTTCATTGGCATGATCCGTTACGGGTCCCTTACAACAATCAGCAAAACCGACTATGATCATGTCGTAACGCCTTAAGTCTTCATAATACTGATTGACCGTCACATCATCCACATCAGCTATCCTAAGATTGTTAGCTACTTCCTTTTCCCACTCATCTGATTCTATAGTTCGTATTTCAAGCTCATAATACGGGCTTATCTTTTCGAGAAGGTCGCCGAAATCATGACCTGTTTTTAGCCTGTTGACATACGGTATCTGCTTATCGATATCATCATTCGCACTCTGACGGTATTTTCCACCCTTATATGCCGTTTGCTCCATATTCCAGGAGGATGGGCCGGTATCCCCGTTTGTTACTTTGTCTTTCCTGTTTTTGCGTGTATTAAGCTGAAGAATCTTAATATGCAGAGGTTCATCTTTTCTTAAGGTGAAATAACCCGTTGCATTCGATCTTCTCTCGGGGTGTCCTTCCTGATATGTGATAAGTCGCCACGGTATAACACCGTCATATGTATTTGCCAGTTTACATTCAGCATAATAATCATAACCGACTCTCATTCCGGTCCCGTCTTCATTTACAGTGTAACCGTTCTCACGCACTGCGGAAAAATCCATCTTCTCACGAGGTGAATACTTACCATCCGCATTAAGATCTACGAATAATTCCGTCGTATATCTGGAATTCGAGCTTGCCGCACCGATATTCCTTAAACTGAACTCAAACGGCAGATGGAACATTCCGTCAAAATTGTCAGGAGTAAGTTCATATCCATACATCTCAAAATTTTCCGCTGAAAGTTCCTGTGAATCGGGAGACAGTTCCTTCATTGATTCGGCTGCGGGAGTATCAGGCTTTATCACTATCTCCGGCTTGGCAAGATTAAGAAGCCATATGAAAAAGCCGTCTTTATCGCTCTTATCATTTTTTACATCTGTTACCGAATATACGGTTTTCTTTTTGATGATGTTATTTATGAACTGATGCATATAGGAAGCCGAATCAACCTGATTTGTGTTGACCTCTCTGTGTTCCTTCTCGGCCGATGCATTCTCATAGAACTTATCAGCAAGTATAATGGGATATCCGGCATCAACAAACTGCGTCAGTCTCTTGACGCACTCATTATCCAGATCATTCCCCGAATAACGTTCGGCATTCTCGTCAAGTCTTGCCTGTTCAAGGGTAGTCATATTAGAGTCGTCCGCTAACAGTATCGGCTGGAGTTTCTTCCTGTCACCGATATTGGTATATACCAAACCCTTCATGCCCGGATCATTGTATACTGTGGTTATTTTATTTCCGTCCTTCGTTTGTATATAATTGCCGTTGCCGCTAACATTTTCGGTATAGAGCATCTGAATGTTCATGCCAAAATAGATTACATCATAATCAGCATTAAGGTCTTCAACATGGCCAACAAATTCAGCGATGGACATACGAGTAAGTTCGATATTTATACCGTCTATCTTAATAAACGAATGATCCGCGTCAAGCTTTACCGAACTATCTTTCCATGTATCATCCGATCGCTTGTATACTATTCCTTCTGATCGCAGGTTTTTGCTGCTATCCGTCACCTCCTTATATGTACCGTTCCTGAACAATATCTTGTTATTACCATCTCCGCCATTATTATTGTTAAATCCGTTCGTCGTTGTATAGGAATGACCCGACATACCATAACTGTTACAGTCAGAGCGCTGTTCAGGGTAGGAATTATCCTTTATATAGAGATCGAAACTGTTCGTAGGCTCGATCTCAAGTATCCGTAACGTACCTTTTATATTCTTCTCTCGCTTATTGGAAAAACCGATGATATATCTAATCGCGGTAGCTTCGGTGATATATGTGTCCAAAAGAACAGCTTCCTTCCCCTCCGAAACATCTACCATACGGTAATTATTCTCGCTGTTAATATCATCAAGTACTTCCTTGAAACCTTTGTTTACCTCCTCCGGACCAAACCCCTCGATCGGATCTTTCCTGTTAAGCGGAGCCATCGAATAGAAGTAACGGTTGAGCAGGCTCAGATAATCCCGCCCCTTCTTCATATTGAATACATAAGCATTCTGATTTACGAAGTGGTCATCGTTATCAGTGTAAAGTGTTGCTCCAGTCGTATCACGTACATCAAAACGGTTTACATGCAGGTCAAGCATCTTTATCGCATCATAATAGATGCTGAAACCACTTTCTGTCTGGGAAGCATTACTTGGTTTTAACATAAGAACCTGAACAAAGTCGGATACCCAGCTGCCGGGTATGGCTGTATTTCCGTTCCGTATTATACCGTAATCACCTATTACGGGAATCTTATCTACGGATACACGCTCTATGATCTTCGCATATACATCCGTATCAAAATCATTGTCAGTTTTGGCATAATCGGCATATTCATCTCCCAGGCACAAAGTACTGTCTCCCGAGAGAACAATGATCATGTTATACGCAAGAATGTCATCCTCGGTAAGATCCGATATCCGTATTGTTTCCACTTCTATCGGAAGTCCCGCACATTCTTGAGCCTCCCTGTCAAGAGCATATTTCTTGAACCAATCGTTATTGGTAAGGTCAAATCCGTAATAGATCTTTGCACCTCTTATCCTGTAAACAGACGCATCTTCATATGCATCATCGGTATACGGAGTATGCGCAAAGAGATGAGTACCATAACTCTTAACATAATCAAATACAAAATAGTCAAGATCTGACTGCTCCGGATTTTCGACAAGACCTATACAGCCTCTTCCCATGCTGCTGTTTACAAGTTTGGGCTTATCAGGGTTTATATAATACTCGGCATCACCCTGATCTGAAGAATAAAAGTCAAGCACGGTATAATAAACCTCGAATGAGCTGTAGTTTGCCTCATATGCAAAGTTCAACATAAAATAATCGGGCTGTACATCCGTCGGTACCGTGGGATATGCAGGGTCTGTGGGATCTGCAGGCTCTACGGGTCCAGCGGGATCACTGATATCCCCATCACCATCAAGGCCATCAGCGGGCGTCAGCAGATCTCCATCGTCTCCCGGATCAGCATCATTATTCTCGCCATCGCCGGTGCCAGCATCCAGATCGACATCATTATCATACAACTCATCCTCCGTAAAAAGCCCCGGTCCTGCGCTTAATGCAATTGTATTGGGATGGGCCTCAATGCATGCAGTCATTATATCCGTATCCCTGCGCGCCTGATTAGCCGATAAAGTAAATCCGTCGATGTAGCCATATTTCCCGGCATAAACAAAATATGAAAGATTTCCTTCATCAACATGGACATACAAAGGCGTTCCGATCGCCGGTATGTGCTCATTATCCGCCTTGGTATTGCTGACTACGACATAACCGCATCTTGCGTCTTCATTTCTTCCAAGCACCGCAACTGTATTTGCACTTACCGAAGCTGATGTCTCCTCGTCAACATAATCAAGCCTGGGATCAAAGAAACCTCCCTCACGGCTTAAGAACTTCTCTTCATCATATACTCCGTCGGTAAAGGCTGAAGTATATACAAGCGAATGCTTCTCAACGGAACTGTTGTCATTAAGATAACTGCCTATCATATCCGCGGCAATATCCTCAACATCTTCACTCATACCGGTCATGTCATAATTAATTAGATAATTCCCGCTGAGACTCGGTGTCATTACACCCCTTACTTCATCAATATACGGGGCGGGATCCTTGCCTTTATAGGCTTCGTCTTTAAGACGTTCCTCTCCGGTGTAATCCTTATATAATTCTGTAAGTTCACCTCTCTCTATCCGCCTCTGCAGATTTCCTGAAGGTATCTCTCCTTCACGTATCTCATAGTAAGCGCCGTAACGTATCTCATTTCCGTGGCGATATTCTGGAGCAGTCATTATCTTACGAGCATCTCCTGAATTAAGTATGTTCCCCTCATGAAGCTTAGTGAACATATCATTTGCAAACACATAACGCATGTGTGAATCTGTAAGCTGCGACTCAGTAAAATGGTATACCATTCCCTCCACTTCCGGCTCTTCTTCAAGAGTATCATTGAAAGTATTACTGATATCCTCTCTTACAGGTTCCTGCCCACCGATATAATAGCCCGTGAAACCCATTATCTGATTTCCCGATACTGTATGCTGCTTGTCGCGTACATCATTTATTGAAACAGAAAAACTTACATCATCCGGAACCACTTCAAGTATCCTGTAATGATTCCTGTCGGTGATGTTGTTGACAACCTTCCGAATACTGTCAAGAGTTTCCTTTGCCTTAACCTCTGTGCTGTTTGACATTGTAATATATCCAATGGTTGACAATGCCAATACTACGGCCATTATGCCACATACAGCTCTTCTTATTCTATTCTTATTGCTGTTCATGTTCTTTCTTTCCATAACAATCTCCGCTATGATACAGGAATCATCGTCCACATCTGTTACTTGATCAGTATCGGCAGATCACCGACATCCGAATACTTAAACGTCTCAACATAATTCCATGAATCTCCGTTTCCGGAACATTTATATCTCATAAACGCACGCCATTCATGGTTTGATCTTTCTGCGAACAACGTCAGCCACCATTCATTTCCGCTATGTTCATCAAGCGTATAATAGATCATATCGGGATGACTCCAGGTCGTATAATGATTGCAGGAGCCGACCCATTCTTTTCCGCCCTTCCACTCTTCTATACCATTAACCTTCTTCATCCTTCCAATATGCCTTAAACCGTTTTCATCCGTGTAAACATCAGGTTCAGCTTCGGTATCATAGGTAACATTGGTACCCGGGAAATTATAATCACCCGGCAACGGGAAGTAACTCCTCTCGGCGGCTCCTTCGGTATTTATGCCTAAAATTTTTGCGATCCATCCGTTCCCCGGTATATTGATATTCCAATTGTGCATTTCAATATAGCTGTCAAAAAGGAGATAATCTCCGTCGTAACGGCCGCTCCCGGATGCATTTCCTTGAGTATCCGTTTTAAAAATAGTTACAACGGGTACGATCCTAATCACTTTATCAATATCTTCCCAAATCTTCTTGTTCGCTTCAGCATTATTATTGTAGCCCCAAAATGAAACGCCGAATGCGGGATAACTCTTATTGGATTCCGACGGTTTGGGGTTGCCGAATTCTGAAATTCTCAGAAACTCATCCTTCAGACCAACCTCGTAATCACGAGCGGTATCTACCTTGTTTGCAAGTGAAGGATCTGAACTTACACCGTATGAGTAGTTACCTGTACCGTCGGCTTTATAATACCTAAACTCCTTCCATGCTATACCTTTTAAATTTTCAGATAAATTATTTTCATTTAAATGAAACGAGGAATCAAAATCGAAACAAACAGCAAATTCTGTTGGAGGATTTTTTGTATTGAACGATCTCGGATAATAGGCAGTAACATCATCGCCCAAAACAAAGTTATTCGGTGTTTTCTTATCCTGCTGATTACACTTATAATATTTCAGCTGCAGTCTCGGGAAAGTTGTATCAAGCACGGTCCCTTCAGCCAGTATGTCATCTTCTGTTGGCACCTTGTGGGCTTCAGCATAAATTTCCTGAAGTTTTTCCATGGTTATGAAGTTCTGTGTTGAATCCCAATAATCCGGGTCTGTAGGATGCTTATAAACAGAATGTGAGACAATATATCTGTATGTTGCATTAGGGTTATACCATACCGGACTGTAAAACTTCCAAGATGCTCCATCCGGTACCCTTATCTCATTATTCTGCAATACAACATCAGTTATATCCTGTGTTTCCTTAGCACCACTAAGATCGTATACTGTTTCCTCAACGGTCACATCAATGACCTTAAGCATTCCGTGGCCAAACGCAAACGCTGTTTTATCTTTCAGTTTAAGGCTATCCTCAAGAGCGTTGCCGTTACCGGCACCGTATGCAAGATTAATGACATACTCATGTCCCCTCTTAAGACCCGTACCATCTTTCTCTTCAAACTTCTTATGGGGGTCTTCCGGCTTCTTATACGTCTTGGAATTAAACTTGCCTACTACAGGCGCAGCTACCCCGGGCGCCGGTGCTTTCTTATAGTTAAGATCCACCGACTCCTTACTTGTAGCCATTATTTCAATATCCTTAAGGGTAGCTGTCACGTTCTGCATCTTAAATTCACATGTACTTATATGAGCAGCGTCCGGCCCCATTCTTGTGCCGGTCTCTGTGACCATACTTCCTCCGTTCGTAATATCCCATTTAACACTCCAGTCAACAGGATCGTTAGAAGCGATCGATCTCTTATCCCCATTGGTTGCGGTTACGGTAGCAGTAAGTGAGAATACGTCACCCTCCTTGAGCGAATTCCTTGAAACAGATTCAACTTCTATGAATTCAACGGTAACATTGGTAACCCTTATTATATTTACAGTAACTTTTTTGACTCTTGTATAAATGCCGATTTCACCGGTTACGGTAACTTCAAAGTTCTTTACCTGCATCGGGCTTACATTAAGCTGCCCGGAATCCGGATCGATCGACGAATAGCAGTCTGCCTGTCCCGGCCTTATCGAATAATGGATATTCTGCGGACCGCCGGGGAAGTCATATCCCTCTCCGGTAGCAGCATTATAATCATCATATCTTAATTTATAACCCTTATAAGATGAAGCATCACCGCTCGATACAAGAACAGTTGATGTTACGGCCCCTGTCGAATCAATATCATAGATATCCTGGCCCGGTTCAGCCATAGGAATTTCAGGGAACAGTACCGATTCGCCCGGCTTTATATAAATCTCATCCCGCCCTATTATACCCCTCGGCTCATTATCAACAGTTGGAGTCACATAAGCCGGAATTGAATTGCCGGATAAAGGCCTGTTTCGTAAAGTTATATTATGACTTGAAGTATATTCCTGATTTCCCTTACTGTATAAGGTATCAATGCGCACGATACGCTTATCCTGCATCAACGACAGATCTACGCTGAAATTTTTAATATACTCGGCCATAAGTGCCCAATCAACGTCAGGGTTGGAAGGATCAACACGTTCAACTTCATTGGAGGCATTGGCATATGCCTGAAATTCCCTGTAGTACAATTTCTCTTCCTCTTTGATCCAGGTAAGCTCATATATAACATCCTGGTTATAAAGGATAAGCTTCTTTCCCTTGATATCCGCAGGCCATGCACTGTCATCAAGTCCACTCAAAGTATAACTTGTGTAATCTTTTAGATCGGAAGCTGAATCAGGCGCCGCACAATAATCTATTCCGATAGCGGTGTCAATGATAAGATCCTGCATCTGATTGAATGCAAGCTGGGATTCGCTTTGAAGATTTACATCTGCACTGGTGCTGGTAAACGTCCTTGCTCCTACCGTCATAAACCCGAAAACAGCAGACCCCACAAGTGCTACCAGAGCAACTGCAATTAAGACTTCAACCAACGTGAAGCCTCTGTTGTCTCTATTGATACTCTTGAATTCTCTATACCCCATAGTTGACTCCTTTCGATCATTCAAGTGTCACTTTTCCAGTGGCAGGTTCAATTTTGATATCATATACACTTCCCCCGCCGGTTACTGTTATTTTCTTACACATGATACTTTTTTGTGGCGTTGCTCCCGGAGTATCCGGCGCAGCTATTCTTCCACTCGCCTCAACTTTTACATCAATATAATCATTCGGAGGAATACTTGGATCTATGACTCTTTCTTTACCTGTGGCACGGTCAAAACAGATAAATATACCCGTACCCGGCGTAAGCTCATATATATTTGTATCTCCCTTGATCTCATATGTAAGGACAGGATTCCTCTTTCCGATTGCCTCTTCTGTTTCGGGTTTCTGCCAGTCTCCGTTAACCTTTACAACGAACTGCTTATAAAACTTATCATCTTCAGTACTTCTATAAATATAGAGCGCAGTCTCCTGTTTACCCATTGTCTTGATCCTGGTCTCCCCAATAGCAGTTTTTACCGAATTGGCGAGGCCTCTTGCTGCGGAATTGGCAATATAACTTGTACTGCCGATAAGCATTGTCGCCAGTAATCCCAATATGGCTATAACAACCACAATCTCAATAATAGTGAAACCCTTGTCGTCGTTTCGCATATCAACCTCTTATTTCTTAATCCAATTGCGGAAATTGACAGAAGAAGCAATATCAACCTTTCCGCTCGTGGAACCCGAATCCGAAGAACCTATCCATCTTGCACCGTCTATAAACATATCTATGGGTCTCCAGCTTGTAGGATCATCTTCGGCCCAGACCTTTGCAGGGTCTATTTTTGTGCTCAGCACTGCCATGACCTCTTCCCTTAAGTCCGGATCCTTGCTTATGCCCTTAACGCTCGTAGCGCTGCCGCCGGCATATACCTTTCCGTTTGTTACTATTATCCCTTTAAAAGGTTTCTTAAGCAGAACATTCTTATCGGTTATCAATACCCTTATCTTATCGTAATCTGTGATCGTATCATCATATACAAACACTTCTTCCGATATGGATTGTACGCTGCCGTCTATAAGTGCATTGACCGTTTCATTGCTTGATGTGTCTGCTATGATCGCCTTTAAACCTTCATGAGGCTGTCCCGCCGGAACTTCGAAGACCGTATTGGTTCCATGTCCGCCGTTTGCGGTCAGGAAATCATCAAGATCGGTAATATTGATAGTATGTTCGTATACCACATTGGATGATAATGATGCTTCTTCGGTAGTCGTTAATGTCCTTCCGCTCAGATCATAACAATATCCCTTGAACAGATCACCATACCAGCCGCAGTTATTTACCTCCTCGGGAGTAAGATTTCGCACACTGTTGTGACTTACGCTTCCGTTGTTTGAGATAAGCGCTGCCGCAGACCAGGTTTTATTTTCATTCGGCAGTGTAATGCTGTTTGAGTAAGCATTTACATAGCCGTCCATCCTGTCTTTGTTGGCAATATAATACAGACGTGAATATTCAGCTGCCTTACTGTCATCAAGAATAATATAAAAGAATACAAGTATCTCTCCGTTACTTGGCGCGAATACCTGCCGGACATAATTACTCTTGTCTCCCACCCCGGGCATATAATCCGAAAGCGTCTTACCATTCAGCCACGAGATTGCAGTCGTCTGATAATCAACAAGATCGAGCATTGTTGCGGGACCTGTAAGCTCCAAATACCTGTCACTGAGTTCAGACCATGTCATTGGATTCTTACCCTTTACCAGCCTGCTGTCCCTGCACATACATTCGGCAGGTACAAGGTAAGCCAGCTGATTTCCCTTAACAGCCAAGGACTCGCCCATTTTAATATTCTTCTGGGACTTGTTGAACTCATCGGTAGTCATTCCGTTCGACAGCGTGCCGTCTCCTGGATCGGCGCCGTTAGCCTGTTCCTTTGCTGTACTCGTACCGATAAACGACCTTCCCGCAAGTACCAGCTTGTCAAGGTTACTCAGGTTTACTTCGGAAGCCAGACCGTTTATAAGGATCGCGCTGCTCTTCTCGCTGTTGTCCGCATCATTGCCGAATCCGTAATATTCACCGTTGAAGGTTACCTTGGCCTGATGACCGGTCAGTGAAAGATCGTTTGCGACTCTTGTGCTCGTTCCCGATCTGGTCTTGAGATTACCCTGATCAACACTTATTTCTCCCGCATAAAGGATATTACTGCTGACAGTCATTTCACCCCCAAACCCTACATCAACAGGTCCTTTGGCTACTACTTTATCAGCATTTGAAATAAGCAGCCGCTGGTTTGATCTTATGCCGCCGCTTCCTGCATAAATACCGCCATCGACCGTAAGCTCTCCCGTATTGACTTCGATACCTTCATCTGCCAGCATTGCATAATCAAATACCGGAGGAAGTTCAGCCGAACTTATAAACGAAGTACTCGGAGCCTCGATCATTATATCGGTATTGATCTCCGAATAAAAACCTTCATCATCGGTATACTCAAGCATTATGCCTTTAAGAATTATATAAGAAGTCTCACCCGAACCCGGAACCGAAGCAGCTCCCTCTATGTCACCGCTCAGAGTACCTGTATCGGCACCAAGGAATCTTATCGGATCACCTTTGGAACTCGGATCGGTACTGATACCGATTGACGAATCAATATACTGCGCAAGATGTGAAATCTTAAACACGGATGAAGTCCCGCTGTTATCTTCACTTACAAGCTTGATCAGACATCGCTTGAATTCCCTCTTGAATTCATCTTCGCGCTTCACCCCGCTCCAGTCACTGTCCGATTTGTTGTCGTACTTCTGCATTATTATGCTGTACGCTGTGTTGGCAGCTTCCGACGCATCCTTTTGAAGACCAACCTTGATCTGCTCAAATACAGTCTCGGCAGTATAAAACCCCTGTTTATTCCTTTGATCGGTAACCTTCATGCGGTAATTCGACAATGACATCCACATGATCGTGATTCCCAGTACACCGATAAAGGCCAGGGCGATAATGACCATTACGATCGCCGAACCCTTATTATCCTTATGAAGTTTTTCGAGTATCTTTCTCGTTATGCTCATATTACTTACATTACCTCAATAATACTATCTAATGCTGCCATCTATCTTCGTCAGCAACTTGCCTGAATCTATCGAACCACCTGCACCGGCTGCCGCAATGCTGCCTTCTTCATAAACAAACACCCTTACATCATATAAACGGTCGGTTACAACACTGCCACCAAGCGAAGTAAGATACATATCCCTGTCTCCGGGGTCAATTCCGGGATAATTAAGCGTTACCTGAGGAGCCGGAGCGGGTATGTGTGCAGAAGAAACGCTGTGGGACATCTCATTGATCTTTACAAGACTTCCTTCATTATTGATTATCTCATACAGATTATAGTCGAGGTTGCTCCTTACAACAGTTCTCTTACCTATATCGTTTATTGTAAGAATACACTTATAATCCCTCTCATAATCGTTAAGATTAGCCCTTATATCGGCATCGGTGGAATCGTACTGCTTCACAATGCACAGATTAACGTTCTCAGTGGTGTCATTGGTGAAGGTGATCTTATCCGGATTACTGCTGTGTGTATAGGTCGGATAATACAAAATATAAATATTCCTTGTCTCGTTCCGTGTAATGGGCGTTAAGTCCTCCGTAAACAGGAGCGTCATATTGCTTGCTTTGTATACGCTGAGGCTGATCGAAGCCTTGGCCCCTGTTCCACCGACTACAGGCTCAAGCTTCAAGTCGATATAAGAATAAACGTCCTTGGATGTATATCCCGTTCCCGGGCAGTTCTTGGTAAGATACCTTTCAAGATCCAGATAGAACATATAGTCACATTTATCACTCATATCCTTTATATCGACAAACTTGCTGTCATTATGAAGTGCGGTATCATTCGATACCGTTCCGGCCCCGCCGCGTGCAGTGCTGCGATAAGGAGTTGCGTCAACTTCTATCAGCACATCAACTTTATAATTCGGAGTTCCCATGTTCTCTACCTTAACGTCTTGCATGGAAAAATAGAATTTGCCGTCATTCCTCGATGCAATGCTCCCATCACGGGGAACAAAATTATGGGACACTGAACTCACTCCGGGTACTGAACTTGGTGTCTTGGCAGGATCTCCCGATGTCGGATCTACCGCTATAAGATTTGTCACATTCCCGTCTGCATCAATACTGCAGCGATTCTCACTGATGCTGCCCTCAACCAGGCTTCTGTTGATCACATGGAAGCCTCTGTAAGGACCAACGGGTATGGGATAATTGAACTCCTCGGCCAATTCTGCCAGTGAATCTGCCCTAAGTCCCTCCATTACGTCCTGCGCCACGGTTGTAAGCCTTAGCCGCTTACGTGCATCCATGTTTATCCTTGCCGAAGATACAAAAGCATGCAGTAAAGGAACCGTAATAATGGCAAGAATGACTATCGCGATCAGTAATTCCACCAAAGTCATACCACGGTTGTCCTGACGCAAATTTCCATCGTTCATCACGGTCCCTCCTTTCTTAAATAATCTTATCCTTACCGGATTCATTCTTCACCTGTTCTTCTTAGAGGCGAGCGCATCTCTCCTTTAATGGGAACTGTTCCGAATATGTTATCCGTCCCCTGGATGATACCACGTATCTCAGGTTCAACATACGCCTTATCCGTTCCGGTAACATAGTAACGCCCTATATTAAAGCTTGCCTGGAGCATACCGGTATTTATATCATAACTGGCATTGACCGTCATATTGCTTCTGTCAAGATTATCCACAACGAACCTGATCGCATTCTTAAAACCGTCATAATCGGTAAGACCGGCTACTGTACATCCTCTTGAGTATAATACAGGGATAGCTCCTGTATCGGTAGCACCTGCGGCCGGATCCTGTGCTCCCTCATCCTCCGCTGCGGCTGATCCTGCAACTCCTGCAACATCCTCGGGAATGTATCCGTTTACCTGCTCATCTGTCTGAGCTGCTATATCCTGAAATCTATATGCTTCCGAAGGTCCCCCGATACCTACATTCGGAAGACTTTCAAATGGTGCGAAGTCTTCCAAAGCCCTGGCGAAAAGAATGATATCTTCTTCGTAAATATTTGAAGGAAAACGTGATAATATCGTTTCTATCATAGCATTATTCTCGTTGATCTGATTTGCAAGTTCAGCCTGCTGGTCCGCAATGCTCTGCAATACGTCAACTCTGCTCTGGATAGCCTTATTGGTCTCCTTTAACTTCTTGGTCTTCTCATCGTAGTTTTTATGTACAACAAACCATGATATGGCGACTGCCAGTACACCCAGCAATACAAACAAAACCACTCTGTCTCTTTTAGTTACAGTAAGCTTCATTATTCGGTCACCTCCGTCGTTTCTTCTGCCCCTGCTCCTTCATCCGAAGGTGCTTCTTCTGCCGGTTCTTCAGCCGGAGGTGCGGTGTTTTCCTCACTGTTTTCTTCAATGATATTTGAAGCTTCGGTAAGCGGAATCACTGCATCGGAACCACCAACCGTGTATGTTTCATTTTCAAGCGATATCGGAGCATATACAATATTTAAGGTAAACGATACAACGGTACCGCCGGTCTCGCTTGTCTCCTCAGATATCCCACCGACGGATAAACTGTCAACAGTTTCAAATTTTCTTATATCCTGAATAGTCTTGGCAGCAGCTTCTTTTGAATCAACCATAAGATTAATTACAAGCGAAGAGCCGGCCGAACTGAATGACTTAATGTTTACGGTGTTCGGCAACGTATTCTCAAGTTCTTCAATAAATCTAAGCAGATTATCGTTCTGGTTGCGTGTAGTTAAATACATATTCTTGGTCTGCTCGAGATACTTGTCCGAATATATCTTGTTCCAGTAAACCTCCCTTACCGGCTCAAGCTGTTTCTGCTGTTCTATAAGGTGCTTATTCTTTGTAACCTCACGATTATAGGATATTAACGTTATGCCGCTTATCGCACCTGCCGCAATAAAACATACAAGCATAAACAATACAGCAGGTATCGTATAATCCTTTTCGCCAGCATCACCTATTGTAGCTGTTCCTGCCCCGGATTTACCGCCACGCTTCTTGGCTTTACGTTTTTTGCCGCTGTGTTTATCCGGAATGAAGTCCATTGGTTCGGTAGCCGCACCGAGACAGTTAATGTATGCTCCGCCTTCCTTTATCCCCGAAAAGATATCCGAATTACGGTCGCTGATACGTTCAACAGCAATTCCCAGTTCATTGCTCATTAACTGCGGTAATCCCAGAAAACTCTCCGCATAACCCGTAATGCACACAGATTCAATCGGAGCATCCGTGTTTCGCGAGTTATAATAGTCGATCACACGCATGATCGAGCTGTTAAACATCGTAAATGTTTCGGCAATACTCATTCTGAACTGTTTGATGCGTTCATCGTTACCGTCTTCTTCATCAACCACATCCGGATCTATCGATGATCTAATACACGAACGCATCTGAAGAAGCCCCAGAGCCTTCTCGTAAGTTACACGGTCACCGCTCTCCTGTTCTTCGAGGTTTATGATCTCCTCGATAGCTGCATCTCCGCCATACGGTATGGTACGCTGGATCGCAATCTTCCCATCATTGAATACGCTTACAAGGCTTGAACGTTCATCAACTTTGACAGCCATATAAGTCCCGTTCAGGAATATTCCCCTGGTTGCTACCGCAAAACTGTTTGAGCTGTAATCAAGAGCTGCTATTTGCAACCCTGCTATCGTACACATGGTGTAGTAACTCTCCAACAGATCATTAGGAGCTGCATATAAAGCCACACGATACTTCTTATTACCGTCCCCTGAATCCTGTGTTTCAAGGATCTGATACGTGACCTTGCAATTACTGATATCGACCGGAAAAACATCCTGCGCCGAAGCCATAACAAGCTCAGCAAGCTTATTTTCTTTAACATAAGGGAGCATTGTATCACGACTTGCAATCTTTGCAGATGAAATCGCAAATACTGCCTGTTTTGTCTTAAGTCCGTTTCTTTCAAGCTCTGCCCTTAATACATTACCCAATTCTTCCGGCTGCTTGATAAAGCCATCCTCAAGAACATTGTCGGGCGTTTTAAACTCAAAGTTGGCGTAAATTTTTGGCTTCTTGGTCTTAAAATCGACCTCACACACCCTGACTAGGGAATACCCCAGTTCAATACTCAGTACCCTGCTCATTCCGCGATCCTCTCATTCATCCTATGCTACTTGATACTCACTTTATCCCACAATGCTACATATGGGTATCAAGGTTAAGCATCCGGTCATGCCAGCCGCTTAACTTTAATACCCTAAAATAATCCCATATACCATTCTATCAGTCTGTCACCCCACAATGCCGCTATCATCACACCCATAGACAAATACGGCCCCATTGCCAGCATATGATCTTCCTTGGATATCTTCATCCTCATAATATGAATGATCGAACCCAATATGCATCCAATTATTAATGCAGCCACGATCAGCTTCCATCCAAGCAATAACCCGCATGCCGCCATCAGCTTGACGTCTCCGCCGCCGATACCGCGACCCCTTGATGCCACGTAGATGATATAAAAAAACAAACTAACCGCTATCAGGCCGATCGCATACAATGACCAGTTGGTATGATCCATTGCAAGATGGATCAGCCCAACGGCTAGTATAAATACATTGCACCCTAGAGGTATCTCGTAGGTACGAAAATCAATAACACTAAGGACAAGTAATGTCGAGAACAAAGCCATATAACATAAGGTAGTTCCATGATAGACAAGGTCGTTATCCATGCCCCTTATCAGGACTATGGCAACCCAAGCGATCCCGTTAACAGCTTCAATGATAGGGTACTGTTTTGAGATCGATTCCTTACAATTACGGCACCTGCCCTTTAACATCAGCCAGCTTACAAGTGGTACGAGATCGTACCACTTGAGCTGGTAACCACATTTCATGCAGTGGGAACGGTCTGTAACTATCGTCTGCTTTAACGGTAATCTTATTATGCAAACATTCAGGAAACTACCTATCGTTATACCAAACAGAAATACCAATAATAATATAAGCAGGATCACCGTTCACACTCCACTTTATAACAAATTAGTAATTGATAGTCTCGGGATCTCCGCCCATCTCGGTTACAACACTTAATCCTCTTACCACTACAGTCTTGTCAGTACCATCGATAGAAATATCAATCGAAGGCATACTACCGTTAATATAAGTATTAGATTTCATCACAACAGATGTACCCAAAACCTTTGCAAGTTCTGCATTGAGTGAAGGTGTACTTGTTCCGAAATTAACTGACGAAGGAGTTGATGATGCTGGCCAACTAGGATTGCCTGCATCTGATATTTCCTTATTGATCTTATCATTTGCAACTGCAACCTTAACAGCGTTTGCTACTTCTCCGAGAGCCGAGTTATCAGACTGGAGCCTTGACTTCTCAACATAGCGCAGGAACTGAGGAGCAAGTACGGCGATGAGAATAGCCATGATCGCGATAACGATGATCAGCTCGACAAGTGAAAAACCTTTGTTATTCATTTTCTTCATTTTCCTATCTCCTTTTCGTGAAAAATATTATTATATCTTCAACATCCGACCCTATCACGGATGATGAATTCATATTATAAGTTATCAAGACCTGCATACATCGATGCCATAGGTGCCATAACAGCTCCTATAAGTGTACCTACAATACCTGCAAGCACAATAATGATCATGGGCTCCATTGCTGCCATTAAAGATGCCGTAGCCTGTTCGACTTCTTCATCATAATAATCGGCAAGTTTTTCAAGAAGGCCCTCAATATCACCGGATTCTTCTCCTATCCTGGTCATCTGATACACCATAGGAGGGAACAGTCCGCATTGCTTAAGAGGAACCGATAGTGGAGTACCCTGGACGATCTCCTCCTTCGAAGCATTAAGAGCATTTTTTATAAGAAGATTATCCATGGTATCGGCGGTTATCCCGACAGCATCCACAAGTGGAAGTCCTGCCGCGAGCAGCGTGCTTATGGTCCTTGCAAACCTTGCCGACGCTGTCTTTATCGTAAGCGACCCGAACAGCGGCATCTTAAGTCCGGCCTGGGCAAAGACCATTTCACCAAATGAAGATTTCTTAAATGCCCTTATGCCGAAAACTGCGCCGCCAACAACCAGTATGATCAGATACCATTTCTGTGCTATAAAATCGCTAAGTGCCATAACACCTTTTGTAATGGCCGGCAGTTCCATGTCCATATCCTTAAACATATCTGAAAATGCAGGTATAACCATCTCGAGCATCACTATGACGACTGCGATCGCAACGATAACGACGATTATGGGATATATGGCCGCTTTCTTTACCATGGCCTTGATCCGCGCATCCTTCTCAAAGTGCGTTGCCATACGATCGAATGCTATATCAAGTGATCCTGAAGCCTCACCGGCTTCAACCATTGAGCACAACAGTGGAGGCATAATAGGCTGCTTATTCATGGCAACCGTAAGGCTCTCACCCTTTTCCACATCCGTCTGGATCTCACGTATTGACTTACATAAACGTTTATTATCGGTCTGATCGCTCAACATATTGAGTGCATCGATAAGCGATACGCCCGCCTGCGTCATTGAAACGAACTGGCGGCACATTACGGAGAAATCGCGTGCTGTGGGCTTTTTCCCCATCGAGAAATCAATCCCGCTTGTAAGGCCTGCCGTTTCCTTCACTGATACAGGGATCAGCTCCTGTGATTTAAGCAGTGCCTGCGCCTTTTCTATATTATCGGCCTCAACGCTTCCCTTTACCGTTAAACCCTTGCTGTTTATGGCTTCATATGCAAATCCGGGCAATGTATCGTCCCCCTTTAATCCTTCATACCATTATTATAACGACATATAACCTGATCTTCTTAACACCTAAGCCATAATCTTTCTGCTTAAGTAATTATAGTCCTGAGCAAAACTCAACGCTGTTTCAGCACTCACCTTTCTCTGTATAAATAATTCATATAACGAATCATCCAGAGTTATCATACCCGCCTTGCGGCTGGTCTGCATCATAGACGGTATCTGATAGCTCTTGGATTCACGGATAAGATTTCTTATCGCCGAATTTGCTACCATTACCTCAAACGCAGCACATCGTCCGCCGACTTCAGTAGGAAGCAGAGCCTGCGATACGACACATTCAAGAACGGATGCCAACTGTACCCTTATCTGCCCCTGCTGATGAGGCGGGAACACGTCGATGATACGGTCTATAGTACTGGCAGCCCCCATAGTATGCAGTGTCGAGAATACCAAATGTCCCGTTTCTGCTGCTGTCACTGCTGTACCTATTGTATCGAGGTCTCGCATCTCGCCGACAAGTATTATATCAGGATCCTGTCGGAGCGCCGCTCTTAATGCAGATGCATATCCTTTCGTATCAAGTCCTATTTCTCTCTGGTTTACTATCGATTTCTTACTCTTATGCAGATACTCAATAGGATCTTCAAGCGTAATTATATGTCCTGCATATTTGCTGTTTATAACATTTATCAGGGACGCAAGAGTTGTCGATTTACCGCTTCCTGTCGGTCCTGTAACAAGAACGAGTCCCCTTTTTTTAGTCGTTGTATTAATTACAGCTTCCGGTATTCCAAGTGATTCCGGCGTCGGGATCTGGAACGGAAGCAAACGGAGTGATGCGGCGTACGTACCTCTCTGTTTGAAAACATTAAGACGAAAACGTCCAACACCCTTCAATGAATACGCGAAATCCACCTCACCCAGAGTCTCCACCTTCTCACGCTGCGCGTCCGTAAGTATAGGCGTAAATGCATCCTTGATATCATTGGGCTTAAGTACTTCATCGTTTAACTGAAGCAAAGTACCGTCAACCCTTATCATTATCGGACGTCCTACCGAGAAATGGACATCGGATGCCCTTCTCTTCATAGCTAGTTCAAGTGCACTTTCAAGCTGAACCACAGTTGTCTCCTCCCACAAATGTATTTGTATCGATCACGAATCGAAAGATACCCTTACCATCTCCGAAATCGAAGTTATTCCTTCGAATACTAATTTTGTAGCGCTCATCCTAAGTGTATTCATGCCTTCTGACAGAGCCACTTCCTTTATTTCCTCCGCAGAAGCTTTTCTTGATATAAAAGGCTTGAGTTTGGGTGTAATTTCCATTATCTCATATACACCTATTCGTCCCTTGAACCCTGTCTGATCGCATTCGTCGCAGCCTGCCGGTTCATATATTTCAATATCATCCTTATTGCCGGGAATTCCCAATAATTCCTTCTGCTCATCCGTGGCAAGCATTTTCTTCTTACACTTCGGGCACAAACGTCTTACCAGTCGCTGAGCTATTATTCCGACCACCGCGTCTGCCAGCAGATATGGCTCTATACCCATGTCGATAAGTCGTCCTATTGAGCCGGATGTTGAATTCGTATGCAGAGTACTTACAACCAGGTGACCGGTAATCGATGCCTGGACCGCAATACTTGCTGTTTCGCCGTCTCGGATCTCACCGATCATGATAATATCCGGATCCTGTCTTAGTATCGATCTCAGCGCTGCGGCAAATGTGAGCTCCGCCTTGACATTAACGTGTACCTGGTTGATACCGTCGATATTAGCCTCGACAGGATCCTCGACCGTTATAATATTAACATCTTCCTTATTTAATTCGCTAAGCGCTGTATAAAGCGTCGTTGATTTACCGCTTCCTGTAGGTCCCGTTACCAGGATTATGCCATGCGGGTTTGCAAGTATATGATCGAACTGTTTAAGTTCGTCCGGTCTAAAACCAAGCTGGCTCTTCTCCCTTGTGAGTCCGGTCTTTGATGTGAGTCGCATAACCGTCTTCTCACCATATACCGTAGGCAGAACAGATACACGGATATCATACTCCTGTCCATCGACGACCTGGGTGATACGGCCATCCTGAGGCTTACGTTTTTCGGATATATCCATACCGCCTATTATCTTAATACGGGCTGTTATTGCCGGCAGCAAACTGGGGTTGTATGTCATCCTTTCGTACAAAGCACCGTCTATTCTGTATCTTATACGAACCTGATTTTCCATTGGTTCTATATGAATATCGGATGTCCTCTGACGGACAGCCTGTTCAATCATCTGCTTTACAAGGATTACGATAGGCGAATTGTTTACATCATCACTGTAATCCTCTTCTTCATCTCCTCCACCAAGGAGCTTCTCCCTCTCCTTGGCATATTCATCCGCAGCCTTCTTGGTATCCGCCGATGAATAATACTTGTCTATCTGAAGCTTGATCTGCCTGGTTGTCGAAACTACAGGCACGATCTGCATGTTGGTGATGATAGCAAAGTCATCAATGGCATTAATATCCATAGGATCAGCCATCGCCACAAACAGGACATTCGGATTCTTTTCATCAACTCCAAGTGGAATTGCTGTATATTTCTTAACTATATCTGACTTTATAAGTCTTATGATCTTATCCGGGATCTGAAGTCCGTTTATATTGATAAACTTGTATCCCAGCTGGCGGCTCAGTGCCTGGCCTATAGCTTCCTCGGTCGTCATATTCATCTCGACCATTATTTCGCCAAGTTTCTTGCCGCTTCCCCTCTGCTTTTTGAGGGCTTCCTGAAGTTTCTCCTCCGTTATGACATTCTGCTGTACCAGAATATCACCAAGTCTTAATTTTTTTCTTCTACCGCCTGCCTGTTGTTCCATTCATACCCCCATGGATTCACAAAATATCAAATTACATTATCCCACTTGAGGCAGGGCTTTGTCAAGCAAATCACTTGATGTGACAACACTTGTATCGGTTTGTGACAAAACTCATATATTTTATTTCGGCATAAAGTCCATCATACTTTAGTATATTTTTCAAATTATATATACAATATCTTGTATTTTCTTTGCAATTAATGTCACATAAAAACTCTTATGCAATATCTTTCTATCAGTTAAGACGTCTTACACACGCAGAATGGTTCAAATATTTTACTAAATTTGATATATCTTCTAATTTATTATAAATTGGTAAAAATCTCCCAAGTGCAATACTCTTCATACTCGTAAATTCAAATGCTCCTTACCTCAACTGTTTTCATCATGCTATATGACTTAATCCTCAAAGGGATATTTGGGTTCTATTTTAGCATGCGACTTTGCACCGCCATCTACTATTCGTCGATCAATTTAGGATAAGTTTCTTTTTATTCTATATAGTTTTAAAAATCATCTTTAATACTACGTAAATGCTTTCTTCTTTTTATTCCTAAACAAATCAAAACTCTTTCTTTTCATGCCAATTCCAAGCATGTGTAACAATTGTGTCTATATCCTCATATTGGGGTATCCAATTCAATATTTCTTTAGCCTTCGAACTTGCTCCATCAAGTTTTGCTGGATCCCCTGGACGACGGTCAGAAAGTGTAGCAACAAATTTTCTCCCTGTAACTCTTCTAACAGATTCAATCACCTCTAAAACGCTTGTACCTCGTTCATTACCAAGATTGAAGAAGTCAGAAGGTTTACCAGCCTCTAAATGGTTTAATGCGAGAAGATGTGCCGATGCCAAATCCGTAACATGTATATAATCTCTCACACATGAACCATCTGCTGTGTTGTAGTCTGTACCAAATACTTTAACATCTTCTCTTAACCCACTTGCCGCATCAAGCACTAAGGGGATTATATGTGTCTCTGGATTATGGCTTTCACCAATTTCCCCGTCCGGATCCGCTCCCGCTGCATTAAAATATCTAAGAACAACAAACTCTAAGCCATAGGCCTTATTATAATCCTTAAATATTCTTTCAACCATCAGTTTTGTTGCACCGTAAGAATTTATAGGGTTTTGAGGCATATTCTCGGTTATCGGAACTGATTTGGGTTCACCATATGTCGCACAAGTACTGCTGAATATGATCTTATTAACTCCATGCTCTTTCATGGCATGCAAGAGGTTCAATGTGTTCGCCACATTGTTATAATAGTATTTCTCAGGGTTTTCTACACTCTCACCGACATATGCATACGCCGCAAAATGAAACACAGCGTCAAATTCATACTTGCAAAACAAGTCATCAAGCGCTTGTTGATCTGCTAAATCTCCGACAATCAACTCCCCCCACTTTACAGCCTCTCTGTGCCCGTAAACAAGATTATCAAATACTACCGTTTCATAGCCTTTTTGATTAAGCATCTTGTTAATGTGTGAACCTATATACCCGGCTCCACCGCAAACAAGTATTTTACCCATTTGATTCTAATTCCTTTCTTGATGTCTCTAACGCTTTTGCAATAACCTTATCCATGTCATAATATTTATACTCACCCAGACGTCCCCCGAAAATAACATTATTTTCTTCCTTACCAAGTTCTTCATATCGTTTATACAGTTCCTGATTTTTTTCATCATTAACCGGATAGTATGGCTCATCACCTTTCTCCCAGTTCTTACTGTATTCTTTGGTTATGACTGTCTTGGGAATGTCTTCTCCCAAAAACTCAAAGTGCTTATGCTCGACTATTCTTGTATATGGTACTTCATGAGATGTAAAGTTAATTCCTGCACAACCTTGATAATTAGGTTTGTCTATTATTTCTGTTTCAAATCTTAGGCTTCTATATTCAAGTTCTCCGAATTGATAATTGAAATAGGCATCAATCGGACCTGTATAAACAATCTTTTTTGCTTTGATCTCTCCGGGATTGAACTCAGTGTTCAACCTCAACTCTATCCCATCAAGAATCTTACCAACCATCTGTGTATACCCACCAATAGGTATACCTTGGTATGGGTGATTAAAATAGTTATTATCATAACGCATACGAACCGGTAAACGCCTTATTATAAAAGCAGGTAGCTCTTTGCAGTCCCTACCCCATTGTTTCTCTGTGTATTCCTTTATAAGTTTTTCATATATGTCCCGTCCCACCAAACCAATTGCCTGTTCTTCAAGATTCTGTGGGGTGTCTGTTATTTCTGCCCTCTGTTCGTCAAGAATCCTTAGCGCTTCCTCCGGAGTATTCACTCCCCACATCTGATGAAACGTATTCATATTGAATGGGAGATTAAATAACTGACCCTTATAATTTGCAATCGGCTCATATCTGAAGTGATTAAACTTACTGAATCGATTAACATATTTCCACACCTCTTCATTGTCGGTATGGAAAATATGTGGGCCGTACATATGGACTTGAATTCCATCTATAGTTTTAGAATAAATATTCCCTGCAATATGATCACGGCGATCAATAACAACACACTCAAACCCATTATCTGTTGCTTCGCGTGCAAATACAGCGCCAAACAGCCCAGCCCCAACTATTAAATAATCATAATTCTTCATGATATCTTTACACTCCACTACTTATTCGCAAATTTACAGAACATCTGATAATACTGCTTTGAGGGCATACATATGTTTTATCTTTTCAGCCAAACTCTGATTATTTCACCTAAAAACAGATAGATTACCTTCATTCTAATGGCTCAAATCTTAAACTATTCCTGTCATTTATTGCCAGATCTATATTTCCCTACAAATTCACATATGATACTCTTCAAAAAACCATCTCCCAAAACAAAAAGGCATACTATATATATAGTACCTCCACTTAAAGTCATCAAAACAGTATTAAATATACTTGGTTTCAATATAACATTTTCAGCCAATAATACACCCAGCATTATAATTCCCGACAAAATATACTTTGAGATATTCTCAAATATCTTATTTGGTCTGATTTCTTTTCGAACCAAAAATATTAAGAAAGCTGAAATTAAAGTTTCTGTAACAACCGATGAGATTGCTGCTCCTATGGATGCATACCATTTTATCATAAATATGTTTAATGAAAAATTGAGCAAAGCGCCCAGAACAACAGTGTATGTGAACATATTTTGTCGTCCAGTCGGAATTAAATACTGTACTCCAATAGCATTACTAATTCCAACAGCTACAACTAAAAAGGAGAGTATCTTAATCAAATTGATTGATCCATTAAAATCTCCACCGAGAAACCACGGTATAAGATTATCCGCAATTCCAATCAAGCCAAGGAAAAGCGGTATTCCCAAAAACCAAACAAACCTAACGGTTTTGCATATATAATCAATAACAATGCTTTCCTCACCCCGTTTATGATAATAGCCTATTCTGGAAATCATAACTGTTCCAAGTGCAGTAATAATTGTCAATGACATTCTTGAAATTTTTACGGCCTGCTCATAATATCCATTCTCAGCATTATTTTTTGTGATCAAGCCGATCATCGTCTTATCAAGTACTGTATATACATTTATCGCAATTGAGGGAATAAATAGTGAAATTATAGTTTTAAAATCTCTAAATGGTTTTATGCTCGTGACAGGAATACGTACTATATACTGTGATAAATACAACCACATTAAAGCATTACCTATTACTGTAAACAAAACATTACCCAACGCATATATATACACATCTGTACTATCTCTGACTAAAAGCATCACAAAAAACACACTCAATACTTTCATAAGTGAATTTCTTACTACAATTTTCCGAAACTCTTCCATGCCCTGAAAAAACCAGGTTACATCAAAAATCACATCTATAATCAGAAGAGAAAGTATTATATATAGTTTTCTATCAAATTGCGATGCGACAAAGCCAAAATAAAACGAAAGCACAATTACCGATACTGCAATACCGGTCAGTTTGGTTTCCCAAAAAACCCTGCTTCTCTCTTCAACTGAATCTCTAACATATGCTACTGCTCTTTGACCATAATATGAACGAATACTCATTGATGCCAAAAGTACAAAATACGCAGTTATCGATTCCGCATAACTAACCTTCCCAATACCATTTGGTCCCAGAATACGTGATACATAGTATGTGGTCACCAAAGGACATATTATGTTCACAACCTGATCAATAAGATTGTATATATAATTTCTCTTTATATTCCTTAAACTTGGTCTTTCATCCATAATATGATACTATTCTATTTCCCGGTCCATCCAGGCTTATATATATCGTTTATTCCTTCATTTCCTTTAATTGCATCTACTACTCCTGAATAATATACTTTAATTTTCTGAAGATTAAGTGTACTGATCGCTCTTAACATCCTTGTAATAATACGCAAAATAAAAGAACTTTTTCTAAAATAGTCTTTCTCAATTAATAAAGCATTTCTTGTTTCGTAATAATCTCTCCACGATGCTTCCCTTTTAAATGCATAATTTCCATCATGTTCCAGAATAATACGTTTGAAAATTACTATACGACCTTGCTTTTTTACTCTTAACGAATGTTCAAAATCATCCTGATATAAAAAAAACGATTTTCTGACGTTTCCAGCCGCTACTAAAGCCTCTTTCCTGAATACTACTCCCAGGAAAGGATAAAAATCAACATCTACAACATCTTCATCAAAATCCTTCAACTTTTTTCCAATAATTTTATCCCTCAACAACCCCTTCTCCAAAAACAAGCCCGAAGGTTCAAACTCAGTTGTCCGCGGAAATACATTTGCACATATTGCAGCAATTGAATGCAATTCTTCACTATAATGATCTATAAAGAAAAAAAGATTCTCGAAAGCGTCTTTATGAACATATGCATCATCATCTGCCACCCAATAGAATTCCGCATCTGTTTCAAGCGCTCTCTCTAGTCCGATGTAAACTCCTCCACTACACCCAGTATTAATAAATGAATTAATTACAATTTTATTTATGTCTTGTACTTCGTTTTTCTCCCATTCATTCAAATATTCTAATGTACCATCATCGCTTCCGTTATTTACAACTATTATATAGTCCGGAGGACAGTTTTGCTCTACATAAAGTGGAAGAGTTTTCACCAAATGTCCAATTCTATTATATGTAACAATAACAGCTGCCACTTTTGTCTTTTTTTTCATCAAACTCACCTTTAAAATTCCTCACTTAAAAAGATTTCTGGCAAAACAACCCAATCGCCAAGCACACGATCCCATTCACTTGGATAAAATGGTGCGAATCCACAATCCGAATAAAACGTAAACTCAGAGAAATACACCGCATCATTGATATCGTAAAAATCCACTCTCAAGAAAGGGAAGCCTTTGCTTAATATACCTGCAAATTCAAGCATTTTCCCAAGTGTCTTGGGTTTTCTTAGCGGAACATCGCTATTGGGATAGTCCTGACGAAGTTCAAGCAAATTCCAATCGCAATCGAAATAATCTATTGATTCCATTGGAGTTTTGTCATTTTGAATTGTCTGTATAATTTTGGGGACACCATTAAAAGTCATTATCTTATAGACATCAAGATTCTCTTTACTCGAATTTTGCATAAAAGGCTCAGCAAGTATCCTCGGCTTTACATTCTTATATGGCCACTCTCGCCCTAAGTAGAAATAGTTTCTTTTGAGTGCGTTTTTTAGTTTTCTACCAGCAGCAATCTTATCAAGCTTAGACTTATCACGACATATAATTAATCCACCACTGTCATGTGTGCATTTCAACACAAACTCATTAGGAAGAGTATTAAAATCAATATCATCAAAAGAATCCCATACACCAAGCGTTGGAATCACGTGCTCTTCACCAAGCTTAGTTTTTACAATTTGCTTTGCCTCATATTTATCAACCATATGGGTAAACAAATCTTTATGATAATACAACTTCAACCATTGCAGTTTTTCATTGAATCCTTTAGGATTCACCAAATCCAATCGTTTTCTACAGCTTATACGATAATGTATCCGGCAAAACAGTTCATCAGGAAGAGCTTTTACTATCGGCAAAAAATACAACTCATATTTGATTTTTTTCAAACTAATACTCAACACCTATTATTCCCTCTTCAACTTTGAATTTCTCCACTTAAACGATATATACAATATCTTACTAAAAACTACCAAAAACAAATCCTTGGGGAAAAATTTATACATTTGTTTTTCTATCTTCAAAACGGCTCTAGTTACGGCAGGCTTCTTTTCATAGTCTTTCCACGGCGACATTTCCATATAATAGTCAAACGCATCATTATCCGGATGCACATTTCCCATGTGCCACGGGAATTCTCCCATGAACCTATATGTATGAAGAATTATAGGGTGTTCACGAGCATGTTCAATTTGCTCCTTTGTATAATAATTGTCAAATCCATAACATCTGCTGTATGCCTTATCCGAATATGCCCTATGAACCGGCATAAAATTGTACTCCGGAAGGAGAACCATAGTTTTTCCACGTAAAGCAAGATTAAACAGATCTTGATCCGGATTACAATACTTGGCTCTCGTATTCTTTATATGATCAATCAATATCTCATCGCACTTGTTTTTCTTCCAATTAAGAACATTAATTAGTGTAACTCCCGCATTAAAATACGTTTCTTTAGTCGAAAAACCAAGTAACAACTTATATTTGTTTCCTAATGCATCCAAAACAACACCCACACATGCATCACCCATATCCATGTCAACGAGTGATTTTAAGCTACCACATACTATTGAATCAGAATCGATATACAATAATCGTTCGACATCATCATCAATTATCAAATGAAAAAACTTTCGATAATGTGTTGCATACGAGCCACGGTACTTAGGTACTCCAAGTTTCTCCATCAGCAACCTAACATTATCGGCATCAATTATTCTCAGTTCTCTTCCATACTTATCGGACATCTTAAGTAACCTATCTTTGTTTTCTTCCGACACTTCATCTAATACCGCGTATGTTGTAATCTGATCAATATCTTTATTATTCTCATATAATGAGCATAATGAAATACCTAAAAAAGGTACATAATTATTATCTGCTGCGTACATTACATTTAAATGCTTCTTTAAATCACTCATACTTACTCTCTCAATAATAAAGTCTTATCATACTTCTTACTTATCTGCCATGTTGTAGTATCCATAGTACCACTCTGCAAATTCATGCAATCCATCAGCCAATGTAGTTTGGGGTTTAAAGCCAAAATCTCTTTCTAGCGGGATTGTGTCAGCATAAGTTACTTCCACATCACCAGGCTGCATAGGAAGCATATCACAATGCTCAGAAAGATTGAAATCGGGTGGCAATACCTCCGTAGCAATCAGTTCACTCGTAAGTAAATTTACAAAATCCATCAATTTTTCCGGATGGTTGTTACCCACATTATATAAAGCATAAGGCGCAACCGGTAATCCATCTTTACCAATCTGTTTCTCCGGCGCATATTGCATTATTCTATGTACACTTTCTATCACATCGTCAATATATGTAAAATCCCTTTGACAATTCCCATAGTTATATAAACTTATTTTCTCATTATGCTTCAATTTATCCGTAAATTTAAAATATGCCATATCCGGGCGTCCTGCCGGACCATAAACTGTAAAAAATCTCAATCCCGTCATAGGTATACTGTATAGCTTAGCGTAACTGTATGCAATTAGTTCATCAGCTTTCTTTGTTGCAGCATACAATGAAACAGGCATATTAACCGGATCATCTATGGAATATGGAACTCTATTGTTATTTCCATACACAGATGAAGACGAAGCATAGATTAAGTGTTTTATTTCATTCCCGTTATTCACCGCAGCATGTCTACAAGCCTCCAATATCCTGAAAAAACCAACTATATTAGATTCAATGTACACTTCTGGGTTAGTTATTGAATATCTGACCCCAGCCTGCGCCGCCAAATTAACCACTATGCTAGGGCAATATCTATCAAATATATTATTTATAAAACTCTCATCAGCAATATTTCCCTTTTCAAAAACCCATTCTGATTTATCCTGCTTTATGGTAGCATCTTGTATTTTTCCAAGTCTGTATTGTTTGAGAGAAACATCATAATAATCATTCAGATCATCAACACCAATTATTCTTATATCCTTATAATTGTTTATCAGATATTCTGTGAGTGCAGCCCCTATGAATCCGGCTGCGCCTGTCACTAATATCGTTTCATTTCCAACATCCAAACGCCTCTTTTTTTTGTTATTCATTAAGTTCATTTTGCCCTATCAATCCTTCTCACACACGCTATAAGCATAGTATTTTTTCTATACAATCCAAAAAAGCACACTTGAAATCAACTTTATTCCTACATTAACAATGATATATCCGCTTTTAATTCGTCTCTTGTTTGGTATCGTAAGGAACTTCACCATACCCTATATCAGCGTCACATACAGATCATACTGGTTCATAATCGACATCTCCTATGACCATTATGAGCGAGATTTATTAGGATAATAGTTTTTCTTCTATGAGACTTTTCACAGATACACATACAAAACCGTATCCGAAACAGTGTCGGTATAATGCCTTACGGACATCCTATAATCCATACTATACGAATTGATAAGAAGCGGTATCGAATAAAAATCCACTGCATTATGATAAATACAGATTGCCATCTTCGGCATATATCTTTTAATGGTATTTTCCGCCCCCAAAAGCATATTATACTCGTAACTTTCAATATCAGCTTTTAAAAATGTATATTCCCGGTCAATAACTTTATCAACAGATACTATTTTGCATTCCTCACTTTTATCTGTTCTTTCATCTTGAAGCTTGGAACCGAATCCGTTATTAACTTCATAACGATCAACAAATCTGACCGAATCTTCATTTGAAACGCCACAGGGATAAACCTCAATTTTGTCATCTGCGAGATTCCATTCTCTCTTTAGTCTTTCCAATCGATAATTGAGCGCTTTTAAATTTCCGGGATCAGGTTCAAAGGCATATATTTTTTCAAAGCATCCTTCATTCTTCCATATGTATTTTTCAATGGAATCTCCAACATACGCCCCACAGTCAACAAACACTCTTCTCTTATCCTGTGCACCAAATTCAACTGTCGGAAAATATTGTCCTTCATCAACCATTTCAGCCTTTGGATATGTTCCTTCCATCCGGCACTTGATCAATTCAGAATAAACCTCTCTCGATCTTTCATCCTCTAACAAATCGTAAACTCTAAGTAATTCATTTCTGTGCGTTTTAAATATATAATCATCAATATGTCGATATGTCATATTCATATCATCAAGTTGAGTACTTATGCTTTTAAAAACCTTTGGCTGCGGAGAAGCTATCAGTATAAGTGCATCATCATGATCACATATCTCATTAGGACTGTATACCTTTCTTCCACCAAATGATGTACCCCATTTTTCGGAATTGTTATCGCAGAACCCTTCTATTACAATACCTTCATTCTCAAGTCTCCTAAATCCCTGAAGATATAGAGAAGCCGTATTCCCTGTACCCCAGACAAACAGTCGACGCGATGACAGATCATCATGTTCAGTTAATAATTCTTTTAATTCATTTCTTTTCATATATCCCCCATCAATTATTATGAATAATCTCTATTTTATCAGATCTATACCGTCACAAAACTTCATTCTTGCACTGAAGTCCGTATCATTTTCCAGTTCTGAAATATCCGCTCTTAAATTCATGACATGGAGCGGGCTATAAGAAATCTCACCGTATCCAATCTTTGCGGTTTTATCAATGCGGTTTTTTACAATTTCGATAAAATATTTTAACGGATGTGATTCTCCGCTCGCTATAAGATATGTCTTATCCGAAATACCTTTATTCATTATACCAAATAAAGCATTGGCAGCATCTTCCGAATAAATATAGTCCCATATCTGTTCAGCCTTAGTACAGGAGATATGTTCTCTATTCTTAAGTTTACGTATAAGAGATGATATCAGCGTATTTTCACTGTCATACGGTCCATAAACGCTTAGTATACGTGTCCATATATGATCAATTCCAAGCTGTTTGCATCTTAATCGGCTCATCTGTCCGGCACACAGTTTTGCTATACCGTATCCATTTTCCGGAAACGCCGGAGTATCAGGCCTTAGGATATCATTGCATCTGCCATATTCCGCCTGCGAGCCGGCTCCTATAAATCTTCTACAACCAAGCTTTGAAGCAGCCTCAACCGCATCAACTGTATATCTGATATTCATTATCTGAGAATCAACATCATTTCTGCTATCTCCCGTAGTACATGCCCATGCCAAATGAAAAAAGCAATCATATTTATCCTCATTCCCTATATACTCCGGTAGCCTGTATATTTCATCAAGATTACATTGAATAATATTTATATATTCATTTTGGGGGATGTTATCTATACGCTGCGAATTCCTGTGACATACTGCAGCAACATAAATCCCTTCACTTATAAGCTTGTTAATAAGTGCCATACCGATAGCTCCGGTCGGCCCTGTTATAATAACCTTAGCATTCTTCATTGAAGTTTATTCTTTCTTTCTCAACAACTACCGGTTTATTGGTTACTCTCCTTAGAATAATGCCCACATATTCACCCAAAAGTCCAATACAGAACAGTTGCACGGCGGAAACAAAAAACATACCGATAACAAGCGGCGCCATACCTGCGTTGAATGTGTACCAATGAGTTATCTTATACACGAAATAAACAAATGCTATAAGTATGGACAATATCGCCGTCATCATTCCCACAGCAGTCATTATACGCAACGGTTTTAAAGAAGTATTGCATAAGGAGATAACAGCGAACTGGAAATACCTCGCTACATTATAGCTTGATTTACCCCTCTCTCTTTTTTGCTGTTCGTATGGGATAAGTTTTATATCATACCCCAATTCACAGGCCAAATGTCTGATATGAAGAAAAGGATCCTGTTTGATCGTTCTTAGCACAACATCAAGAACGCTTCTGTCCATTAACCCGAATCCGATCACATTCCTTAGCATCTTGTAGTCTGAAAGACTGTCAATAATCCCGTAATAGATATTTCTGCATAAGCGCTTCAATTTATTCTCTTTTGATTTTGTCTTCTGCCCCCATACAATCTTATATCCATTCTCCCATTCTCTGATAAACTGCGGGATCATGGTGGGTGGATCCTGGAAATCACAGGTTATGCCAATATATGCATCACCAGATACATTCATCATACAGTTTGTGCTCGAACGATCAACTCCGAAATTAACCTGATTGAATATTGCCTTAAGATGCCTGTCCTTTGCACACAGTCTTCTTAATATCTCCTGTGAACTGTCTGTTGAATCATTGTCTTCAAATATGATCTCATAATCATACTGAGGAAGAGCCTTCATCTCCTTGGTGATTGCTTCATACATTAATTCAATATTCTCTTCTTCATTAAAACAGCATACGCCTATCGATATTTTCTTCATGACTCACCAATACAATATTCTCTACATTTTATTTTCTTAAATTTTTCTTTACAATTCTAGTTATTCACTATATAATTCAAATTGAAGCGAGTTTGTTACCGTACAGTTTAATTACTCAAACGGGGTACCCGCTTCATTTTCTTTTTTAATATTTACCATATCGTACAAGTAAAGTTTGTTATCCGAACCGTGTCTGACAAGCATTTCAATCCTATATAAGTTGTATCTTAAGAGTTCTTCATGATCACTATATATTGGCATCGCAAATCTCGAAGTGAACCTATACCATCCATACATTGCATCTGCACCATGCTTATCTTTGAAATTTTCCTGCCACCTTTTATTCACTGCATGTTTTAACAATTCCGGTAGTTCTGTAGCAGCATTTGCCTTAGCTTTTGCATTTGATCCCTTCAATCTTTTTGTATCATCTGACCCTTTTAGTTCATGCGGAAAATCATTTCCTATATATACAATATCAGATGTTTCAAGTATCTCATATTGATTATTTACATATTTTTTAAGATACTTTTCCACTTCATCCCAATGTATAGATTGTCTTCCTTTAAAAATCACATCATTTATTACTGTAATACTATGCCCATGTTTATCTTTAATTACATCTGTCTTCTTTATCTTCTTGTCCTCCTTATATGTCTAAATACACGCATACAAGTGGATATGTTTTAGATAAATAAAAGAACAACTAACACATATTATAAAATATATGCTACTTCTTTACAAATGAACATCTGGGAACTCCGGGCGAATGCACTGACACCTGTATGGTATATATGTTATGCTCATGATATACATTATTCTACAAGGTGTCAATACCATTTTCGTTCTGTTTTCTTATGATCTAATATAAAATTCACTTTTCGTACGTTTGTTCTTTTAATTGTTACTATTTCATACCATCAAACAGATAAGCACTCTTTAAGTTCATCTCTGTCAAGCAGGGGTGTCATATCTTCAAGCGGTCTGCTAGCCATCTGTCCGTCTTCCCTCATGTAATTTGTCTGTTTGGGTAATATCTTCTGAGTTATATCTGCCTTAAAAGTACATATCGCGGGACCTTTGTGATCAAGCACTTCCTTAACGGTTGACTTTATTTGGTCTGTTGAATCAATTCGATATTCTTTAATCCCAAACGCCCTTGCCAATGCATTTATATCAGGCAGTGTTAATCCGTTCTCCTCAGTACATCCGGTAAGTCGTCCAAAGTTCCCATTCTGTGAACTGTATATCATACTGTATCCTTTATTATCGGTCACAAATATCTTCACAGGCAGATCAAGACGTTTTATCACTTCCAGTTCCTGCATGTTCATCGCAAAACTTCCATCGCCTGTAACGCATACAGTCCTTCTTCCACCGGAAGCAATACAGCTTCCTATTGATGCAGGAATATCGTAACCCATAGCTGCGAGTCCTTTGGTAAGAAAGGCTCGCTGACCCCATTTTATCTTAAATACCTTCATAGCTATATCGACAGAAGTCCCGGAACTTGTGAACTGATAAATATCATTTTCAGACATTTGATCCGATATTTCTTCAACGACATCATAAGTGCTTACAAAACCTTCTTCCGGCTTTTGTTCAGCTATTCTACCAGGATAATTATCATTAAAAAATCTGCATTTAAGGATCCAGTCATTCCATTTGCCTGTTCTTATATCATCTATCCTTCCAAACAGCCCTCTTATAAACGATCCGGCATCACATACTATCTTCATAAACGGATGAACATTCTTTTTATTCATCTCATTTTCATCAATATCAACCATTACATGTCTGGCATTTGCGAGAAATCCATCGAAATTATATCCTGTACTCAATAGATTCAAACGGGTTCCTATCGTTATCACAAGATCGGCTGTCTGCAGTATGAAATTTGCCGCTCGCTGTCCTACCGCGCCCGGGCGTCCGAAATACATCGGATGATCTTCCTCGATGAGATCAACCCCGTTCCATGACGATAGTATCGGAATTCCAATCGTATCATACAGCCTTCTCATGTCGTCTACCGAGTGTGATAACCTAATTCCGTGCCCGACCATTATCACCGGACGCTTTGAATCATTTATCAGCGAGATCACCTTGTCTATATCATCAGATTTCACATCATAGGCTTCTTTAGCTTTTTTTTCATAGCCACATAATCTGTTGGGTTCAATTTCAGAAGCCTGGATGTCAAGAGGAATATCCAGCCACACGGGTCCCGGTCTTCCATCTACAGCCACTGCTGCAGAACGTTCAAGCTCATATCTGATATCCTCGGGTTCTTTTATCTGCGATGCGTACTTAGTATACGATGAGACCATTGAAATAATATCGACTTCCTGTATACCGAACTGTCTTATTTTCTGATCGCCAATAAGATCTGCACGCTTGGCCTGACCCGAAATAAAAATGACCGGTATGGAATCAATATAAGCACCTACAAGGCCTGTCAATGCATTTGTTGCACCGGGGCCTGATGTTACCAGACAGCATCCATATCCCTCCCTGATCCTTGCATATGCCTCTGCTGCAATAGCGGCTCCCTGCTCATGCAGCATAAACACTCCGCTAACTATATCACTTGATCCAAGCGAATTGTTCATGTGCATTGCACCACCACCGGTAACACAGAATACTCTGTCTATTCCTATTTTTGATATAAAATCAATTATATAATCAGAAACTTTCATAATCTATCCATTCTAATCATTCGTTCTTATTCATCATAAATCGTTTCAGTAAGAAAATGTATGTTCATATTTCCCGCATTCTGCTTAACATCCCTGAACATATCCTTGATCTCTTCATTAAGCTCATCCCAACGGTTATCAGGATTAAGAGTCGGGAGAGATGCATCGGCATAGCTTTCGTTGTACTTATGCTTAAAGCCGTCAAATCCGGCAATGTATACATCCTCTACCCTCATTCTGTTCAGAAGACGCAAACAGCATATTACAGCATTATCAAAGTGCTCCCAGCCTCTCTTTATCGCTCGATTAAAATTGACAATATACTCATTATTATTTCCTGAAGTCTTAATGTTTGACAACAATATCCTGGGTGTGCGGAAAAACTGATCAGACATTGCCGTTTCTGCATAATCATAGCGTACCTTATTGGTCAAAAACAGGTAATCATACTCATAATCTGCCAGAAGTGCATTAACTGCAATTACAATGCAGCTATTATTTTGTATGAAATTCTTAATTTTATTTATGTCAGTAACTGAAGACCGGCCCGGCGCTATGAGGACAACCTTCTTATCTGCAAATGCTGATTTTAACTTACCCATTACAAGATCGTCATTAATCTTGCGATCCTGATTTTCCATGTATTTTTCCTCAAGAAGATCATAATCATATTTACATCTGTCTTCAGGTTCCATGGAATCAATAACATTACGCATATCCTTGGAATTGCATCTGTGATTTTTAGTAAGATAAGCAATATTATTAACATGGCAGCAATAAACGCCTGCAAGAAAATAAGGCGTTGAATATCCCCATTTATATTTCTCGAGAAATGGTGTCATATAAATATCTATGGCATCCAAAATAGCGTCCATATCATAATTTTTCAGTTTTAATTTATTTAAGTAACCGGCAGCCAATTCGGTAGTCGTGTTGCCGGCTCCTCTCCCCATTCCGCAAAGGCTTGCATCTATTATCACATCCCGATCACTGTCTTTAAATTTCTTAATAAAAGCCATTGTGAGAGCATATGACAATTGCTGATTATTATGAGAGTGAAATCCTAATCTTATGTTTTCCTCAAGATGTTTATCCAGAATCTCCGATATTCTCATCAGGTCCTCTTCGTACATAGCACCGAATGTGTCTACGATTGACAAGCCCTCAGGTATTCCATCCATGCTGTTCAATTCGTTTGCAAGGGCAATGAGATCTTCCTTCGAATATGCAAGTGTATTTGCCGCCTGAAAAAATACTTTATAACCTTTCTTGAGTATCTCGCATCCTACTGCGATTCCTTCCCTGAATCTGTTATACGGAAAAACAACACGTATTGCATCCAATGATTTCCCATCATTAACCGGCAGTTGATCAACTTCATATCTGTCCCAGTCTATCATGGCAGTATATATGGTTTCCTTATTTTTGTTTCTCAAATACCTGATCAGATCTTCCGGCACATGATAAAAAGATGTGCCTGCTATATGCTTTTGATCTTTAAGCCACCCACACTCTATTATTTCTATTCCGGCTTCTTCGAGCTTGCTGATTATTCCTGTAATAGCAGTAGAACCGAATTCAGCATCAACGATATATGCTCCGTCCCTCAAAGTACAGTCAAGCATTTTAACCATAACACTTCAATCCCCTAATTGACTATTCATATATTACAGGAGTATCGTCTTGAAATTACAAGACTCAAAAACTCCCGACGCCTATTATACCACATATAATGCGTCGGGAGTTAATATATTGATTACGGGTAAATAATTAATTAAAACTGTCGATCTTGCTATAATATCTAAATGCAGTCACAGAATAACTTCCGCTAATTCCCTAACATTATTTACGATCCTGTCTGCTCCTGCGCTCACCAGTTCTTCCCTGCTTCCGTATCCGTACAGCACACCGATCGATGCTATTCCTGCCTCTTTTGCACCTTCAATATCGAAACGTCTGTCACCTACCATTATGACGTTTTTATATTCGAACGTTTCTATCTGAAGATCATTTATCGCACTCAGTATCAGATCCACTTTCTTTGGATCAGTAGATTTTTTATCGGGACCTGTTACCGTAGCAAACATATCAAATATCTTAAGATACTTAAGGATCCTTATCGATATGTCTTCAGGCTTTCCCGTAACTACGGCTAATGATGCTCCTGATTTTTTAAGTTCAGACAGAGTTTCCATGACACCGTCATACATCGGTGATTTGTATAGCCCTGTTTCCTCGTAATACTCACGATAAAGCCGTACTGCTTCACTCGCCATGTTATCATCCATACCGAACAGGTCACGGAACGATACATATAACGGAGGCCCGATCATATTCCGCAATGTACTATCATCAGGTTCCTCAATATTAAGCTTTCGCAGTGCATATCTTGCGGATTCGAAAATCCCGAATTCCGATTGGATCAGAGTACCGTCAAGATCAAAGAAAACATACTTTTTCATTCTGCCCATACCTTCCACGGGGCCTTATTCTGCTTCCACATGAGTTCGAGCAGTGCTTTCTCTCGGAGTGAATCCATGCACTGCCAGAACCCCTTGTGGCTGTAACTCATGAGTTCTCCCTCAGATGCCAGACGTTCGAGCGGACCCTGTTCAAAAACAGTATCATCACCTTCCAGATAATCAAATATCGAGGGTTCCAATACCATGTATCCCGCATTTATGGGCGTTTCATCAACTGCCTGTTTCTCACGGAAGCTTCTTACCGCCCCAACTTCCGATATCTCAAGCACACCCTTCTGCTGCTTCTGTATGACTGCAGTAAGCGTGGCTTTCCTTCCATGCGACTTATGGAATTCCACAAGCTTATTGATATCGACATCGCATACCCCGTCTCCGTAAGTTAGCATGAACGGTTCATTTCCGACGTACTTCTGTATGCGCTTGATCCTTCCGCCCGTCATCGTATCAAGTCCGGTATCAACGCAGGTGACCTTCCACGGTTCCACGCTGCTGCTGTGCACCTCGATATTACGTGTTCCGCCCGAATAATCAAACGTCACATCGCAGTTATGAAGGAAATAATCATTGAACCATTCCTTGATCATATACTGCTTGTATCCGCAGCAGATAATGAAATCGTTATATCCATAATATGAATACTCCTTCATTATATGCCACAAGATCGGCTTATCCCCGATCTCCACCATGGGATTCGGTCTGTCCTCCGACTCTTCCGATATTCTTGTTCCGCGGCCACCCGCAAGTATAACAACCTTCATTCCTATTCCTC
>JAEEGL017084585.1_pt1 | contig 45518 bp, 36 predicted proteins | sample 9134231 | NCBI WGS metagenome assembly JAEEGL01 (sample SAMN16246548, study PRJNA631951) | gut metagenome | biome: gut microbiome; feature: rumen; material: fiber-attached | host: Bos | place: Iran: Karaj | collected 2018-10 | reverse complement strand
TCTCTCGTAGCCTAGCCTCATATGTGATTTCTGTCCGTCGGACCAGAGATTTGCTTACAGCTTCCTTCAGATTCCACCTCACGACGGACACCCTCGCTGTTCAGCTATACACTTCCCACTATCTGGGCGTGTTCGGGACTTACACCCGTTAGAGCGCGCCCATGGCGCGCAAACCAAAAAGCAAACCCACCGTTTTATACCGGTGGGTTTAAATAGCTGCAACTTTAGATGGTTTTTAGATACTCCATGAAATTATTCTTATTCTCAAGTGCCGTAGTAGTAGGCCTTCCAAGGTCATCTCTTGCTCCGATAGAGCACTTCACTTCAATAAGGCTAAGTTCATTGGCACCCTTAGCTCTTTCAAGTTCTTTATCAAGAGCGTCAAAAGAATCAACCGATACTGCATTAGGATATCCGCAAGCCTTTGCTATTGCAACAACGTCAATTGAAGCAGCAACTGTTGGCATACCTCCAACCGTCTCATGAGCACCGTTATTGATAACCACATGTACAAGATTTGAAGGCTTATTGGCACCTACAACCGCCATCGCTCCCATGTGCATCAGCACTGCGCCGTCGCCGTCTATGCACCATATCTTTTGATCAGGTTTATTGATAGCAACTCCAAGTGCAATTGATGAACTGTGTCCCATTGAGCCAACTGTAAGAAAATCATACTTGTGGCTCTGATTATTGGCAACTCTGGTCTCAAAGAGCTCACGGGAAGCTTTACCTGTAGTACTTACTATAGGATCTTCACTGGACACCTTTACTATATGCTGTATGATCTCTTCTCTGACCATAGTATTCTTATTTTCGTATTTAACAGAAGGGGCATCTGTAAGGGCGCCTTTACGGATAACAAACGCGACATCCTTGCCTGCTTCAAGAACCTTTCTAAATTTCTCCATTGCAGCGATTACTTCATCATCAGTCGTTTCTTTTCCAATGATAAAGGTCTCTATATCCATATCTTCAAGAAGCTTAACAGTCACTTCACCCTGATAAATATGTTGAGGCTCGTCATGAATTCCCGGTTCACCTCTCCAACCCACTATGAATATCATAGGAATGGCATAAACCTTATCGTTCAACAGACTTGCAACAGGATTGATAATATTACCTTCTCCGGAATTCTGCATATATACTACCGGAACCTTACCTGTTGCCAAATGATATCCTGCTGCAAGAGCAGTACAGTTTCCTTCATTTGCTGCGATAACATGGTGATGAGGATCAATTCCATATCTATCCATCAAGAAATTACAGAGCGCCTTAAGCTGTGAATCCGGTACTCCTGTATAAAAATCAGATCCTATTATTTCTACTAACTTCTCTACTTTCATCTTTTCGTCCTATTATCCTTTTTTCTCAGTCTGCGGCAAGATTATCTCATCTATGATCCACTGTGCTGTCTTTTCAATATCAGCAAAAGGAACTTCCTTGGGAAGAGTCTTTCCAAATGCCTTCTGTGCCTTTTCTATAAGGGCATCAGTATAAATAAGCTTACCATCAACAACATCTTCCACTCCATCAAGAGCCATAGATGCTCTGTCAGCCTTATTCATCTCATCAAAGCTAAATACAGACTCATCGATCCATGCATCAAGAATTCCGCCTTTGTAGCCTACAAGCACAGGGTATCCACCAATATTACCATCAAATCCGGGTGTAAACACCTTCTGATTCTCTCCTGTTCTGATAGCATCGATGATAGCTGTGATTATCTGATAATTACTTGAAGCATTCATCATATTTCTGGTCTGATCTACGGGCATAGATATATGGCACGCCTTGTAAATCTCATCAACGGGCAGGTTCTTCTGTTCCTCTCCCTTGTAATATACCTTAAGAGGAAGCTCAACACCTTCTGTCTGTCCTTCCTTACTGATACATACATCGTGGAAATGGCCGGCAGCAAACATAACATCCACATTCCAGAAATCATCAACTCCGAGCATATTTGCAACTGCAAATTTCATACGCGGAACTAAGTGATTGAGATTACCTGATCCAAAATCAGGATATGCCTTACCTGCGCTCTTGAGCCATGGAATAACAGCATCTGAATATGATGTGTTGATAACGATTGCATCAGTATCAGCTTTATCGCATGCTTCCATGACATTCTTGGTAAATCTGATTGCCAGAGGGCTCCATATACCATAGGCTCTTACATTCGCCCAGCTGATACTACCATACTTAAGTCCCGGATACGCACGACTTGAATTAACAATAAAATCAGGCTTATACTTCTCTACCGCCTTCTGAATAGCACTGATATCGTTAAGATCAACACCGCCCTCTACCGTAATGTGACTCTTATTAACGCCGCGGATAAGTCCCGCTACTCTTGTAATATTCACCTTGGTCTGCATCTTATCCGCGTCACGACCAACTACAACCACATTGATGGCAGAATCATTTTTGCTGATAAGATAATCAAGTAAGTAAGCACCTACGCTACCAAGTCCGATTATCATAATCTTGATATCATCATTTTTAACGTGTTTCTCTACAACACTAAGCCTTTCCTGTAAACTTCTCATTACTCATTCTCCCAGTATGAAACTATTTTTTTATAATCATCCCGCGTATTGCAATTGGTCCATCGTTTTAGCGGAATTAATTCTACATCAGCGCCTAAATCCAGATAATTCTGAATAATCTTAAGGTTCGTATCTCCTTTGGCGTTTTCATAAAACTTTTTGTTGGCCGGCATAAGCTTATCTATTTCCGTAAATTTCCATGTCTGACCGGAATTAAGAATACATGAAAAAGGAAAATCTATTGTAAGCATTCCGTGACTACTGTTGAAAGCATAACGATAATGATCATTATCATCCTTACACAGCACTACTGCTTTGTTGGCATAAATCGGTTCGTATGTATACGTCAGAACGCTCTTAGAAGAAAGCACTACTCTGTCAAAAGAGCTATCGTCTATATCCAGATCACCTTCTATAAAAAGAATCTCATCAGGCTCGTACTTAAACGCCTCTTCAAGTCCCAAATACAAACTATATCCCGAACCCAAATCCTTAAAATGGTCATTTCTAACCAGGATGACCTTAGTCTGCAATTCTCTTCCAAGTCCCTCGACATACTCTTTAAGATCTTCAAATTTATAACCGCCGACAAGCACGATCTTATCTGCATAGGAGCACTTGATCAGTTGGTGATACAGAAGTGTATCCTTACTGTCGTTCTCATAATAAATTGCCTTTAACTTCTTAACTTCCTCCGGGATTCCATCATTAAACCTACTTGATATCCCGGCATTTGTGATTATCGCTATCTTCATACAACGATCCATCCATCTCTGTAATTATTACATTATCCCTTAAGATAATTGGTTATACACTCTTCAAGACCCTTATCAAGCCCTACTGCAGGTTTCCAATCCGTTCTGGTTCTGATCTTCTCAGTACTAAGAAGCCTTCTCTCAGGGTCTGATTCACGATACCCCTCAAACTCAATCACAGGATTATCGATTCCCATCTTAGAAGCACACAGCTTAGCAAGATCGATAATAGAAATTTCCTCATCGGTTGCAACATTGTATACAGTGCCATCCAGTGCAGAATCAGTGGATGCAAGAGCAAGCACTGCGCTACAGCTGTCGTAGTTATTCAAAAAGGTTCTCTTGTTCTTCCTACTATTCTCAAGAAGGACTACTTTACCATTATCCTTAAAGCTATTGATAATAAAAGGAATAATATGCTTAGGATAGCGCTCATCCTTGGAATATACATTAGCAAAACGGATGCTGCACCCCTTAATCTTGCCTTCATCCACTGCATCCTTCATAAAGAACTCGGTAAGAAGCTTACCCGTCGCATAAGAAGTTCTCTGGCTGTGCTCAGCAACAGCCATGGTAAGATAATCACTTTCCTTAACACCGCCGTTCTCATTCCAGGAATTCATGGAATAAACCTCAGATGTAGAACAGTTGATGTACTTCTGTGCTCCGACTCTTATAGCCTGCTGAAGAAAAGCATTCATTCCCTCAACATTGGTCTCAAATGTCTCATAAACATGGTAAAAGTGCTCTGTGTGAACCACTGCAGCACAGTTGATATAAATAACCTCGTCATAATCTGATGCCTTCGCCTTTACCCTGCTCTCAAAGTCATTCATCTGCTCTTCGTTATTAATGTCATATTCAAAGAACTCAAATCTATTGTCATCAATATGATCCGCAACAGTATCAATTGATGAAGCGTAGAAATTATCAAATCCAAGGATATGATCAGTGCTTCCATCAACCAAAATCTGTCTTACAAGCTCATTGCCGGTCATACCGGTAACACCGCTTATTGCATATAACTTACTCATCGCAAAACCACCTTTCATGTATATCTTCAAACGCCCCTCGTAAGTCTGTCTCTATAAAACGCATCAATTTCATCAGGAAATAGGGATTGCTCATAGGCTATATCGTACTTGACTGCCCTAAGCTCTACAGACCTTGAAGGGAGTGTCACAATCGCATACTGGGCACATGGATTCTGATTTCTTGGTTGTCCAACAGAACCCGGATTAACAAAAGATACTGCTTTCTTATTCCTAAGTTCCGGATCCTCAACTTCATAAAAATGTGTAAAACAATGTGAATAATGTGAATGGCCACCAAAAACCATATCATAAGCTTTATATTCACCTCGCAGATTATCGGAGCCGATTGCCTTCCAATAATTATCTTCAAGCGAACCATGAACAGCAAGGCACTTTAACCCATTAAGTTCAAATTCCTGAATTCCTAACTTATTCATGCTGTTATTGATATAATCTACAGATTCCTTCGTCAACTGCTTAGCGGTATATCTTGCCATAACACGCCCTCTGTCTGAGGATAAGCGCTCAAGATCCTTATCTACTACCAGTTTCTCATGATTACCCCAGATATTTACCAGAATCTTGCCCTTCCAGGCACCATCTTCCAAGGCGATAAGCTTCTGAACAATCTCATTGGATCTCATGCCATAGTCGATAAGGTCTCCCAATAAGATTACTCCCGCAAAATCAATTCCGGAACAATCTGCCATCACCGCATCAAATGCGCTCACATTACCGTGAATATCAGAAAGAACCAAATATTTATCTTCCAACTGTCTTAAACCTCTTTATATATCTTTATATCTCTTTAAATCTCATCTATAAGTGTAATGATCTGCTTGATAGACATAAGTCTGTCATCAACTTCCTTAGCTCTGTGATATTTGAGAATATCCATAGCAGTCTGCTGCATAGCAGGAAATGCAGATCTTGTAAGCTGGTTGGCATAGATTACGATGTTAACTCCGTGAGCAGCCAGCTCATCCTCAGTTATTACGTTAAAGGAGCTTGGAACCACAACTATAGGCGTAGTCTTATCCTTAGCTCTAAATTTGTCGCAGAACTCCACTATCTCTGCGGGATCCTTCTTACGACTGTGAATCATAATGCCATCAGCACCTGCCTCAACAAAGGCAAAGGCTCTCTCAAGAGCATCATCCATTCCCTTTTCGAGGATAAGGCTCTCAATTCTGGCAATGATCATAAAGTCATCCGTAAGCTGAGCCTTCTTACCGGCTGCAATCTTGGCACTCATCTCTTCTATAGTAGCCTGAGTCTGCTCAACCTCTGTACCGAAAAGACTGTTCTTCTTAAGTCCTTTTTTATCCTCAATAATAACCGCAGAAACGCCGAGACGTTCAAGAGACCTTACTGTATATACAAAATGCTCTGTAAGTCCGCCTGTGTCACCATCAAATATAATAGGCTTCGTAGTAACCTCAGTAATATCTTCAATAGTACGGAATCTCGAAGTCATATCAACAAGCTCAATATCAGGCTTACCCTTGGCTGTACTATCGCACAGACTGGATATCCACATAGCATCAAACTGATCAAGCTTGCCATTATCGCCCTCAATAACAGTCTTCTCTACGATCAGACCAGTAAGACCTGAATGCGCCTCCATAACCTTAACTACAGGCGTCATCTCAATAAGCTGACGAAGGCGCTTTCTACGATACTCCGGCATAGAAAGACGCTCTTTTAACTGAAGGTCTATCTTACTAACCTCTTCATTATATGTATAAGGCACGTCAATTATCTTGCCACCATAAGCGGATACAAGCTTCTCAACATGGCTGCGGATAGCCGACTCTACACCTGTTGTCCAGTTATCTCCATGGATGATATAGTCCGGATGAAGTTCATTAATAACATCATCATAAAGCATATCATTCTGCAAGATTACAGAATCTACGCCATCAATAGACTTATACATCTCAATCCTATCCTTCTCAGGGACAGTGGGAAAGCGATTGTATCTGATAGAAGCCTTATCACTAAGACATCCCACCACTACCTTTCCGTACTTCTGAGCTTCTTTTATAATATTCAAATGCCCGGCATGAATCACATCCGTGCTAAAACAGGTATATGCTATCGCACTCATTTCATAATTCCTCTCATATATTCATTAAAAATTCCTATCACATTATACATTGAATAAATACCTTTTGCTAGTTGTTTTGATTGTGGTAATATTACTAATGGTATTTTTAAAATTAACGGAGAATAGCTATGTCGATACTAAATATCTTACATACAATTGTATTAGGACCTCTTGAACTGCTTTTTGACGTAGTTTATGCGCTAGCGCTCAAGACTACAAGTAACCCGGGATTATCACTTATTTTTCTTAGTCTTACGATAAATCTCTTGGTTCTGCCACTTTACCGTAGAGCTGACGCGTTACAAGAGGAAGAAAGGGATCAATCCCTTAAGCTCAAGCCCGGTGTAGATCATATAAGAAAGGTCTTCAAGGGCGATGAACGGTTTATGATGCTACAGACATTCTATCGCCAGAATGACTACAAGCCTTATTATGCACTTAAAGGCTCTTTGTCACTTCTTCTGGAGATTCCGTTCTTTATAGCAGCTTATCATTATCTTTCTAACTTAAACTTGCTTAACGGAGCATCATTTGGTCCCATATCTGATCTGGGAGCACCTGATAATCTGATCACCATCGGTAGTATCAGCTTGCATCTGCTCCCTATATTAATGACGGCTATAAACATTGTCTCCGGAATCATATATACAAAAGGAATGCCCCTTAAGAGCAAAATCCAGCTCTACGGAATGGCCCTTATCTTCCTTGTACTGTTATATGAATCCCCCGCAGGATTGGTATTCTATTGGACATTAAACAACCTGTTCTCACTGGTTAAAAATATATTCTATAAGATACCTAATCCCAAGAAGGTGATAAAGATCATCTGCTCTATCACAGGAATCGCTATCTTGGTAGCAGGATTTATGTTCTTTACAGGTATCAGAAGAAAGGCTCTTTCTCTGATCGTAGCACTGGTTCTTCAGTTCCCTCTGTTTAAGAATTATATATATAGAGAGAGTGGAAACAGTAAGCTCGACGAAGATAAAGAAACTGTAAGTTCAGATACAGCCAAGGTGATCTTCTATACGTGCTGTATTCTTATGACAATACTCGTTGGCGTACTTATCCCATCAGCTATCATCAGCACGTCAACAACAGAATTTATAGAACTGACTGATTTCCATTCACCTTTAAGATATGTACTCCGCACTGCGCTTATGGCAATCGGAACATTTATGGTGTGGTTCATAGTTTTCTATAAACTCTCATCCGATAAGGCCAAGAAGGCTTTCAGCCTTGGTTCTGTTATCATGGTATTCTGTGCGATTGTAGAATACATGTTTTTCGGTAAGGGATACGGTAATATTTCATCACTACTTATATATGATCTTCCCTTAGAAATATCTGCCAAGGACTATCTTATAAACCTACTTATTCTGGGCATTGTATCCGGAGCCATATATTTCTTATGGAAAAAAGGGAAAAGCGAATTAGTAAAGGCTATATGCATTATAGGATGCATTGCCATCGCCGTAATGTCTTTTATTAATGTGATAAAGATCAAGAACGAAACAGCAGAGCTTAAAATACTTGCCGATCAAAGGAAACAAGAGAAGCCTGAATTCTCGCTCAGTAAATCCGGCAAAAACGTTGTTGTAATAATGATGGACAGAGCAATAGGCGCATTTGTTCCATATTTATTGGAAGAAAGGCCTGAGCTAAAAGAGCAATTTGCAGGTTTCACCTTCTATCCTAACGCCTTTTCATTTGGACAAGCCACCAATGTAGGTGCTCCTCCAATCTATGGCGGATACGAATATATGCCAAATGAAATAGATGCAAGAGCTGATAAATCACTCAAAGACAAACATAACGAAGCTCTTTTGGTTATGCCTGTTCTATTTATGAACGAAGGCTACAAGGTTACCGTATGTGACCCGCCTTATGCCAACTATAAGTATGTGCCCGATCTAAGCATTTTTGATAAATACCCTGAAATGAATTCTTATATTACTTATGGAGAATTCAACGATGATTCCGTGGAACGAATTGCACAGAAAGATAAGACAATAAACAGAAATCTTTTCTGCTATTCTCTTTTTAAAGTATGTCCTGTGTTCTTGCATAAAGAAGTATATAATGATGGAATTTACAATTATGCTGATTATTCCACCGGTTCGGAAGAAGACGATGAGTGGATTTACGGCCACACATCTCCGGATATATATACCTGTACAGGCGTAAACGGTGATTTCATTTCTTCTATCCGAGCGCTCCAAAATTTGCCATTTATGACTAAGATTACTGATTCCAATGATAATACTTTCTTATCATTTGCCAACACTGCGACACATGACATTACAATGCTTCAAGAACCCGAATTTGAGCTGCGAAACCATATCGATAATACCGAATATGAAAAGGCTCATGCAGTTAGAACTGCTCCAGGAAGAAAAGATCTTCAGCTTACCGTTGTAGATGCCGTCGAACACTATCAATGTAATATGGCTGCTTTTATCCAGTTGGGAAAATGGTTTGATTATTTAAGAGACAACGGAGTATGGGACAATACACGAATAATAATCACTGCAGATCATGGAAGAGCTGTTGGACTCAACCCTTTCATATGTGATGAGACCGTTGATAATATCGATCCTATGAGCGCTAATCCGTTATTTATGATCAAAGATTTTAAAAGTAATAACTTTACTATATCCGATGAATTTATGACTTGCGCGGATGTTCCTACAGAGGCATTCAAAGGTATTATAGATAATCCTGTTAATCCGTTTACGGGCAATCCCATAAATGAAGATAGGAAAAACGATGATGTATTGTATGGCATATCAACCGAGTGGTCTGTAGAAAAGAACAACGGTAATACATTTAGCGATCCGATACGTTTCTCATTAAAGAATCAAAATATCTTTAATGCTGACAATTGGACATGCGAGAATTGAGAGGATTAGGATTTATGAATATGATAATGCTTCTTTATATCGATCCCGGAACGGGAAGTATGTTATTCACAATACTTATAGGTCTTTTGGGGGCAGGTTATTACTTCCTCAGAGATACCTTTATGAAGATAAAGTTTTCTTTTTCCGGCGGAAATGTAAAGGCCAAAGATGAGGGTCGTGTTCCTTTTGCTATATTCACAGACAGTAAAAGATACCAGACCATTTTCAAGCCCATATGCGACGAGATGGATAAGCGCGGGCAATCCCTTGTATACCTTACTGCGGAAAAAGACGATCCGATCTTAAATGAAAACTATAAAACCGTAAAGGCTGAATTTATCGGCGAAGGAAACAAGGCATACGCAAGGATGAATATGCTTAAGGCAGATGTGGTTTTGTCAACAACTCCGGGACTTGATGTTTATCAGTGGAAAAGATCAAGAGACGTTAAATGGTATGCACATATCCTTCATGCCGCAGGCGATATCTCCATGTATCGTATGTTTGGTGTTGATTACTACGATTCACTCCTTCTTAGCGGTGATTTTCAGACACAGCAGGTACGGGAGCTTGAAGAACTGCGCCATCTTCCCGAAAAAGAAGTTAAGCTTGTCGGACTTCCTCATATGGATGATCTTAGAAATAAATTATTAAATGCAGCACCCAAACAGGAACACGAAACAACTGTACTTCTTGCTCCCTCTTGGGGTTCCAATTCCATACTGAACAAATATGGAAAGACAATGATCGACGCACTTATTGCAACAGGTTATAAGATCATCATCAGACCTCACCCCCAGTCATTTGTATCCGAGAAGGAAATGCTTGATCCGCTTTTAAAGGCGTATCCCGATTCAGATAAACTTGTATGGGACAGGAAAAGTGATAACTTCGAATCGCTCCATCAATCAGATATATTGATTTCCGATTTCTCCGGAGTAATCTTTGATTATTCATTAGTATTTGATAAGCCCGTAATCTATACGGAAGCCAAATTTGACAACGGAATCTATGATTCATGGTGGCTTAAGAAAAAAGAATGGACTTTCGAAGTTCTTGATAAGATCGGTGTTGAACTCACCGACGCGAACATCGGAAATGTAAAAGAAATAATAGATCACTGCCTCACAGACAATCGCTTCAAAGAAGGACGAGATCAGGCCAGATCCGAGTGCTGGGCTAACATCGGCAATTCAGTAAACAGTACTGTAGATTACCTTATAGAGAAACAGAAAACTCTGGCAGTATGATTATTATATTAGGATTTTTAAAGAATAAACTATGACGATATTACAGATTTTACATACAATTGTATTAGGACCGCTTGAACTGCTCTTTGACGTAGTTTATGCATTAGCGCTTAAGGCTACGAGCAACCCAGGATTATCACTTATTTTCCTCAGTCTTACGATCAATCTCTTGGTTCTGCCGCTTTACCGCAGAGCAGATGCACTTCAGGAGGAAGAAAGAGATCAATCGCTTAAGCTCAAGCCCGGCGTAGATCATATAAGAAAGGTCTTCAAAGGCGACGAGCGCTTTATGATGCTGCAGACATTCTATCGCCAGAATGACTACAAGCCTTATTATGCACTTAAAGGCTCTTTGTCACTTCTTCTGGAGATCCCGTTCTTTATAGCAGCTTATCATTATCTTTCCAACTTAAACCTGCTTAACGGAGCATCATTTGGTCCCATTGCCGATCTTGGAGCACCTGATAATCTGATCACCATCAGTAGTATCAGCCTGCATCTTCTTCCTATATTAATGACGGCTATAAACATTGTCTCCGGAATCATATATACAAAAGGAATGCCGCTTAAGAGCAAGATACAGCTCTACGGAATGGCTCTTATCTTCCTTGTGCTGTTATATGAATCACCCGCAGGATTGGTATTCTATTGGACATTAAACAACCTATTCTCACTGGTTAAAAACATCTTCTACAAGATACCCAATCCCAAGAAGGTGATAAAGATCATCTGCTCGATTACGGGAATCGCTATTCTGATAGCAGGATTTATGTTCTTTACAGGTATCAGAAGAAAGGCTCTTTCTCTGATCTTAGCCTTAATACTGCAGCTTCCTCTTCTAAAGAAGTATTTTATTAAAGCTGATAAGAACATATCCGATAAGGAATCTCATATTAACGACACCACTGCCAAGATCATCTTCTATGCATGCTGCCTTCTTATGACCGTACTTATCGGTGTGCTCATCCCTTCAGCCATCATCAGCACTTCAACACCTGAATTTGTTGAGCTGTCTGATTTCCATTCACCGCTTAGATACGTGCTTCGCACAGCTCTTATGGCAATCGGAACCTTTATGGTGTGGTTCATAGTTTTCTATAAGCTCTCATCAGATAAAGCCAAGAAGGCTTTCAGCCTGGGCTCTGTGATCATGGTATTCTGCGCAGTAGTGGAATACATGTTTTTTGGTAAGGGATATGGCAATATTTCATCAACTCTTAAGTTTGACCTGCCTATAGAAATATCCGCCAAAGAATACCTGATAAATTTGCTGGTCCTTAGCTTAGTAGTCGGAGTCATATACTTCATATGGAAAAAAGGAAAAAGCGAATTAGTAAAGGCTATATGTATTATCGGATGCATCGCTCTCGCAGTAATGTCCTTTATTAATGTGATAAAGATCAAGAGCGAAACAGCAGAGCTTAAAGTTCTTTCCGAACAGAGAAGGCTGGAACAGCCGGAGTTTACTCTTAGTACAACAGGCCATAATGTAATTGTACTTATGATGGACAGAGCCATTGGTGCGCTACTTCCATATCTTATGGAAGAAAAGCCTGAGCTCAAAGAGCAATTTGCCGGATTCACTTTTTATCCCAATACATTCTCTTTCGGCATGTGTACCAATGTAGGTGCTCCTCCGATCTATGGTGGCTATGAATATATGCCAAACGAAATAGATGCAAGAGCTGATGAATCATTAAAAGATAAGCATAATGAAGCCCTTAAGGTAATGCCTGTTCTCTTTATGAAGGAAGGCTACAAAGTTACCGTATGTGACCCTCCTTATGCCAACTATAAATGGAATCCTGATCTTAGTATTTTTGATGAATACAGTGGCATTAATGCTTATACAACAACAGATAAGTTTAATGACAATGACGAAAATCGAATCGCCCAAAATGAGCAGATATTGAACAGAAACCTGTTCTGTTATTCTCTTTTCAAGATCTGCCCCGTATTCTTGCATAAAGAAGTTTATAATGACGGAATTTATAACTATGCCGATTATCGTTATCGTTACAATGATGATGGATGGAACTACGGTTATACACCATCCGGAATTTATACTTCTACAGGTGTAAACGGTGATTTTATTTCTTCATATACCTCACTTGAAAACTTGTCATCTATGACTAAGATTACCGATTCTGACGAAAACACTTATCTGTCGCTTGCAAACGGTACCACTCATGATGTCACAATGCTTCAGGAACCGGAATTTGAGCCCAAAAACAAAGTAGACAACACCGAATATGAAAAAGAGCACTCTGTAAGAACTGCTCCCAATCATAAAGATCTACAGCTTACAACGGCAGAACAGATGGAGCATTATCAAAGTAATATGGCCGCTCTTATTCAACTTGGAAAATGGTTTGATTATCTTAGGGCAAGCGGTGTATGGGATAACACAAGGATAATAATCACCGCCGACCATGGAAGATGTATCGGTCTTGATCTCTTAACCGGAGACGGTATATCTTCCGAAGAGCTCGATCCCATGAGTGTCAATCCGTTGTTTATGATTAAAGATTTCGGAAGTGATGAATTCACCGTATCAAATGAGTTTATGACCATTGCGGATGTTCCTTCGGAAGCATTCAAAGGCATCATAGATAACCCTGTTAATCCATTTACAGGTAATCCTATAAACGAAGACAGAAAAAATGATGATGAATTATATGGCATTTACAGTGAATCATCTATTGAGAAAAACAACGGAAACACATTTATGGATCCGAAGCGTTTTTCAATAAAGAATCAGAATATCTTTGATGTTGATAATTGTAAGTACATAAATTAAAACGAATAAAAAAAAGTTAGCACTAAGCTTAGTGCTAACTCTTTTTTATAGTAATAGTTATAAATCAATATCCAATCTCAAAATATCTTCTGCGCATTTAGATGTGAAATACTTTTCTATAAATAATTTACCTGCATCAGACATTTCTTTGAGCAAATCATAATTCTCGTATAATTCGCATATGTATTCCGCCATTTCTTTGGCATCATCCACAACATGCATGTTGCCCATGCTGTCATCAAGTCCCTCTGCTCCGATAGAAGTCGTCACAAGGGGGATCTGGTAATATGCAGCCTCTACAACCTTTCCTTTTACACCGGCACCAAATCTAAGTGGAACAATATCTATTCGGCAAGAATTGTAAAGCTTAGCAAGATCCTCATCTGAAAGAAATCCGTCTACAATTATATTGTCACTTTCAAGAGCCATAACCTCATCAGTTGCTTTGCTTCCAACGATATGCCATTTAATATCGGGATACTTTTCAACTATAAGAGGCATGACCTCTTTGCCAAACCATAATACACAATCTATATTCGGAGGATGACCAAAACCTCCAACATACATAAGATCCTGTCTCTGCGAAAAGTCTTTCCTGATATTATCAGGTGACTGATCATATATATATAGCGGAATATTTCTAATAGGCTTATCCGGAAATGCTTCTTGCATAATTCCCTGCTCAAAGCTTCCTACAACATGTCCCACATCAGCTTTTGAAAAAAGATCATACTCAATCTTCTTCCACTTTTCTGCGGACTTTAGTTTTTTAACATCACCTGTGATCTCATATTCTCTTTTTTCTCTGATGTGATGAAGATCATGCGCAAAATAGAGAATCTTTGCAGTACTGTTCTTTTTTATAAAATCCATATATTTTGATGATATGTGAGGTCTCTGAAGATACACATAATCAAAATACTTAAGATTATCTTTCAAAAAGCTCTTCCAGTTTTTGCGGTAATAATCACCGTATAGAACTTCTATCCCAAGCTGGTTCAGCTCTGTGGTATATGGTTCATGCTTATAAAAATTATCACCCAGGAACGTTACCTGAAGTCCCATCTTCAGGAACATGCGTAAGTACATATATGTACATTTACATCCTGCGTCTTTATCATGCCACGGAACATATTGATCTATTACCAGAATATGCTTTTTGAATCTGCTGCGATCCTTAGCTATAAAAACATTCTCAGCATTGTCGAAATTCTCTTTCTCAAGAACATCTTTCCATTTCTCATAGAACTTCTTGCCATTTGCTACCTGATACGATTTCTGACCGGAATTTACATCATTTCCATTTGATACGCCCTCAAAATGGACAACAACCGACAATGGCTGATATATGACCTTATAACCATGTTTTCTGACTTCAAATGCAAAATCCGTATCCTCATAATATGCAGGTACAAATCTCTCATCAAATCCGCCGATTTCTTCCCAGAGGCTCTTCCTGATCATAATGGCCGCACCGGAAATATAATCAGCCTCTTTGACATAATTAAACTCGGGACCTGCAGGACTCTTTTTATTGCCGTAGTTCCACGCTGAGCCATCTTTCCACAAGATTCCTCCGGCTTCCTGGAGTCTTCCGTCAGCATAAACAAGCTTAGAACCTGTCATACCCACTTTAGGATCATTCATAATCTCAATAAGAGGTCTAAGCCAGTTATCCTGGACCTGTGTGTCATTATTTAAGAATAAGATAAACTCACCGGAAGCATGCTTGGCTGCATTTTTACAGTTAAGTAAGAATCTGAGATTCTCTTCATTTCTTACAACCTTGATACCGGATACGATTTCCTTAATATGCTCTGTTGCATCTGTTGAGCAATCATCTGCAATGATGATCTCATAAGAGACATCTCCACTGTGCTTTTTAATTGCTCTTAGGCAATTATAGGTATAATCAAACTGATTATACACAGGTATAACTATCGATACCTCCGGAGAATCCGGCAAATCAAAGCTTAGCTTTTCATATTCATCAATCGATCTTTCTTTTCCGTCATTGTTGACCGGAAAAAGATCCAATGCATTTCTTATCTTTTCACCTTCACGCCAGTCAGCACCATTTACCACATACTTATAACGGAGCTTAACGCCATCCATTCCTTCCGTTCTAAGTGCCTTAAAAAAATTAAAAATTCTTTTCGGGCTTAAAGCTACCAAGATAAACTTGGGATGCTTAATACATCTTGATATAACATTCGCAAAGAATTTTATCTTACTGTTTTCTGCGGACAAAACTACTTCTCCTTATTACTTAACTGAATATTCTTGAACTTTTCCTTTGCTTATATATATAAGTCCCGGAATATCATATTCGCGTCTCGGAACAGAGAATACCAAGGCATCATCCAGCCAGCACAGCTGAACATGATCTTCTTGGAATCCGTTGGCAACAGCCATTGCAACAGAATACTCTCCCTTATTAAGTGGAGGAACAATAAAGCTCATATCATATTCAACTTTTCCCGTTCCGCTTTCAAGTGTTACTCCGAGCGTCTCCGTATTAATTCCGATAACTTCATTACCCAGACGGTCTCTTATTGAAAGGCCGAAAATAGGACGTGCAGCAGTTCTCTTGAATTCGATTCTTATAATGCAATGTACCTTCATCCCGGGTTCAAGCACATCCGTAAGCTCGTACTTATCATTAAATAAGCCGCACTGATATATAGTTGCTTCTCCGTTACCTTTATTATAAACGCCCTGAACAACATCTGGGATTTTAATCTTTTCTTTACGCTCTTCTCTGGATACTTCTATATCTTCATCAGTCATATCTTCTTCGTCATGTGTACCGAATGCATTTTTCTCATCACTGATACGATGCAAAATATATTCCTGATATTTGTGAAGACCTTCAACAGTGTCACCGTCAAACATCTTCTCACCATGATTAAGCCAGATTACCCTTTTGCAGAAACGTGTAACTGCCGCTGTGTCATGAGTAACCAGAATAACTGTCTTATCCTTCATAAGGCGATCCATTGCTCTGTAGCATTTCTGCTGGAATCTTATATCTCCGACTGACAGAGCCTCATCGACAATAAGAATATCGGGATCGGAAAAGATCTGTGTTGCGAATGCAAGTCGCACAAACATACCGCTTGAGTAACTCTTAACAGGTTGGTTGATAAAGTCACCGATATCCGCAAACTCTATGATCTTCTCTGTAATCTCAGAAAGGCGGTTCTGCGGAATACCCATCAATGTGGCATTGAGCTTAATATTTTCCATTCCGGTATAGTTGGGATTAAAGCCTGCACCAAGTTCAAGCAGCGCAGCTACATTTCCCTTAGTCTCAAGCGTTCCTGAAGTCTGATTAAGGACGTCAGTAAGTATCTTAAGAAGCGTGGATTTGCCCGCTCCGTTAGAACCTATAATTCCTATCTTCTCACCCTTCTTTATTTCAAAGGATACGTTCTTTAGTGCATAGAACTTCTTGTGATAGCACTTCCTAAAGGGATTAAAAGCTTCTTTAAGCCTATCCATCTCAGAGTTATACAGCTTATATTCTTTTGTAATATTTTCAGCTCTTACAACAATATCTTCCATCTATAATGCTCCATATAATTATAATAAATCAGAAAAATGAACTCTCAGATTCCTATATACTTTGGTACCTATTATAAACATCGCCAGTGTAAATCCCCAAAAATATACCGTTCCCAATATGGGTCTGTTCCAAAAGCCCACACTATATATAAGTGCCGCTCTGTTTCCTTCCATGACATAGTAAAGCGGATTGAAGCTGAGTATCTTCAGTACTTTTCCGTTCATTGTCGCAGGATTCCAAAATACAGGCGTCATCCAAAAGCCAAGCTGCAAAATAATATTAACAAGCTGCGCCGCATCCTTGAAGAATACCGCTACGGCTCCGACACAATATGCAAGTCCAATAAGCAGTGCAAATACACAGAACGAATAGTAGAAAACACTTATCCACGCAATATTTGGAGTGTATCCATATATCAAATACATAAGGAACACAAATAAAAGCAGGAATACATGGATGCAAAATGATGAAAGCAACTTGATCAGTGGAAGCAGCCAGATCTTAAATTTCATCTTCTTGACCAAATATGAATATTCATAGAAAACAGTTGTTGTTGACAACAATCCATCATTAAAGAAAGTCCACGGTATATATGCAGCTACAAACCATATAATAAACTGAACGTCATCAACCGGTGGATTTTTAAATCCGGTGAACACAAACCAAAATACCATTACCGTGATAAGCGGTTGAACAAACGCCCACACAAGTCCAAGGGCTGAGCCTGAATATCTGGATTTTAAGTCATTTTTTACAAGGCTTAGAACCAGCCTTATTTCATCCTTTGAAATCTTCATGTCACTATATAAACACTCCTTTTTTGCTTATCGATTCTAATCAGACACGCAAATCATATATTCTATATTACACAATCACAGCTTATCTTACCAAATCCAAGAGCCATCTTGCAAAATCTTCGCTGTTCTTATGAAAATCAAACTTTTCCTCTATTAGTTTCTGTGCATTAGTCGCTATGGCATCTGCCAATTTATTGTCCTCATAAAGCTTCTTAATGGCGTCCGTGTATTCTTGCGGCGTTTCGCAGTGCAGGTATTCTTCCCCATTCCTAGCTGGAATTCCCTCTATGCCCACTTCGTTGGTGCATACAGGTATTCCCGCTGCCATACAAGTCAGAACCTTAACCTTAATACCTGCTCCAAGAACAAGAGGTGCTGCAAGGCATAGGCTTGAAGCCAAATACGGTTCTATGTCATCAACAAAGCCTGTTATATCTATCCTATCTGTCGCTTTCGCACGTAGCTCCTCAGGTGGCTTTCCCCCAAGTATAACAAGATTGAGATCCATATCTTTTATAAGTGGAAACACTTTATCAATGAGCCACATAGCAGGTCCGTTATTTTCAGGTCTGGACATATCTCCAAAAAACAGCACATTCTTTTTGAGATTGTCGCTTCTGCTTACATTTATCTTGTCATAAAATACCGACCAAACTTTTATCTTGGTGGTGATAGCAAGCTTTTTTAACAGTGCAAGGTCTTTTTCATTATTAAGAATAACAAGATCGCAAGCATTTAAAGCGGCGCATTCTGCCTTTGTGATGTTGTTGTAACGCATCTTGGTTACAGTCTCGTTTATCTTACCTTTGGCATTTTCAAATTTACGAAGACAGGCCTGACTACTGACATCTTCTTCTATTCCAACTATTTTGGCACTGTCGTATATTTTCTTTACTTCTTTAACAAAAACTATTGTCTGTGTCCAATGAAGTATTATAACATCCGGTACATAACCACTCTTTTTAAGTGCTCGAAGTTGCCTTAAGATGCACAATTTGATGTAGCTTGTCGTAGTGTTGCCGTTTTTATCAAGCGGGCACTTTAAGGAATACAGATCATAGATGTTTCTGGCTATTTTCTTAATTCCATGATCATGATAAAAGCTTATGTATGATGTAAGCTTCTTATCGAGCGTATAGTTCTTGTACTCAGAGGGCTTAGAAAAGCCTATAAATCTCACATCAAAGGCATCTTTATCGCTTAATGAATTTATATAGTAATTGAGCACCTTACCGCCGGCATGATCAACCTTGTCATACGGCAGAAAAGGAGCAATCCATAATACTTTCATCCTGTTCTTCCTTATCCAAATATTCTTTTATATATCAGATAGTTAAACACACCGATTTTATAGAATATGTGCAGTAATTTGCGTTGCAAGTTATTGGCATGTAAATATTCTTTACAATACCATTCTCTGCTCTTATAGGCTATCTCAAAGCGTTTTTTGACAGATGCTATATTCTTGTCTATGCTGACAGAATGCATGTGGTCATAAGAGCAGTTGTTTAACAGATAATTCTTATATCCGGCTTCTTTTAGCTTAAATGCGAGGATATTCTCCTCATAATACAGGAAGGTGTGCTCGTCAAAGCCTCCGACCTTGTCAAATGCTGCTGCTTTGATTATAAACAAAGATCCCGGAAGTACATCGACATTGCAAATGCCGAAATCAAGTTCCTCTTTGCTGTATTCAAGCGGGTCTCCGAATATCTTTTTTAATATATATGAGTCCTGAACGAGGCAATCAGCAAATCTCGGAAGTTTCCATGCTATCGGAAGGCTGATTGTCGAAAGGCAGTTCATCTTGCAGGTAACAGCGCCGGCGCTAACACAAAACTCCAGAAATTCCGACATTATCTCTATTGAATCTTCATCAAATAATACATCCGGGTTGGAAATAATTATTTGCTCCGGAGAATATTTCTCACAGAGAAATCTCGCTCCATAGTTATTCCCGGCCGCGTAACCTCTGTTCTTATCTGTTTGGAGCACGTCTATATTGCCGCCTTCAAACTTCTTAAGTTCTTCAAATGAATCATCTGTGGAACAATTGTCTACAACAACAATCCTCTCTATTATTCCATATTTTTTGATGTGATTCAAAAATGATATAGTTGTCTCAGAATCATTATAGTTTAGTACAACCAGTCCCAGTTTCATACTATTCCTCTGCACTTAAATATTTCCCAAGCAAGTTCTTCCTCGCTTGGGAAACAATAAATCCGTCCTAACTAACCCAATTGTGCCTTTTTATATACCTGCTTGAGAATATCAGCACTCTTCTTCCATGAATACCTACTTACAATCTCAGCGTTTACTTTAGGAGTAGTTTCAAAAAGTGTCTTTATCGCCTCTGCAATTGCATTTTCATCCATAGGATCAAAAAATAGTTCGTTATCCTCAAGAACTTCCCTCATAACGGGAATATCGGATGCAGCAACAGGTGTACCGCAAGCCATAGCTTCAAGAGGAGGGATTCCAAATCCTTCAAATATAGAAGGATATACGCATCCTGCTGCCTCGTTAAGAAGCGCTATCAGCTCTTCCTTGGTCACATAATCCGTAAGTATAACCTTGCCCTTGCTATCTGATACGCACTTTTCAATCTCATCGTACATCCAGGCTTTCTTACCTACAATCACAAGCTTATGATCTAAGCCTGTACCTTCAGAATATTTATTAAACGCTCTTATCAGCCTTGGAATATTCTTCCTGGGCTGAAGATTGCTGACGCAAACAATATATTTATCATCTGCGATTCCAAATTTGTTCCTAACCTCGGACCTTATCTTGGCATCCTTAGGAAGAACTGTAAAATCAGAATCTACAGCGTTATAAACAACTTCTATCTTGGATGGATCAGTACCATAGGTTGTACAAATATCCTTCTTGGAAAACTCAGAAACAGTGACAACCATATCGGCTTTCCTTGCCGCATGTGAAACCAGTATCTTATCCTTAATATATTCTGACTTGGTAAATATATCTTTTATATGCTCAAATGAAAGATCATGTATCGTTACTACTGTTTTGCAAGGTGCAAAAAAAGGAAGATAGTACTGCGTATGAAGTACGTCAATATTGTACTTCTTACAAAGTTTTCTAAGCTCTACACAGTTCCTGTATACAGAACTATTCTTCTTAAAATAAACTATATTAAATCTGTCTTCGTACTCGGTTACATCTACATCGCTGTTGACGAATAAATAATATTCATCTCCGGAATCGGGAGTCATCCCCGAAAGAATGCCTCTGTAAAAGCTCTCATTTCCGCCGGAACGGTCACCGAGCATATGAACATCTATGCCAACTCTCATATCAAATAGTCTCTCTATCTTTTATGCAAGAAATACCTTTTCATATTTCTCTGCTATGCTCTCCCATGTATAATCATCGGATATGCGTTTCTTGGCAAGTTCCCCGTACTCCGCCCTGCGATCATCAGACAAAGCCTCTACCTGCATGATAACATCGGACAGATTCCTACCTTCCTTGTCCCAATATACCGCTGCGTCCTCTGCAACCTCATGGTTGTACTTAACATCAAGAACCAGATTGACATCTGTTGAAGCAAGCGCCTCAAGAAGACTTGGATTGGTGCCCCCAACCTCATGTCCGTGCATATAGGCAAAGGCATTTTCTCTTATCTTCTTAAGTAACTGCTTATCATATACTGAATCTGCAACTATAACTCTGTCGCTGTTAAGAAAATGCAAGTGCTTATCATACTCTTTTAGCAGCTTACCATTCTCAGTCGTAATGATTATCAGTTTCTTATCGGATGAACTCTTAAGGAACTCTCTTATTATGATGTCGAAATTGTTCTCTTTAACAAAACGGCCAACTACAAGGTAATAGCCGTGAGGCTTAGTATTATACTCCGAAAGCCACTCTGTGAATTTGACCTCATCGTCTGCGTAAGTAGACCTTGAAAGATCCGCACCGTAAGCAATAAAAGTCGTATCAGGATTGTAAGCAGCATACTCCTTGTTAATATACTTCTCAATTTCCTTGCTGTCGCAGATAGCCTTATCCGCATGCTTGATCATAAGCTTCTCGGAAAGCTTCCAATAAGCCCTAACAGGAGCACTCCACTTTCTTCTCTCCCAGTCATGTCCATCGGGATTGACATACAGCACTCCGCCCAGCTTTTCTATCTTTTTCTTATAATGCTTTATAAAAGGTCCGATCCTGCATGCCATAATAAAGAAGACCGGTTTCTCTATAGATGGTCTCTCTTCACAGTACCTGATAGCTCTAGCCAGAGCCTTGATATCATAAATGATGGCCTTGGCAGCTCCAATCTCAGGAACCTTGACATTGAAGCACTTGGCACCATTATATTCATATCTTGAATCTTCTCTCGCCATGGTAGCAACATGATATCGAAGGTTGCTACTCTTCTTGCACAGGGTAAGATTCTCCATGAATGTTTCAAAGCCGCCGTACTCTGCAGGGATTCCTTTACTTCCGATGCAAAATACCTGGCGTTTATCTGTATGATATTGTTCTTTTATCTTAATTTTTCCCATAAACAATGTACAACCATCTTAATTTAATCAATAATCCCTAATATGATAGTATAATTACCAAAATATGGCAATCTCCATATTGCAATACAATTAAGGTGTCCTTGTGTACGTGATAGATTCAACAGATACATCATCGTCGGCGTCCACACTTACAGAGAAGTAGCAGCCTTTCATTTTACATTCAAAAGGAACTGAACACTGCAACTCCCCTTTATTATCAAAATTACTACTTGATATCTGCATTGTGGCAAAAGGAACTTTCGTATTCGGAGACGCTATAATCAGACTGCCTACCTGCCGTTCTTGCTCGATATCTCCCTGTTCAAGTTTAAGTTTAAAAACAGCATCGTATTTGCCGGGATAGACTTCTATTTTTGATTTTGGTCTATACATATAAGTCTTGCTTTTAGTTCCATTTGTAGATTCATCTATACTTACAAGTTCCGTTCCCCTTGTATCCGTAGTATAATCCGCCAATTCATACCCACTACTATTCAGCGCTGTTATTACCCCTTCGTCATTGGTATATACAGCATCCAAATCAGAAATCGGAAGATACTTAAATCCTGCATCAGATAAAAGGAATTGTTCTTCTTCCCTACTTACAATGACGGTTGTGTTCTCCTTGGCAGCCATACTCGCTCCCGCAAAGAAGGTTCCTTGAATATCTCTGAATACATCATTGTAAATAGATGGAAATGTATCATTATATACAGCTCCCGTGGAACTATCATCAATGATCCCTATTATCTCGCTTTCTGCATCAACACGCTCCCGTATTATAGGATATACCTTGCCCATAGAATACTTAACAGATACCGCAACTATAGCAAGAACTATTCCGAATGAAACTGTAGCTATGACATATTGCTTCACACCAACCTTATCGCGTTGGATAACATTGGAAATAAAAGAACAAACGCTCCATAAAAATGCCAAGTAAATCACTATAGCCACAAGCATAATAGCTATAGTTCCGCTTTTGCCTACCAGAATCATCAAAGAATTCATTCCGGTCCTAAACGCCGAATATCCTCTGGGAAAAAGATACAGATTGGAGGCAACTACTGTACTGAATATCAATGCAGGTAATAAAGATGCCTTTTCACTAGCTTTTACCAATGTCCCCAGATATATACCTATAAATATCCACAATAAGAAGGCCAGGTTTATCCAGTATTCCATATCTATAAACGCACTAAGAGTCATGATCACCACAACAAAAGTCGAACTAATCCTAACAGATCTTGTACGTGTCTTTATTAGAGAATAAATAGCACTCACATATACGCCAAAATATAAAATAAAGGCTAATATTCCATAGTCTGATAAAAGAGCAATGAAGGCGTTCTCTATAGGACCGGCATACTCTTCTTGAACTTTTAGCAGCAAAGTCATAGCCGGTTTTATCGTATAATATCCACTTAGCATTCCATGCCCCAATAAACGCTCAAGTTTTCTTCCTTGCCTAAATGCATTTAACGCCTGATCAATCGCTGTAACTCTAACTCTGTAGCTTAGATCCCCGTAGTTATTGAGATAGACATCTTTAGTTAGTGATGCAAACGCTCTCAAATAACGCGTATAGAGCATTTCAAACATACCAAGATTGAATTTTAAAATAATCATTGCAGATACTGCTATTACCGCAACTACTAAAGCTGTTGAAATAATAACAATTTTTTTTCCTGACTTTTCTATGCCTTTTCTTATCATTTCCAAAATAATCTTGTGCTTGGAAATGCCATAAATAATAAGCAGAAGAACCAGTATACCCATTGCCAATCTTAGGGATCCTGTTATAACAACCGCAAAAGCAACTGCTATACCTGCAAGCTTTTTCTTTATATTATCAATATAAAAGAGTGAAATCATAGTTAGAACTATTGCAACATCACCTTCTGCAATAGGATTTAAAAAGAACAAGAACATTCTGCTTGAAAAATCATGAGTAATAAGGTACTTTATAACACCAATTGTCTCAAGAGCAAACAATAGCAACCACAGCTTATTCATTGCGCTCTTTACATCTTTATCACCTAACGACGATATGCAAAATCCTGCAAAAACAACCAAATAAGCCGTAATCGCATACCTATTTGAAACAATAGAAGTTGTATTAATTGAAAAAAAGATAGTCCAAATAACTACCGCTGTTCCAAGCAGGGGATAATTACAAATATATGCTTTTATATTCTTGATGTTATCTTTAACTCCGGTTGAAGCAAATAGTATCAATACCGGAAAAATCTGGTAGAAACCATCTCTAGTCGCGTCAATCAGAGATAATACAATGGCAACAGCCATTCCTATATAAAGATAATTGCTCCATGATAATATTCTTTTTTTCATATGCTCTTTTCCTTTGTGAGCTGTACAAATCTATAACATGGCTTTCTAAGAAATATATGGCTATAGCTTCATTCACTCACGATTATTGAAAAGCTTAATTTTCCAACTTCTTATTACCACAAATAAATCCCCCAAAAATATATAATAGTTTCTCTTGCAAAATAACAAATAACACAATCCTCATTATTGTGACTTTTTTCAATATATCATTCCACTAAGATAGAACTCATATGGAATATTATACTCATTATTTACATCAATAGTAGCATTTATCCTCATGGGGCGCATATCTTTGCTGATAATCTTATATCTATACAAGAGAGTAACCATACTATCAGCCTCACCATACATATTCGGCCAATTATCTTCTCTGTTATGCAATGGAATCTGTAATACGCACTCGTCACAATTACTGTCATCTAATAGTCTGAGTTGCTCCACAGAATACTGTGCTAATTTATAAGCAGAAATCTCATTTACACAATCACAGGTAGATGGCATTAATAAATTCATCTTGCATACTAAATTTGTAATCAAAATATAAATAATCAAGGGGATAATAATGGTTATTTTCTCACTCCTCTGAATAATGATATGCACCAAAACTAGTTGGATCAGCAATGGATAAAAGCATATCCCTAAACATACTTCTTCTCGCGCAATATACCAACATCCAGTTGTTCCTGTCATTACCTGAAGAACCAAATAAGCAATGCTGGAAGCAATAAATACGCACAATAATTCTATTATCATTTTAATCTTATCTTTAAATAACTCTTTGTTTTTTATTGCAATTATCATCCCTACTACCGATATCACAACTGCTATCAAAGCCATTTTGTTAAAACGAGAAAGCAATACTCCGACACTTTTTATACTTCCAACAAAATCCAATCTCTGATTTTCACTTATAAATTGATTTCTTCTTCCTCCACTATATTCGAAGACTAGTGATATAGCGAAAAGCAACTCAATATACAAAAACCACGTTAATTCTTTAAAACTCTTCTTTGACCATAATCCTTCTAATAATTTGATAGCTGCATACGATGCGAGTATGATACTACAATACAGATTAGAAAAAATTGAAATATATATATAAAGAAAGAAAAAAGCGTTAAAAAGCTGGCAATTATCTGCATCCTTTGATGAATCTCTAATAATGAGACTAATTACTACACTCATATTTAAAAGCATCGGAATAATATAATGATATACACATGACACATTATGTGCCCCAAACAGATATGGAATAAATCCAGCATCCTCATTCATCTTAAACAGCAAAAAGTGCATCAAAAAAACAATTACACATATTCCCTTTGCTATGTGACTCTTCACCCCAATAAATATTACATATCTATATATCATATAAATATAAACCGAAATAAATATGCTTAAAGCTAATGCTGTTACGATGACAAGTGATTTTACTATATCCTTACAAAGAGGATATAGTATATATCCCGCAATGTCAGCACATATCGGCATAAAAGATTCCGGAAAAATCTTTATTGGATTAAAACCATGCCAAATCGGAATTGCATTTCTTGCATACGCAAATTGTCCCCAGTCATCAGAATCATACGGGACTAAAGGGTGTATTACATAGAAAAAAATAAAAGAGAAGCAAAAAATCAACAATATAAAACAAAATTCTTTTATTTTATTGTTCAAGCAAACCTTATTAGCACACTCTTTCATGTCCTATTTCCCTTCTTTTGGCAAAAAATATTCGCTTCTACCGAAAATAAAAATATCTGTAGTCTATTTTTACTTCTTTTATCAATCAAGTATTTATACAATGGACTGGGATTCCAAGCATCAACAACTCTTGCCGCTTCAGGCTTTCTATCTTCTATCGGTGGCAACTGCATGTAATCACCATACACTTCTCTCAAACATGCGTCTGTAGCAGGCACAAACGTCTTCATATCTTCAAATTCAATTTCCTTTACTGGAAATAACTCTTTATATTTATATGTTCTAGGTGTAGTAAAAATCATAGATGGATGGGCTAATACAGCATTATCAAGATCATCATATAGCCCATATTCTGTATTATAAAAGCTAAAAAATTTCCTTCTATTTCTTCCAAATCTTTTTCTAAATAGTTCCAAAGCTTCTTCTCGATATTCTTCGCTACATTTCCCCATAAAAAGTAAATTAGACAATTCTCTTAATATACGATTTTCCTTAATACTTTCTTCAGTATTTTCTATACTGTTAAGAGGTCTAAAATCTATTTTTATAGGATATATTTTCCCATACTTATCATTCTCGCAACCAAAAAAAGGTATTTTTTCCCCAAAGAATGCACTCGGCTGCAAATCTAAATTATAATCAAATAAAAAATACTTTGATCTATCCATCGTCTTTAGAATTTCTAAAAGCCTGAGATAATCCTTTTTTAGTATTCCTATATCTAAATCATCATCCCATGGAATAAATCCCCCATGCCTATATGCCCCTATTGCCGAACCGCCATCTAAAAAATAAGGTATATCATTATCTCTACATATTCGATCGACTATTTTTAATATTTTAAGCATCTGTCCTTGTATATCTTCCAACCGATCTATTAAATAATACTCTATTCCATTATTAAAAACCTTATACATATCTTTTCCTCTCACTAATGTAGCTTATATTCTCACACTAGATATATTATGTCCTATAGTGATTCATTAGAATTAAATCAATCATTCAATTCTTGATCCTCTTTGTTGACAAGAATGAATTCCTCCGAACTCAAGCTTAGAATATACACATTTAATAGTATTATTTTGCAAACTTCTTTTCTACAATAAGATTATATATATACTTTCCTCCTTTAATAATTATTTCTCGATTATATATTACTATCAAGAACAAACATATCGCCTGCATCATATTGGTCCAATGATTGTCTAAAATCAATAACACACATTGCACTACAATAAACATTCCATTTATAAAAACATTGTAGTACTCTCTATCAAATTCTAATAATTTTTCGGTATCTTTTAACCTATATAAAGCTATAGTCAATCTACTGATTGCTGTAGATATCGTTGCTCCCATAACTCCAATATAAGGAATAAGCAATAGATTTAGAACAATATTTACACTCCCTCCAACTATTACAGAATAGAGAACCCCCTTATTTTGTTCATATGCTCCATACAATGTTGCTACCATACCTGTTGCAAACGAAAATACTATAGAAATAATGAGAAATGGTGCATATTTCCATCCCAGATAAAAATCATTTTTTGCAATCAGTGACATTATAGGTTTAGTTAAAATCAGCAAGACGCTTCCTGCAATAAATCCCGTTTGCCTAAACATCCTCATAAAAATCACAAAGTTTTCTACAAGCTTTTCCTTGTTTTCATTATCATAAATATCATTTGTTGAAATCTGCCACACTGTCTGAAATATTGATATAACAGTTTGTAGGATTAACGGTATTTTCGATGCAATTGAATATACTCCAACATCACTATCCGTCATAAATAATCTAATCATATATTTATCTGAAGAAGTGACAACCCACCATGAAAGCGAAGTAAAAATCAAAGGAAACGAATAATGAATCATCCTTTTCGCAACTTTTAAATCAAAAAAGTTAAATCGTATTTTGGAATATATCTTCTCCGTAATTAGAATCACAAAAGACGTCAACAGATATGCTAATATATTAGCGCTCAAAAAACCTTCAATGCCGAAATGAAATACTACAAGAAACAATATATTGCAACCAAGATTTATCATCGTATAAGCTAATCCTATCGCTACATATTTCTTGTTATATTGCTTAGCTTTTAAATAATTAGTCAATATATCATATAACATTGAACTTGCTAACAGAAGCAACATCCATGGCATATACGCCCATTTCAAAAAAATATTTATTAGATTAGATCCTATGAATATCGCAACATACATACCTAGCATCATAAAAACGGCGTCAGATAATACACTATCATCATCTATATCTCTCATCATTACAAATCTAAATATAGCTTCAGATAATCCAAGTGTAACCAACGGAAAAATAAGGCTTTGTGTTGTTGATACTAAATCTATTTGTCCATATTGCTGCGTTGTTAGTATCGATGTATATACCGGAAGAAGGAGAAATGATAAAAATTTCGAGCCAAAGCTACCAACTAGGAATATTCCCGCGTTTTTTATAAAATAATTTATACGTTTATTCATTTTTCAACTTCAAACTCCTAATCTTTGCCTAAAATCCTTGAAATATTTCTCTCTAAATTCTCCCCATTCATAAGGATTATAATCTTTCCCCATCATTTCACTAACCTTTTCAATAAACGTTATACTGCTATAATCATTCATGAATGAAATAAACTCTACGTCCTTTATCCACTCATAAGTTCCAAGTATTTTCTTATCTAACGAAGGTAATACTAAACAAGGTGTATTTGTAAGTGCTGCTATAACCATTCCATGTAATCTATCCGTGATTACAATTTTTACCTTTCTAAACTGATTAATTAAAGAGATAACTTCGCACTCTCTAATTACGTTCGGTATTCCTCGTGGAACGCATGTATCTGATATTATAACATTATCAAATTTATCATAAAGACAATGGATTAACTCATATCGCTTCTCGCCTAAGATATCCTCTGCATCTGTCCTTAGACAAGTCATAATTCCACTTCTTTCATAGCTTTTTGTATAACTTATCCTACTACTATAATAGAAAACAATATCTGGGTTTAATAACACCTTGCACTTATCAAAAGCATTTAACATTTCATTATAAGAATAATTTTCTCTAGCCACTAATGTTAAATTCTGATGACCATTATATATTTTTTTACACTTAATATATCTATTTCTCCCTCGTGCTGTAGTATCAAAATACATCGATTGTGGCATAGAAATAATAGTTGTATAAGGAAACTTCTTAATTATGAATTCCCGCATTATTTCCGCATCATAATATAATGTTCCAATATTTCCCCCGCCTTGTAAAACAATCAAATCATTGGGCTTTATTATTCTCTTTATTTCCTTTAATGACTGTAAAGTATCTAAATAGTCTACATCTATTACTGTATATTCAGAAAACATATCTCTAAGAAACGCTAAAGATGCTTCAACTATAGCTTCATCTCCAACATTTCCATATGCCGGAGCCATCAAATAAAAAATATTCTTAGTATTTTCATAATGTTTTAACGAACCAATTCTTTTTTTTCCTTGATAATATCTAATATTTCCGTTATATCTATCAATTCGCTCTATAAGAAATTCCAGCTTTCTTCTCAATCCTTTCATATCAGCCTTTCCTATTTTTCATCCAAGCATATACATATGGGAAACATGATTTAATAACATGCCTAGGCAATGAATGCTTTAAACACTCTACAACCTCATTATGCTTTATTTTCCATCTATTAATAAACTGTTTTAAATATTCATCGTATTCTCTATAAGGATTTATTGATAGATAATATGCCGCCTCTGAAACATATTTAGATCTATACATCATAAAAATATCATTTAAACGCCTTTCCCTTAAATAACATAATTGCTCATCCCTCAGGAAAAACATATCCGTTATGATTCTTCTATCAAACACAGACGAATCATTAGAGATGCTTCCCTTTCGAACCCTGTAATGATATAAGCATTCATCTAAATACCCTATCCTTTGCGCATTACAAATTGCCTGTGTACTATATAGAATATCTTCGTAATTTTTTCCTTTAGGAAAAAATAAGTTTTCTATAATACTTCTATGGTACAATCGATCCCAGACAGATGTAGTAGTGTAACCGTGAGAAAAAGTCAACATATTTTTCAAAAAAACATCAGAATCCATACACTCATCGTGGCCATCAGCTGTCGGTGCCTCATTGTACCATGCCGCGTGATATATTTCATCGAAGATATCAAACCTACAACATGCGAGTTTTACTTCATACTTTTTCATAATAGAAAGCAATTTTTCATAAAAATTTGGTGATATGTAATCATCTGAATCAATGAAGCTGATGTACTCGCCTGTTGCGTACTTCATCCCGTAATTTCTAGCATCCGATAATCCACCATTTTTTTTGTGGACGCACTTCACTCTATTATCCTTTTTTACCCATAAATCACAAATCTCTCCACATCGATCTGTTGACCCATCATCAACTAGAATAACCTCTAATTTTTTATATGATTGATCCAAAACAGATTTTATAGATAAATCTAAACAATCCTGGACATTAAATATGGGCATAATAACAGAAACTAATCCTTCGTTCATATACTCATCTCTTCCATTCTTAGTGTTCTTCCTTTAGTCGTCGAACTATATATCCATAGTAATGGATAGTAAAAAATAAACATATATAAAATGCAACCACCCTTAGCTTCATAAACGATCAACAAAGTAATAGCAAGAACAATAAAGGTAAATGTTTTACCAAATTGCTTTTCCAATTCATTATTCAAACATTTTATTACTAGTATCCCGCATAGGGCATATAAAAAACAAAACAACATTCCACCCATGTAAATAGTTCGCATAAACCACACATCTGTATTTCCGTAAAATGTCCCGTTTTCTCTCCATTTACCTACGCCAATAATAAGTGTTTTCAAATCTGGATTAAAAAACTTATACATCGATTTTAAGCTATCCGTAGATAATGATGAAAACTTTCCATATTTCATATAGTTGTCTATTGGTTCCAAAACCCAAGAAAGGCTACTCTTTAATCCAACATCAAATATATATACAAATGCCAATCCAAGTACACCAACAAATATAATCGATATCACTTTAAGTAATTTATTAGGTTTATTTATTAGAAAATAATAAATCGCCCACATTAGTATCATTGCAGCTGACGCAACAATAGCAATTCTTCCATAAAAAACTGCACCTAATATAAAAAATAACTTGTATACAGCTGCTTTCTTTTTAGAAAAGATACCTTTTTCTTCTCCCCAGAAAACAAGTGGAAAACATGCTGCAACATAAAAGGAGGTTTCAAATCCACTAAATCCTGCAAATCCAAATCTAGTAAGATATTCTTTTCGCATAGAGAATCTAACATTAATGTCACTTTGAACAAGACTCTCCTGCCATATCATTTTAATACCGGGAAAAGCGATAAAAAAAATAGTTCCTATAATGTATAACACAACCGCATTAAGCATGATTTCTATAGCATTCATCTTGATTTTATTTCGCTTAAAAAGGTAATACCATATCGCGAAAAAAGAACATTTAGAAAAAGTTTTTAGCAAAAGCGGAAGAATTTCTTCTATCAGTAATCCAAAGTCCCACGTATTATGAAATACAATTGCAACAAGGTAAATAACCAAAAAGGCAGAAATAGCTAAATATAGCAGCGACTCATTGAAATCAACAAATGCTCTTTTAATATGCTTTATGCTAAAGAATATAAATGGGAATAAAATAACAGAATAGTAAAAAACTCTCTGTATATGTTCAACATTTTTCATATAATATGGCTGTAGCAAATAGCAATACAATACTATCAGCATCAACTCTACTACCTTATGTCTTTTACTCATTCCCATCATTGATAACCTCTAAAAAAAGCGAGTCCCACATATTTGCAACATTATCTATCCGATACCTTTTACTAGAGATAGCTGCATTTCGAGCCAAATCTGTTATCCTTGATTCATTTTGCAATAATTCTGAAAGCTTTGCGCTGAAATCAGAAATATCATTCTCTACCAAAATACCATCATTTCCATCACAAATCATTTCAGCACAATTAGAAAACGTATTCATCACGACCGGAACGCACAAATTTTGCATAGCTTCCACAATAACCATCGGAAACCCTTCATAGGCCGACGTAAGCAATAATATCTGAGATTTCTGATATACTTCTATTGGATCACGCGTACCTAATAGAGTGATATTTTTACAATTCCTCTCTTCTACCAATGAAGAAACACTATTATATGTTTCGCCATCACCAACCAGATACAAATTCCAATCTTTGCACACACCTTTTTCATATAAGTCTGCCCAAACATTAACTATTATCTCGATTCTCTTTTCCTTGGAAAATCTTCCCACATAAACAGCACTCTTTTCTTTAGTGATTTTATTTAAATCCACCTCATTATATTTACTGGGATTGGGTATGCATCTAACTTTCCCCTTAAACCTACTACCATATAATATTTCCAAATCACTAATAAGCGACTCCCCTAAAACAATAAATTCATCTGAATACTTTAGATTATCAAGGTACTTTTTTCTTAGGAACATGTATAATACTATTTTATAAATCTTGTCACCAAATACCTTTGTTATAACTTCTTTTCTCTTGCTATCAACTAATATTGCAGAATGATGACATTTTATTATGTGCGCCTTTTTATTGTTGGCTTTGTAAACCATTTTACTTGGCCACCACTGGTTTATTACTATATCTATTTTTTCTTTTTTTATCACATCACTAAGAGTATTCAAATAGCATTCAAAACAATCGTCTGATAAGGCTGATACTTTCGAATAATCCAAATCATTGTCAAGCGCATATTCTTTTACCCCTCTTTCCAACTGTATTTCAAAAGGTGCATCATTATGCTTTAAATACATGACAAACACATTATGATTTCGTTTAGTAAACTCATTTGCTAAACGTACTGTCACAGATTCTCCACCACCAAAATATGGAAAAAATCTAAGCAAAAACAAAATATTCATCTTCGTTTTTTCTCTTTCTGCTCGAAATAACGCTAATTATCCATATATGTTATTATTACTCATTCCCCAAAAAAACTATCTTCTAACATTAAGCACAAGCAATGATATACTGGAAGATGTAATTCTTGAACCATATATGTTTCTACCTCGGGCACTTTAATAGCCACATCCGCCACTTGCGCAAGTTCTCCACCGTTAGCTCCAGTCAGTCCTACAACTTTTATTCCCATAGCCCTAGCCACAACAGTTGCAGACATTATATTCTTGCTATTACCAGACGTAGATATTCCCAGGAAAACATCGCCGCGCCTTCCAAAACCAAATAATTGTTGTGCAAACACACCTAAACCATCTACATCGTTTATATATGCTGTAGTTAATGCTTCATGTGCCACCAAAGGTATAGCCATCAAGCCGCACTCTAGATTATTGGCTAGATTTTCTCCCCTTACAGGATCAATTCTCTTAAGTTTCTCTGCAAATTCTGCAGTAACCGGTCTTGGCGATTTAAATCTTTTCATCAATTCGCCCGCAATATGCTCAGCATCTGCTGCTGAGCCACCATTCCCTGCTATCAATAGTTTTCCATCCTGCTCGTATGATTCTTCCATTATAGTGTAGGCATTTATGATATCATCTCGGCAGACTCCTAAAACCGGATAGCGCTTAATCAGTAAATCTATGTGAATTAAAGGGTTTTTCCCCGATTGTTTCATATCGATACCTCTTTCTGTGGATTCTTCACACTTATAAGTACTTATGACACCAATTTTCTAGTGATTCCACCGTTACATCTTGCTCAAATTCCCCTCTGCCAATCAAAGCAGTTTTACAGCCAGCATCTCTTCCAGCAATTATGTCATTTTTACTATCACCTATCATCCATGAACTTGACAAATCTATATTGTATTCTTGTGCCGCTTTAATCAGCATGCCTGGTTTAGGTTTTCGACAATCACAAGCAATCTTTAATTCTGGAATTTCTCCTTCAAAGCCTTTATCAGGATGATGTGGACAAAAATATATTGCATCAAGATATGCGCCCTCTAATCCCAACAAAGTTTCCATTTTGTTGTGAATTTCATGTAGCTGAGATAACTCTACTTCTCCCCTTGCTATAACTGGTTGATTTGTCACTACGATAGCCAAATATCCTGAATCATTAATCTTTCTTACAGCTTGTGCCACTCCTGAAATAAGCTCAAATTCATCAATATTTCTAAGGAATCCCACGTACTTATTGATTGTACCATCTCTATCAAGAAATACTGCTTTTTGCTTATTTCTAAGATTCTTCGCATAAACAATTCCATCTCTAAAATCATTACAAACTGCATCATAACGATCTGGCGTTCCCATATCTTTAACATATTCAGGACTATCATAGCAATAGACCTTTCCAGCTTTGCAAAGAGGTTTTAACACCTGACGGTCAAGATCCACTTTCACTATCTTTCCATCTACTTCTGTTCCAACAATAACTGGCTCAATTCCACATGCATCAAGTGCCTCTGGATCTATCACATGCAATCCGGCATTAACTCGATTTTTATACCATTGAGGCCTAGTATCTTCTTTTGTCAGCCACTCTTTCACATTACCTTTTTCATCAGCCACGATTAGCCCACTATCATAAGGGTGCGAATTTGGATGTGTAAAAAGTGTCACCAATCCTGAATGTGATTTGTGAAAAGAAACAAATCGATTAAAATCTATATCAAATATGGCATCTGCGTTAAGAAGGAGAAATGTATCATCTAATTTCTCCCTAAGCTTTAACAGTGCCCCCGCATTGCCTAGTGGTTTTTCTTCTACATAGTATTCAATATTCACTCCAAATTTCTGACCATTCCCAAAATAGTCTATTATTTTATCAGCCATATGAGATACTGTAATTATAAAATCAGAAAAACCTTGGTCACGAAGGCACTCTATTTCACGTTGCAAAACCGGTACGCCTTCAATCTCAATCATTGGTTTAGGGACACTTGATGTCACCGAACTAATTCGAGTCCCTTTTCCACCTGCCATTAAAACTGTTTTCATACTTGCTCTTCCTTTGGAATATATATTTCAGGCATATAATGAATCACTTGCGTTCCACCATTCTCAAATTCAAAAGGTATATACATCAAGTCCTGCATAGCTTGCCTTACGGATTCCTGTTTTTCTGGCTGAACATAAAACAGAAGGAAACCTCCCCCACCAGCACCTAACAGTTTACCGCCAAGAGCGCCTGCCTCTATTCCACGCGCATAAAGGCCATCTATACTATCTGTACTAACTGAAGAACCCGTTTGACGTTTTAGCTTCCAAGTATGATCTAATAGTCTTCCAAAATCATCTAAATCCGTCTCTTTATCAGTTAATATTTTTTCCGCATCGTCTACAAGACTAAGCATTTCCTTCAACTGGGCAATCTTATTATCTCCCGCCGTGATATTATTAGCCTGTTGAACCGCCGCAGAAAAACGTGTAAAACCTGTAAAGAACATAAGTAAATTATCATTAAGTTGCTTTTTTCGTTCCGGACTTATAATAACAGGAATAACCTCATAACCATTTGCATTAAAATTAATCCTATTAAAACCGCCATAACTAGCAGCAATCTGGTCCTGCCAGCCGCCAGCTTCGTTACACAATACGCGCTCTAGGCGAATTGCTTCGTCTGCTAACTTCTTCTTATCCGCATACTTCCCTTTAAGTGCGTAAAATGCGTTTAACATACCGACTGCGAAAGAAGAACTTGTCCCTAATCCGGAGCGCGCTGGCAAATCTGCTTCATAAGTTAATCTAATCTCGCGCATATCAAGCATCTTCATAGCGTTACGAATAGCAGGATGCATTATTTCATCAGTGTTTGATACTTTTTCAATTTTAGAATATGTGATTTCTGTTTCCCAATCAAAAAAACGCGGAAGATGACGCACATTTACATAACAATACTTGTCAAACGTTGTCGAGATCACCGCTCCCCCATTTTCACGAAAAAAACTCTCCATATCCGTTCCCCCACCAAAAAAAGACATTCGAAAAGGGGTTTTTGTAATAATCATATTTTACTCTCCTACTATTTATAATTTATAACCCAATTCTTTTATTATTTCATCAAACGCTCTATTTCCAGCATTTATACTATATTTATCCAAATACAATTGTCTAGCAGTTTCATTACTAGAAATTTGCATTTCTATACGTTTATTAATAGCTTTTATAAATTCATCCGATGTGTTACATAAACTGGATACATTGTAAATATCATCATCGTATCCTTCGAAGGCCTCTTTTGTTCCAATTATTTCTTTCCCAAACATAAGTGCCTCTGCGGTTTTTACCTTCATTCCCGCTCCAATAAATTGGGGAATCGCGACCATCCTGGCTGACATATACACTTCTTCTATATCATCCACATACCCAATAATATCAACATTATCTCTAGACAGTTCCTTGGAATACTGCTCGAAACCATTTCCAGCTATCAGTACTTTTCCATTTATCTTGTGTGCTACATTATTTACAAACCATCTCACACCATATAGATTAGCCTCTGTAACTGGGGAAAAAACAAGAACATCATATTTTATCTCTGTCTTTTTATTTCCAGTATATTTATCTAATAAACCAAGCGGAATAATAAAATCCGCTCTTCGTCCATATAATTCTTTAATACGATTAGCATCTCTCTCGCTGAAAGTAACTACAACATCAGAAGATTGTATCGATTGTCTTTCATTCTTTACAATTCTTTTTGAATACAACCTTTTTTTGACGATATTAGCGGTGTTTGTAAACCTGACCTCATTGTAATCTGCTTCACAATTATGGCAGAAAACTATTGTCTTACATCCTTTTTTTTTGCATCTCTTTACATAATCTCCATAAAAAGATTGATCAAAAAAGGCTATATTTATCTCTTTGTTCTCTATTATATTTTCTATTTCTCTGTAATAAGCATTATCCATAGGAGGATAATAACCTTCAATGAGCGAAACAGCACTATTATAATTAGATTTCTTAACTATATGAAAGTTGGTAATCTCCCCATATATGGACATGCATTCATAGTTTCTTATTGTACCTTTGGGTCCACCTATGCTCTTATCATCTATTCCATTACACGAAATAAACAACACATTAATATCACTCATATTTTATTTCTCCAATAATCAAGCATATCCGCAACAGTCTGTTCCATAGATATTTCTTGTTTCCATCCTGTATCGCGCTTAAGTTTAGTAATATCTCCAACTATTATTCTTTCATCAGTAGGCCTAAGCAAGGCTGGATCTACAATCAATTCCAATTTATGGTTTATCTGTCTTTCAATCATTTCTACAATATCTTTCATCTGATATATATGTTCAGAAGAAAGATTGTATACCTCTCCTGCTTTTCCTTTATGAGCTAATAAAAACAGTCCCTTTATTAAATCACGCTGATCCATAATTGCTCTCTTAGTATTCAAATTTCCAACAGTTAGTACATACTTGCCAGTTTTCTCAGCCTCCACAGCTCTACGCGTAAAATCAGACGTGACGTCATTAACTTTTCGTGTACCTGTGGAATTAAAAATCCTAGCACGGATACACCTAATATGATCATTCATAAAATACTGAAATGATAATAAATCCTGTCCTACTTTACTTACTCCATAAGGATGCAACGGTTTCAGTTCGTCTGTTTCTTTAACATAAGGATTATCCAGCTCATTTAATGTCTGTCCATACTCTGCACTAGAGCATGCAACAACAACCATCGGATCATAGCTTGAATCTGTCAAGCGTACATTCTTTACTGCCTCAAAAACATTGATAGTACCATTAATGTTTGTATCCACGGTAGCTAACGGATGTGTCCATGATACAGTTGGATAACTTTGCGCCGCCAAATGATAAATATATTCCGGTTTGAAATCTCCTATTATTTGAGAAACAGCTTGAGAATATCTAACATCACATTCAACCATTTTTATATTAGAATCTATTTCACTAATATCTGTTGTAGGTTTATAATACGTCCCTACAACCTCATGTCCCCCATGATACAGAATCTCTATCATGTGTGAACCAACCATTCCACCAGCTCCTGTCACTAATACTTTCATTTGGTTTGCTCCTTCATAATTCATTAATCATCTCACCTATATGCCTATTATCATATAATCTAACAAATTCTTTTTGCATACGACGTTTTTCACTAATTTCTATTTCATCATATGAATTCAACAAATCTACGAACTCATCAGCAGAATTCACCCTATTCTCTAGGCCTTCGACATAAGGAATCCCCTCAAACGCAACATCCGTACCTATCACCGGTGTGCCAGTTGAATATGAATCCAATACTTTAACTTTTATTCCCGCACCTTTAAACAAAGGTACAATCATGGCTTTTCTCTTAGATATCTCGAAATAACAATCATCAACAAACCCTAAATACTCTATCCCATATGGGACTAATTCTTCTTTAACAAAATCCTCGCTCAAACCACTCCCCATTACATATATCTTATCTTCGAATCTCTTTTTATCAGACTTGATTACATTGTCTATAAACCATACTAACCCTTCATAATTCTCAGCCCTAGACCAGACCCCGAACAACACATACCCTCCTGCATTTTCTATATAATCAGGTATCTGATAATGAGTAATATATTCATTAGTGTATGTACTGCCAAGACCATATAGCGATTTTATTATTTGCACATCCTTTTTAGAAGGAACAAATATTTTATAGGCTGAATTTAGAACGATTGATTCGCTTCTCCTGCTCCACCAATACACTAAACGATTTACCCTGTAATACTTCTGAGCAATAACATCATGACATCTTATTATTTTACATTTGTGATTTATGTATTTCGCCAAATATGCCACTTGTGAAAAATCAAAGTATAAAACATCATATTGCTCTGCAACGCTGTTAATATACTTTATTAGCCTTTTATCAAATCTCACTGTAAATAACGGAAAAATGAAAGGTCTTCTTATACAATTCCACTTTGACGGCTTCAGTGTATATAACGTTTTTATTCCGTCTATTTCCTTGTACTCATGACCACTATATGTAAAATAGATAATATCAATAGAAAAGTAGCTTTTCATATCGTTAAGTGCATTGTATGAAAAAAACTGACCACCACTTCTATTATTTGGGGGAAACGCTGTAACAAAAAGCATTCTCTTCAAAATTGACTAATCTCCTTTTCTATTCTTGAATTCTGTTCAATTCTCTCAGCATCAATAAACCACCCATACTTATTGAAATACTTGCATGCACTTATCATATGCATTAGGAGCATCTTTTTACTCTTATAACTTCCCTTCTCATGTTTATGGATAATAGTCACATAAGGATAAAAGAGCGTTTTTCCTACTCTGTGTAATCTACGCATCAAATCAAAGTCTTCACAATACATAAAAAATCGCTCGTCAAAGAATATCCGATTCTCCGCAAGCGCACTAGTTCTCATAAACATAAAGCATCCGGATAAACATGGTGGATTCATGATATGATCATACCCTGTATCTTTTAATATGTACCTATCATTCATCTTTTTAAAAATACCTACATCCGGTAGAAATCTTCGAAAGATGAGATCGGCAGGTGTTGGAAGACGTTTGCACAGATACTGCAGTTCGCCATTAGGATACACAACCTTGGGCAGCATATAGACCACATCTTTATTCGCATCCGCATACGCTACAAGCTCATCTATAATCTCAGAATCAAACTCAAGATCAGGATTAAGCACTATGTGATAGTCAGATTTCGCCAATACTGCACTCTTTATTCCAATGTTATGTGCACCACCGTATCCACAATTCTTTTCATTATGAATATATGAAATGTATTCCCCGGAGGCTATAGCCTCGTATTGTTTATTTTTTTCAGTGCTGTTATTAATAAGATATAGTCTTCGCTCCGCGGAAGGACTATAGCTGTCAATCACAGCCTTAAGCTGATCAATATCAGTATTGTACAGCACTATTGACGCAGTAACCAAAGCCTAAATCCTCCATATATAATTTTGCTTGAAAGATCTCATGAGCATCATTATCGTATTCAAGCGCCATTGCACAACTTTAAGCCATTATATTATACCTTGAATAATGTTGATGGGCAACTTGCGCAACATATCGACGATTGATGTGGGGAATTTAGGATATTTTTGTAAAATATCATTTAAATCATGTTCTTTCTAAATTAAACAACTCACAGATGTGCATTTCACTCATCTAAGCATTGTTTTCTATAATCACATACTATTATTATCTCAAAATCCTTATATAGAATGCCTACTTATCGTGCATATGAAATCATTCAGCATATCCACACACATATTTATATCTACGTACTGTGTTTCCCTTAAAATCTCCCTCTGGAATATTCCTAGCAGTACAATGCTTTGTTGAGGGTTCTTGTACACTCATATGTGCATGAAAGCGTTTCTTTAATAATACCAATGAATAGCGGTTCACAGATAAAAAATGTACGCGTTCCCAAGTTTACATCATGCTTTGACCTTTTCTTCCAGATTTTATAATGCTATTATACAAAATTTAATGTATAATTATCTGGATTTACTATAAAACTTGCATTAAATAACAATAAGATTTCGAGGTAATTATGGACACACTTTATATAGTAATGCCGGCATACAATGAAGAATCCAATATAGAAGCAGTTGTAAAACAATGGTATCCAATCTTGCAGGATAAATCTGAGTATTCTAGACTTGTAATAGCTGATAGCGGAAGCAAAGATAGAACACACGACATATTAGTAAAGCTTAAAGCCACCAACTTTCCAAAATTACATATACTAACAACAACTAACCAGTATCATGGTCCCAAAGTCATTGCATTATATGATTACGCTATAAAGAATGGTGCAGACTATATCTTCCAAACAGATTCTGATGGTCAGACTAATCCGGCGGAATTTTCCGCTTTTTGGAATGATCGAAAAAAATATGTTGGAATATTTGGAAATAGGACAGTTCGAGGCGATGGCAAGGGCAGAGCATTTGTAGAGAATGTTGTCTGTTTTCTTCTCAAAGTCTATTTCTCTGTAAATATCCCCGACGCAAATGCGCCTTTCAGGCTTATGAAAGCTGCCACTGTCAAGAAATACCTCTATATGTTGCAAAGCGATTACAACCTTCCGAATATCATGATTACAACTTTTTTTGCTAAGAATAAAGAGTCAATCACGTTTAAAGAAATTTCATTTAAACCTAGGCAAGCCGGCACTAATTCAATCAACATTCCAAGAATTATAAAGATCGGTTGGATGGCTCTTGGAGACTTTAGATCATTTAGGAATAATATGAAATAAATATAGAAAAAGATATGAAAATACATACTAAATCCATGACTTACCCTCTTCAGTATTATCTTCCCCCTATTGAATCTATACTATTTAGTCTTATACCATTGAATACGATGAAGGCTACTACAGCGCAGCGGTTGCTAAACCAACTTGAATAAAGGCTACAAAGAGACATATCCCTTTGAGATTCTTTTTTCAATTAAATAAGCACGGTTATCCGCCTACAACAATTCTACATGAGGCTTTTAGCATAAATCATGTATCATTCAGGATTCTTCCATCAATATAATCCACTATGTTTTTTCATTTTTATAAGACGTTTTTTAGATCTTTGATATTCATCACCCCTTATAATTCTCAGGGAAACCGATCAATTTTAAATCAATATCCTTCTCATATTTCTTTAATATACGATTTAACTTATCAATAAACTCTCTTCTCACATCATCTGATGGCAATCTCTTTACCAGCATTAGGATATAAGCAAATAAAGAATCGTTTTTTACATCCGGATTATTTCTCAGAAAACTTTTATTAAATCTTACTGGCGGATTTATTGTGGAATTGTACAATCTCACTCCATGAGAACACTTATTTCTAATAACGGACAAAGCATGTAGATGATTTTCAAGTGTTGCGGCGCTTATCCCCACCTGTGTCGCTATCACATTTTTATCAGAAAGATAAAGCGCATGATAAAATAGCGAAACGCTTGAACATGTCATCAATTCCATCATTACCCATACAGGCATCTTGTCCGAATATTTGTTATAATGATGCTTTACTATAGCGCTATCCTTATAATATGCTTTTTCTTTACTAAAATTCTGTAATGTATTAGCTATTCCTGACTTATCATAATAATTCTTTACTTCATAATGTTGATCATACGGTGCAGACTGGCATTTAAGCTCAGCAAACTTATTCCCAATCAAATCTTTATAGAAAAACTCAGCCTTTTCAATAAATCTCCGGAGCAACGACCTGAGTTCTTCATCAAAGCAATATATTCTGTAAATATCATAAAAGTTAATACCTTTTATCATTTCGTGGCTATCAGTTGACACCCTATACTGCAACATATATCCCGATATCCTATAATAGCTGATTTCCTGTAACACACTTTTCGCAAAAGCCTCATCATCTATTACAATCCCATGATCTCTTAATTTTTGAATCTGTTCATCCAATGTGTAAGGTTTCTTTAAATCCATACGTTCTCCCCCTAAAAGTAAAAAAGCCAAGCTCAACGCTCGGCTTGGTCCCAAGTGTTATTCGCACCTGGCAACTCTGTTAAATATATAATAGCATATTAAACATTTTATGTAAAACATGTTGCACATCCAAATGACATGGTCCTTGACAACATTGCCCATTTCCAGCATATTGCTTATTCAATACTCCTTCTCCACTTTCTGAACCCCGCACGCCTTCTTGAAATCCTCAAGATCTTTCTCTCCGCGGATCAGCATGATCTCGTGGAACTCTCCTGTCGTCAGATTCTTAAAGCCCGCGACCTGCTCGCCGGTGCAGATGGATGCCCGGATTATCGGCTTTTCTTTTGCCGGATCAAATGTGTAGGTTGGAAGCGATGAAGTTTTCTTGTTTTTTCCAAAAATGAAATCGAATAGCATGGAATCCTCTTCCTACTCATTGTTCTTCAGTATCATGTAATATAACTATAATATCTGCTAAAATCCTATGCTTTTTCCTTTTTGCATTCATTATGCTAACATAAACCACATCAGCAAAATACACTACCAGAACGATTACTAACAATCTAAAACATAATTCTCCCATCATACCGCCAAAGCTAACGCCTCCTTGCATCATACTCATAATCTGGTCGTTCAATTCAGGATTATCTTTTATAAATGTCATAAAATCCGGTAGAGCAGCTCCAAAAAAAGTATTATATACATCTACGAATACTGTAATAATGAGCACAAAAATCGGTAGCGAAATGATAACCATATCTCTTATAGGTGGCAAGGACTTATCCAAACTCCTATCACCTTTTAAATTTTGATATAACATCTCCTGTATATCCGCCGGAAGCAATTTGTATGAATCTCTTACCGCATCAATCTGATTACTTATCGTCTCACATTTTTTGATTTTCTTAATATAATAATCTTTAAGTTTTTCAAGAGATATATCATAAAACAGTTTAGCTGGTTTCGGCTTATTAACTGCTTCTTGTTTCTTATTTTTTCTGCCTAATAAATTTAGTCTCATAATGATATTCCTCTGATGACTTCTATCCTCACACATACATCCTGCACTCTTTATGCGCAATCTTAAGCCTGTCTGCATTCTCCATAAAATACAACGTCTCAAGCGTCTCTACCATATAACCGATGTAACGGTCGGCGCGCTCACTTCCCTTGGGTACTGATAACTCCTCCACCCGCGAAAGCACGGGGAAAAGCCATTCACAGTAGTCTTTAAGGACCTGCGCCTTAGCTATGATCACATTGTAGTTGTACATCCACTGCTGCCCCAGCACTCCCGGGAAAGCTTCTGCGTACTCAGGACTAACCTCCTTGAGCGCCGTCAAAAGAGCTGTCCAGTCCGCGTCCTTTAAATATCTTTCGTGATGTTTATTGATATCCGGCTCGTACATGAGAGGATAAGGAAGCAAAACATCGATATCATTGCAAAAGAGCCTTCGAAGGTCATCTTCTGTCAGTTCAAAGCTTCGCCTGTACTGGGCAAGGCCGAAGTATTCAGATTCAGAGTCACGCAGACTATTTTTCCAAATCCAGTATAGTCCCGTAATCTCGCAGTAGTTGCCGTTCTTGGCAGAAATATTATCCCCTGTAGCATCCGTAATCTCAGCGATCCGCTCATCTGTATTTGCCGCGCCCACCTGAATAGGATGCATATAATCCGGTCTGATTATCTTGGTTTTAAGTTCTTTATCTTTGTGGGATCTGGCGTAAAAGATATTCAATCCCAGATTATCTTTATCAAAAGACTGTTCTGCTGCCGCATTTTCCTGTATCTCACTATCGTTCTCAGCGTTAGCCGCTTTATATGTCGCAAGTGGCGTAAAGTCCCCACTCTTTGCATGGAACGCATCCATAAGCTCGCCCCAAAGTTCGCTCGTCAGTCTGCTATGATTACTAAATCCATATTTATCAAGAATCTCTTCAATCTCCTGCTGAACATTCTCGGGCGTAGCGATAATGACTTCAATCTCTTTTTTCTCTTCATCAGAAAAAGATGTAGAAACAGCCGCAAGCTCTTTTACCGGAACCCCGGCAAGCGCATCCGGATTACCTTCAAGGCTAGAAACCATAAAGAACAAAATCTCTCGCTCCGGATATAAAGTTTTCATCGCTTCATACGTGCCAAGGGCATAACCTTGGGCACCGAAGATGATAGTTTTCATATAACCCCCTGATCAATTCGAGTTACCTACATACTATTATACTATGACAGCATTTCCTCGGCATCTCTTTACCGGAATCTTTGCAGGATCTGTTTACACATATCCCGCACTCTTTATTCACTGATCAATCCGACCTTCTACATAAAATCTTAAGATTTTTCGACGGTATTTCTTAAGATTTGTCTGTTATCATAGAAAAAGTCGACGGTCTTTCAACGACAATTCTGTGTCGACGCATGGCGGATTCGCCATAATCTATTATACATTTCGAAAGGGTAATCATATTTTATGTCAGAAACAAAAAACAACTCTCAGAAACTTACTTACGAAACAGCAACAGGAGAAATCGAGTTCACTCTCATGAGCGACATGATGTTCCATTATGTCATGCAAAAATCCGAGAAAGCCTTAACGGGTCTTG
>JAEEGL013789339.1_pt1 | contig 45521 bp, 30 predicted proteins | sample 9134231 | NCBI WGS metagenome assembly JAEEGL01 (sample SAMN16246548, study PRJNA631951) | gut metagenome | biome: gut microbiome; feature: rumen; material: fiber-attached | host: Bos | place: Iran: Karaj | collected 2018-10 | reverse complement strand
TCATGTTGAAGATCGTATAGGCGAAGGAATAGAACAGGTTGTAGCTCACCATGACCCATACCGCTTTTACCGCGTCGCTGCTCTCGGGCACGGTGAACAGCAGTATGCCGGTGAGCGGCACGAGAAACGCCGACAGCAGCAGCCACGGGCGCGCCTTGCCCTCTTTGGTTTTCGTGCGGTCGATGATCTGCCCCATCAACACGTTCGTGACCGCGTCGATGATTTTGGAAACGATCGGGAACACGGTGAGGAACACGCCGCCCCACAGGGGCGTGAGGTTCAACACGTCGGTATAATACACGTTCAGGTAGGTGGACAGCACCGCGTTGAGCAGCAGCGCTCCGGCGGGGCCAAGCAGATAGCCGAGCCACCTTTCGCTCTTCGTTACGGTTTCGCTCTTGATGCGGCTGCTGAGCAGGGGGGATTCCATCGCTTTCATTGGGTTCGCTCCTTTTCACTTGACAAACGCGCCGGTTTGTTTTACACTTTGATTATACCGACAAAATGTTGGTTATGCAATCATCAGTTTATGAAAATTTGGCGACGAACCCGACAAAACGAACGGAAAGTGACGGGATAATCAAAAATGAACGTAAAAGACAACCAGCGCACGCGGCTCTCGAAAAGGATGTTCCGGAACGCCCTTCTGGAGCTGCTGGAGGAAAAGGGCGGCATCGAAAAGATCTCGGTGCGGGAGCTCTGCGAGAGAGCCCAGCTGAACCGCTCTACGTTTTACGCGCACTACGCCGAACCGAGAGAGGTGCTTGCCGAGGCGGAAGAGGATATCCTAAACGAGACCGCCGGGCACATCAAACAGATCGGCGCGCAGAAAAAGGGCGGCGGCAAGGAATACGTATCGTCGTTTCTGCGGTACATCCGCGAGAATGATCAGGTGTTCCGCGTGCTGCTGGTAACGGCGGCCGACCCCGCGTTCAAGAGCCGGTTCGTGCAGCTCTCTCTGCTGAACCTGTTCGAGCATATGCAGCTCACGATGAATAACGAAAAACAGCAGTACGTATACGCATATCTGATGAACGGCAGCTTCGGCGTCATCACGCAGTGGATCCGTTCGGATTACGCCGCCGCCGTGCCGGAGCTCGTAGAGCTTCTGTTTACGCTGAACAGCTCCGCCCTGAGCGAACTGGCACAATAAAAGGGGGAAGTATTTATGCGCACATCCGCAAAAAGGGCTCTGAGCCTGCTCATCTGCCTTATCATGCTGTTTACGGTTTGCGGCACGGCGCCGCTTGCCGACGCCTCCGAACGGGCCGCCGCGGGCGCCGTTCGCACCTTTTCATTGGAAGAGATATGGGGCGTGACCGTGAATCTTTTTTACCGGTTTATAAATCTGTTTAGAGGACTGACTGAAATGAAACTTCCGACCCCCGCTCCCCTGCCGGACAGATCCGTACCCGCGGGAGAGATCCCCTTGACCGACCCCGCCGCACCGGCCCTTCAGGCCGAAACATGGCGGGCGTTCGAGCTCGCGTTTACCGCTGAAAAGGACTATGCCGACCCGTTTTCGGACGTGACGCTCGATCTGACGCTGATCGGCGGCGGGCGGCAGTATACGCTCCCCTGCTTCTGGGACGGCGGCAATGTTTGGAAGGCGCGAGTCGCCTGCCCCGCGGCGGGAACGTGGTATTACAAAACCGTGTGCTCCGATGCGTCCGACGCGGGGCTGCACGGAAAGACCGGCGTGATCGAATGCGCCGAATATAACGGCGACCTCGACGTTTACATACACGGCTTTCCCACCACCGGGGCGGGCAAAAAGTATTTTACCTACGCGGACGGCACGCCCTTTTTCTACCTCGGCGACACACACTGGAGCCTCGGCGACGAGACCCCGGATATGGTGCGGGAAATCAGCGCAAAACGCGTTTCGCAGGGCTTTACCGTGATACAGAGCGAGCCCATCGGCGAGAAGTTCGACCTGAGCGACGGCGTGACCGAAGCGGATCTGCAGGGGCTGCGCGCCTACGATGAAAAGTTTCAGATCATCGCCGACGCCGGGCTTACCCACGCGAACGCGGAATTCTTCTTTCCGAGCTATATGGAGGCGCTGATCGAAAAGCACGGCGGGTATTCCGATAAAACGGTATCCGGCCTGTTGAACGGCAGGCTCACCACCGCCCGTGTGCTTTCGGACGAAGCAAAGGCTTACCTTGAAAAGCTGAGCCGCTGCTGGGTGGCGCGCTACGGCGCGTACCCCGTGATGTGGACGCTGGGCCAGGAAACGGACAACGATTTCTACTGGAGCGATACCAGCCACCCGGGCTGGAACGCCCTCAATAACCCGTATAAGCTTGCGGCGGAGTATATTGAAAAGTACGACGTTTATTCCCACCCGCTGACCGCACATCAGGAGAATGCCGGCGCAACCGCCGCCTACGGAAACGGCGCGGGCAGAACGGAAGGCCTGCCCGTTTATCACACCGGCGCCGCGCCCTCCGCCTTCAGGGACGTGAAGGCGCACACGTTCTACGCCGCGCAGTGGAGCCCCTCGAAAACCGGGGCGTACGATGCGGGCGTGGCAAAAGACTACTGGTACAATTCGCAGGGCAAGCCCTCGATCAATTACGAAGGGCAGTACTGCTATCTTTGGACGAAAAACTTCGGCGCGCGCATGCAGGGCTGGGCGACGTACCTGAACGGCATGTACGGCTACGGCTGGGGCGGGCAGGACACGTGGAGCTATCTGAACCCCTACAATGAAAACGAAAACAGCGACGACGGCGTGGACCTGATCACCGCAGAAGAAAAGCAGGCCGCCACGTGGCGCGACGCGCTGGAATACCCGAGCTCGTACCAGACGGGCTATATGCGCGCCTTCCTTGAAGACGGCAGATGGTGGGAACTGATCCCGCGGTTTGACAACAAGGCCTATTTCGTGCCGGAAAGCGGGGTTTACAGCGTGTGCGCCTCAAACGAAGCGGGCACCGAGACAGTTTTGTACTTCTATTCGTTTACAGATCCGTCGGTGGCGCAGCGCGTCAACACCACCGAAAAGGGCGGGACCGCCACCGGCACGCTGGGGCGGCTGAAACCGAACGCGGAGTATGCCTACCGGTGGTTCGACCCGGTAAACGGCGTATACGGCACAGAGGGCACGTTCCGCACAACGGTTTTCGGTACGTATCATCTCGGCGAAAAGCCGTCCGGTACCGACTGGGCGATCCGGATCGTACCGGAGGAATAACAAGCCGGGTTACAGACAAAAGAAATTGAGGAGGGTATTTATGGATCCGAAATACGAACCGCTGTTTCTGCCGTGGAAGGTGGGAAACGTTGAGATCAAGAACCGCGTTGTGATGCTGCCGATGGAAGGCACCAACATGATCCAGTGGGAGGCCAAAACCGGCTTCGTGAAGGGCATCGACGCCTTTTACCGGGACCGGAAAGACAACGATATCGGCCTGTTCATACCCGGGCTGATCCCGATGATCAGCATCCTCGGGCAGAAATGGGTGTATCAGCACCCCAAGGTGTTCGAGCCGGTAAAACCCGTGGTGCGCGAGATCCACGAGAGCGGCGCGAAGATCTTTTTCCAGCTCAGCGCCGGGGCGGGCAGATCGATGCTGCTGCCGCCGATCCTCAGGCCGTTCATAAAGAAGGGCGCGCTGAAAACGCTTTCCTCGCCGTTCATCATGAGCAGATGGTGGTGGTCCGCGCCCGACCCGGAGGAACCCAACGTCTGGGACCCGGAGGTGAAGATGGACCTCTTCACCGAAGAGATGATACGAAAATACGTGTACGCCTTCGGACGTACGGCAAAACTGTGCAAACAGGCGGGCGTGGACGGCGTTGAGATCCACGCCGTGCACGAGGGTTACCTTTTGGACCAGTTCGCGATGCCCTACACGAACCACCGGCAGGACGCCTGGGGCGGCAGCCTCGAAAACCGCCTGCGCTTCGCCTGCGAGATCGTGAAGGAGATCAAAAGAGTTTGCGGCGAGGATTACCCGGTATCGCTCAGGTATTCGGTATGCTCGATGACGCGCGGCTTCAATCAGGGCGCGGTGCCCGGCGAAACGTTCACCGAGGTTGGGCGCACGATGGAGGAATCGGAAAAGGCGATCAGGATCCTTGAAGACGCCGGTTACGACATGTTCAACTGCGACAACGGTACCTACGACGCGTGGTACTGGGCCCACCCGCCGGTGTACGCGCCGCTGAATATCAATCTTTCTTACGTGGAGCACATCAAGCGCTTTACCACGAAGCCGGTGGTGTGCGCGGGGCGCATGCAGCCGGAGGCCGCCGCGGCCTCGATCGCCGCGGGCAGGATCGACGCGATGGGCGTGGGGCGGCAGCTGCTGTGCGACCCGGAATTCATTAAGAAAATCAGAGAGGGCCGCAAAGAGGACGTGCGCCCCTGCATCGCCTGCCACGGCGCGTGCCTGCCCTTCAACGGTCTGAACGGCAAGGGGACGGACATCGACCCGATGCACGTGGCAATGGGCCGCTGCGTACTCAACCCCTGGACGAACAACGAAACGAAATATTCGAAGGCCCCCGCAAAGCACCCTCGGCGCATCGCCGTGATCGGCGGCGGCATCGGCGGCATGGAAACCGCGATACAGGCTTCCCTGCGCGGGCACAAAGTGGATCTTTACGAAAAAACCGACCGGCTCGGCGGCGTGTTCTGCGCCGCGGCGGCCATGTCGTTCAAAGAAAAGGATAAAGAGCTGCTGGAGTGGTACCGGCGCAAACTTGCTGAGTGCGGTGCGAAGGTGCACATGAACACGGAGGTTGAAAACCTGAAGGCACTGGACGCCGATACCGTTGTGATCGCCACCGGCGCCCACGCGAAAACGCTGCCCATCCCGGGCGCGGACAAGGCGGTAACGGCGGCGGCGTTCTTAAACGGCGAAGCGAAGGTGGGTGAGAACGTGGCGATCATCGGCGGCGGGCTGACCGGCTGTGAGATCGCCTACGAGCTCGCGCTGCAGGGCAAGCGCCCGTTCATTGTGGAGATGACGCCGTATCTGGTGGGAGCGAAGGGCATCTGCATGGCGAATTCCACGATGCTGCGGGAGCTTCTGAGGTACCATGGCGTGCCGGCATACCTGAACGCGGCGGTTCAGGAGATCACCGACGAAGGTGTAACCATCAGCACGCCGGAGGGACAAAAAACCGTACCGGCGGACAGCGTGATCCTTTCGGTGGGATACGCGCCGGACACGCGTTTTGCCGCGCTGAAGGGAAAGAAGAACCGGGCGAAGGGCGCGAAGGACGTGTATTTCGTGGGCGACTGCGACAAAGTGGGCAGCCTGAAAACCGTGATAAAACAGGCCTACGAGCTGGTGCAGACCCTTTCTTACGAATAAAGGTGAGCGTATGGATAAAAGCAAAACGGTATTCTGCGCCGACCGGCGGCAGTGGCGCGACTGGCTTTCGGCGCATTTTGAAACAGAAGACGAAGTGTGGTTCATCTTCCCCTCAAAGGATTCCGGTGAAACCGGCGTAACGTATAACGACGCGGTGGAGGAGGCCCTCTGCTTCGGCTGGATCGACGGGCAGGCGGGCACGCTGGACGAAACGCACCAGCTCAGGCGGTTTACCCCGCGCAGAAAGGGCAGCGGCTATTCGCGGCCCAACATAGAACGGCTTCTGTGGCTGGACACGCAGGGGCTGATCCACCCGAAGGTAAAGGCAGCCGTTGAAGAGATCATACGCGAGCCCTTCGTTTTCCCCGAGGATATTCTGAACGCGATACGGCGGGACGAAACGGCGTGGGAGCATTACGAAAGCTTCAGCGAACCGTATAAAAGGATCCGCGTGGCCTATATCGACGCCGCCCGGAAACGCCCGGTGGAGTTCGAAAAGCGGCTCTCGCATTTTATAAAAATGACGCGGGAAAATAAAATCATCACGGGCTACGGCGGCGTGGACAAATATTATCAATAACCGAACCCCGGAACGGGACCGCTCGTTTCGGGGCTTTTTATACGTTCGGGCCAGAAATCACATGCACGCCCGTGCACGGATTTGCATAAGTGTGCATTTCGCGTCCGCGGAGATTGACAAACGCCGCTCAGGGTTGAAATAATAAATAATAAAGAACCGGCGGCAGAGCGGAAAGACGCGCCGCCGGAACAAGGGGGAACCGCCATGAAGAAAACCATCGCCGTACTGCTGGTCTGCGCACTGCTGCTTTCCGCCTTGCCGCTGTACGCTTCGGCAAAAAGCGGCAAGCTTGATGAAGCGCTCGCCGCCGAGACCCGCGCCCTCGCCGTGGAGATCGAAGCCGAGGGGGTTGTGCTGCTGAAAAACGAAGACGGCGCCCTGCCGCTGCGGAATAAGCGCGTAAACGTGTTCGGCGCGGGCTCGGTGCAGCCCTTTTACGGCGGCGCGGGCTCCGGCGCGGTGACCACCGACGACCCGGTGAGCTTTTACGAGGCGCTGGAAACCGCGGGGATCAATTATAACCCCGATCTGAAAAAGCTGTATGAGGCACACGTGCGCTCCTTTACCCCGAGAACCGACAACACCGTGATCAATAATCTTTTGCAGCTGGCGTTCGCCAAAAGCTCGCTGGAGGAGATGCCCGCGGCATACCTTACGAACAGCGTGATGAACGGGGCGAAGGCCTATTCCGATACGGCGCTGGTGGTGATCAGCCGTACCAGCGCGGAGGGGCGGGACCTTTCCGCCGATACGCTGCGGCTCACGGACAAAGAAAAGGCTCTGCTGGAGACCGTGACCGCCGCGTTCCCCGAGGTGATCGTGCTGTTCAACACCGGCAACCTGATGGAGATGGGCTGGCTGGAGACATACCCGAACATCAAAGCCGCGATGCTCATATGGATCCCGGGGGAATTCGGGCTTGAGGGCGCGGCAAAGGTGCTTTCGGGCGAGGTATGCCCCTCCGGCAGGCTGGCGGACACCGCGGCGTACCGCATTGAAGATCACCCCTCAACGGCCTATTTCGGCACGTTCGAATACGACACCGGCGACCACTACGTGGAATACTGCGAGGGCATCTACACGGGCTACCGCTATTTTGAGACCTTCGCGCCCGAAAAGGTGCAGTACCCGTTCGGTTACGGTTTATCTTACACTTCGTTTGAAAAGACCGGCGCGGTGTTCACTTTGGAGGAAGACGCGGTGCGCGTTGCCGTGACCGTGACAAACACAGGGTTCTGCGCCGGGAAAGAGGTTACCCAGCTTTATTACTGCCCGCCCTATACCCCCGGCGGCATCGAGAAAAGCGCCGTTTCGCTCGGTGCCTTCGCCAAAACGAAGCTCTTGCAGCCCGGCGAAAGCGAGCGGGTGGAGCTCACGCTCCCCCTGCGGCAGATGGCAAGCTACGACCAATATGGCCGCGAAGCCTACGTGCTGGAGGCGGGAGATTACCGGCTGTTTCTGGGCGACGACGTGCGAACGCCTTACGCCCAAACAACGCTGACGCTCAGGGAAACGGTTTATAAGACCGACGACGTTACCGGGAACGAAATACATAACCTGTTCGGCGAAGCGGATAACGGGCTTCAGGTGCTCTCCCGCAAGGACGGCTTGCTGCCCGCGGCAAGGGCGCTGACGGCGGACGACGCCGTGAAAAACAAAGACGCGCTCCCCTCCCCGGTTTCCGGGGGCGAAGCGCCGAAAACGGGCGCGGTGTACGATACGGCGATCACGCTGCGGGACGTTGCCGCGGACGAAACGAAGTGGGAGGCCTTTCTCGACCAGCTCACGCTGGACGAGATGATCGACCTCGTGATCCACTCGGGGTATGAGACCCAGGGCGTGGCGCGGCTCGGCATACCCGCCACCGAAGACAACGACGGGCCCAGCTCCGTAAAGGGCCGCCACGGCCTCGTGTACGTGGACAGCGGCACCGCCTACCCCTGCGAGACCGCCATCGCCTGCACGTGGAACGCGCCCCTTGCCGAACGCATGGGCGAAGCCGCGGGCAAAGAGGCCGCCGATATGGGCGAGGACGTGTGGTACGCCCCCGGGCTCAATTTACACCGCAACCCGATGGGCGGCAGAAACTTCGAGTATTTTTCGGAAGACCCGCTGCTCACCGGCGCGATGGGCGCGGCGATCGTTGCCGGAGCAAACCGGTACGAGCTGGTGACCACGGTGAAGCACTTCGCCCTCAATGACCAGGAGGCGCACCGGAACGGCCTGTTCACCTGGGCGGACGAGCAAACAATACGGGAGCTTTATCTGAAGGCGTTTGAGCCCGCCGTGAAGCAGGCGGGCACGGTGGGCGTGATGAGCGCCTATAACCGGCTCGGCGCGTGCTGGTGCGGCGGGAGCGCCGCGCTGCTGAAGGACCTGCTGCGCACGGAATGGGGCTTTGACGGGTACGTGATATCGGATTATTCCTCCAACTTCACGGGCTCCGGCTATATGAGCCCCGTGAACGCCGTTTACGGCGGCGGCGATACCATGCTCACCGGCATATGGTCGCTGCAGCGGACCCCGCACGTGATCGCGATGAAACAAGCGTACGCGCGCGACCCCGTCGGGTTCGGCAAAGCGCTGCGCGAATCGGTGCGCCACCTTTGCAAAGCAAAAATGCGTACGAAGGCGTTTCTGCACCCCGAGCGCACCTACGACGATTCGTTTATCGGCTCGCTTGAGGGCTTTGACGAATGGGAGTTCACCTTCCCGTACCTGATATCGCTGATACGGTATATGCTGAACAACCTCGCGAACGTTGTGATCTACGCGTTCCGCTATATTCTGTAAAAAACCGCCGTACCGCTTTCTTTCGCGGTACGGCGCGTCGCTTATTTTACATGACCCGTATCAGAACCATATAAAGCACGGTTCCCGCAACGATCGACAGATACATGTTCTTTTTCACCACCTGCAGTATCACCACCAGCGCGCCGGCGGAGAGCTCCGGAATGCCGAAGGGGTACTGCCCGAAGGAGGCGTCCTTAAGGCAGTAGATCACGAGAACGGTCATGATCGCGGGCGGGAGCGCTTTGACGAGGTAACGCAGGGTTTTCGGCAGGGGGCGGCTGCCGAACAGCACAAACGGGAAGGCGCGCAGCCCCCAGGTGACCAGCGCCGCCACGGCGATCGCCGCGATCGGATAAAGGGCGTTACTCATACACAATGCCCTCCTTTTTCTCGATGGGCCCGCGCAGCAGCAACAGCGCCCCGAGGCAGGTAAGGAGCGTGGGGACCAGAAAATACTCTTTTCCGAGCAGCAGGAAAAAACCGACCGCGCAGGCCGCGGCGACCAGAAACGGCAGCTTCGTTTTATACTGCCGCCACTGGTTCACCACAACCACAAGAAACAGCGCCACGGCGGAAAACTCGAAGCCCCGCATATCGAACTGCAGATAAGACCCCGCGCAGGCGCCGAGGGTGCAGCCGAGGATCCAGTACGAATGGTTGAGCAGCGCAATAAAGAAAGCGCATCTGTCTTCATCGAGCCCGTCGCCGTACTGCACGGAACAAAGGATGGAATAGGTCTCATCCGTGAGCGAAAAGATCATATACGGGTACTTTGCGCCCATGTTGCGGAACCTTTCAACAAACCCGATGCCGTAAAAAATATGGCGGCCGTTGATCAGCAGGGCCGTGAGCGCAAGGGTGACGAGCGACGCGCCGGACGCCATCAGCGGCACCATAACGAGCTGCATCGACCCCGCAAACACGAAAACGGCGGCCGCGACCGAAAGCCCCACGCCGAAGCCCGCGTCGCTCATCAGGATGCCGAAAGCGATGCCGAGAAACAGATAAGTAAAGAATATCGGGACCGTCTGCTTCAACGCAAACCGGAATTCTCTCAAACCGAGCCCCTCCCCTTGAAACGTTGCTGTATTTTTGTATTATACGTGAAATAACGGAGCGGAACAAGTACCTATCCATTCAAATCTGTGAAAACATGTATTATATTTGCAGGTCCTGCCGCCGGATTGTTCACGATTTGTTTGTTGATTCCCGCGCGGCGATTTGATATAATAAATAAAATTTGCGTTTTATTCAAACGCGGCCGATACGTCGGCGGCAGATAACGGAGGGGGAAGATGGAGCCTTTCAGATGGGCATACGTGGGCAGCGGCAGCATCGCGGGGAACACCGCGAGAAGCATTACGAAGGGGAACCACAAAATCGGCGCGGTGTATTCGAGAAACGCAATAAAGGCGGATGCGTTCGCCAAAAAACACGGCGCTCTGAGTTATCCTTCTTTTGACGAACTGCTCGCCTCCGGCGGCTTCGACGGCGTTTATATCGCAACGCCGCACACCGCGCACATCGAATATGCGTTAAAAGCCTTGGAGGCCGGTTACCCGGTTCTGTGCGAGAAGCCCGTGGGCGTTTCCGCCGCCGAGGCGGAGCGGATGATCGGCGCGTCGCGGGAGCACGGCGTATACTTCTGCGAAGCGATGTGGACGTGGTTCTCGGACCTCGCGTACACGGTAAAACGGTGGACCGACGAAGGGCGGATCGGCAGGATCGGAAACGTAGAGATCGAATACGCCTTTCCCGGGGTGATGATGAGCAAGAATTCACGCCTGCTCATGCCCCGGACCGCAGGCGGCGCGCTGCTGGATATCGGCGTGTACCCGATCACCTACTGCTACCGGCTGTTCGGTTACCCGCGCACCGTAGCGTGTACCGGTACCATAAAAGACGGCATCGACGTGGAAGAGACCGTTATTCTGGGCTACGAGGGTTTTCGCTGCACGCTGGATATCTCGCTCACGAAACTCGGCGAGCGCTGCAAAATCACCGGCACGAAGGGGACGATCAACATCCCCGTGTTCCATATGGCGCGTTCGGCTATGCTGAAAACCGCCGAGGGCAAAGAAACCGCCCGGGGCAAAACGGATTACCTCACCGAATTTACCCGCGCCGCAGAGGAGATCAGGCAGGGCAGGACCCAGTCCGCCTACGTACCGCATGAGGCGACGCTTCACTGCCTGCAGATCATGGACGAGTGCAGAAGGCAGATGGGGCTCAGATACCCCTTTGAAGCATAAGGAGCAAGCGATGGAGATCAGAAAAGCGGTACCGGCGGATCTGGACGCGATCATGGATATCTACCGTTCCGCGCAGGATTTTATGATCCGCACGGGCAACCCGACCCAGTGGGGGCGTTTTTATCCCACGGCGGCGCTGCTGCGGGCGGACATTGCGGAGGGAACGTGCTTTGTGCTCACGCAGGACGGTGCGGCGCACGGCGTGTTCGTGCTGCGCTTCGGCGAGGAGCCGACCTACCGGGTGATCGAAAACGGCGCGTGGCCGGATAATGAACCCTATATCACCATACACCGCATCGCAGGCGACGGCAGCGTGCACGGCGTGTTCCGCGCGGCGGTAGACTATTGCGCCGCCCTGAGCGGCCGCATACGGGTTGATACCCATGCGGATAACCGTGTGATGCAGCGAAAGATCGAACAGTACGGTTTTCGCAGATGCGGCACAATTTACGTGGCCGACGGCTCCCCGCGCATCGCGTACCAGTGGAACCGGGAGATACAGAAAACAGGAGCGACAGAATGAAAGAGCTTTTTCATAATACGTGGGCTGAAAACGACAACGGCGTGCGGTTTTTTCTGCTGGCAGGCAGCGAACGGGCGCTGGTGATCGACACGGGCATGAACGGGCCGGATATACGTGCCGCGGTAAAGGAACACACGGACCTGCCGTACCGGCTGCTGAACACCCATGCGGACCGGGACCATATCAGCTCGAACGCGCAGTTCGACGCGTTTTACATGCACCCCTCGGAGGCGGCGTTTTACCGCAGCGCGGGCGGCAAAGGGACCATGCTGCCGGTGTTTGACGGCGACGTGATCGACCTGGGCGGCAGAGGACTGGAGGTCATCCATCTGCCCGGGCACACGCCGGGCAGCATCACCGTGCTCGACCGGCAGAACCGGTGCCTGATCGGGGGCGACCCGATCCAGGAAGAGGGCAATATTTTCATGTTCGGGCCCCAGAGAGATCTGGGCGCATATATCGCGGGCCTTCAGCGGCTGGAGAAACGGGACGATTTTGACTGCATCTACCCTTCTCACGCGAAGGAAAAAGTGAACCGCGACGCCATCGGCAAGCTGATCGATGGCGCAGAGCGCATCCTTGCAGGAGAGATCAAAGGGACGCTGACGGAGCGCTTCGGCAAAAGGATACGCGTATGCGACGCGGGCGTTGCGCGCTTTCTGTGCGAACCGCTGCAATAAAAAACCACCACCCGCAGGAGGCATACACCCTTGGGCAGCTCTGATACGGAAAACAACAGAATTAATACCCGCAGATCGACAGGCATATTCGTGCTCTCGATGCTGATCTTCGGCACAGTGGGCATCGTGCGGCGGTATATCCCCCTTTCTTCCGCGCTGCTGGCCTTTTCGCGGGGCGTTCTCGGCGGAGCGTTTCTGTTCGGCTTTACCAAGCTGAAGAAAAAAGGCGCAGGTACGAAGCTCGGGCGACGCGACCTCATACGGCTGATCGTAACGGGCGCCATGATCGGCATCAACTGGATACTGCTGTTTGAGGCGTACAACCACACCACCGTGGCCGTGGCGACACTGTGCTACTATATGGAGCCCACCATTGTCATCCTCTTATCGCCCCTTGTGTTCAAAGAACGGCTGACGCTGAAAAAGGGCCTGTGCGCGGCGGTTTCCATTGCGGGCATGGTGCTGGTTTCCGGCGTGATCGGGGAAGGCGGCGGCGGGAACCCCAAGGGCATATTGCTGGGCCTCGGCGCGGCGTTCTTCTATTCCGCCGTGGTGATGATGAACAAAAAGACGCCGGGCATCGACGCTTATCAGCGCACCACCGTTCTGCTGCTCTCGGCAGGTATCGTGATGCTGCCCTATCTGCTGTTCACAAACGGATTCCGCACAGAGGGGGTAAGCGCGTCTTCCGTGGTGCTGCTGCTCGTGCTCGGCATCGTGCACACGGGCGTTGCCTATACGATGTATTTCGGCAGCATGGAAGGCATGAAGATACAGTCCATCGCCGTGCTCAGTTATATCGACCCCGTTTCGGCGCTGCTGCTTTCAGCGCTCTTCCTCAGAGAACCGCTCACAATTCTGAACGTCGTGGGCGCCGTGATGATCATCGGCGCCGCCATGCTCAGTGAGATCGAAATAAAAAACAGGAGGCTTCACCGATGAACAACACCGTAAGGATCATGGAAAAACGCAGAAGTATCCGCAAATTCAAACCCGACCTGCCCGACAAAGAGGATATCCGGCTGATCGTTGAGGCGGGGCTTTACGCCCCCAGCGGCATGAACCGGCAGGCCACCGTAACGCTTGCGATCACAAACAAAGAAAAAAGAGACGCCCTCGCCGAAGCGAACCGGAAGATCGGCGGCTGGCCGGAGGGATTCGACCCGTTTTACGGCGCGCCGGTGATACTGCTGGTTCTCGCGGACAAGAGCTGCCCCACCGGCATATACGACGGCAGCCTCGTGATGGGCAACATGATGAACGCCGCGTACTCGCTGGGGCTCGGCAGCATCTGGATCCACCGCGCGAAAGAGGAATTCGAGCTTCCGGAATACAAACAGCTGCTGAAGGACCTCGGCATTGAAGGCGAATGGGAAGGCATCGGCCACTGCGCTGTCGGCTTTGCGGAGGGCGCTTCGCCCGCGCCCGCCCCGCGCAGGGACGGCAGGGCGTTCTGGATCGAATAATAAAAACGGATCCGGTCTTATCGGATCCATATTGGGGAGGAAATAAAAATGAAAAAGAAAAAGCGCCGTATCGCACTGTCTGTCGTTTGCCTGCTGCTGGCCGCCGTGCTCGTTGCCGCGGGGGTGATGTTCGGCAAACTGGGGATCACGCTGCTGAGCGTGGAGTGCCACGAAGAGACCGGCGTTTACATCATCGACTACAAAGAGGATTACAAGCTGCAGCAGCTGCTGGACGAGGGCGGCATCTCCACGCAGGACGAACTGGCGAAGTATATCATTCGCATCCTGCTCAAGGGGCTGCCGATCCCGATCGATTACGACGTGCCGTCGCTGGCCTGCTCCACCTTTGCCGCCCAAACGCCGGAGGGCGAGTACATCATGGGGCGCAACCTCGACAACCAGGAAACGGACCTCGCCGTGGTGCAGACCTGGCCGAAGAACGGCTACCGCTCGGTATCCGTTGTGAACCTGAGCTTTCTGGGCTATACCAAAGACCATACGCCCGCGAAGCTGAAGGACCGCATCGTTGCAATGGGCGCGCCGTATTTCCCGCTGGACGGCATCAACGAAAAGGGGTTCGCCGTGGGCGTACTGCAGCTGATGGCGGAGCCGACGGACCAGAACACCGAAAAACCGGATATCGACACCACCGTAGCCATCCGCCTGATGCTGGATAAGGCCGCCACCGTGGACGAGGCGATCGGGCTGCTGCGGCAGTACGACATGCACGCCTCCGCCGACGGCTGCTACCATTTTCAGATGGCGGACGCCACGGGCAGGAGCGTTGTGGTGGAATACGTGCGCGACGAGATCGTTGTGGTGGAGAGAGAAAACGGTTTTCTGGCGGCAACCAACTTCTACCTGAGCGACGTGCCCTTTGAATACGACCCGCAGGGCATGGACCGGTACGAGGGCATGAAAGAGACGCTCACCAAAAAGAATAACGTGCTGACCGAACCTGAAGGCATGGATCTGCTGATGAAGGTGGCGCTCACGGGCACCGCGCCGGACGAAAAGGGGCGCTCGTACAGCACGCAGTGGTCGTCTATATACAATCTGAGCTCGCCGTCGCTGACGCTTTGCGCAGACCGCGGCAACGGTACGACGTACGTATTCACCCTGGGGGAACTTAAGGGCAATACGGAATAAAAAGGGAATCAGCCTGCTGTTACGGCAGGCTGATTTTTTTGCGTTTTATTTCAGCACGTTCAGCCGCAGGGGCTTTCGCGGCGGGATACGCTTATATTCCACGTCAGGGTACCCGATCACCATGCAGGCAACTGCCTTATGGCCCTTCGGCAGCCGGAGTTTGGCCCTGATCTTCGGATCCAGCTGCGTACAGCCGCAGAAAAACCCGCTGTAGAGCACGCCCAGCCCGAGGCTGTTGGCAGTGAGCTCCATATAGGCGGCGGCAAGAGAAGCGTTTACCTCGCCGCGCCCCGAAACCACGATCACAAGGGGCGCGCCCTTGAAGAAAAAGGTGTCGGTGATCTCTGTATTGCGCAGGATTTTTGAAAACTTCGCGCCGATCTTCACGCCGGTGCCGAAGAGCTTCACGCAGTCCCGTTCGATCTCGGCCTGCCGCGCCCCGAGGACGGTAAAAGCGACGTTCTGCGCGTTCGCGCCCGTGGGGGCGTACCGCCCCGCCTCAAGGATCATATCGATCTTCTCCTGCTCCACGGGCATATCTTTGAACTGCCGCACGGTGCGGCGGCTTTTGATCGCCTCAAGAAGCGTATCACCGCTGATCGCGGTGAACGGTGTAACATCCGTACAGCCCGTTTTGTCATACCCCGGCATATCCACCGCGCCCGCGGGGCACACCGCAAAGCAGTGGCCGCATTCGATGCAGCCCTCCCGGAGCTTCGCCTTGCCGCCCGAAAGATACAGGGCGGAAGCAACGCAATCCTTCACGCATTTGCCGCAGCCCACGCACTTTGCGGCGTCTATTACGATTTTTTCCATATTGCTCTCCCCTTTTACGGATTTTCAGGGATCACGGACAAGATGTAGTCCGCGATCTTCGTGCTGTTCACAATATAGCCCGTGTGCCCGGCCTTTTGGAAGATCTTCAGCTGCGCGCCGGGAACGGTGTTTGCGATGTGTTCGGTATGCGAGAGCTTGATCACGTCCTTCTCCCCCGCCGTAACGAAGGTGGGCACGCGGATGCGCCCCAGTATTTCGTCGGTGATATCCGGCTCGCGCATCATGATCTGCATTTTATCGCTGCGGTCCACGTGGCTCCAGAGTTTAAAAAAGCGCATCGGCAGATCCTTGGTGCTGTCCGGCCGCAGGCTCGCGCCGCTCACGATCAGGGCGGAAAGCAGGTCCGGGTGGTCCGACGCCAGCAGCAGCCCGATGATGCCGCCGTCCGAAAAGCCGTAAAACACCGGTTTTTTGAGTTCCAGCGCGGTGATGAAGCGGTACATATCCTCCGCCATATCCTCGTAGTGCAGGGTTTTCACCTTTTCGCTCCTGCCGTGGTCGCGGGAATCGGGGCAGTACACCGTGAACCGCTGCGAAAGGACCTTCACCGCGCGCCGGAAGATCTTATGGTCCATGCTGTTGCAGTGCGCCATCACGAGCGGCCTGCCCGCGCCCGTCACCTCATAATAAAGCCTTACGCCGTTGACAGTGATATACATACGATAAGCCGTCCTTTTCCGTTTATGGTTCAAGTATACTAAAACCGGCGGAAGAATGCAACCGTATGGGCCGAAACGGATGCACAACATTCTTGAAGTGTGCATATGCGCTCTGTAAATATTGTTATTGCTCATCTTTTTGCTATAATGGAACCTGTGAAAATAAAAAAAGAGGAAGCACTTATGAAAAAACGCATTTTCAGAGCGGTGAGCCTTTTTGTGTGCCTCGCGCTGCTGTGCGCGGCGTTCTGCCAGGGTTTTTCTGCCGCGGCGCAGGAAGACGAACCCGCGGCCACGATCTACCTCTGCGTTTCCGGCATACATCCTCTGTACTTTTTCGGGCACGCGTGGATCTGCATCGCCAACACCGGTTACCGGACGCTCACCGTGGGCGAGGTCACCCTGCAGCCGGGCGAAATGATGAGCGTGGGGCTCCATTCCGGCGCAGGCATGACGTATAACCGCGAGATGAGCCGTTTCAGCAGAAGCACGGTAAAAGCGCTGGCGCAGCAGATCACCTCTGCGCAGCTGGAAAACGCGGAACGGGAGATCCTTTCAGACAAATGGGATTACTACCTTCTGTTCACGCACAACTGTACGCATTTTACCTCGGCGGTATGGAAAGCGACCACCGGCGTCAGCTTCAGAACCGCCGTGTTCCCCTTCGTTCTGCAATCGCAGCTGCCGTCTGACCGGACGGTGCAACTTTATATCGGCTGAATATTAACGCAAGGAGGGTTTTCTTATGTCGAAAAATCTGAGATCCGTATTATCCGTTCTGCTGGCCGCCGCACTTCTATTGTGCGTGTGCGCCGTTCCCGTGGGCGCGGCTGAACAACCGCTCTACGTGGTGCTCGGCGATTCCATCGCCTACGGCTCCGGGCTCTCCAACCCCACCGAGGCTGTATACGGCAGAATCGTTGCCGATACGAACCATTACGCTTATGAAAACTATGCCGTGCCCGGCCATACCACCGCGAACCTGCTGCGCAGGCTCGAAAACGATGCGGTAAGCACCGCGGTGGGCAGAGCGGACATCATCAGCATATCCATCGGCGGCAACAACTTTCTTTTAGGGGATCTGAACGGCATCCTTTACGACGGGATCGTAAAAGAAGATTTTGCCCGTCTGGATGAGATCACCGCGACCTTTTACGAGGATCTCGGCACGATCGTAAGCACGGTGCGCGCCCTGAACCCGAAGGCCGCCATTCTTCTGCAAACGCTTTACAACCCGCAGACCGGCTACATCGGCGACGTGTACCAACAGGGGGCGGACCGTTTGAACGGCGCGATCAGACGCTTCGCGGCGGCAAACCCCGGCGAGGTACTGATCGTTGAAGTGGCGCAGGTATTGACGGACTCCGACCGCGATTTCGCAGAAGACCGCATCCACCCGAGCGCGGCGGGCAACGAAAAGATCGCCCTCGCGGTGCTGCAAACGCTCTTTGACAACGGCCTCGGCAGCGAAACCGAACCCGTGATCAACGCGCCGGGCAAAGACGCCCGCGGCGCCGGAATGTTTACGACCTTCGTAAACCTCTACGGCAGGTTCTTCCACGTACTTGCGGTGATCCGGAACATGCTCCGCGGGCTTGTGCGGTAACTGCCGACGTGCAGAATCCGTATCTGAAAAGGGGAAAATGGACATGAAAAAGGTATTGAGCGTTCTTCTGTGCGTACTGCTGGTTTTCAGCATCGGGTTTACCGGTATCGCGGCGAACCCGGATGAGATACCGGCGCTGAAGGCGAAATTCGTTGACGGCACGGGCCCGGAGGTAAACGGACTTTCGGTGGATTACGTATATTTTGCGCCCGCTGCCCCTGCGGGGGCCAAGCTGCCGCTGGTGGTATATTTCCACGGGGCGGGCCAGGGCGCGGCGCCCCGCGCGCAGATCGAAGAAAACAATTTCGCGCTGTGGGCGAGCAGTGAGATCCAGGGGCGGTTCACCGGCGGCGGCGCGTTCCTCTTCGTGCCGCGCAGCCATGAGGAAAACGGCGACTACTGGAACGACAAATACGTTATAAGCGTAAAGGCTGCCGTCGACAGTTTCATCGCGGCAAACGCGGACCGGATCGACCTTACGCGGATCTACGTGGGCGGCTTTTCGATGGGCGGCAAAATGACGCTCAAAATGGCGTCGAGCTACCCGGATTTCTTTGCCGCGGCGTTCCCGCTGTGCCCGGCCTACGAACCCTCAGATGAACAGATCGAAGCGATGGCGGAGACGCCGGTATGGCTGATCGTGAGCCGATTTGATATCATCGCCGGGTATTATACCTTCAGCGAAAATATATGGAACACGCTGTGCGAAAAGACAAACGTGCCCGCCGACTGCAGGCTCACCCTGTTCGGGCGCGTAAAATACCCGGACGGAAAATACACCCAGAGCAACCACTTCGTATGGTTTGCGCTGGCAAACGACCTGTTCACCTACGAGGGCGGGAAATACCCCAACGCGGTCACCACGGACGCGACCGGCAAAGAGATTTCGCTCACGTACCCGGACGGCGTGGTCTCGTGGCTGTGCGGGCACACTTCGGGCTATACCGGGGAACCCACGGAGTCCAACGGCACGCTGGCGGGCAATCCCGACGAAGGGTACGACCGCGTGCGGAACATTCTGCGGGCGCTGGGGCCGCTGGTTTCGGACGCGATCAGATCGTTTTTCAGCGATATATGGGAACGCATCACGGCGCCGGTATCCTTTGATTTTTCATCCAAATGCTGACGAACGCATATAAAGCAACGGGGACGGTGAAAACCGCCCCCGTTTTTCACGGCCGCGTTATCATTCTTTTTTCAGAAACACCGGCGCGCCGCCGTTTTTCCGGGACGTTTCGGCTGCCAGCGCGATATCGTGGCTCATAACGGTCGCGTCGATTGTGGTGATATCGGTAAGGTCCGTCGTTTCGCCGCACAAAAGATTTACGAACCCCGCGACGAGCCTGAGATCGCCCTCCACGTGCCCGCCGATGCCGGGGCTGAACGTATGCACCTTTGCGCTTTTGCCGCCGAAGAGGCGCATCTGAAGCTTCGTGCCGTACCCTATGAGCTCCCCCTTCGTGCCCACGATGTGGCACTCGCGGTGCATCTTATCCGAAAACGCGTTCATCTCCAGCACCGCGGTGGCGCCGTTCGCGAAGGTCATGGTGACGAGCTGGTTATCGCACACGTCGTTGCCGCACATGAATACGCACCTGCCGTAATCGCCGTGCCGCAGCGCCTCTTCCACGTCCGCCCGGGTGTTCTTTGCCTTGCCGGTGAGGGTGCGCTTCATATATTTGATGAATTTCGCCTTGTAAAACGGGTCTTTGATATAAAGGCGCTCGGCGTCGTAGGGGCAGGTCTTTTTCGCCCGGCAGCCGCCCATGCAGGCGGGCGCGGCGCCCTCGGGCGCGTTCTCTTTGCGGAAATATTTCAGCGACCCCACGGAGCTTACGCTGACGCAGGGGGAATCCATGAACCAGGCGATCAGATCGATATCGTGGCAGCACTTCGCCAGAATGGACGGCGTTGAGGCCGCTTCATCGTGCCAGTTGCCCCGCACGAAGCTGTGGGCGAAGTGGAAATACCCCACGTTTTCGGTGTGGTTTACCGTAACGATCTCCCCGAGCTTCCCGCTGCGGATGATCTCTTTGATCTTGCCGTAATAGTTGGAATAGCGCAGCACGTGGCAAACGATGAGCAGCGCGCCGTTCTGCACGGCAAGGTCCCGCAGTTCGGTATATTCTTCCTTCACGCCGCTCACGGGCTTCTCAAGCAGAATCAGCTTATACCCCGCCAGAATGGCCTGCTTCGTGATCTCATAGTGGCTCGCGTCCTGCGTGGCGACGATCAGCGCGTCGGAAAGGGCCCCCTGCGCGAAAAACGCCTCAGCGGAAAGGAAGCGCCGTTCCTGAGGCACCGCAAACTTCGGCGCGATATCGTCCAGCGCCTGCTTCCGGCAATCGCAGAGCGCGTAAATACCGACCTTGGACGAATGGAAGGCCTTCAGAAAGCCCATATATTCCGTGCCTCTGTTGCCGAGGCCGATCACCGATACCGTTTTCTTCACAGGATCCGCTCCTTTCCGCGCCGCGGGCCTGATGCGCCGCGCCGCCTCTATTATACGCCGTTGCGCGGCATAAATCAACAGCGGCCGCAGAAGCCCTGTTTTTTTGCCGCAAGGGGTAGAAAAACGCGGCGGCCTGTGATACAATAGCAGTATCCTGAAAGGAGGAGAACCCCTATGAAAAAAGAATACTGCGGCATTCCCATGCGTCTCGCCCACACGGGCGTGACCCAGTTCGCGCCCGAAAACTCGCTGGAGGCGTTCCAGAAGGCGGAGGAACTCGGCTGTGAAGGCGTGGAGATGGATATCAACATCTCCGGCGACGGCGAGATCATCGTGACACACAATTCCAATATGGGATATATGACCTTTGAGCGGCACACCGAGCGGCTCAAGGATATGACCGCGGAACAGATCAAGCGGTTCGATATCCCCTACCGCGACGCGCTGAAATTCAAATACCCGCCGATCCCCTGGACCGAGCACGCGGGCGGCAGGCGCTGCCAGACGCCGCCGGACCACCCCGAAAGCCGGGTGACGCACCTGATCACCTTCCCGGAGTTCGACCGTTGGCTTTCCACCGTGGAGCGCGACTTCACCGTTGAAGTGGAATTCAAGGACGTGGGCATGTGCCCCCGCATGGACGAGATCCTTGCGGCGTCGCCAAACGTTTCGCGCTATATCTTTTTCTCGGGCGACAGAGCCGTGCTGGAGGAGATGCAGGCGCATTACCGCGCAAAGGGCAAGCCTCAGGGGCTGCGCCTCGGCGCGAACATCCGCTTTCTGACCGAAGAGAATATGGAATTCGTACGCCGCTCCGATCTGTGGGAGGTGGGCCTCAACAACGAATCCTTTACGAAAAAAGACGTGGACATGCTGGCTCAGATGGGGATCAAGGTGTTCTCCAACCTCGGCGACTATCCCGAATGGTGGGCGCAGATCTGCGAGATGGGCATTGCCGGGTTCAAGACGAACTACCCGGACGCGTTTACCGAATGGTGGCTCGCCGCCCACAAATAACGGCAAAAGGAGCTGCAGATGGAACCTTTGTACAAATGGAATTACGACTACGCCGAAACCCTGTGGATGAAGATGTTTCTGGCGCGGCCCGATTTTGAACAGAACCGCAGCGAGGTGCTGATCAACTTCGAACAGGCGCTGGATATCATCAGAGCGACCGACAACCTGACCGCCGGGATACGGAAGATCGTGTACCTTGTGGGCTGGCAGGGCCTGGGCCACGACGACTGCTACCCCGAAATGGAGACCGTGAACGACGCGCTGAAGCGCGAATGCGACGCCGACGGCCGCGAAAGCCTTTTGTGGCTCGTGAGCGAAGCGAAAAAATACCATACGGCGGTCAGCTTCCACGGCAATCTGGCGGACGCCTACGAAGCCACGCCCTGCTTCCCCGCGCTGGTAAAGGGGGACGCCGTGGTGAAGGACAAAAACGGCGATCCCGCGGTGATCGAGGTCTTCAACGGCAGAAACGCCTATAAGGTCTCGTACAAGGGGTATTACGAGAGCGGGCTGTTCAAAAAGAACTGGGACCGTTTCTGCGAGGCCGTTCCGGTGCGCGAGGCGGGCACCGTGCATCTGGACAACTTCTGCATCGCGCAGAGCCTGAACCCATACACAAGCGTGGAGGACGAGGACGCGGCGCGCAGCAAAATGCTGGACTACATCGCCTCCCTCGGCATCGACGTGACCACAGAATACACCTACCGCGAGCTGGAATGGCGCGCGGATTCCCCCGAGCATCCGATCCGCAGATTCTACGCTGCCGCCGAAGATCCGCTGCCCGAGGGCAGGTTTGAGGACGCGCCGATCCGTACCCTCGGCAGGATCCCCGCCTCGTGGTGGACGAGCGGCATGACCGCGGAGGACTGCATGAAGGTTCCGCCCGCGCTCTACAGCGGGCACCTGACCGACCCGAAGCTTCTGGCGGTGTTCTACGGGGCGATGCACGGCGAGGACATCTGGATGGAGCGCGGTGCTGCCCCGGAAAACTGGGCGCCGGAATTCCTGCGTCAGTTCTGCACGCTGCAGCTGCCGTATTTTTACCTGAACCGGTACGATCGGCAGCGCTGCGACGAAAACGACGGCGGATATACCGTATACTTCTCAGAGGGCGTGGTGAGCCGCGGCAAAGAGGGCTGCATCACGAAAAACGGCGCGGTACTGAAAAACGGCGGCGACGTGCTGCTGCCGCTGGATGAAGAAAACCGGCGCTTTATCGCGTATTCCGAAAACGGAAGATCGGGCGATTGGGCGATCCCGGACGCCGCGTTCACCGCCGCGGACGTGTTTGAGCTCACGGCGGACGGCAGCATCCCGCGCGGACGCACCGTGATCACAGACGGGGCCGTAAACCTCAGCGTACCGAAAGGCTGCGCGCTTCTGCTGAAAAGCGTTTAACAAAAGAAAAAACCTCCCGTGGTGCCGTATGCGTACCGCGGGAGGTTTTTTTATGCAGTGTTTTTATTATGCGTAAACGCCGGTATATACCCGGTTCAGCCTGCCGTAGGGAGCGGCTTCGCCCTTGGTATAGAAGGAATAGATATCGCCGTCAATGCAGTAATCCGCCCATCTGAAGGTAAAGGAAGCGTCCGCCGCCGTCGGCTGCGGGCAGCCCACGGGAATGATCGTGCGGAAAACGAGCACGAACACAAGCTGAAAAAACTGAACCATGGTTTCTCCCCCTCTTTATCTATACCTGCGTAAAACGGGATCTCGCCCCCGCACTTGGGACAATGGAAAAAAACCACACCTCTCAGAAAAGCGAACGCATTCCGTTTGCGGGGCCCGCAGATAAGAATACGTTGATATCAATACTATATTACAATCCCCGCAAAAATGCAAGAAAAATCAACGTGCGCCGGATGCACGGTTTTTCAGAACAGAAAAGCAGATGATTCTCTGACAAATGGAATAAAACCAAATTGAAACGCAATTGAATAAGCACCAAAAAGCGCAGACCGTTTTTGGTTATATAAACAAAAATTGCGGTCTGCAGTTTATTATTATTTATAAATATTGTTTTGGATAATTTTTATGGTATAATAAAGTGTAAAGCATTTTTTATGCGGCAGAATCTTCGATCCCACAGGAGGATCCATTATGAAAACGGTACATAAAAACAGAACAATACGGCTGCTCGCGGTGATCATGAGCATGCTGATGCTCGTGACGCTGGCGGCGCTGTTCAGACCGACGGCAAACGCGGACACGTGGAACGGCACGGTTCCGGGGTCGGCTACCGGTTTTTCAAACAACCATATCACGTCTGCAGCCGGTCTCGTATGGTTTATCAAAACCATTTCAAACGGAACCGATTACAACGGCGTTACGGTCTACCTTGACGTGGACGTTGACCTTGGCAGCCACGACTTCGGAAATAACGTGTTTCCTTATAACACCGGCAGAAAGTTCAAAGGAACGTTCAACGGCCAGAACCATACGATCTCCAATTTTAAGATGACGAGCGATAATCACCGTGTTGCTATGTTCCGTCAAACCGAAAACGCAACGTTCAAAAACCTGAATTTCAGCGGCGTATTCATCGACGACGCCAGCGACAGCAACAAGAGAAACGGCTTCGCTGTGTTGGTGGGTTATCACGATGCCGGCAACCTCACCTTTGAAAACGTGCACGTCAACAGCGGCAATATTTACGGCTATAATTACGTCGGCGCACTCGTGGGCGAGGTCGGCGCAAACAGCAGCGGCAATCAGGTAACGATAACAAACTGCTCCAACGGCGCAACGATCAACGCCCTCAACGTGCGTATCGGCGGCCTGGTGGGCAGCTCGCTTCCCATGGTCATCGCAACGAACTGTTCCAATACCGGCAACGTTACCGGCGGATCTACGGACGTCGGCGGCATCGTGGGCTGGATCGAAGACGACCCGTCCTCCTTCACCGGGTGTTCCAACTCCGGCGCCATTCAGGGCACGGATTCCGTGGGCGGCATCCTCGGCTATTTCGGCAACAACAGCCAGGACCAAAGGCTCACCCTGACCAACAACACCAACACCGGCAACATCACCTCCAATAACCGCGCCGCCGGCATCTGCGCCCTGATCGATACCGATAACGACGCCCATCAGATCTCCGGCAACGTCAACCGCGGCACCATATCGGCAGGCTCCGACGGCGGCGGCATCGTTGCCCGGAACAAAGGCCACGGCAATTGGACAAACAATGAAAACTTCGGCTCCGTTACGGGAAGCGGAGACAACGCAGGCGGTATCTGCGGCGAGGTGGAAGACGACAAGCAGGTATTCACAAACTGCTATAACTCCGGCGCGATCTCCGGTAAAAACACCATCGGCGGCGTCATGGGCTGGCTGGACACCGCAAGCGATAACACCTTTACCAACTGCGCCAACAGCGGCGCCATCACCTCCAGCAACGGTTACGCAGGCGGCGTGGTAGGCGCATGTAAAAAACTGATCACTTTTACGGAGTGTTACAACGTGGGTGCAATTAAGGGAGTCGGCGACAGCGGCGGCATTTGTGCGCACGTTGACTATCACACGTTCTTTAAACGTTGCTGGAACGCGGGCAGCGTGAACTCAAACGGCATGTCGAATACCAATTCCCGCGGAGGGCTCATCGGTTATACGAGCTATAACGGAAGCAGCAGCAACACTGCGATGGTAGATGACTGCTATAACTGGGGGTCCGTTTCAAACGGGCAGTATACCGGTGGCCTGGTCGGCCGCGTAAACAGCGGAAACTCTGCGTATAGAGTACAGTATTCTTATAACTGCGGCCCGGTCTCCGGCGGCAACGCAGCCGCCATTATCAGCAGCGGCGGAACGCTCGGATCGAAGCTTTATTATAACTCCAACGTCTCCATGGGAACCGTTCAGGGTGAAGCAAAAACCAATGATGAATTCATTAATTACGGCACGAACGGATTTACCATATACAGTACTTTCTGCCAAAATACCTGGGGCGTGAAGATCAACGGCACAACGTACTATTACCCGATCCACGTATGGTACCGCAACCTCTTTACGTTCAACTCCACTTTTGTGGACGGCACGAGCGATACGAACACCACGATATCAAAGCTTTACAATAATTCCTTCTCCACGCCAACAGTGAGCGGTGTGAGCGGAACGTGGGTCAACGACGACAACTGGAACGCTTCCTTCGCGCAGGGCGCCAGCATCAATCCCGGCGTTACCGCGCCCACGAATACTTACGTTATCACACAGGAAACCAGCGACGTCCGGTCGATCCATAACGATACCACCTATCATCTGCAGCGCGCGCTGACGCTGAACACCGAAGAAACGGTCGCGATAAGAACCGGCGGCGACAGTATGTATTACAGATTTTCGCCTTCCGACAGTGGGCAGTACGTGTTCTTCTCTTACGGCTCTTCCGGCGATACCACTATAACGGTAACCGCCCTGGATACTTCCGCTTCCAACGGCAGAGGCTCTCAGATCGGCTACGGCGATGATTACGACGGCTCGAGCTACGGCAACGATCTTTCGCTGAGCAATACGGAAACGCAGATCAAATGTTTCGACGGTGTGAAGGTGACCAACCTGATCGGCGCTTACCGGAATCAGTCTTACTGCGTGGTCAATCTGACCGCCGGCACCACCTATGTTGTTGACGCAAGCACTTATTCCGGCATGTTTTCATATCCCATGAAGGTATGCAAGGCCGTGAATATTACGTTCAACCCCACCGGCGGCACTGCTGCGTTTACGGTTCCCCTTCCGGCGGGGCATCCGATCCGGATGAATGAGTCCGGCCTCACACGCGCCGACCATACCCTTATCGCGTGGTCGACCGCACACGCGACGACACAAAATAAAACCTGTATGGCGAACACAACGCTCACGGTGCCTTCTGAAGCAACAACGTATTATGCCCTTTGGAACCCCACTTCTCCCACAACGGCGGCGGTCGCTACGGATTATACCGTAACGGTCTCATCGGATTATCAGGTCGTTTATTATTCGTTCACCCCGTCGGAAACAAGGAAGTATTATATCCATTCTACAAATTCCTCCTCTGAACCGGATCCCTACGTGGTGCTCGCAAAGGCGAGCGACTGGGCTTCGGGCGCAACGTATTTTAAGTCTGACGACGACGGCGACGGAAATCATCAGTTCGCCATTAAGGATCAGGTTCTCACCGCAGGCACTACATATCTGATCGGCGCCAAGCTTTACGACGGCGGCACCGGCTCGTATACCTTCCGCATAGACCCGATCTACAACGTAACGTATAACGCTAACGGCGGCTCCGGCGCACCCTCCGCGCAGGATAAGTACTACGGTAAAAATCTCACGCTCAGTTCCTCCACGCCCACGCTCACGGGATATGATTTTCTCGGCTGGGCCACGAGCAGTTCCGCCGCAACCGCCGACTATGCAGCAGGCGGCACCTACACCGCAAACGCAGACGCAACCCTGTATGCGGTTTGGCAGATCAAGCATTTTGCGATCACATTTAAAAACGGCAGCACCACGCTGCAGTCTTCCGACTGGAATTACGGCACCACGCCGAACTACAACGGCAATACGCCCACCAAAGCCTACGATGATTCGTATCATTATACGTTCTCCGGCTGGAGCCCATCGATCACAACCGTAACGAGCGCTGCCACCTATACCGCACAGTTCACATCCGGCGCACACAGCTACGGCATCCCGACCTATTCCTGGACCGGCACGTCATCCTGCACCGCTTCGCGCACCTGCCCCATAGACGGCGGGCATTCGCAAACCGATACCGCCACCGTTACCAGCACGGTGACAACGGCGGCGACCTGCACCGATACGGGTGTACGGACCTACACGGCGACGTTCACCAATTCCGCGTTTTCAACACAGACCACGACGCAAACCATCGCGAAAGACCCGAACAACCACGCCTCCTACGCGCAGGCGCTGGACAACACCACCGTTTCGGAACCCACGTATCTGGGCACCGGGTATACCGGCGATGAGAAATGCGCAGGCTGCCACGCCGTGCGCAAGGCAGGCAATACCGTACCCGCCCTGCGGACGCTGATCGACCTCGACGACGTCACGCTGGAGGATATCAGCGGAACGAGCGGCAAGGTAGCGCTGGCCCCCACGAAAGAAAGCAATATCGGCTTTGAGATCGTGGGCTTTGTACAGAGCGGCGGCGACCACACGCTGTATAAGAATAAACCTTCGGTTGATAACACTCTGAAGATGGACGGCGTAAGGATCTCCATCGGTTCCGGCGGCGACAAGATCGAATACAAGTTCACGAAAATGGACTTCACTACCCTGCCGAGCTTCTACGCCCTTGTGAAGGTCACGGGCACGGGAAACCATAAGTACAGCACGAACGAGATCTACACGTATCAGAAGGTCACGCTCGTACCCGCAAAGAACGTGATGATCGACGATACGGTGGAAGCGATCACATACGCGAACGCCAAGAACACCACCTCCACCTCCGGTTACGGGATCTGGAAACGGATCAACGACAGCGGTTCAACGGTTACCGACGCAACCGACAGCTTCGGCGATATCGCGACCGCGCAACCGAACACCGAAAACTCCGTGAAATACAGCTTCGGCGACGCGCACCAGGTGAGCGTGGCGAACACGTTCACGGCGAAGGACGGCCCCACGGCAACCTTCACCTTCACCGGCAGCGGGTTCGACGTGATCTCGGTCACGGACAGCAACAGCGGCGTATTCGCGGTGCAGGTATATGCGGGCAGCACGGCGACCGGCACGGCGATCAAGAACAAAGTGATCGACACCTATTACGGCTATACCTATTCTCAGGTGTTCTACAATCCCCTGAACGGCAGAGTGGTGGATGCGGATAACCCCCACGGCACGACGCTTTACGAGGCGAAAGATACCACGCCCGCGGAAGAAAGAGTGTATAACGACTTCCTCACCGTGTTCTATACCACCAATGAAGAATGGGCCCTCAGGGACGAAAACAACGCCCCGAAGCCTGCGTACGGCTGGGTGCTTTCTTCGGGCAATAACGTGCTGTATCAGGTACCGGCATTGTCGCTGGATCTGGGCGCCGTGGGAACGTACACGGTGGTGATACAGCCGCGGTTCACCGCGTCCTTCGGCCACTACAACGAGAGCGGAGACGTTAAATATTTCAACTTCACGCTGGACGGCGTAAGGATCTACAACCCGGCGGGCGGCAACAGCGACGCACTGGCATTCTACAGAGCAAACGGCGAAACGTACACGTATTACGAGCTTGTACGTGAATCGATCAATGATGAAGACCTGGTTCTGCTGTACGGCGCAACACAATTGCAGGGCGGCGAGCTTACTTCCTACATCAAAGGCACGCCGAAGAACGAGCTGTACCTGCTGCCGAACGGAACAACGGCATTCGACGTGACCTTCACGAACCTGACCGACGCGCGCATCGGCCTCAGAGCGGCGAACGGATCTCCCTGCACGGTGACGCTCAGCAACGGGACCCAAACGCAGACAGTAACGGTAAGCAGCGCCACGGAGCAGTATTACTCGCTGCAGGGTCTTCTTACAGAAGGTGCGACCACAACGGTCACGGTGACGAACAACGGGAGCGGCATGCTCTCGGTCACGCGGCTGATGACGACCACGAACACGCCGCCCTCTACACCGAGCAGCGCGCCCCGTCTGAGCGTGAGCGCGGACACCGCAGAGGTTGCGCTGCGTACGGCAGCGATGCTGAACGCGGATATCGCGATCGACGAAAGCACCGTTGAAACGGCTGCGGCAAACGACGGTACGGTTACGGTCACGCTGCAGACGGGTGCTGACGCCGAAACCATCGTGGTCCGCAACGCCGAAGGCAACGTGGTCGACCCCGACAGCATCACCTGCACCCTTGACGAGACCGGCGTGAAGAACTGGACGGTCGTGCTCACGGCAGAGAGCGAAGGCGAGATCACCTACACGCTGCAGGCCGAATACGAGAACGGCTACGCTCCCGTTGAACCCACGGCGGTCACGGTGACCGTGCACTTTGCCGATACACAGAAGCCGACCGAAAACGACCCGACCGAGAACGATCCGACCGAAAGCGATTCGATCCTTTCTTTCCTGCGCAGACTTGCAAACATCATAAAAAGCTTTATCGAGCTGATCAGAAGCATCGTTGAGATCTTTTAATATTCTCAAAGCATAAACCGCATGCCGACCGCCCTCAACAGGCGGTCGGCGTGTTTATGTTTGGGATAAGCGCTTTTAATGCGTCAAAGAAGACAAAAATATATTATTTTTTTGATATTCTCCATAAAAATTATATATAATACTTGATATAAAAAACATTGAATTGCATGATTTTTGTGATATAATAATATGTAAAATTAAAAACGGCGTTCCCCAAAGGGATCGCCGAAACTGAAACGCTGATAAGTATTGCATTTCTGCGTTTTCAGTAAAAAAGGGGCGAAAAAAATGACAAAAACGAAAAAGCTCTTATCTCTTCTGCTCGCGCTGCTGATGGTGCTTAGTATTGTTCCGGCGGTGAGCCTGTCCGCGTTTGCACAGTCGCTGGGTCCGGTGATCGTATCACTCTCCGGCGGGCACACACAGCAGCACACCGTAGCCAATTACCAGTCCGCATACGCGGGCTACAGCACTTATGGCATGGGGGGCTATGCCGTGCCGATGGACGGGTCTAACGGGAATCCCGATATCTGCGTGCCGGGTCTCAACAACACGGACAACATGGTGCCGCAGGGGCTTACGTACTGGGCTGCCAAAAACTGGTTTCTGATTTCCGCCTATGAGCCGAACGACGCCAAAGACAGTTGTATTTACGCGCTGCGCGCCTCTGACGGCCACCTTGTTGCGCAGTTTAATATATCAGGCAACCACGAGCACGTCAGCGGCATCGCCTGTTCCGCCAACAACCTGTATATTGCGGACGCCGGTTCCAAAATGGCATATATCCCGCTGTCGCAGCTCGACGTGGCAGAGGGCACGGTAAAAACCGTAAGCTATGCGGGCAGTGTGAATCTCAACGGAGAGTTGAACAACGCCAATACCTCTTACGCCTCTTTCGGCGACGGCATCCTCTGGACCGGCAACTTTTATATTGAGGGGGATTCTTCTTACGGCACAAAGGCCAACGCCAGCAGCGGCACCATGATGCTCGGCTACGACCTGAACGGCTATTCCACCTCCGCTGCGGAATGGACCGCGCTGACCGGGCTGAGGGGCAGCCCCTCTTACTGCATCCCGCTGGACCCCTACGGCATCAATAAGGTACAGTGCGCCACCGTAAAAAACGGGTTCTGTTACGTGGGTACCTCTTACGGCAGAACGAACGACAGCAACGTTTACATTTTTAACGTAGATCTTTCCGCCGGCAGCGGCACCGTTACGGTAAACAGTGCGGCCAGACCGTATATCCGGCTGACGAACAAACGCAGTTACTCCCATCTGCCCATGACGGAAGGCCTGATGATATACGACGGCTACCTGTGGAACATCTTTGAATCCGCCGCTTATCTGTATAACGGCGCAGGCGATCTTTCCAAAAACCCCACCGACGTGCTCTGGCGGTTCGATATTTCTTCGCTGTTGGGGATCGAGCAGGAATCGGATGATGAAAACGGCGGCGGCGACGAACAGTACAAGGCGGCAAGCGTCAGCTGCGGCAATCTTACCTTTGTGGTGCCCGAATCTATCTATCTTTATCCCGATGCGCTGTCATCCGTTCAGAATACTTCAACGCCGTTCCAGTATTACGTGAATAACAACAGCGACGGCTCGGTGAAAGCGGGTACCACAACGGCGGAAACAACGGGATATATCTATTATTCCTATGCCGGCGCGGCAAACGCGACGTTATCTTACCAATTCTATGACGATACGCTTTCTTATACGCTGTCCGGCGGATCGGCGACCCTTTCAAGCAGCAGTATTTCCAGCGGCAGCAACGTAAGTATTACGGGCGGTCAGTCTCCTACCCTCGCGAAAGAGACGAACGGATTCTACATCCAATGGAAGCTGAGCTATACCGATACGACCGACGGAAAAGAAAAAGCGGCCTATGCGTACACGTACGTGTATAAGCCCTATACGGTGCCCGTTGCGTGCAGTACCACAGCAGGGTGCTCAGATTCAGGGTGGCATTCAAAACGCTGGGCAGGCAGCGTTACGTGGATCTCCGGTTTCTACGATATCCAGGAGGGTTCGGATATCACCGCCAATAACACCGGCAATGACAAATGGGACGGCCATTATTTTTATTACACTAAGTTTTCCAACTTCTCAGCGTTTATCAGTCAGAGCTCCAAAGGATACGTAGGCGGGGTTGAGAAGACCGGTTCACGGGCAAAAATCACTTCTGGTTTTACCGTCGATCCCTCCAGTTCCGGCGGATCCTTGGGTTACGTGGTCTTTTCTAACGGCGGAGATTATAAAATCAAAACAGACCAATCCAACTGTAACACGCAGGAATTCGGACAGTCATCCAAAGGAACGTATACGTCCCAGGTGAAGAATCTTCAGGCAGCCTATTACTCCAAAACAGGCGCCGAAAAAATGTCGGGCAATCTGTACTGCAATTCTTACGGAAGAATCATGATAGATACTAGCCGTTACAACAATCTGAATCAGATCCCGAACCTCGGCGTCGGTATGATGGTCTATAATGATGAGAACTCATCTTCTAACTCCGGCAACTGGTTCGTTAAGGATTTCACGGATTGTTCGCTGGATGGATACCATACGTGGCATTCCGACGGAAGCGGATATTATTCCCGAGGGAACTACGTTATTGCGTCTCAGGGGACGAATTATAACAGCACCGGCTTCAGCGAGACTGAAGGCGTCAGGTACTGCGGCGCCTGGCCGCGTACGTTGCTGGGCAGCACGAGTACGCAGGGTGCAACGAGAATGTACATGGTTGAGGGGTATTATGCAAATAAACAGGATGCAAATCCTCAAACTTACTCCGTCTGCCAACTGCAGGCGACGTATTATAACAAAACTGATCTTCGCGCAGCCGTCAACAACGCCATCAATGCCATGGCGAAGATGGGCGTCAACGGCGCGGCAAACGGCAAGCTGACTTCCCTGTATTTCAACACCAGCAACGATTACCGCTGGATCGCGTTCCAAAACGCCTATAAAAAAGCGGTGATCGCTCTCACAAAGCTGAACAGCACGCAGAACTGCGATACGCTTGCCACGGCACTGAACAACGCGCTTGCCAATCTTTCCACAGAAGTAACCTTTGTCAACAGCAACACCGGCAGGGGCACGATTGCCACCGTCAGCGGAAAAACCAATCCCACCTATGTGACGATCGGAACGGCGCAGTCCGTCAGCATTAACCCCGCGACCTACGTCACTGCGACGGCAAAAACCGGCTATTCCTTTGAGGGTTGGAGCACCAGCAGCACCGCGACCTCCGGCAGCACCGGCAACATCAGCGTCGGATACAACAACACGCTTTACGCCATCTGGAAGCCGATCAATTATACCATTTCTTATAACCTCAACCAGGGATCCGTTTCCGGCAACCCCACGTCTTATACGATCGAAACGTCCCCCGTGGTGCTGAATAATCCCACGAGAACCGGTTATACGTTTGCCGGGTGGACGGGAACCAACGGAAACACACCCCAAATGGAAGTCGTTGTACCGAACGGCGTCGGCACCGGGCTGTCGACGTATACTACAAGCAACCCGTATGAAGCAAATAATAGGGATAATATATTCGGCAATACGTTTACAGTACAACCGGGTACCACTTATCGGGTTTTGGTGACTGCAAAAAGACAGTCCGGCACCTTAAATATGCAGGGAGGTATCTGGTATACCTCTCAAACCAGCGGCAGCTCATGGGATGGTTACGGCGGAGAATTCACCTATTGGCGTGACGCCGGCAACGGCTGGGCAGTGTATTATAAGGATATCACCGTACCGACAGGGAAACAGGCCGGGCGGTTCTATGTACAGATCGATCAGAACCATGGTGGGGATGGACATGTCTGGCTGCTGGCGGATTGCGCGGTCATTAAGTTTTCTCTGGAAAACATCTCCTACACTGCCAACTGGACGCCCAACACCTATACCGTAGCGTATAACGGCAACGGCAGCACCGGCGGCTCTACTGCGAGTTCCTCGCATACCTACGACGCCGCGAAGAATCTTACCGCCAACGGCTTTACGCGTACATACACCGTTACGTATGACGGCAACGAAGGCACGCCGACGGTCGCCAGCAATACCGCCACCTATACCTTTAACGGATGGGAAGGTTCACAAAGGCTCATCAACGACCCAACGGAGTATTCAAAAGACAACACCGGCGGCAGTTCCTATCAGGAAGTGAAGCAATGGACGATCAACGCACCGTTTGCAGCAAATGAAGTTTTCGTGCTGGAATTCGACGCCAAGGGCAGCGGCGTTGTAACCAACTATTTTTACGGTGCAAGCGGTTATTGGCAGGTCGGCTCTTCCGTAAGCGCCACCGGCGCTTCGTACGTGGGCGGCGGCGACGGCGATATCCGCCATGCGCTTTCAAGCAGCTATCAGCATTTTAAGATCACGTGGACGCTGAAGAGTTCCGGCAACGCCAACGTCGACAAATACGTTTTGTTCCGCGCGCTGTCCGGCAGCAGCGTTACAATCAAAAACGTTGTGTTCTATAAAGTTACCGGTTCGGCTTCCTATTCCAACGGGCAGAGTGTAAAAAACCTCTGCAGCGTGAGCGGCGCCGTTTATGAAATGCGCGCCAAATGGACGCCTGCTTCGGTATCGGTAACCCTGCCGAGCGCTTCAAAAGCATATGACGCAGATTATCATTACACACTCGACGGCTGGTACGACGCGGCCACCGGCGGCAACAAGATCGGCAACGCGGACGAAACTTATACGCCGACTGCAAACAAGACGCTGTACGCGCACTATAAGGCAACGGCGCACAGTTATACCGATTCCGTAACGTCGCAGGCAACCTGCACCGATACGGGCGTAACGAAGCATACCTGTACCTGCGGGCGCACATATAACACAAACGAACCCGCCGCGCTCGGCCACAGCTACAATTATCAGGGGGCGACCTTTAACTGGAGCGGATTCACCTGCGCGACCGCAACGGTAAAGTGTTCCAGAAATAACAGCCATACCGAAACCGAGAACACTTCCGTAACCAGCGCCGTCACCGCAGACCCGGGGTACGACACCGCAGGCGAGCGGACGTACACGGCGAAGTTTACGAAGAACGGCGCCGATTATACGGATTCGAAAACAGACAGCATCCCCTCGCTGTATTCCCTTGTCGACCTCAGCGATGCGCCCGCGGTAACGCAGGGCTTCACTGCCGGCGGCGTATATACGCTGCGTGATACCGCGAAAAAGAGCGGCATCGGGTGCTCTGTTGTGGGGCTTGCGGCAACCGTTTCGGCTCCGCACCCGGTCGCAAAGACGTCCGGCGCCATTTCAGGTTACGGCACAACCACGCTGGAGCTTTCCAACGCATGGGTAACGGTTATGGAGGGCGGAAGCAGGATCAAAGTCACACCCATAACGATGACCTTCAACGAGCCGATCACGTTTTACGCGGTGGTCGCCGTTACCGGCACGCAGGCCGAAAAATACGAAACGAACACCGTATACTCCTACGAAAAGATCACGATCAAGCCCACGCAGATCCTTTACTATGAAGAAACCGAAGGCGGCATGACGTATACAAGCGCTGTTGACGCCAACGGTTACGGCGAGTGGCGCCCCGTTGGCACGGCTTCCACCGCTGAGAAGGCGCTTGTCAGCGCCGAAGGCGCCGGGATCGGCTTCAGCTCCGACTACAACTCCTTTGCCACCTACAGCGGCGGCACCGCCAAAAAGGTAAGCGTTTCTTCCGCAGTGAGCGAGGAATGGCCGAAGGTCAGCTTCAGCTTTACCGGCACGGGGTTCGACCTGATCTCTGTCACGGACTGCGACAGCGGCGTATTCGTGGTGACCGTGAGCCAAAACGGAACTCAGGTGAAGCGCAGGATGGTGGATACCTATTACGGTTCCGCCTACACACCGCTGTTCTACAACCTGCACACCGGGCGTATTCTCGGCGATAACCACGAGGGCGCGGATTACGTGGTTCCGCTTTACTTTGCGGACACGTCGCGTACTATTCCGCAAGACGTGATCGTATATGACGGCATGGCAAGCGAAATCGTTTATACAACGGACGTAAACTATGCGAAGTCCTCCGAGCAGGCGTACGGCTGGGTGCTCACCGGAGCGGGAGACGCGCTGTATCAGATCCCCGTGATCTCCATGACCGATCTTACCTACGGCACGTACGACGTAACGGTGGAAGCAAGGTTTACCGAAAGCTTCCGGCATTACAAAACGGACAACAACGGCAACAAGTATTACGATCTGACCGTAGACGGCGTAAGAGTGTATGAACCGGCAAAAACAAACGCTTCGGCATACGCCGACGGCGGCAACCTTGTAACGTTTACGAACATACGCGAAAATGCAGGCAACACAAGCAGCATGATCCTTGTGGACGGCAAGAACGATCTCAGCGCAGCACAGTTCAACAACTATCTGATGATCGCGCCGAAAAACGAGATCTATCTGAAATCCGGGGGAACCGCGGTATTTGAGATCAATGCATCCGGCTGCACGGATCTCAGGCTCGGCATGAAATCGGCAAACGGCGGAAGCTGCAACGTGAGCATCGCGTATTCCGGCAGCAACAAGACATCATCGGTGACAATAGACACGGCCACGGAGATGTATTATTCCGTCTCTGGTCTGGTTGGGACCGGCAGCGGCACGCTTACCGTAACGAATAACGGCAGCGGCATCCTTTCGCTCACGAAGCTGATGGCGGTAACGCCGCCGCAGACGGCAAGCGCCGCGCCCAGACGGCTGCTGACCGTAGACGAAACAACGCTTGCGAACGCGCACATGCTGCTGGATATGCAGACGGCGGATATCTCGATCCATGAAGAGAGCGTACAGGCGCAGACGGGCTCCGACGGCACGGTAACGCTCACGCTCACCACCGGCGCCGACGCCGAAACCGTCGTGGTCCGCGACGCCGAGGGCAACGTGATCGACCCCGACAGCATCACGTTCACGCTTGACGAGACCGGCGTGAAGCAGTGGGAGATCGTGCTCACGCAGAGCGAGGAAGGCTCCTATACCTACACGCTGCAGGCCGAATACGAAAACGGCTATACCGGCAGCGCGGAGCCGACCGAAGTGACCGTGACGGTCAGGTTCCCCGAAAACGAGGGGACGAACGACGGGCAATCGCTTATCTCGCTGCTTGAAAGGATCCGCGGCTTCTTCCTGCGCCTGATCGAACTGCTCAAACAACTGTTAAACATTTTCAATTAACGGTATAAACCTCTGCGGAAAACAAAATCAACACAAATGCGCGGTGTTCTTTTTACGAACGCCGCGCGCTTATTTTATAATGCTTTTATTCTTTTATTGTTACGCTTCCCGCGTTTCGGCGAGCACCCGCACGCCGTAGGGCTCTACGGACACAAGATCGCGGAAGGTTTCACCGGTCAGAAGATCGGTCAGCGGGGTTTGGGTTTGCAGAGACGCGGGCGCGTTTGCCGTTTCGCACAGTACGAAGCCCTTTTCGGTTTCTCCCTGCCGGGGGATCACGTTCAGCGCACCGGTTACGCGGTACGTTGTTACCCCCGCATCCGCCAGCGCGACGTTCAACAGCCGGTCGAGGTCTTCGGGGCCGAGCAGCGCGCCGCAGAGGATCACCTCTCCCCTGCCCACTTTATGGCGGGAAACAACGCTCTTGCCCGTAAAGGCGGAATGGCCGCCGGTCACGCCCGCCAGCTTTTCGCCGCCGCCCGGCGTATACAGCTCCGCCCAGTGGCTCACCTGAAGCGCTTCGCCGGTCTCCCACGCGGTTTGCAGCACGCTGCCGTCGGTGGGCACGCCGTAATCAAGCCGCACGCCGAGCCAGTCTTCCAGCATGCCCATGGCGCGGTCCGTATAGTGGGCGCCGATGCCGTTGCGCACGTCCGTAATGGGCCCCGCAACCCACACGCCGCCGTTCTCAACGAAGGCGCGGATCTTCTGTGCCAGATCGCCGTCTTCCAGCGTCATCACGCAGGGCGAAACGAGCAGCTTATACCCGGCAAGGGAATGCGCCGCCCCGAGCACGTCCGGCCGCACGCCGCAGCGCACAAGGGAGCGGTGCGACGCAAGCACGTTTTGCAGGTAACTGTTGCCGTCGAAAACCGGCTGCTTTTCAAACAGCTGCCACGATCTGCTGGTAAAATGCAGCGCCACGTCCGTTCTTACCTTCGTTTTGTTCAGAAAGCCCGCGGCCGCGGCGAATTCCGCGGCGGTGCGCTGTACCTCGCCGAAGGTGTGCGTGGGCCTGCCCTCGGGCGACAAAACGGAGCCGTGCATCAATTCGTGCCCCGCCCAGTGCTGCCGCCACAGCCAGTACATATTGCATTCGCCGCCCAGCGCCACCGGCAGCCAGGAATTCACCCGGCAGTAGCCCTCCGGCTTTAAGAACTGCCCGATGGAGGCGGAGCCGTTCCACGTGGTGGCGGTTTCGGTGTTCCAGAAGGGGCGGTCTTTCAGCGGGCGCATAAAATCGAACCAGAAGACCGCGTCCGGGAGATTCTCCGGCGTGTTGTAGTGGTTGAACATCACCACGTCCAGCGCCCCGCACATCTGCTCGTAATCGAGGCCGTTGGTGGGCATCATATCGGTGCCGATGGGGGCGGAGGTATACTGCCGCAGGATGTCCGCCTGCCGGTGGATGAACGCGATCTCGGCGTCATACTGGGCAGCCGCCCATTCGTATTTCAGATGCGGGTTGTGCCACGCGTTCCAATCGCCCGGCACCTGATCGAAGCGGTCGTAGGCCTGGCTGAACAGGTTCAGGTTCCAGCGGGCGTTCAGGTTTTCCACCGTGCCGTATTCCCGTTTCAGCCGGTCGTGATAGGCGTTCATACAGTATTCGCAGGTGCAGCCCGTGCCCCAGGGGAAGATCTCGTTATCGAGCTGCCAGCCGATCACGTTCGGGTCGCCGCCGAATTCCCGCCCCAAGGCGTGCACGATCGCATCGCACGCGGCGAGATAGTGCGGGTTATTGGAGCAGCAGTGCCGCCGCCCGCCGTGCTGCGCGCGGGTGCCGTTTTCGTGCCTTACGAACACATCCGGGTGCGCATCGCCCAGCCATACCGGGGGCGTTGCGGTGGGCGTGCCCAGCACCACGGCGATACCGGCGTCACGCAGCGTATCCACCACCCGGTGCAGCCAGCCGAACTCAAATCTGCCGGGCGCAGGCTCCATTTTGCGCCACGCGAACTCCCCGATGCGGGCGCAGGTGATCCCCGCCTCACGCATCATCTTTACGTCGTAAAGAAGCGCTTCGTCGCTCCAGTCTTCCGGGTAATAGGCGCAGCCGAGAAACGGCGTTTTCACCGCCGCTTTTTTTGTCAATTTACCGTTTTCCATATGTTTCCCTCCGCTTGTTTATTCAAAATACGCCGCAAGAAAATCGTCCGGGCTGCCGCTGTACTCCGCTTCGCAGAGATAATAGTACCCGAGCTGGTTGCCCGCGTTGTAGGTGATCAGGGTCTTGCCGTTCCATTCGCACAGATCCACGTCGGAATTGCTTGAGATAAAGCCGGTGGGAATCTGCCGCAGCAGCTGCGGCGAGAGATCGGCGGCCAGAGGCGAAATGACGCGGTCGTTTTCATCCGGCATCAGGATCGGGTTATAGAGCCCCGCCTCCCAGTTTTCAAAATCCCGGGTGCGGTAGATATAGTTTGTGTACCGGCAGCAGGGCAGCTCGGTAACGGCGATCAGATAATACCAGCCGCGGCTCCACCGCAGCCACGGCCCGCCGAGGTACCGGCACCGCGGAAAGCCCTTTTCGGGGTCCGGCAGATCCCAGTGCAAGAGATCGGGGGAAAAAGCAAAAAACGCGGTGAAGGGCACGCCCACGTACGCCGCCGGTTCGGAGGCCTCGATGCACAGCACGTAACCATCCGGCCCCTTCGTGAGCGAGGTGTTATAATACCGCCAGCCGGGGTTTTTCAGAAGCTCGCGGCGCTCCCAGTGCAGAAGATCGCGGCTCTCGAACAAAATCAGCGTGTCCCCGGCGGGGCGCAGCGTGCCGATCACGTATACCGTGCCGTTTTCTTCATAAAGCGAATAGTAATAGCAGCCCTGCCCGAAGCGGGAGAGCACGCGGCCTGTCTCCCGGTCCCGGATCAGCGCGCACGCCGGATAGGCCGGGTCCGTGCCGCGGGTGGGGTCTTCCAGCTCCAGCCGGTAACACTTGCCGCCGAACACGAAGGGCGTGGATTCCCCGCAGGGACTCACGGCGCCGAGCTTCGTGATTTGGGGGAAACCGCCTTTCATTACGGTTTTTTCGTTATAAGTGATCTCCGTCATACCGTTTCCCTCTGATCTTCTGTGATGAACAGCATTCTCTGAAGGTATCATACCATAACGGCACGGCGCTTTCAATATCGTTTTCTGCCGCTTTGCGGTTGATTTATCGCGGTGTTTCTGATATGATAAACGTGAACTTTACTTACGGGAGCTGATGGTTATGACCGACGTTGCTGCGCTGGGCGAACTGCTGATCGACTTTATACGGGACGGCGACGGCACGAACGGGAACCCGGCCTATGAGGCCAACCCCGGCGGCGCGCCCTGCAACGTGCTGGCAATGCTGGCAAAGCTGGGCCGCAGCACGGCGTTTATCGGCAAGGTGGGGAACGACGGCTTCGGGCGGCAGCTGCGGGATGCGATCGAAAGCGCAGGCATCTCCGCCGAAGGGCTGATCCTTGATGACAGCGCGCCCACCACCCTCGCCTTCGTGCATACGGGGCCCGACGGGGAACGGGATTTCTCTTTTTACCGCGAAAACGGCGCAGACACCCGGCTGACAGCCGAAGAGGTAAACACCGGTCTGATCGAAAACTGCCGAATTTTTCACTTCGGCACCCTCTCGCTGACGGATGAGCCGGGCCGTTCCGCCACAAAATACGCGCTGGAAACGGCGAAGGCGGCAAAGGCGCTGATCTCTTTCGACCCGAACTACCGCCCGCCGCTGTGGAAGAGCGAAGAACAGGCAAAATCTGCCGCATGGTTCGGGATACAAAACTGCGATATCCTGAAGATCGCGGACGACGAGCTCAAGTGGCTCACGGGCATACAAGACTGCGACGCAGCCGTGGAAGAACTCCAAAAACATACCGAAGCGAAGATCATATTCGTAACGCTGGGCAGAAACGGCAGTACCGCGTATTACCGGGGCCGCAAGGTATATGCGCCCGCGTTTCTGAGCCCGGATACGGTAGATACCACCGGCGCGGGAGACACCTTCTGCGCCTGCGCGCTCTCGTATATTCTGGAACACGGCACGGACGACCTTACGGACGGGCAGATGGGTGAACTGCTGCGGTTCGCCAACGCCGCGGCGTCCGTTATCACCACAAGAAAGGGCGCGCTGCTCTCGATGCCGGAGAAAGCGGAGATCGAGGCAGTATTGGCGGCGAAGATATAATTCACCGGGAGGGAAAACTTTGGAACTGACGCTGAACGGGATACAGAACAAAGAAGCGTGGGAGGCCGCGGGCGTGGGGCTGCCCGGGTACGACGTAAAAGCGGCGTGCGAGCTCGCAAAAGAATCGCCCCGATGGGTGCACTTCGGCGCGGGAAATATCTTCCGGCTGTTTATCGGCGGCATTGCCGACGAGCTGCTGGAAAAAGGGCTGCTCGACCGGGGGATCAACTGCGTGGAAACGTTCGACGAAGAGATCGTAGATAAGATATATACCCCGCACGACAACCTCGCCCTGTCGGTGCTGCTGCTCCCGGACGGGCGCCGCAAAATGAAGGTGCTCGGCTCGCTTTCGGAGGCCGTAAAAGCCGGAAACAGAGCGAGAATGAAGGCGCTGTTTGAAAGCGAAAGCCTGCAGCTCGTTTCGTTTACGATCACCGAAAAAGGGTACGCGCTGAAAAACAGCGGCGGTTCCCTTCTGCCCCCGGTGAAGGCCGATATGGAAAACGGCCCCGACAACGCCCTTACGGCGATGGGGATCCTCACGGCGGGTTTACTGCACCGGTACCGTAAAGGACGGCTGCCCGTGGCGCTGGTATCGATGGATAACTGCGCGCAGAACGGGCGGCTGCTGAAGCGCTCCGTAAGCGGCATCGCACAGGCGTGGCTCGAAAGGGGTTTCGTTTCTCCGGGATTTTCGGAATATCTGCAGGATGAAACGGCGGTGGCGTTCTGCTCCACGATGATCGATAAGATCACCCCGCGGCCGGACAGAGCGATCGCCGACGAACTTGAAAAACGGGGCGTCAGGAATATGCAGCCCGTGGAAACGGCAAGGCACACCTATATCGCACCCTTCGCAAACGGCGAAAGGGCGCAGTACCTCGTGATCGAGGACCGCTTCCCCAACGGCCGCCCGCCGCTGGAAGAGGCCTACGGCGTGTATACGGGCGATTTTGAAACCGTGAACAAAGCCGAACGCATGAAGGTAACGGCGCTTCTGAACCCCGTGCACACGGCAACCGGGCCGCTGGGCGTGGTACTGGGCCGGGAACGGTTCGCGGATATGCTGAACGGCGAACCCGTGATGATGAAGATGGCAAAAACGGTGGCCTATACCGAGGGCATGCCGATGGCGCCCGACCCGGGCATCCTCTCCCCGCAGGCGTTTGCGGACGAGCTGTTCACCGACCGCTTCGTGAACGTTTACCTCGGCGATACGAACCTGCGGCTCTGCACCGACGCTTCGCAGGGGCTCGCCGTCCGCTTCGGCGAAACCGTGAAAGCGTACGTAAAGCGCGACGGCAGCGCAGAAGCCCTCACCGCCGTGCCGCTGGGCATCGCAGGGTGGCTGCGGTACATGCTGGGCACGGACGACCGGGGGCAGAAATACACTTTGGCGCCGGACCCGATGAACGGGGAGATCACTGCGGCGTTTACCGGCATCGAATGGGGCAGGCCGGAAACGGTGAAGGAACAGCTGCGCCCCATACTCAGTAACGAAGCCGTTTTCGGCGTCGACCTTTACGCGGCGGGGCTGGGCGAGCGGATCGAAACCATGTTCCGCGAAATGCTCGGCGGCCCCGGGGCGGCGCTGGAAACGGTGAAAAAATACATGGCGGATCTGCCGGACGTCCGTTGACAAAACGACCGCCGTTTGATACGATAATAACGGTTCTTTATTTTATTGCATCAAATCAAAGGAGGGAGATACGGATGAAGCGTTTTAAAAAAGTTTTGGCGCTCGTCTGCGTTGCCGCGCTGATCGTTGGCTGCGCCGCTTTTGTTCTGCTGCGGCAGACGCCGACGCCCGCACCGGGCGCGCCCGTGTATGAAGACGAGCCGGCGCCGAACGCGCTGCGCAACGCGCTGGAGGTACAGGGCGTGAGCGGCTGCAGGTTCTTTATACAGTCCCCGAAACGGGAGGCATTGCAGACCGTTCCCGTTTCGCAGTTCGGGGCGGATCCCGCGAACGAAAACAACGTGGATGCGCTGAACGCCGCGTTCAGCTACTGCGCGGAACACCCCGGCACCCGTCTGGAATTTCAGAAAGGGGTGTATCACGTTGCGGGCGCGCTGTGCCTGAACGATTTGAAGGACGTGTGCATCGACGGCAACGGCGCGAAGATCGTGTACAGCCACGGCAGCAGCTTTTTTACGCTGCGGCGCTGCGAGTGCGTGGAGGTGCGGGACCTGACCTTCGACTGGGATTGGGAGAAGCAGCCCCTGAGCGCCGTCGCCCGGGCGGTTGACGTAAAAGGCGAAAAGAACACCCTCGACTTTATTTTTGACCTGCCGGAATACGCAACGGAGGATATGCTTTACGCGATCAGCCAGTGCGATCCCGATACCGGCACCTACGGCGCGAAGGGCGTGTATATCGAAACCTACGAAGGGCAGAACCGCGACGTTGTGAAGCAGGTGACGAAGATCGCGGACGATACCCTGCGCGTGGTGCACAACGGCCTGATGGCGCATTTCGGCGGGAACTCGTATATCCTGCGCAGCACGGCCTACGGCGGTTCGCTGATCGATATCTACGAACAGTGCAGGGATATCACGCTGGATTCACTGAACCTGTACGGCGGCACGGGCATGGGCATCATCGTGGGCGAAAGGACCTCCCATTTCGCCCTGCGGAACATCTTTATCGGGCCGGACCCGGACTATGCCGGTACCCGTGTTACGTCGCTGGACGCGGACGCGGTGCACATCAGCGATTCCGACGGCTGCTTCCTGATAGAAAACTGTGATTTCAGCCGTCAGGGAGACGACGACGTGAACATCAACAGCGGCGTGGGCTGGCTCCACAGCGCGGAGGGCAGTACCGTGGTCTTCGAGGCCGACGGCTCGATGAACGCGGACCCCGGCGACAGGATGGCGTTCCGCGATAAGAACTTCAACCTCACGGAGGTGACCGCCACGGTGGAAACCAGCGAACGGCTGGAGGGGAACCTCAGGCGCGTCACCTTCAGCGAAGAGCTGCCGGGATCGGTAACAGAAGGCTGGTTCATATTAAACCTGGACAACACCGGCGGCAACTACGTGATACGCAACAACTACTTCCACGAGCACCGCGCCAGGAGCCTGCTGCTGCAGACCTCCAACGGCCTTGTGGAAAACAACACTTTTTATAAAACCACCCACAACGCCATCAAGATCATCATGGACATCAACGGCGTGTGGCACGAGGGCACGGGCGCCGACAACATTGTGGTGCGCAACAACAAATTCATCGAATGCGGCCTCATCGGCACCGAGGTGATCGAGGTGGGCACCCACCTGATGGACAGAAGCAACGGCTCTTACGCGTTTACGAACATCCTGATCGAAAACAACGAGTTCACCGATCTCTGCAGCCTTCTGCTGGCGGTGAACAACGTGAACGGCTTTGTTTTCAGGAACAATACGGTAACGGTGGGCAGCGTGTTCCGGCACGACGTACTGCAGGGGCGGTCGTATTTTCTGAAGGACTGCGTAAACGTTGATCTTTCGGGTAACACGTATACCGACGTTTCTCCCCTTTCGCTCACCCGCGTCGCCCGCAGCGCCAGCCCCTTCGTATGGCTGCGTGTGAACGCCGACACCCTTCGCGGCGGAAAGGAGGGCTCAAAATGAAACAGTTTTTGAAGAAAGCGGCCTTCCCGGTATTGCTGGTACTCACCTGCATAACGCTCTATTTCTGGCAGCACGCGGCGGCAAGCCTGCCGTACATGCCCATGAACGGGCTCGTGCCGCTGGCCACCCTGTCGCCCGCCCTGTTCGCGCTCACCTTTCTTACCACGTTCGTGCTGCTCAGGCATTGCGGCACGCCGAAACCGGCGCTGCGCGCGCTGCTGTGCACGGCGGTCATGCTGGCGGTGGTGCTGATCCTCGGCGTGATTTACGTGGGATTTCTCTCGCGCCGCTTCGCGGCGATACTGCCGCCGATCCCCACCCTGCCCGACTGGCCCGTAGGTATCGCGACACTGATCACGACCCTTCTTCTGGCCCTGCAGCTCACCGGGCTGCTGATTTACAGGTTCAAAAAGCAGAAAACACCGGCAAAACGCGCGGTTTCGGCGGCGGCCGGCTGGCTGGTACTGAACCTCTGCCTGTTTCTCATCACGATCTGACCGCGGTTCGGCGGCGCTGTAAAAAACACTGAATAAAGCTGACAGGATCCCCCTGAAGCAGACAAGGAAACTCCGGAACCTGCTTCAGGGGGATCTGATATCATAAAGCAAAACAGCCCTTTCCGCGGCGCGTTCCCGGGGAGGGACCGCTCCCCTTCTCTCCGTTTTTTACAGGATCGCTTCAACGGCGGAGCGGACCGCCTTCATATCTTCGGTGGGCTCGAAGCGGGCGATCACCTTACCATCGCGGTCGATCAGGAATTTGGTGAAGTTCCATTTGATATACGCCTTTTCGCCGTACTTTTTGTTGTTCATATCGGCGAATTTGCTCAGCGCCGCGTTCTTCAAACCCTTGCCGAAACCTGCAAAGGGTTTTTCGGTGGCCAGAAACGCGAAGAGCGGATCGGCGGTATCGCCGTTGACGTCGATCTTGGCGAACTGCGGAAAATCCGCACCGAACTTCAGCGTGCAGAAGGAATGGATCTCGTCTTCATCGCCGGGCGCCTGGTTTGCGAACTGGTTGCAGGGGAAATCGAGGATCTCAAAGCCCTT
>JAEEGL011147013.1_pt1 | contig 45531 bp, 37 predicted proteins | sample 9134231 | NCBI WGS metagenome assembly JAEEGL01 (sample SAMN16246548, study PRJNA631951) | gut metagenome | biome: gut microbiome; feature: rumen; material: fiber-attached | host: Bos | place: Iran: Karaj | collected 2018-10 | reverse complement strand
CGAGATAGAATGATCCTTCGGCAGCGCCGGCATTACCTGGCGTTGGAACGAAGGTGATAGCCGCTTGAATAGTAAACGCCGTCATGGTGGCTGGTAGATATCCTACGTCTCCGCCGAAAGCGCGGACGACAAGAAATGGAATACTGTAAAGGAGGCCTTGATATGCGAATGATAGGGCCATAACTTTCGCGAGGAGCTTTTTGTTTTTTATTAGGCGTCGGATTGTCTGCGCATATTTTCCTATTTCTCCAAGTGTCTTTTCTTCCGTCTTTTCTATGTTGCGGACTATATGAATTTTATGTAGAAGCTTTAAAATTGCTGACGCAATCTTTTTTGCAACTTTAGGTTTGATAGCGAAGAGCAAAATCGTTCCTGGAGCGAAGGCCATAAGTAAAATTCCGATGTAGCTAGCTGCATAGGTAACTTCGGATAATACTATATGTGACCCAAATACGATGGTTAAAAAGCAGAGCACGACGAAGGCCGTTTGTAACGAAACGAATGCAATAATAGGGATCATTGCGGCGTGCTCGTTGTTAATATTCCCGTGTTTATGCATGTGAAGAATCTGAAACGGTTGGCCACCTACGGCAGATGGAGTGATATTGTCGTAATACCGTCCAAGAAAGACCGTTTGCGCGGCGAGTTTAAGGTCCTTCCTCTTAGTGAAGTGCAAGATTAGCATGTAGTATTTGTAAATATCACATGCCATAGCGCCAACAAATGCGACTACGGCTAATACGAGTAGCCACCAAGTGAAGGTTGGACCTTCAAGTCCTTCGGTTTGTTCTCTGGAGAGTTCTTTCGACGCTGTCCAGTAAATAATTAAGATGTTAAAAACGACGAAAGCCAAAATTGCGAGCTGTTTGATACGTTTCTTTTTGAATAATCCAGTTTTTGTCGCAGTTCTTTCTTCAGGTTTTGAAGCCATAAGAAGATTATATCAAAAATACTAAAGGTGTAAAGCTGGCTGGAAATTTGCGCTTGTTAAGCTAGCCTCTTTTTGCGAGAAAAGGCGTATGTTGTGGCGGAGCCTGCTAAAAGCGCGAGACCGAGCGCGCCAGTTGGGCCAGTGGAAGGAAGATTCGATCCAGTTGTTGTGGTCGTGGTGGTAGTAGTATCTTCTTTGACATCTGAGCTTGGTGTGACTGTATTGGTTTCTTGATTCTCGTTGGAGACAGGATCAAGTTTGGAGTCTTCTGGATTCTTCTCTTCTTCTGTCTTGGTGTTTTCTTCAACCTTGGACGAATCTTTATTCTCATCTTCGCGAATAATAGCCGTGGTGCCTTGTTCGTTATTTGCGGCGAGTTTGACTTTGTTTTTGCTAGTAATAGCATTGATTAAAATGCCTATCAAGATAATGATGATGACACCCATAATGAGAGCGCCAATGATTATCTTTTTCTTTTGCTTTTCTTGGTCTTCGGTTTGACCGTACATAATTTAACTCCTAATTAATGGCCCACCGAAATAGTTGGCACAATTATAACACAAGGCTAGACGCCGGTCAATAGATTGTTTGTTGTCTTTACCCCTATATTGTAGTGATATTTTGGTCTATTATTTTGCAGGAATAATGGTTATGTAGCAATTTGCGTATTTTCTACTAGTTTCTAATATTGATTCTGGTGATGAAATAACTAGTTTTCCATTTTCCTTGAGAAACTTTTTGAATTTAATAACATCTATATTGAATTTGTCATATGGCGGATCAACGAAGATAATATCGAAATTTTCGTCTGGCTTATATTTATAGACATCGCATTTGATGATTCTTGCACCTTTAACATTCTTTAGATTGTCTTTAAGTACGGCGAGAGTCTTGGGGTTATTTTCAACAAACGTCGCGTTTGAAGCTCCGCGTGATAAGGCCTCAATGCCAAGTGCGCCTGTTCCAGCAAATAGATCTAGAACAGTCTTTCCAGTAACATCTCCTAGCATATTCGAAATAGCTAAGCGCTCTCTCTCGCCCATAGGGTGGGTATTATCTGAATTTGGGCTCCTCAGTGTTTTGTTTTTATATTTTCCCGATATTATGCGCATGGTGATATTTTTCCTTTATTATTAGTTCAATGTTGTAAGCTGTTGATATTGTCTAATGCATTGCATGAGTTCTGGATATTTATTAAGTGTTTTGGGCTCTTTTGCGCAAATGGCTGCGAAAGCATTGGCAGATTTCGATGCTACCGCGATAAGACACGAATCCGAGAGCGAGGCAAACTGTAGGTTGAGCGCCCCGTGTTGGAGAGAGCCATAAATCTCCCCAGGTCCTCGTAGTTTTAAGTCTGCTTCAGCCAGATAGAATCCGTCGTTAGACTTTTCGAGTTCTTTTAAGCGGCGAGATGGTTGATTATGGTTCGTGACAAGATAGCACATGGCGGAGTCATGACCGCGCCCTACGCGACCACGTAGCTGATGGAGCTGAGCGAGGCCATAATCATCTGCGTCCATTATAACCATTAGATTAGCGTTAGGCACATTTACGCCCACTTCTACTACTGTTGTAGAAACAAGTATATCTATTTTGCCAGCGGCAAATCTTTTCATGATATCATCTTTTTCATTTGGCTTCATGCGTCCATGGATAAAGGCAATCTTTGCTTTTTTAAAAACTCCTTCGAGCTTTTTAGCTTGTTTCTTTACCGAAACAACATCTGACTGCCCACCCTCCTCGATCTTTTTACAAATCCAATATATCTGTTGTTTTTTCGCTAAATATTCGTTCACGGTTGGATATAGAGTTTCGACAAATTGCAATTCAGAAATTATTCTGGTTAATACTGGTTGGCGACCAGCAGGTAGTTCATTTAAGACCGAAACATCCAAGTCGCCAAAGACAGCTAGTTGAAGAGAGCGTGGAATAGGTGTTGCCGTCATCATGAGAAGGTGTGGTGCAAGACCCGTAGACTTCACTGTCTTTTTTAGCAATTTTTGGCGTTGGTCTACGCCAAAACGGTGCTGTTCGTCAATAATCGTGAGGGCCAGTGAATTGAATTCTGTATCGTCAGTCAAAAGTGCATGTGTGCCAACCACAAAGTTAATCTCTCCTGATTTAATCTGCTTTTTAAGTGTAGGTTTTTGCTTGGTTGAGCCTGTAAGTAAAGCTACCTTAATACCAAATGATTTAAGGAGTTTAGTAAGCGTTTCGGCGTGTTGTGCTGCTAGAATGGCTGTGGGTGCTAGGAGCGCAACTTGATGGCCGGAGCGAATTGTAGAATATGCTGAAATTGCCGCTACGACTGTTTTGCCGGAGCCGACATCACCTTGAAGCAAGCGATTCATAGGAGTAGCATTTTCAAGATCTTTTAGTATCTCGTATGTGGCCAACCGTTGGGCGTTAGTGAGTTTGAACTTGAGATTATTTACAAAAAGTTTGATGTCATCTGGTACAAACGGGATAGTTTTTGCCTGTAGTTTTTGGTTTTCTTGTCTGTTGAACTTGCTTGCCAGTATCAGCTCGAACAGCTCTTCATAAGCTAGGTATCCTCGAGCGGTCCTAATATCGTTATTGTTTTCGGCAAAATGAGCCTTGAATAGTGCGTCGGCACGTACGCCCGTTTTAGCCATTGCTTCCTTTGGTAGTAAGTCTGGGATTGAAGCGAACTCTGGGCGGATGCTTTCGATGATTTTATGGAAACCTTCAGATTTAAAGGCGCCACGTGCTGGATAGACTGGCCTAAAAGTACTATTATGCGCATTTTTATGATCAACATCCAACGCTAGTTCTGCTTTTGGCGACGTGAGTTGATAGTGCCCATGATTTAAATCATAATTTCCGATAAAATAGTACTCTTTAGTCTCATCAAATTGCTTAGCTCGGTACGGCTGATTAAACCAAACGACGCGAATCGCGTCAGTGGCATCACGAATTACACCTTCAGTTATAGTAAGATTGCGACGGCGCGTATGTGATGTCTTGAGATCGGAGATTTTGCCACGAATAACAACTTTGCCTGGCTTAATCTCTGAGAGCGTAGTTGTTTCGGTAAAGTTTTCATATGTACGTGGAAGATAGTATAACAAATCACGGACAGTTTTTATGCCTGCTTTATTTAGAATCACTTCAGTTTTCGGTCCAACACCATGAATATTCGATACCGGATCGGTTAAGCTAAGAGGCATGCCCGGTATGATCCTTGCGCCATTTATCAATTGCACCATGATTACCAGAAAGAAGTATATCTGGTACTTTCAGACCACGAAACTCTGCTGGCTTAGTATACTGTGGGAACTCGAGATTATCACCATCTGAAAAGGATTCAATTTCGGCGCTTTGCTCACCGCCAAGAACTCCTGGTAAAAGACGAGTAACAGAGTCAATAATGATAAGCGCTGGGAGCTCGCCACCTGTTAAGACATAATGGCCTAGGCTAATCTTATAGTCAACCAATGTTAAGATACGCTCATCATATCCTTCATAGTGCGGACAAAGGATTATATAATGTGCAGGATTATCTGCATTATTAGCACTCGTTGCAATTTTTTTGGCAAGTTCTTGATTCCATGTCTCACCAACTGGAGTTGGTAATATTACCTTAGCATCTTGGTCCTTAGTCTTTATAGATTCAATAGCCGCGAAAACTGGTTCGCAGCGTAGCAACATCCCGTCACCTCCACCGTAAGGGGTATCGTCAACGGATTTGTGTGGACCGAGACCGAAATCGCGAAGATTAACAAAATAAAACTCTGCGATACCTTTATCTGCGGCTTTCCACATCATGGAAGCATTAAGGTATGGCTTGATAGCGTCTTCAAATAGCGTGATGATAGTGAATTTAATTTTTGCCATATGTACTATATATATTATATCATTATTTCTAGATAAAGAAAGCTCCCCTTGCGGGGAGCGGTAGAATAAAGGGAGGGGTTGTTACTCATGAGAGTCGCAGGAAGTGCAGTTGCAGTTAGGGCAGCAGTGGCATCCAGTGCCTGTAGAAGTGATTTTGCAGCCAAAGACGATCTCGATCCAGATCTTGATGTTTTCAATGGCGGCAATCTCATCGCAGCCACGGAAGATGATCTGAGACTCAGGATAATCCTTGATTCGCCATCCGGCATGATACGCTGTAGACAGTGCCACGGTGTATGACTCATGATCTACTGTGTAGAACATGAGCTTGTAGCTTCCGCTGATGAATCCACTGCTCACGTGGACAAATTTGATTGATACTACATAGTTGTGCGTTTGGACAGTCTCAACTGAAGTAATGATCTTCCATCCGCAGCAACACAGCTGCCTAGAAAGCTCTTCCAAGAACGCTTCGCCATAGACGGTAATCGTTGCCTTCAGCTTGCTGTAGTCAACATGTGGCGCGGGCGTGGGCTCGACGACTTGGACGACAGTAACATTGTTAACTGTTGTATGCCGGTAAGTCGTATAGCTGTCTCCAGCGTTAACAACTTGCTTGATGTTTACGGCATTGTCGTTTCCCTGTACAGTGGCGTTCTGATTTACGCCGCCGGTTTGCTTGGTTGTGTTAGTGTTGCGACTTGTTGACCCACCGCCGTCAGACATTGCGAGCGTCGTAGGCTGCACAGTGCAGGATGCGGAGGCAGACGTGATGCTGCCGAGCAACAGAGCGATCGCGAGAACGACAACCAGAGCTTTCTTCATATGGGTTTCCTCCCTTTTAATATGCTTGCTACGGCGGATTCCGTAGCATCCTTTTCATTATACAATATATGTTTATTTTTGTCAATAGCACTATGTCTCATCCATGGATTGAGCATAAAAAATACCCCCTGGGGAGAGGGGGCCGGTCAGGAGAAAATGAATTACTTGTTATTGCAACCACAGTTGCAGCCTGCGGGAACGTTGCAGCCATTCGTATCGCCAGAAAGGCTCCGAAGGTACCTGATGAATTCATCGACCGCTTCGTAACCATCAACGTATGCGCCAGTAATCATCTGTTCCTCACGATATGTGTAAGGTTTAGATGAGCACTTCGCAGCGGGCGTAAAGTCCGTGCTAAAGAGGGTATAGTACTCTTTTGCATGCTTATAGACGCTGATGTATGCAGTGACCTTGATGGATGGATCATCTACGCAGTAGAATGTAATCGGACGACGATCGCCATAATGGTGGTTATCGCCGCACGAGCCATAAATGACCCTGGTTTCGAAAGACCAGATGAACTTGTAGCTTTTGTGCCACCAACCGATATCGCGGAGCTGACCTTCCAGATATCCTACAACATCGCGTGCAGCATTCTTCAGACAGCTGTGGCGCCGCATACGTGCACAATAGTCTGGATCTGGCCCGCAATGGTTCGGTGGTTCAATACAGCTGGGGACGCCGTTGATAATGACGTAGCTTTTGCCACAATTGCCCGGCCTTCCGGCGGGTCCGCCAATACTCGCACCATTGTTGCATCCATCAATGGAGTTGACATTGATGCTAACCGGGCTATGGTTGCCAGTGTCGACATTGACGTTAACTTCGGAATCAGCGAAGGCGGATACGGCAGTGAAACAGACAGCCAGGATGAGGATGAGCACGAAAGTGCGTTTCATATCGCATTCCTCCTATGTAGTAATGTGCGCCAACTTCTCCCCAAGTTGGCAAGTGAATAACCTACCTCTTTGGAGCGAGGGTGTCTGTATTATACTACTTAAGAGAGAATTGTCAACAATAAGCGTAGTAAAACTATTCGGATTTCAATATTTTACCAGTACCAAGCTCTAAGTGAAGGAGCCTTTGGTTGCTGCTACCGCGGAATTTGAGCGATAAATCACGCTGTTCTAGGACGAAAGGTCCATCAATAATCGCGTCAAGACTTTTTAGAAATTCAAGTTGTTTACCACCTTTTTTCTGAATCTGCTCGTAAGTATACCCAGAGAAGCTCCAAACATTCCAGTGCAATTCTTCATGGCAAAAATCTGCAATTTCTTTGCATGCTTCGGGCTGGAGAAATGGTTCGCCACCGCAGAATGTAAGTCCAGCTTGGCCCTTAAATCCTCGAAGGCGTTCTTTTATTTCTTCGGTATCAATCTCGAAACCGCCATCTAAATCCCAGGTTTCAGGGTTTTGGCACCCTTTGCAATGTGTAAGACAGCCCTGCGTCCAGAGTACGGCCCGAAGGCCATACCCGTTAACGATTGAGTCGCGTTCTAATGGTCCGCTCAGTCGTATTTTCATATTATTCTTTTCCCAGCGCCTTGTCGGCATTCATTTTTTCGGCTTCACGTTCGCTCTTTTCGTCAACTGTGTAAACGCCATCTACATTGGATGGAGCGCAATCACAGGTGACGTTGTGTTTGACGCGGTCGTGTTCTTCGGCTTTCTTACCATCATTCCAGCGGTCTAGTGTACCTACCAAATAGCCAGTTATGCGACGAAGTCGTTCGAATGGCATGTCGCCCTCCTCTCGTCCGCAGGACGGGCAAGTGTGTCCAGAGATTATCCCAGAGAAGCCGCAGACTGGGTCGCGATCGACTGGGTGATTTACTGAACCGTATCCGATACCACAATCGTGCATTTTGCGAATGACTGCTTCAAATGCCTCGATGTTTTGCGTAGGGTCACCATCAAGTTCGATGTAGGATATATGTCCTGCATTACAGAGTTCGTGATATGGCGCTTCGATTTCGATCTTTTCAAAGGCAGAAATCGGATAGTAAACGGGGACATGGAAGGAGTTGGTATAGTAGTCGCGATCTGTGACTCCTGGAATAACACCGTACTCTTTGCGGTCAATCTTAGTAAAGCGACCAGCTAGCCCTTCAGCTGGTGTAGCAAGAAGGGAGAAGTTCAAATGATGTTTCTTAGAATATTCATCACATTTTTCACGCATATGGGAAATGATATCGAGACCTAGTTCACGAGAATTCTCATCTTCACCATGGTGTTTACCAGTCATAGCAACAAGCGTTTCAGCGAGACCAATAAATCCAATAGAGAGCGTTCCGTGTTTAATTACATCGCGTAAGGTATCGTTAGGAGAAAGTTTCTCGGATCCGAACCAGTTGCCTTGGCCCATAAGGAATGGGAAGTTACGAACATGTTGGTTTGCTTGGAATTCAAAGCGTTCGTAAAGCTCACCTTCACAGAGATCCATGACGCGATCAAGATCGGCGAAGAATTCAGTCCAATCAGCTTCTTCACGTTCACCGGTAGCGATACCATGTTTAATGCCAAGACGTACGAGATTGACGGTCGTAAATGAAAGATTACCACGACCCGTGACGATGCCATCTGATTCTGGGAAAACAGATGCGAACACGCGAGTTCGGCAACCCATAGTGGCAATTTCGGTACGATAATCTCCGGGTTTGTAGTACTTTAGATTGTATGGCGCATCGACAAAGCAAAAGTTCGGGAACAGGCGCTTGGCTGATACTTCCATACTGCGTTTGAAGAGGTCGTAGTTCGGATCTTCTGGATTGTAATTAATTCCCTCTTTGACCTTGAAGATTGAAATTGGGAAGATTGGAGTTTCGCCTTTGCCCAGACCGTGATCTGTGGCTTCGAGGAGCATTTTGGATACGAGACGGCCTGCCGGCGAAGTATCTGTACCAAAGTTGATAGAAGTGAATGGAACTTGGGCACCAGCGCGAGAATGCATAGTATTGAGGTTGTGAATGAAGCCCTCCATAGCCTGCTCAGTTTGGCTCTCAGTGTCTTCAACGGATGCCTTAATAACGGCTTTCGGAACCTTCATGCGAGCAAGTTTAGCATCGTCACCAAATTCGATATAGTCACCAATTTGGATATCCACTCTATTCTTCTTGTCAACGAATGCGTTGTATTTTTCGATATTGCGACGAAGAGCCTTGCGGAAGGTTTTATCAACACCTGGAGCCATGGCGTAGTCAAAGTTTGGGATGGACTGACCACCATGTTGTTCATTTTGATTAGCTTGCAAAATAATTGCAGCCAGAGCAGCGTAAGAGCCAATAGATTGTGGGGTGCGTAGATGACCATGCCCAGTGTTAAAACCGTTCTTAAAAAGACGTAGTGGATCGGTTTGACAGCAAGTGAGAGTACCGGTGGCATAGAAGTCGAGGTCATGGATATGAATATCACCATTGTTATGTGCGTAGGCGTATTCTGGCTTCATGAGTGAAGTCTTAGCAAATACTTTAGAGCCTTCAGCGCCAAACTGTAACATCTTGCCCATGGCCGAGTTACCATCGACATTAGCATTGCCGCGCTTAACATCAGAGTCTTCTGAAGCATCTGCGATTGCGATAGTTCGGTATATATTCATAAGGTCAGATTTTGATATGCGTATGTCGCTACGTTGTGCACGATAATCTGCATAAGCACGAGCCGTGCGCTTAAAACCTGCATCTTTTAGTACTTTTTCTACAGCATCCTGCACTTGCTCCACGGTCGGGATACGAGATTTAATAATCTCTTTTGCAGTAGTTTCAAACTCGTTGGCTAATTCTTTGGCGCGCTCGTGATCAAATTCACCAGTGGCTTGTCCTGCTTTGGTCATAGCGTCGATAATCTTTTCGAGTTTAAAATCGACAATTTTGCCATCTCGCTTGATTATTTTTTTGAACATAAGAAATAGACCTCCTTGTACCTTTCTTCTATTTAGATGTTTATTTATGGTTCTTCAATGATTGTTGTTGATTGTGCTAGACACTATATCTAGCGTCTATGATTATTTTACGACGCTAGATATAGTGTGTCAATAGTTTTAGTAAATATTTTTTATGTTTATATTTATCTATTCTTGCGATAATGACCCCATATAAGTGTTGTAAATATTACTACAGTAAAAATTACCGATATTAGAGTAGTCCCTCTTGTCTTAACTTTTATATTCATGGTGCGCGATATGCCAGAATCAGGTGCTTTCGGTAAGACAATTTTTTCTTGATCTTCAGAACTATCCACTATTTCTTCCTGTTCATTTTCCGGTTCTGTGACTTCTTCTTCAATTTCACTTCCTAATCCTTCGTCTTCTACGACGGCTACGATTGTTGTTTGAAGATAATCGACAGCGTCTGTTTCATCGTAAGATTTACTTAGGTGTGCATTGCCTTCGGAAACGTCTATATTTTCACTTACCGACCTAGTGCCCAAGTTTACAAAATGGCGGCCGATCGGTAAGTAACTTGCAATAACGACTTCTGCCTCTTCCGTCGTTAATCTATTCCTGGAAATTAGACATACTGGCGAAGGTACGTCTGCGCCTTCATAACTTGAAAGATTTGCTTCAAATACACCAGAGTTGATGACAATTGATGACGATGGAACAAAGTAGCCTGGATTAGTTTCGTTATCGTATTGTATCCAGATCACACAACTTGGAGAAGAGTAATGACCGCCATCGATTGTGAGCGAACCACCGTCGTATATTATAAAAGGCGAATAAGGGAATGCAAAGGAGAGATCAAGATTCTTTAATACGATATTATCCCAGACATATATCCTGCTATAAATGTTCGTAGCGGATGTCTGAGATCTGCTATATGCGTTACATGTCCCTGTACTATCGAGACTGTAGCCATGCACAAGCATACTTTGACATAAATCTAATAAATTGTCTATAACGATTTGCCCTCCTGTGGCAATAACTGTATTACTAATTCCTCCCAGCGCCAATACTATTGTCGCGAGAAAGCCACCAAAAAGCCTTTTAAACATAATCTCCTTTATTTTTTTATTGATTGGGGAGGATTATAATATGATTATCTCTTTTTGGCAAGTTTTTTATGTAGTTCTGTAACTATAATAGGTACAATGAATGAGAATACTATTGTTATTATAAGCGCTACTGTGTTGACGGGTACGGTTTTAGTGAGTATAGATAGCGGCCCGAACAACACAAGTATTTGCAAAGCAATTGCGGCAATAAACGCAAGGATAAAGAGTGTGTTTTTTACGCGCAGACGTTTGAAAACCGATTCGTATGTACCGCGTACGCAGAAGGCGTTTGACCACTGAACGACTACCATTGCCGTGAAAGCTAGGGTATTAGCCTCATCATGCGTGAAACGAGCTAAGGCTAGGTAGTATGTACCTAGGGCAACAATCACCATAGTGATCGATATAATAAACATACGCTTAATGAGAATCTTCGGCAATATGGGGGCATTCTTATCTTCTGGCTTTTGCGACATAAATTCTCTTTCTGGAGGTTCTAGGCCAATCGGAATAACCATTAGAGAGTCTGTCACCATGTTAATCCAAAGAATCTGGATCGGTAGGAGTAACTGCGAGCCGGAAATGAATAGCGCGCCTAAGGTTGCTAATACTTCGCCAGCATTAGTCGAGAGCAGATAGATTAACATTCGTCTGATATTTGCAATTATGACTCGGCCTTCTTTCATTGCAGATACAATATTTGCAAAGTTGTTGTCCAGCAGAACTATATCTCCTGCGTCCTGAACGATACTTGGTGAATCACCCATAGCAATACCAACATGTGCATTAGTGAGTGCTGGAACATCATTCACGCCGTCTCCCGTCATAGCGACAACTTCTGTCTTTTTGATAATATTTAAGATGCGGAATTTGTCTTCTGGAGTAACTCGAGCAAAAATTGTGGCATTTCTCACTTGATCTTCAAGGTCGGAGTCCGGTAAATCTCCGAGTTTAGAACAGTCTAGCACTTCGGAGAACTCTGTGCAGAGACCAAGCTCCCGCCCAATAGCAAAGGCGGTCTGCGCGTGGTCTCCGGTAACCATTTTTACTTTTACTCCAGCCGTCGCGGCTGATTCAATTGCGTCGACTACGCCTTCGCGAACTGTGTCTGCTATTGCGATAAGCCCTTCGAGCTTAAAAATATCGTTTTTAGTCAACTTATTTAGTTCGTTAATTTCGTGGTCGATTTTTGCGGACGCGAGGGCGATAACTTTGTAACCTTTACTTGAAAACTTTTCTAGGCAGCTTCCAGCCGCTTTTATTATGGCTTGACTAGTATCCGTACACTTAGAGATGACAGTCTCTGGGGCGCCTTTGATGACTAGGCGTAATCTGCCACGATTGTCTTCGAATAGATTACCTGAAATCTTTAAGTCTTGGTCGAAAGCATATGTCTTTAATGGACTTAGATCGGCCAAGTATGGTGCTTCGTTCTTGACATAGCTCCAGATAGCGATATCAAGCGGATCCGTAGCGGAGTCTATAGGTATAGCCGAGCCGGCGATAGTCGAAAGAAATGCTTCGTTATTTCTGAGTGTTTTTTTCGATTCTGGATTCCAACAATCTCGAAGAGATAACTTATTTTCGGTCAACGTACCCGTTTTGTCCGAAGCTATTGTCGTCACTATGCCAATACTTTGTATTGCGCGAAGTTCTTTTATGAGTGCATTTTTCTTCGCTAAACGAACGGCACCAATGGCAAGTATAATTGCCGTGACAATAGGCAAGTCTTCCGGCACAGCGGAAACGATCATTGCTAATGTAAACTGAATAGCATTGTAAAATGCTATACCGTCTAACAATTGAACGACTAAAACTATGCCAGCAGCTACTAGTATAACTCCTGCAATTTTGACAACTAAACTGTTGATTTTGTCTTGTATCGGAGAGGTGACAGATGCGCCAGATGCTAGTGAGGCAATTTTACCGTATTCGGTATTATTCCCCGTGGCTGTGATTACGAATTTTGAACTGCCGGTGATGACAAATGATCCGGCGAACACCATATTGCGTTGCTCGTAAACCTTTTTCTTGCCCGATATGGCCTTCGCGTCCTTGGCGATAGCTTCTGATTCGCCAGTGAGCATTGATTCATTAGTGAGAAGGCCAGATTCATTAATGATTCGCCCATCCGCTGGAATGCGATCCCCCTCATGCAGTATGACTATGTCGCCGGGCACTAGTTCGCTGGCATCAATTTCTACCTCAGTACCGTTGCGCACTGCGGTGATTTGTTGAACTGTCTTCTCCTTGAGCGAGTTTAGAACTCGTTCTGTAGAAAAGCGTTGGATATAAAATACAGCAACGTCCAGAATCATATCTAACGCAATTACTATTACTTCGGTCCATGATTGTTGTATTATTGATAGACCGAGCGCTATAAGGAGGATGATCATGAATAAGTCAGTAAATGGCTCGATGAGTTTTTTCCAGAGTGGAGTGGTCTGTATATTAAGGGTATTTTCTCCGTACTTTGCGCGGCGTTTTTTGATTTCTTTGCTCGTAAGACCAGTTTCTGCATCAGTACGCTGATCTATCAACGAATCTTTAACGGAATGATTGTAGTAGAGCATGTTAGCCTATGGTGGCCTTATTCCTAAGTGTGTCGTAGATAATATACTTTGGTTCAATTGCGATGATTTCTACAAATTCATCAGTTTCTCCATCAATATGAACTGTTTGATCAACTTTTTCGATGCCAAAAGCTAAGCGATCTTCTGGGTGATAATTCGCAAGGTAATTGAGCCCTTCTATGAGATCAAGAGTTGCTATCACCTCGTCCTTGCTCATGCCGGAATATCGAGCTAGAATTCCCTCATAAGACTGGTCAAGCGGATTTTCCTCGTAATATTGTGTTAGAGCAACCGTAGCTGGATCAACGTCAATTTTGCGTGTACCGGCCGAAATTATAAACCGTTGATCTTCTATGAAGCGCTGATAGTAACGGCCCTCATTTTGCCAATAGCATTTCATATCTTCAGTACAGCTGTTGTCGCAAGACGAATCGTAATCGCGAGCAACGCAGTTGTATCCACTAATCCAATCTTTGTCTTTTTGTGCTTCTATCATATCAGTTATAGCGCTGATTAAAGAGCCTATCAATGGGAGGTGATTCCACCAATTATTATTTCTGTCGTTACTTAATTGTTCAGCAATAGTTGGATCGGCGAAACCCCAGTCCGCGGTGCGCGGATCGCAGAACTGTATATGTTTGCTCAAATTTGATTTGGCTTTTACCTTGTAGGCCGTTACACTCCTTCCATTATAGTCAATTGAGGCTGGAACCTTGCTCTCTAAGCCACCTTTTTCATATACTATGTCTATTACTTCGCTTGGTTTCAAATAAGAATCGTTGCCCGTGCTTCTCCAATAGTAGTTACTATTAGCGGCAATCGAATCGTATTCCCCAAGTTTCTTCAACATAGCTATTGATGTATTTGTAGATGTGTCTGACACGAAATATGGATTACAATAGGCATCACCGACAATACCAATCGATTCAAGAGTCGGGCATTCGCCAAACGAGCTGATAAGTTTGGTCTCCGCGATGGCGGAAGCTGATGGAAGAAGATTGTTTATCGAATCAGTCATGATAGAGCTAATATTCTTAAGCGTCGTGCCTACTCCGGACGTGTTTGCTACGGGAATTAGATTATAGACTATACTGCCAAGGAAAGTGTACTGAGACGTAATGTCAAATGGAGAGCGTATGCTGCGTTGGTACTCTGCTTCTTCAGCAAGAACGACTTCTTGCTGACGGTGGAATGCAATGACTCGGTTCTTGGTTGCTGGCGAACCGCCACCTATTTGATGATTGGATGATAGGTATTTATTGGCACCCGATGCTAGTGCATTTCCGAGATCCTCGCCAAATACCGCTGTAGCCAAATCTTTTTCCAGCACATCTCCATAATTGTCCCAGAACCAGTCTATTAGACAGCCCATGAAGTAATCGATCGCGATGCTTGTGGCTATACCTACGGCTAGTCGGATTGCAAATTCGACAATCTTAGCAATGCCAGCGGTAGCCACACCAACGATTGTCATTATGGTACTAACAATAGAGACAGCACCTCTGATGTAGGTGCACGTCGTCATGGCCTCTAAAAAGTTTGTTGTACCATCTAGTGCTTCAGCGAGCATACTAGATATCGGATTGCTGCTTTTGCCAAGATTTGCAAACGCGCCTTCTGCTGTAGCTGTTTTGACGCTTTCATCGTTTGGATCTATAGCGCCTCCACCAAACATAGCTCCCAGGCCTGCCGATTCGAAGGCGTTTTTCCCGGAATCATTGTCCTTAACGAGATTATTTGCGTATTCATGCATAGCCACGCCTTCGCTGTCGTCGCCGGCTTGAACCATTTGTACCGCTTCTGCAAAACCGGTGATCAGATTCATTTGTTGTAAATTTGCGACCGATTTAATAATTGTCTGTATTCTGTTAGTTGCTTCTACGTATACACAGTATCCAGTCGCCAATTTCGAAACGGAATCCACTATCGAAGCGGCTTTAAGCGCGGCTTTACTGAAGCCACCACTCGAACCAGACGTCGTATCAGAGAGGTGTCCAGTACTATCCTGGAGGCCATCGCCACTTTCGAGCGATGTATTCCTGCCTTTCATGATATTGCGTGCCGCAAATCTAGTTATTCTGTTCGTTCTTGTAACTCCCCCTAAGAAGAACCTGCTGCGCTGTAGTCCACGAACCGCTTCGTTTAGCGACGTCAGTGTATCATACCAACCAGAGTTTCCGCCGCGCCAAGTCTTTGATGCTGTGGTATAAGGATTCTTAAATTTGCTGTCTTCCATAGCCGCCTCAATTGTTACGAGACTCATGGTGGTAAAGGTTTTATTTTGATATTTTGTTCTGTAGCCTGATTGTATATCGCTTATGCTGGGACTTGATGGAACATCACCATGGACAACGTTCCAACTACCATTATTGTCGATTTCGTAAGCTAAGACTGTGCCACTACCGCTGCTGCCTCCGTAATCAAGTGGTAAAATTGCGTTTTGTTCAAGACTAGTTTTCTGATAATCTGTTAGTCCGAATGTATCTTGTGGGCTGGAGAGCTGATAGTTGAGAATATTATCTGCACGAAGAACCGAAGAAATACCATTAGTGTTGAATTCCTCAATAATCCTGTTAACGACGGCGAATGGCATAATGCTTTGAGCTAGGAGAATTAATCCTCCGAGCAGAGCTAACAATGTTACGATTGCGATAAGCGGGCCTTTTTTCTTTAGGCTGTCAATCTTTCCCTTCGCACTGTTTTTACCGTTTTTGGATTTACCTGTGACAGAATTGCGAAAATAGTTTTCTCCTCCAAAACCTTCTCCGACATCGCTATCCTCTGCAGAGCGAGCTTCGTTGACTGCTCCATCTTGTTTCTTGGAGTCTCTTTTCTTATCGGAAGCTGATCTTTCTGCTTTTTGCAATGCTTGTTCTGGCATGAGTCAATTATAGCATAAGCTGGATCATTTTTGGAGAATAATTTTCGTGTACTTGGTTCGTAATTTGCGATGTAGGTCAGTACGTCAATAGTATCTTCTACGGCAATTACTTGCTCTTTCGTCATGCCTGAATATCGAGCAATTATACCCTCGCGTGTGTTGTCGAGCGGATTCTCTTCATAATAATCTTCGAGCATGGCTGTGACCGATGATTTTTGTGTAACGCCAGCAACTTCAAGCAGGCGCTGGTCTGAAATATAGCGCTGATAGTACTTTACTTCGTCCCAAAGTGGATTATCAGCCGAATTTACACCCGCGGCCCCAGAAATCCATGGCATATTTTCGGCCTCGCCGATTGCGGAGATGATTTGCGCAACATCGCCAACAAGTGGGAGGTTTGCTATGATCGTTGATGGCTGCTGAACTAAAATATTAGCTGCCGTAGCATCTGCAATACCTAGCGTAGCAATGCGCTGATCAAGAATCGCTGCTGTTTTACCGAGGTTCGAACTAGGATTGATGATCTTTCGTCCGTTTGAATCTTCGCCCTTAAAAGCATTCGGGTCTATCTCTTGAATCTTAGCTTCAATTTCGGCAGGCGTTAGTTCGAGCGTCGAAAGGTCATCAACGTAATATGGGTTTCCGGTCGGGTCACAAACAGCGCCGACGCTATTCATAATTGGACATTCGCCGAAACTTGTGACTAGATTGGTTTCTGCAATAGCTGACGCGCTCGGAAGAAGGCTCATAACGGAGTTGGTAAATATATCGCCGAGGTTCTTAAATGCAGTACCGAGCCCAGAACTAGTAGCGAGTGGCATAAGCCTGTAGGCGATGCTACCAAAGAATGTATTTCTAGATGTAAGATCAAATGGACTTCTGTTTTTGCGATCTAGCTCTGCTTCTTCAGCAAGAACAACAGCTTTCGCGCGATTATAGCTGAGGACTGCGTCTTTTGATCCAGCTGACCCGCCGCCAGTTTGGTAGTTGCCTCCTAGGTATTTTCCAGCACCGCTATACATAGCGTTAAAGTAATCCTCGCCAACCCATTCAGTAGCAACGTTTTTCGCGACATTCTTGAAAACTTGGCTGACGATTTTTGGGATAATAAAGCTGGTTATTGCTCCTATTGTTGCGCCAAGCGCAATACGCCCAACGAGCTTAGCTACTATATGAATTGCCTTAACGGCTTGACCAAGAACTGGAATGAAATTTAAAACGGTAGTTGCGAAGTTTACAGCAGCTACGCCCATCTTAACATAAGAACACGCCTCGAAGGCTTGGGCCGTAAAGTTTATATTGCCAGTTAGCGTGCCCAGACTCGACATGAGATTCTCAAAACTAACGGTCTTAATACTTTCGTCATTAGTGTCTACAGTGGTACCAGAAAAAAGCGCTTGAGATGTTGCTGCCTGCATAGGTGTTTTTCCGGTCTCTGGGTCTGGCGTGGTAAGGATCTTGTTGTATTTGTTCATAGGTGTACCGTCGTTCTGTCCGATCTGAGTACGCTGAACGGCTTCAAGATATCCAGTTGCTAAATTTAGATACTGGATCGATTGTTGCGCTGACATATATGTTTGGATGGCCGTCATTATTTCCACACCAGCACATCCAACCGTAGCTGCGAGTTTCGCAACACTGGATATTTTAGAATTCAGTGCGTTGCGGACACCTTCCATTGTGGTTTGGCCTGACAGAGACGTAGAATCTATAGTGCCAGAATTTGTCGTAGTAACATCGTTGCCGTCGGAATCTCTATCTACATAAGAGCCGTAATCCGAAATACCGCCATCACCTGAGGTGCTATTGCCAGCCGCCATTCTGCGCCATGCTTCGTCTGCTCCAGAAAGTGCGGCCGTAGTCCATGAGTTGAAACGCGTTCTTCTTATGGCAAGACGGGCTTCGGTTAGATCCTCCATTGAATCATACCATCCGGAGTTACCTCCTCGCCATGTCTTAGATGCTGCTGCGTATTTATCTTTAAAATTCGATGCTTTAAGTGCATCTTCGACTGATATCGGTGCAGATGACAAAGAAAAATCTGGATCATTAAATGCACTAATAATTTTGGTATTAAGTCCACTAGAATCCACGATGGATTTTGGAACAACCGCACGCCAGTTTCCGGGTGACTCCTCATAAACTAGGGCAGTGATTGCAGTGCCTTCGGCCGTGATGTCTACCGGATATATATTCGTTTCTTTGAGCGCCGAACGTTGATTCTCTGATAGACCGAAGTAAGAGCCCGTGCTCGATAGTTGAATGTCGAGAATGCTGTCGGAGCGAAAAACTGACGAAATGCCAGCACCGTTAAATTCTTCTATGAAGCGATTAACTAGCGCAAATGGCATGAATGATTGTGAGACAAAGATCATCGTTATCCCAGCGATTAGAACTCCGATAATCACAAGAAGCGGGGCATGTTTTTTGCTAAAAGACCAGAAGTGTTTTTTGCCGTTTCCTGTACTATTATTGTAACGCACAGAATCAGCGCGTCCAGAAACATTCGAGACGAACGTCTCACGAGAACGTGCTTCGATAATATCATCTGACATATAGTTATATTATAACACAAATGCCATGTTGTTACTGAGTTCCGGTGTTGTTGTTGTCATGTACAGCTATTCGTGAAATGATCCTGTGTTCGGTGCTTTGGGAAACATAGAGAACACATTATTTTCTGCGCCACTAGCATTTGAAGTTAAGTTATTGTTCGTTATACAGACCGCTTCGCCTCTGTATCCAGTTGATGACACTGGTGATACGCATATTTTTATATCGCTTAGTAAGTCTAAATCTGTTATTTCTACAGCACGCTCCGTTGTGTACCCTAACGGCATATCGTTAATAGTAAGAATACTAATACTCGCATCTGTGTCAAATGCAATTTTTATGGAAGATTCCGAGACTATTTCAATCGTAAGATTATTAATGCTGGAAATAGTCGGCTCGGCAAGATCTGTAGATGTGTATATTTCACCCGGATCACGTGAAAGAAATTCTGTTTCGATATCCTCGAGGGCAGAATCGATATTTGAGACATATACTCCCCCGTCGGTGAGTGCCGCAAGTTCTTCATATGAGTCAACATACCCTTTATTGGTTAAAATATAGATATTGACGGGGTCAATGCTTTTGCTAAGCGCCACAACTTCATCAAGTGTAATTCCATCTCTATCTGGATTATGATAATCTGCGTCGGTTAAAACGACAAGAGATTTGTTCGCGCCTATATCCCAATTAAGTCTACGCATAAGTTTGTAAGAAGCGGACAGAAGAGATTCTGGTGTATCGCCACCACCGGACACAGTTAAGTCAGAAATATTCGATTCGATATTTTCTGCGTTGCAGGTTTCAAAATTACACAGTTCAATTGTATCCATTTCCTCTAGATCACCATATGCATAAAGTGCGACTTTTCCGCCCTTATCCATGGTACGTCTTGCAACTGCTATAGCCTCAGATTTAAAGTGTGATAGAAGTGGGCCCATTGATCCGGTAACATCAAACAAGATTGCAACATTTTGAGCTGGCCGAACATATGTAGATGGTTCAACCATGTTGTAAACGTCCTGAATAGCACGCTTATATGTACCCTGTTCTGCATATGTCGCATGGCCATAGACAATATTATCTAAATCAATTGCGGAACTACATATAACGTCATGAAATTGACAATAAGCTTTGAGCTTACCGCTATGCGATGCTGTTCTTTGATATGGAACGTATCCTCCCAATATACCTTCGTGTGCATAGCAATCTGGAACGTAAGCACGGTAATCGGAATATCCTTCGCCATGGCAAGCTTGTGTGCTCATTGTTAATAAGTTTAGTTTTCCTTCTGGAAGATAAAGCTTTGGGTCGCCAAATGTAAGCGCCGCAAAGAAGTCGGTTGGGCCGCTTTGTTGAAGTGCTCGAGATATTACTTGCGCACCTTGCGAATAACCAGCATAAACTATTTTAGTGTTTGGGCATGCAGCCTGCAAAGCAAATGTATAATATAACGCTTCGATGGCTCCGTTTTCAACAGAATCTCCGTATTCGTTGAACTCTCCTCCGGAGACTAGGGCGCCTATTGACGTCACAAATCGATCTACTGTTGAAATACCAATTCCTGGTGCTGGGTATGAAAACCCATTCCATCCATCTGGGCGAGAACCCAATTCGTAAAAACTATACGAGTATGCGGAATTTCCGAATACTTCGTCAACTGCCTGCTTGAATGGGGCGAAATCCCTCTCTGATCCAACTTCCGCTCCTGAGCCGCGCGCGAAAATAAACTTAAAATCGGTGCACGAAAGATATTCTGAGCCTCCATAGTAGTCACTATAGCTCGCTACTCGGTGCGAAGCGGATAAGCTGAGTGCAGCCACTAGTAGTGCGCAAATTAGGTATTTGGGTCTTATTCTTTGTGAAAAATTTCGATGCAACTTCATGCCTTTCTTTAAAATGTATCTAGATTATCTTGATTCTCTAAAAACTGCAAGCTGTAGCGTCATTGTGTGTTATAATGCAGATATGAAATGGGACGAATACTTTATGGGTATTGCGGAGGAAGTAGCAAAAAAATCCAAAGACCCTTCAAGCAAAAATGGTTGCGTAATAGTTGATGAACGGCATCGTCCGGTCTCTTTTGGTTACAATGGCACCATTCAAGGTGCTGACGAATCAAAAATGACGCTCTCTGAGCGACCGATGAAATATTACTTCTCTATTCACTCAGAGATGAATGCAGTTCTTTTTTCTGGTCGAGATTTAACTGGATATACCCTATACAATACTATTGCAACTTGTGAAAACTGTCTGAAGTATTGCCTTCAAGCTGGAATTAAAAGATTTGTTTATAAAGAGCTCAGAGTGCATTCCCATAAAACAGATAGGGCGCGTTCGATGACAAATATTGACACCGATGAAGCCGTAATTAGACTACTAGCTTCGTGCCCTGATGTAGAAACGCTGAATATAACAAACGGTCGAACTTATACCGAAGATATTTTGGCCCAGTATGATCCCGGTACGCCTGAACGCGAGCGATTATTAAAGTGGCTATGACCTACCAAACTATTTCTTTCATGCCATTTGATTTTAAGAAATAGTTTGTTTTAGAGAATGGTCGGGAGCCAAAAAAGCCTGCACTCGCAGACAATGGTGAGGGGTGCGCTGATTCGATAATTAAGTGCTTTGACTCGTCTATGAGTGGTTTTTTAGAGCGCGCGTCTCGTCCCCATAAAATGAATACTAAATGCGGGCGTGTGTCGCTTAAAAATCTAATCGTGTTTTCTGTAAATGTTTCCCAGCCTTTTCCACGGTGAGATCCTGCTAGATGAGATTCTACGGTAAGAACATTGTTTAATAATAGTACACCTTGTTTTGCCCAATCCGATAAATCACCCGAACTGTTATGGTGTCTATAAGCCTCAGGATTAAGGTCAAGACTTGGGTTCATGGTTTTGAGATCGGTGTAGATTTGCCCCATATCTGAGTCGATTTCTTTATATATATTAATTAGGCTGGGCGGGATTTTTTCAGATGCTGGAACAGAAAAGGCTAGCCCCATAGCTGCGCCCGGGGTGTGGTATGGGTCTTGGCCAAGAATGACTACTTTAACATCATTCAAATCTACCGAAAAGGCTCTAAACACCGCTTCTCGTGGGGGAAAAATGGTTTTTTCCGAATATGCTGTTTTGAGAAACGCAGATAGTTCCTGAAAATATGGTTTCTTGAATTCATTATCCAGAAACTGTTTCCAGGAACTATGTATCATAACTATTTCTTAGCTGGTTTAGGCTGGCGAAAAATTTTATGAATTAGATAGCCGAAACCAAAGCAGGCTGCTACACCCGTAAAGAGTGGACCGACGTATGGTATCAAACCCAGAAGTTGCACAAGCATTATACCAACGACATACTTCAAGAAAATGTGCATGTTTTCCTTCTTGAAGACTTTCACCGCAATTACATTGCCAATTACGCCACCCGTGACACTTGTAGACAGATAAGCAAATAGACCATATATAATAATGCCAATTATGCCAAGCGGTAAACCGATAACCGTAATCATGATAAAGATGCTAGCTAGTGGAATTCCAAGCAGAAGACCAAGTCCGAGTGCAAGATCTTTCCAGGAGTTTACGACTGAAAATTCATCAACCAAACGCTTAGCGAATTTGCTGGCAATCGCAACTAGCACGATTGTCACTAGTAAACGTCCCAGTAGTAGGATTATCTTCATGGTTGCACTTTCGCCAAAGGAGATTTCGTTGGTTGGAGCGGCGTAGGTAACTATCTCTCCTGTTGCTAAATCTTCGAGGCCAGTGATTCTTGCTGTGTCGTTATACTTGAAAGTGCCAGCTATAGATGATCTCCCCTTAATAACGATGTCGCTCGCTTCTACCGTAAGGTTTCCATCAATTGTAACATTCTCAAGAACAACACGGTTACCGCCTACGAATGCGTTGCCGGCGAGATTGGCCTTAATCAAGACAGTGGTGGCGGCGGCAAATAGGTCACGTCCGATGAGAGTATCTTCGCCTAGTTCAATTGCGCTGCCTGCAACAAAGAGATCCTTCTTGATATTGCCATTAATCTTGAGGGAGTTACCAGCAAAGGCGCCGTATTCGGCGATTCCGGTAAACTCTACCAGGTTGCCGGCAAGAAAATGAATGCCTTTTACATCAGTATTAGATTTAACATCGTTGCCCGCTAAGAGAAAAGTATGGTCAACAACGCGTTCGGATTCAATTGTAGTACCAGACTCACTGTATGTGTCGTTTTCTGTTTTTGGAGCAATTAAGGCGTCTGCTTTCTTGTTATCATCGCCTTCTTCTAAGGCTTCATCACCACAGTTGGTATAAATCGGATTACCGTCTTTGTCGTACCCTACGGGCCCATCGCTACCACATGCGTGTGCTGGCGAAATAGCAGATGCCAAACTAAGCGTTAAGGCGGCCGCAATACCTAAAATTATCTCAGAAAAAAGTTTTAATTTTTTAGCCATAATACTCCTTACTTGGATTATTATACGCTACTCTTCAAAAGTTGTTAAGCCTATTTTAACTTATTTTGCAAAATTGCAGATACGGCGGAAGGATTGGCCTTACCGCGAGATTCTTTCATAACTTGACCGACTAGAAAACCAAGTACTTTTTCTTGGCCAGCTTTGTAATCGGCTTGCGCTTTGGCTGTTTCTGGCTTAGCTAACACTGCATCTACTATTGCCTCCAGCGCCCCGGAATCATTTTCTTGAATTAGATTAAGTTCTTTGGCTAGACTACTTGGGGTTTTACTAGCGTGCTTGGATTCAAATAGCTTGATAAACACTTCTTTAGCGGAGGTGGACGATAGTTCGTTCTTTGACTTCATGGTGGCAAGCTCAATGAGCTGGCTAGCACTTGGAAGAGCGTCATTCAATAAACTTTGGTTCTCTTCGGCTAGAAGAACCGAGGCGAATAAATTCGCGATATAATCAACCATTAGTTGATCACTATTTGCAATTTCCGCGAGGCGTATAGCTAGCTCTGGATAATCAAGTAGTACCTCTAATGTGTCTACAGAAATCATTTTTGCGAATCGCGTACGGTAGTCGGCTGGGAGATCCGGACACTTACCGTATTCTGTATCGATGAATTCGCGCGAAAGGCTAAGTGGCGGGAGATCGGGTTCTGGCATATAGCGATAATCTTGGGCCTCTTCCTTGTTGCGTTGGGCGGTCGTTACTCCAGTCGCATCGGACCAACCACGAGTTTCTTGGACAACTTTTTCGCCTTTATCAAGAAGTTTAGACTGACGTTCGTATTCGTATGCGGCAGCACGTTCAATGCTACGGAAACTGTTTAGATTCTTAATTTCTGCGCGTGTACCAAGTTTTTTGTCGCCTGGTTTTTTGAGGGAAATATTGACGTCAAAGCGCATGTTGCCATTATACAAATCGCCATTGGTCACTCCGGCATAAATCATGTTTCGCCATAGCTCTTTACAATAGTCACGTGCCTCTTCTGGCGATGAGATATCCGGCATAGAAACAATTTCTAGCAGTGGTGTGTCGACCCTATTTAAGTCGACTAGCGAATAAGTATCAAAATGTGTCAGTTTGCCAGCGTCCCCTTCTAGGTGAGCATGCTCGATACGAATCTTTTTGCCGGAAGGAAGTTCAATATACCCCTCTCCTACAATTGGGTGATAGAATTGTGTAATCTGGTAGCCTTTCGGTGAATCTGGATAGAAATAATGTTTACGATCAAAGCGCGACTCCGGGTTGATCTTTGCGTTCATGGCTGCTCCAGCACGGATTGCTAGCTTAACTGCTTCCCCGTTCAGCCTTGGGAGCATTCCAGGCAAAGCATAGTCGACTGGCGACACGCACGAATTTGGTTCTTTGCCGCGGGCATCATTATCAACTTCTGAAAAAAGCTTGGTTTTGGTTTTCAACTGAACATGGCACTCAATACCAATTGTAATATCATATTTTCTGCTCATTATATTGCTCCTAGATCTCTTAATGCTTGCCTGTAAACGGCTAACGCGTGCTTCGCTTGGCTATATTCAACTCGAAAGCCGGGTTCGTGAGCAATTTGGTTGCGGAGTTTGTGCGCATTCCAAACAGCATTCGTTTTCGAGAATTTATCCTGGCCACATTTTTTTAGCCGTTCCCCCATTGTTTTACCAGGAAGTCCCATTTCTATTAAGGCCTTATCAAGAAGTTTATCGCCTTCAACTATCGCCATATTATAACTTTGATAATTTTCGCGAGTAAGTGAGTTCTCTATAGCAAGAAAGTCAGATTGGTATTCTAGCTTATTAAAGGCATATTTACGTTTACTGGTTAGAATTATAGCGACAAAGATTAATAAGCCCACAACTGCAATCGAGCCAAATAACGCGTAAAAAGATGCGTTCCCCATTAGACGAGTTCCTCCGTAATTTTTATAAGGTTTTTGTCCGAGCGGCGTGGTCCAATAATTTGGAGACCTAGCGGCAAACCAGCTTTGTTTTTGCCAGCTGGAAAGGCGACTGCAGGAAGACCGGCAAGATTAACAGGTACTGACATGACATCTTCAAGATACATAGAGACAGGATCATCTACTTTCTCTCCAAGCTTAAAAGCTGGATTCGGTGAAACTGGGCTAAGAATCGCATCAACCCGCTCGAATGCTTTGTCGAATTCGTTAATAATGAGCGTTCTAGCTTTTGCGGCTTTCAGAAAGAACGCATCGTAGAATCCAGAGCTTAATACGAAGTTGCCAATCATGATGCGACGTTTATTCTCGCGCATAAATCCCTCGCTGCGGGTATTTTCAAATAATAAGTCGAGTGACGTCTTGTTATTAGTAGCTTTGAGGTCGCCAGAACGAAAACCATAGCGAACACCATCGTAGCGAGAAAGATTGGAAGCGACTTCGGCTGGTTGAATAATATAGTATGCCGCTAGTGCATATTCGAGGGTTGGCATTGATAATTCAACAGTCTCGTAGCCCATTGAGTGTAAGCTAGTTAACTTGGACTCAAGTGCAGATTTGATCTCCGGGTCAAGCGCTGGTGAATTCATAAATTCTTTGACGTATCCGATGCATTTCTTGGTTAATTGCGTGTCGTCTTTGCCATAAAAATCTGGAAGCGTAGTTTGATCTTTGGAATCTTGACCCGCAGTGATAGACATTAATAGATCTAGATCTGACGCGGATTTGGCAAAAAATCCAATTACATCAAGTGATGATGCCATTGCTACTACTCCATAGCGAGAGATTGTTCCATACGTCGGCTTAATACCATATACGCCATTAAACGAAGCGGGTTGGCGGATTGAGCCGCCAGTATCGGAGCCAGTCGCAAATTGGACACAGTCTAGCGCAACTGCGACCGCTGAACCGCCGGATGATCCACCCGCGACACGTGACCTATCAGCTGAATTCTTGGTTGGGCCATAGTATGAGTTTTCAGTTGACGAACCATGAGCGAAAGCATCTAGATTAACGCATCCAACACATATAGCACCTTCTTTTTCTAGCTTTTCCGCCGTAGTCGAATCGATCGGCGAGATAAATTCTGTAAGAATTTTTGCAGACGCATCGGCTGGACGATGCTTAGAAAGAAAGTTCGCTTTAAGTGCATATGGCACGCCGGCAAGGCGCCCTACTGGTTCACCTTTTTTTATCTTAGCATCAATTTCTTCGGCTTTCTTAACGGCAGCATCCTTATCTACAAAGGTGAAGATGTGCCAATCATTAGTCTCTTCGATACGCTTCAATGATGCTTTGATCAAAGAGACTGCAGTGGTGGTAGAATTCGCTAGTTTCATAATTATAGAACCTTTGGAACCTTAATTTGATGCTCGCGTTCTTCTTTTGCGAGTGCTAATAAATCTTCGCGACTGGCATCTTGGGTTGCAATATCATCTGAGCGCCATACATTTTTCATTTCAAAGACCTGATAAGTCGGTTCCACGCCGGACGTATCAAGTTCATCGAGTTTGCTAATGTATTTGAAAATGCCAGCAAGATCCCGTTTTAAGGCGTCTTTTTCAGCCTTCCCGAGCGAAAAACTGCTAAGCGATATTAAGTGATTTATATCTTGTTCTGTAACTTCCATTACGGGAAATTATATCACTTATTAGCGTAATTATAAACTGCTCTTTGCGTTTATTTTGTTCTTGAGCTCAACAATGAGTTCTTCGTCATCCTTGAGGTCGTTTTCGAGCTGGCGAATCTTTTCGTTTTTGGAAATAAAGATGATGCCCATTATGATATTTAGCGCTATGCTTACAACCAATGCTACAACCATAATGAGGTATTTCTGAACCTTCTTCTCATCGGACGGTGCTGACATAATAGACGAAGGGTTCGGCATCGCAGGTGATGCCGAGTTAATCTTATCAAGTCTCTCTTCACTCATATTTAATCCCATTTTAGCATAAGCTAAACTTAAAAACAATGTTGGATTTTATTATTTTCAATTTACTTTTCCTTGTTCGGAGTAATCGTATTTTGTATTGCGGCGATTTGGTCGCGTAAAAGCGCTGCGTGTTCGAACTCAAGATTTGCAGCCGCCAATTGCATCTCGGAAGTGAGTTGCTTGACAAGGCTAGGCAGCTCTTCTTTAGGTATCCTTTTAATATCAAGCTCGGATTTCTTTTCTTTTTCTGGAATGATTGCGCGCAGACCTGCCGATATTTCTTTTGTAACTGATTTTGGCGTTATATGATGTTCTTTATTGTATGCAGTTTGAATATCGCGTCGACGGGCAGTTTCGCTAATTGCTTTTTCCATGCTTTCAGTAATGAAATTTGCATACATGATAACTTTGCCTTCAACGTGGCGCGCAGCACGTCCGATGGTTTGGATGAGCGACGATTCGGAGCGCAAAAAGCCTTCTTTGTCGGCATCTATAATAGCTACGAGCGATACTTCCGGAAGATCAAGGCCTTCACGAAGTAGATTAATGCCAACAAGAACATCGTAGACTCCTGAGCGCAAGTCTCGGAGAATATCGCCACGCTCTAGTGTGTCGATATCCGAGTGAACGTATGCGGTTTTAATCCCGCGTTCTTTAAGGTGGTCAGTAAGATCTTCGGCCATGCGCTTAGTTAAAGTCGTGACAAGTGTGCGTTGATGCTTGGCTATACGTTGATCAATCTCTTCAATTAGATCTTCTATTTGGCCGTCAGCTGAACGTACTTCGACTTCTGGGTCAAGCAAGCCAGTAGGACGTATAACTTGCTCGGCTGGTTTTGGGCAGTTTGCTAACTCGTAATCGCCAGGAGTAGCTGATACATATACCGCATGCGTGACATGACGATAAAACTCAGCGAATGTTAGCGGACGGTTATCGAGAGCGCTAGGTAGACGGAAACCATACTCAACTAGCGTTTGCTTTCGAGAATGGTCGCCATTGAACATGCCACGAACTTGCGGAAGTGTCATGTGTGATTCGTCAACTAGAAGAAGAAAGTCGTTTGGGAAGAAGTCGAGGAGCGTAGATGGTGGCTCGCCTGGTTTGCGCCCTTCAAGATGTCTTGAATAATTCTCAATCCCTTTAACGAAGCCGGTTTCCTTCATCATTTCCAGATCATATTTGACGCGCTGAGTTAGACGCTGAGCCTCAAGGTACTTATTGTGTCTTTCAAAGAAGGCAAGACGTTCCTGATATTCTCGATCTATAGAGACAAGAGCGCGCTCCAGGTCAGCATCTGGTGTTGCATAGTGAGTGTTTGGGAAAATGTGAATATGGTCGGGTTTTTCTCTGACTTCAGCGGTTAGCGGGTCAACTATTTTGACGGTTTCAAGATTATCGAAGCCAAACTCAAAACGGTACGCCCATTCACCCGAGGCTGGGAATAGGTCTATTGTATCGCCCATGACGCGGAAATTACCACGTTCGAAAGCCAAGTCATTTCTGTGATACTGCATCTTAACAAGTGTGCGAATAAATGATAGCTGGTCCGCAACAGCAACATCATCTGTAGTGACCCATCCCGATGATTTCCTCCACAGTGGAAAAGACATTTCTTGATAGTTTACAGGTGAGCCAATACCATAGATACACGAAACCGATGCAACGATAATTACGTCATCGCGAGTTAATAGAGCTTCAGTGGCGCCATGACGTAAACGATCAATTTCTTCGTTAATTGCTGAGTCTTTTTCAATATAAGTATCTGTGGATGCAATATACGCCTCTGGCTGATAATAATCGAAGTAACTGACAAAATAGTGAACTTCATTTTTTGGAAAAAATTCGCGGAATTCGGAATAAAGCTGAGCCGCAAGAGTTTTATTGTGCGCTAAGACAAGTGTAGGCTTGCCGTAATTTTGAATCAGGTTTGCCATAGTAAACGTTTTGCCGGACCCAGTTACACCTAGCAGTACTTGTTCTTTGATGCCTTCTTTTAGTCCTTTGGTGAGTTTTTCTATGGCCGCTGGTTGATCGCCAGTTGGTTTATATTTGGAGACAAGTTGAAAATTCATGTAAGAATTCCTCTAGTCTAGCTGAATATATTCAAAAGTTTCTGGCGATGATATAGAGCCAGTATCAGCATTTTTAATGAAAATATAATACGTTCCTTCAGTGGGAAGTTCAAGCTCGCTCGAATCACTCCACTCGCAATTTGACGGGCTAGGGGTTTTAGCGGCGCAGTACTTAAAATTGGTAGAATCGTCTTCTGAGATAACAAAAAGCTTGGAATTCTCGGCATATACGGAAGAGATAATGGGTTTTGGTCCAGTGGATAGACGTATTGAAACAAAAATTGTCAGTGCAACTATAGCAAGAATAGCGCCAACGATATAGACAACCATATGTTGTTTGGTTTTATTGTTCGACATGGTAGCCAACCTCCATATTTAATACTATATCTAGTTAAGCATCGTATAATCCACCCTAGATATTATTTCTTTTAGTATACCATAAGTACGGTAATAGCTTCAAGTTTTTCTATGTCTACTTAACTTTAAGGGCCGGTCATACGACCGGCCCTCTGCTGATGCGCGCCCACCCTGGGGCACATTGGTTTGTTTTAATCCGCTGTTTTTGTTTTAATGTAGTCTCCACACTCCACTAACTTTGTCAGTGGAACCCCGTGAAGCGTATCAGCTTAAATTTATTCTATAAATTAATTATGCTTTTGTCAATAGCCTTAAGCGATAAAATGTTGTATTTTTTACCAATCCTCTACGAGTGTAAACTCGTGACCAGCAATAGAGATGATAGACTCTGGTTGAGCTCCCCGCGATGTTAGCTCAGCGCGTATGCCTAATTTCTTAAGGATGTCTCGCAACCTGTTGACTGAAGCGTAGTTATTAAAGTTTGTACGTCGTGCAAATTTCTCAATTTTGTCTCCCGTGACGATGTAGTTAATTCCATCTTCTGTCTCTATCCTTTCAACTTCCCAATTTGTTTTACTGGCATGCGCATTTAAGGAGATCACTGGAAGTTCGTTTTTCGTAACATTTTTTTCGACGTTTTCCTTTTTTATATTTGATGTTCTAATTTGCGTAACGAGCTTACGTAACAGATTGTCGAGATTCAGGTGAGCCGATGATGAAATTGCAAAGACCTCAGCGTCTGGGTTTTTAGCCAGAATTGATTGCTTCTGCAGGTTGATAATTTCTGGGTCAACCCCCTCACATTTTGTCAAAGCAACAATTTCAGGACGGTCTTGTAGATCAGAATACTGTTTTAACTCGTTACGGATGGTTTCGTATGCTTTTCCTGCGTCGTCGTTATAGACGTCGATAAGGTGGAGAAGAACAGATGTGCGGTCAACGTGACGTAAAAATGCATGACCTAATCCCTTCCCCTCTGCAGCTCCTTCAATAAGGCCGGGAATATCTGCAATCAATATATTTTTATCGTCAATGGCTGCTACACCTAGATTTGGCGTAATAGTCGTAAATGGATAGTCGGCGATTTCTGGTTTAGCATTCGAGACAACAGATAAAAAGGTGGACTTGCCAGCATTGGGTAGACCTACTAGCCCAACATCTGCAAGTAGTTTAAGCTCAAGCTCCGCCTCAAAAGATTCTCCTGGTTCTCCTACTTCTGCAATGATCGGAGCTTGGCGTGTGCTAGACTTGAAATGTGCATTGCCAAACCCGCCGTCACCGCCTTTGGCGATTATAGCTTCTTCCTTGTCGTTCGTTAAATCGGCAATAACCTTGCCGTCTTTTTTCACAACTGTTCCAATCGGAACTTCAACAATTAAATCTTTACCGCTTCTCCCAGCTGAGCGCGTACCGGAACCGTTTTTCCCGTCTTCCGCCTTAAGTTCTGGCGTAAATTTGAAGTTCAGAAGAGTATTAGTGTCTTTATCAGCACGAAAAATAATGGAACCGCCATGACCACCATCACCGCCATCCGGTCCGCCTTTAGGAATATAAATCTCATGGCGAAAAGAGACAGCACCATCACCGCCTTTTCCAGCCTGTAATTTAACTTTTGCTGTATCGACAAACATGCTTAAATTATACCATATATATTATATATAAGCAAATACGGTTTACATGTAGACAAATTGGTAGCTACTCCACTCACCGGGGCCAATCACTTTACTGCCGACGCGACCCCATCCAGCTACGCCGTTCATATCTGTAATCTGGATTGTTCCATCGCCATATACAGCTGTGACTATTCCGACATGTCCATAATATCCAGCTTGAGAGACAAATACCGCACCGTAAGCAGGCTCGCGACCGACAGCATATCCCTTTGCTGCAAGCTGAGATGCCCAATAGCGTGCGTTACCCAAACCACCTGGAAGCGCTCCACCATTCTCGTAGCGCCATTGCCATGCGTACCAGGTGCACCAGCCATAAGGCATGGGGTTAGAATTGGTGGCATAGAGGTTGTATGATGGCACATAAGTTACGACAGGCGCAGGCGGAACATATTCGGGACGTTCAGTTTCCGGAACTACGCCATTAGGGATGGCTATCTTGGTACCAGCAATTACGCCACGTGCACTAAGGTTGTTTTTGTCTTCAATTTCCGCTGCGGACGACCCATATTTGCTAGCAATAGAATCAAGAGAATCACCGTCTTTAATTGTATAAACGATGCCACTGACGCTAGGTAGATAGAGGGTTTGCCCTGCATCGAGTGCAGTATTCTTCATACCATTTGACCAACGAATCTGATCCGTGGAGAGACCAAATGCGGCAGCAATTCCCTCCATTGATTCACCAGGAGCTACTTCGTATTCGATTACACCTTTAGCGAGCGATGATGTGTCGACAATATTGGTTTTCTCGATTCTCGTAGACGCCGTCTGGTTGATAGAGTACTGAGTAACGGCAGATATATAATCCATATTGAGGTAGCTAGAAGAGCTCAGAGAGACATTGTTTGCAATTTCGGCCACGATGTAGAGCTCGGAGAGCTGATCAATAGAGACAGAATAGTTATTGTCTGAGATAGCCATCATAATAGGGACGCCATCGGCTTCAACAGTTTTATTCTGAGAACCAAAATAAGCCGTGGCTATAATTGCCCCCGCAGCAAGAATGTATGAAAGAGCCCGGATGAATGGACTTTTAGCAAATCTATTGGATTTATTGGTTTTCATAACTGAACATTACAGAGGTTCTGGCAGTGTCGGTCGCGGTTCAGAAGATGCTCAGCCTCTGTACTACTATAATACATCAAACCATCGTCACCTGTCAAGAAATAAAGATAAGAAGTGTCGGCAGGATTAGCTGTCGAAATGAGCGCTTGGGCGCCCGGATTCGAAATGGGTCCGCATGGTAAACCAGTATATTTACGCGTATTATAACAAGAATCTATGTCAAGAACGGCTAGATTATTATCTAGGAAAGTACGATCTGGGTCAATTTGGTCTGCCGCGTAAGTAGCTGTGACGTCACTACCTAGCTTCCACCCGTTTTCTAGGCGGCTCCAGAAAACCTGAGCGACTATCTTTTGGTCTACTTCAGATACGATGCCTGCCTCTTTTTGTACAATTGAAGCCATAACAATACCCTCGTGAAGGGTGTAGCCCATAGTATTGAATTTCTCGCGAAGGTTGTTTTCCTTTACGACCGTATTTAGCTCGTCTAGCATACGAACTATGATGGTTTCGACAGAGTCAGTTTGATAGAATTCGTATGTTTCGCCAAATAGATATCCTTCTAGGGAGGCGTCGGCTGGTTTGTCCGCAAGAACTGGATGATTATAGTTCTTGTAAAATGCTTTGTTGATTTCCTCTGAAGTGTATCCAATGGAAATTAGACGTTTTTTTATATCGTTTATGGTCTCTCCTGGGAGCACAGTAAAGCGGAAAACCTCGGCCTCATTACCGCCCTCTACGAGCTTTGAATATATTTTTTCTACTGTCATTGATGGGGCTAAATTATACGTTCCAGCCTTGAGGCTACCGCCTTTACCCGACAGTTTAGAATAAATCTTAAAGGCGAGCGAATCGCGAATTAGATTCGCGTCTTTGAGAGAATCAGCGATTGCTGATACGCTGGAGCCTTCTCTTATCGTAAACTGGACGGTTGCGCATGGATCAGTTTGACCAACAACCTCTAGACGACTGACGCACTGGTCGGAAGCCACAACTGGCGAAATTGAAGAATTATACCAAAGAGCAGCACCTAGGCCGGAAAGCACGATGATGACACCAATAATGATGATAGTTCGTATTATTACTCTTTTTTTCATGGGATGGTCTCCTATGGGTACCGTTAACTCCTCGTCTTTAATTTCCGTTTTTTTTTCGATATGTGTTTCTGTGGGGGTAGAAGGAGCGGAAGCTATATCGGGAGGCGGTGCAGTCGGCGTGGTTTCCGCTGTTGGCGAGACGGAAGGTTGCTCGATAGGAATTCGACTGGAGAGATTCTCTAGGAAATCTTGTAGAATTATCGTAGCCGCTTCAGCATCAATGTCGCCAGCTTTTTTGTCGTAACCTTTTGATTGCAGATTTTGTTTAGCTTGAACAGACGTCAGTGATTCGTCTTGATAATAGAGCCCAATAATCTTGTCCTTAGGTCTGACGCTTTGGAGTGACACATTCAGCGCTTCTGTGAATCTTTGGACATATTCGCTCTGTTGTGTGAGTTGACCTTGAAGGTTGCGTGGCATGCCAATAACGATATTATCGACGCCCTGTATATCGCAAAGGCGTATAATCGAGTTGATTTCTTGGCCATCTACCGGAATCATGCCAAGTGGGACCGCAATTCTGACGCCAGTATCAGCTTTTGCAATACCAATACGTTTTTCGCCTACATCTAGCGCAATAAGCTTCATCGTATTTCCAGTTATTTGTTCTCGTCTTCGCCTTCGATTGTCAGCTTAATCTCGACTTTATTTTCGTCACTTGGAATGCTATTAACCCAGAAATATGATTTTTCACTCGTTACATTAGCTACGCCAGGAAATGCATCCTTAAGTATGGGTTCGATTCGGCCGATTTTTTCACCACGAATTTTATCAAGCACTTCGGTCTCGCTGATTTCTGGACCTACTTTATAAGTAGTCTTTAGCTTTGCCGTATAGGTGTCTTTATCTGCTTCTGCGAAGTATTCAACGAATGGCTCTCCGTATGAGTAAAGTCGTTTTCCTTCATCGAGGGTAGCTTTTGTTTTAATAAACTCTTCCATGCGAACGCGATCAATTGTGTAAACTGAATAGACTGTTTTAGTGGAGACTTCTGGGGTTACGCCCTCTTCAACTTCTTGGCCGACACCAGGAGCGGTCTGCGGTTCAGATGTAGATACTTTAAAGCTAGCTTCAATTGGCATTACGGTATTAGATAGTTTGCCATAGAGCTCTTCTTTACTTCCCGCTGAGCCTTCGCTCTTAAGCTTGTCGAGCGCGAGATCGACATCGGACTGCTGAACTACTGTGACGATGCGTGAAGTCCCGCCCGTAATATCACTAAGATTAGCGGCCGTGATGTTGCCGACAGAAGATGTCCAACCGTCAGACGTCGCAGAAAGATTGTAGTCTTCACCTGGAGCAGCTGCTTTAATTGACACGGTTGCGGATACCTCACAATCATCAACACCTATCTGGAAGTCATCGGTATAGTTGTTGCAGGTAGCGTTAAAAGTCTTAGCTTTTGTATCGGCTGGGCCTGCAAGCGTTACGGCGGTAAGAGTAATGTAATTGAGCGTACCGTGCGAAAATGTAGATCCAGCTGCAACTTTGACGGAGCCCGGACCAATAAAGTAAGCATAGAGCACTAGCTCGCCAGAAGCTATTTCGCCAAGATCTTTCTTACCGGTAGCGGTAAATTTGACGGCTTGTTCTTTCTCGATTTTTTCTTCATGTATATAGAAGGATCCGATAGATGAATTTTCATCTGCAGAGTTCTTGGTGAATGTAACGTTTTCAGAGAAATTTGAGTTTGAAGTGCGGACCGAAACCGATACGCTAACGCGTGGAGCAATCGTGAAAGCCCAGACTAAAAACAGCGCAACGCAAACAGCAATGGCAGCGCCACCAATTATCCAGAATTTACGTCTTGAAAAGAAGTTCTTAGCCTTTCCGTGCTCTTTATCAGATTTTTTTGCTTTTTTTTCAGACTTTTTGTTGACTTTCTCTTCGGCTGTAGCGGCACCGGACTTGCTGGATTTTTTGGACTTTTTCCCTGCGTCTTTTTTCATCTCTTCATTTTCGTTATCGTCTTCTTCTGTCTCTTCTTCATCTTCTTCTTCATCGTCGCCTTCGTCCTCTTCCTCTTCTTCGCCGTCAGCTTCTTCGTCGTCATTATCTGTTTCTCCGGCGTTTCCTGTTTCTTCTTCGGCGTCTTCTACTCCTGGCTCATCGTCTTCGAATTCGTTCGATTCATCAAGCTCATCCTCGTCATCCGGATCGGCAGAATCATCTGGTTCCTTATCTTCCGCTTTCGGAGCGGAAACATCCTCCTCTCCAGGCATTACAGGACGAGATTTAAGAGATGGAGCTACCGGCAAATTGGCCGCCATTGCAAGCTTAGTAAGGGAGTCATCGGTAGTAACAAGAACGATAGCCTTTTTGTCAGACTTAGCAACGCGGGAAATTAATTTGATATTGACAGAGCTAAGCAAAACCGCTGGTTTCTTAGGCGGAACAAGAGCGATAACTTTTTTATCGGAAGCTTTTATGCGCGATAGGATATCGGTAATATCATCACTTGGTTCGATATAAATAGTTTCTTTATTCATATGAAATAATTTTACCACAAAATTAAAAGCTTGTGTTAAAATATATACGTGGGCATTTTTAATAAAAGAAAAAAGACCAATTCACCGATAACGTCTGCAGCTTCCGGGGAGGCCCCAGCCACACCTGTTGATGCTGGCCGTCTTGCTGAGCTTGCGTTTAAGACCATTCATGATGGCATTTTGATTATCAATAAAGATGGTGTGATTAAGTTTATTAATCCTGCAGCCGTCGAAATGACGGGGTGCGAAAAGCCAGAAAATGCAATAAACCTCGATTACGCTCTTGTTATGAAATTCGAAAAGTCGGATGGTACTCGTGTAGATGATAATAATAATGAATTCTTGACTGCCGTGAGAACCAATCAAGAATTTGAATCACGCGATTTTGTTTTAATTTCAAAGCAAGCCGATAAGAAAACACCGATTGCTTTACGCATGACGCCTTCTGGCGACGGGCGAAGCGACAGAATTGTTACGTTCCGCAATATCGCAAAGGAACTTGAAGAAGAAGGTGCGCAAACTGAGTTCATCTCTACTGCTAGCCACGAAATGCGCACGCCCGTTGCTTCGATAGAAGGCTACTTGGGGCTGGCGTTGAACCCACAAACTGCAACAATTGATGCCCGAGCACGACAATATCTAGAATCTGCTCACAATGCAAGCCAGCATTTAGGAAACTTGTTCCGCGATCTTTTGGATGTAACTAAGCTTGACGACAAGCGCATTCATACGCATTTAGTACCTTTGGAATTAACTGGTTTTGTAAAGAAATTCTCGGATGAGTACATACCTAAATTCAAGGAAAAAAATATTAATTACAGTTTTGGCGCCGATTCGATGAAGAGCAAACGCTTTGCGGGTGGTAAGGCAATAGACCAGGTTGTATATACATTCGCGGATGTTGATTTCCTGGGTGAGATTTTGGCAAATTTAGTAGAAAATGCAATTAAATACACTCCGGAAGGTGGCGCTATCTGGGTGAATGTGCAAGGTGATGGTGATCGGGCTCTAATCAATGTAACCGACACCGGGATTGGAATCGCGGCTGAGGATTTGCAACATATTTTCCAGAAATTCTATCGTGCAGATAATTCACAGACACGTACCGTTGGAGGGACCGGTCTTGGCCTTTATCTCGTTAAGCAACGTGTAGAAGCGATGTCTGGGCGAGTGTGGGCCGAAAGTGCATTTGGAGAGGGTTCAACGTTCTATGTTTCCCTACCTAGATTAACTTCTGACGAGTTCGAAAAACGACAAATTGCCGAGCAAAATCAAAAGGCCGTTCAGGCATTTGCTGAGAGAGATTTGCAAGCGAATGTCGCAGCTAATGCTGCCGGCACGACAATGCTAAGTTCTCCGGTAGCTCCTGCATTAGGACCGAGTTTTAATCCTTCTATTCTCGCAGCAACTCCTGCACAAACGACCGCGTCTGCACCGGGTCAGCATGTTGCCGCAACACAGGATACTACCCAGCCAACTCCTATGGTCGTGCCGAATTCGCTACTTAATCAAGTACAGGCTCCGGTTTATAATCAGCCTACAATGCCAACTGTCGGTACGGCCCCAACTTTACAACCCGTACAACCCGCGCCACAACAACCGACTGCTGCTATGCAATCCCCAGTTGCCGTTGCGACACCGTTGCCTTCTGTCCCTACTCAGCACCCTGTCGCTAGCCCAACGCAGACGGCAGTTGCGCCACCTGCCGCTTCTCTTCAATCTACGATAATTACCTCTACCCAGCAACCAGTGGCCCAGCCCGTCGTTGCTTCGGCTGCACCTGTGCAACCGCAAGTAGCTCCTCCTATGCAACCTGCTCAACAGGCGCAGCCTCAACCGCCATTACAGCAGCCCGTATTACCGCAAACGCCTCAGGCTTCTCCTGTTCAAAATGGTTAAAATATAATACAATAAGGTAAATGGAAAGGAAAAATACCCTATGACAAAAATTATGGTGGTCGAAGATGACCAGAGTCTAAGAGAGATATATTCAATCCGTTTGACAGCAGAGGGATATGAAGTTGTTTCGGCTGGAGATGGCGAAGAGGCATTGGCGATCGCTGTAAAGGAACGGCCGGATCTAGTGCTTTCCGATGTTATGATGCCGAAAATATCTGGTTTTGATATGTTAGATATTCTTCGTTCAACGCCGGAGACTAAAAATATTAAAGTTATAATGATGACCGCTTTATCAGGTGATGATCAAAGAAAACGCGGTGAGAATCTCGGTGCAGATAAATATTTAGTGAAAAGCCAAGTTGGTATTGAAGATGTGATTTCGGCAGTCCACGAAGTACTTGGTGGAGCTAATGGTGCTCCGATGCCAGATTTGCCAACTCCACCAGAGATCCCAGCCGACCAGCAAATGCCTGTGCCACAGCCTGTGATGCCTGATGATACGAGCACACCAGTTGCTCCGGAAGTTCCTGCTGCTCCGGCTGCACCAGTCGCACCTGAAGCACCTGTAGCTCCAGTCGCTCCAGAAGTACCAGCAGCGCCAGTTGCTGAACCTGCCGTAGCACCAGTTGCTCCGGAAGTTCCTGCTGCTCCGGCTGCACCAGTCGCACCTGAAGCACCTGCAGCTCCAGTCGCTCCAGAAGTACCAGCAGCGCCAGTTGCTGAACCTGCCGTAGCACCAGTTGCTCCGGAAGGAGATCCAAATGTTCAATCAGCCCAATCCGGACAACCAGCCGTTCCAGCAACTCCGGCTCAATAAATTTCTAGCAGAGAGACTTGGCATCAGCCGTCGGGAAGCTGATGATCTGATTGTTGATGGAAAAGTTTTTGTTGATGACAAGATTGCCGTTTTGGGGACGCGCATTACGCCCAATTCGAGTGTTAGGCTTGGTGATGAAGAAATTCGATTCCAAAATGAATATATATATATTATGATGAATAAGCCGGTTGGCTACGTTTGCTCGCGCAAACGCCAGGGTGACGTACCGACTATTTATGAGTTATTGCCAGAACAATATCAAAAATTAAAAACTGTTGGTCGCTTAGATAAAGAGTCTTCTGGCTTACTTCTATTCACAAATGATGGCGACTTTGCCTATCAAATGACTCATCCTAAATTTGCTAAAACAAAAGTCTATATAGTGAAGCTTAATCGTGATCTACAGCCACTACATCAGCAAATGATTGCGGACTATGGTGTTAAACTGGAAGACGGTGTTTCGAAGCTCGGGTTAACTAGGCTTGATACTGGCGAAACGCGAAGAAGATACGAAGTGTTGATGAGTGAGGGCAGGAATCGTCAGATTCGGCGTACTTTCGCTGCTCTTGGATATGGGATAGAAAAACTCCATAGAGTGAGCTTTGGTAAATACGATCTAGGCGATTTGAAGCCTGGCGAAATGCGTTTAGTGACTAAGTAATTTTGATAATTTAGCCCGAAAACCGTTCTTATCTGGTGACGCGAGGAGCGTATCTACTGCGACGCGTAAAAGCCCTAGCGAAACAACATAAGACGGATCAATTGATTCGGTTGATTCTGGAAAGATAAAGTCAGGAAGTGTTAGTGGATCTAGAAGATGAATAAGCGGGCGCTTAGCGAATTGGAGTGACTCGTACCAATCGCCTAGGGCGAGAACTTCTTCTAGCGGTAATAATTGACTACTTCCGCCACAAATAAATATGTCACCGGGGAGTGGCTCGATGTTTTTAAACTCCTCTAATGCTAGTTCGATGCCAGCCAACCATACGGAAAGGCTACGTTCAATAACTGCGTTAGCTTTAGCTATCACTGAATCGGATAGTTTAGAATCATCGTCGAGATTAATTTTGATAATCTCAGCCTTTTTATTAGAGACAGAAAGCGATTCAGCTATTTGTTTGGTAAATGCAGTACCGCCGATATTGAACATCTTTGTACCGCAGATATCACCGGAATCTACTACGGAGACGCCGGTTTTTGCAGAGCCTATATCTATCAAAACAGCAGAGAAATCAACGTCAACATCATCACCCAAGCAAGCTCGACAAACAGCAAACGGTTCTACGACAACCGTTAGTAATTCTAGTTCGAGTTCGCCACAGACTTTTTCAATAGCAGAGATAGCTGGAGCAGGAGCAAATGCAGTGTAATATTCAATCAATACCTCGGATCCTTTAAATCCGACTGGGTTGTTGATGCGATAGCCATCAATAGATATAGAAACTACCGCCGAATTAATCAAGCTGAGGTCGATTTCTGGATTATTTGACTCGAGTGACAGTTCTGCTTTAAGCTTCTCAAGGTTGCGTTTCTCGATTTTAGAAAGTAGTTCTTGTAACTCTGGCTCGGTTATTGGTCTATTTGGGGTATCGCGTCGGTAGCGAATAGTCGAGGTTTTGCTCTTAACAAACTCGCCGGAAATACCTACAACTGCCGTGGTGGCGTGCTCTCCAGTCTGAGCTTCTAGCTCAGCAATAGCTTTTTCGCATATATCTACTACGCCAGGAATATCAATAATGCCACCATTCTCCATGTTGCCAGGAGATTGTGGCGCTTTGGAAAAACCCAAAACTTTAAGCTTGCCGGACGGAAGAGTCTTCTTGAACTTGATTACTTTATCCGGCTTTTGGCCGTCAACTGGTGAAGCTAACGCGCATTTTACAAAACTAGACCCTATGTCCAGGGCGAGAAGAGTGGTTCTAGCTTCTGTTTTAGGGGAGCTTTCTGGCAATTTAGGTAAGTTTAAAAAGCTCATGCAAACATTATAGCACAAAATTTTGCCAGAGCAAAAAGATGTTAGATATATTGGTTTATTTTGTCTCTAAAACTGCTTTAATTCGACGAACGCCGGCGGAAGATGATTCTTCCTTCTTGATCTTAAACGTACCTAGAACGCCAGTACGTTCGACATGAGGACCGCCACAGACCTCACGTGAGACCGGGTTATCAAAGTCACCAATAGTGTATACCTTGAGTTTTTCTGGGTATTTATCCCAGAATTGGCCATGAGCTTTCAAAGTGTCACGCGCATAAGCTTTGTCGTACTCGTCGAAGACGACTGGGAGGTCGGCCTTAATCCATTCGTTGACTTGGTCTTCGACGGTCTTGATTTCTTCTGGAGTCATTTTATGGTCGAGATTGAAATCAAAACGGATGCGATCAGCTGTAATGTTGCTACCGCGTTGACAAATGCCGGTGTCAACATGTTTCTGAAGAGCTGCGAGCATGAGGTGAGTGGCGGTATGATATTTAGTTGTCATTTCTCCATGGTCTTCAAGACCACCTTTAAACATGCCTTTTGATGCGGTTTTGCTACGTTCACGTTGTTCATTCAAAGCATCATCAAATTCGGCTTTGAAGTTGTCGGAAAGCTTGAGATTCTTGCGATAGATCTCTTCGATGGATATTTCGTACGGGAATCCGTAAGTATCTTGGAGTTTAAAAATGTCACGACCAGTAATAATATTCTGATGTCTAGATATTTTTTCAAGTTCCTTCAAACCTTTGTTTAAGGTTTGACGGAAGGTACGTTCTTCTTTTTCTAGGAGCTCAAGGGCGTGTTCGCGGTTGGTCAGAATTGAGTCTGGAAGTGACTTGTATTCGTTCTCGATAGTAGAGATAGTCTCGCGGAGAAAATCTTTAGCTATACCAAGATCTAGAGCCTTCAGAATGGCACGGCGGATGAGACGACGAAGGGCGTAACCTTGCGCTTTGTTGGACGGAGCTAGTCCTTGCGCAGAAAGTAAGTAGGCGCCGCGAAGATGATCGCAAATAATGCGCATTTCGTCTGTATTATTATAGTAAGACTTGCCAGAAAGCTGTTCGAGTTTATCGATAATTGGTTGCATAAGAGAGATTCTAAATACATCGAAGCTACCCATGCTAGCCGCAGCGAGGCGTTCGAGGCCACCGCCGAAGTCGACGTTCTTATGTTCGAGCTCGCTGAATGTACCATCTTCGTTGCGGCGATACTGCATAAAGACCTGGTTACCGATCTCCATAAAACGGGCGCCATCAGATGCTGGGTGAGACTTGCCGTATTTTTCTATGTCTTGCTTATCTTCGCCGAAATCGTAGAATACCTCTGAATCTGGGCCACACGGATCACCGATTGGCGTAGTTTCGATGCCGCCGCCACGAGACCACCAGTTCTCTTTATCGTTGTAGAAGAAGATGCGTTCGCCTTCTTTGATGCCGCGTTTATCACCGTTCTCCGCGGTATCTATTTCGGCTATCTCGGCCTTAACTCCAGCTTTTTCAAAAACGCCTTGCCATATTTTAGCGGCTTCAATATCTTTCGGAATGCCATATTTTTCTGAACCGATGAAGCAGGTAACAAAAATCTTTTCTGGATTGAGGCCGATGATCTTAGTTAAGAATTCAAAATAGTTTTCAATCTGCTCTTTTTTAAAATAATCGCCAAGTGACCAGTTGCCAAGCATTTCAAAGACTGTAGTGTGTCTAGGGTCGCCAACGTCTTCAATATCTTGAAGACGAAGGCATGGTTGAGAGTCGGTCAAGCGAGTGCCATCAGGGTGTTTTTCGCCAAGAAGATAACGAAGCAAAGGCTGCATGCCAGAACCGGTAAAAAGGGTAGTAGGGTCGTTTTCGAGAACCAGAGGAGCGGGTGCGATAATTTGGTGCCCCTTTTGTTGTTGAAAATCTAAATATTTTTGACGGATTTCGCTTGCATTCATGGATATATATTATATCACAATACTCTGTCTACGACGAACAAAAAGCCCCTCCGGAGAGGGGTTTGATGCGTTATATGGTTTAGTAGGTATTCTCTATAATTATGCAGCCCATCGCATAGCAATATTGCTGATCTCTAAAATAGACATCGAAACTATTACCCATGGCCGGAATGACGGTTAGCGCATCTTGGCGAAGATTAAACCGAGTGGCAATATCGGCAACTGATAACTCAGTATTCGAGTTTATATCATAATAATACACGTCGTAATCAGCACTGCTAGTTGCTCGATAAGAGTTACCGCGTACTTTGATGATGATGTATATGATGTCGTCTCTGATTATATAATCATAGCTAACATTTTTATCGTATGGTCCTTTCGAGAAAGTCGGTTGTTCTTCCGCCACTGGACTATACTTTTCGTATATCTTCCGATTGAGAGCCTCGGCCGCTTCGTTGTCTATATTAATTTGCGGGATAGAAACGCTGACGGTGAGGGTTTCTGGCTCACCATCCATTCTAGGTATCTCTTCTGGCCATGGTGTTTCTAAGGTTTTTTCAAGCGATGTCGAAACAATTGATGAGTCTGTTGTGGCTAGGTCGGATATTATTATTGTTTTATCATCTTCTTTAATTTCGATTTTGTCGGTTTCTATAGTAGTAGTCGTGCCGTCATCTTTCTTGATTTCGACTTTCAGGTCGGCGATTTGTTGTTTGGCGGACTTAGCTTGCATGAATTCGTAAACGCCGAAACCAATACCAGCGATAGCGAGGACGGCACACATCATCATGCCCATCATCATGCCTTTGCCTTCTTTTTTACCGGCAACCATGGAGGCTCCTGCCATTTCTATGCCCATACCTTCTTCGTTCACCATTTGTTCCATAGAAAATTAATCCTGTTTATGCTTATATTTATAATAGCATAACTCGTCTATTTTGTAATTAGCCCGTAAGAATCAGGTGTAAGTCCAGCCGCATTGCCTTCGTCAGTATCTACGTGCATGGATAGATTATATGATTCTTTGACACGCACTAGAACATCTTTGAATATCAATGGACGGAGTGAATTTGCGGTTTCAACGGCGATAGTATCACCATCTTTAACCCCAAGCGCCTCAGCATCTTTAGGACTACAGTGGAGATGACGACGTGCGATAATAACGCCGTCATCCAATTCGTATTCTCCTTTTGGGCCAACTAGTCGGCAAGAAGCTGATCCGTTATGATTGCCCGATTCACGAATTGGTGGATTAAGGCCAAGCTTGCGTGCATCAGTTAATGATATTTCAACTTGCGTGTGTTCCCGTACTGGCCCGAGTATCGCGACGTTATGAAGGATTTCGCGTTGCCCGACTATATCGATGCGCTCATTCGATAAAAATTCGGTTGGTTGCGAGAGAGCACGGAGTGGGGTGATTTTGTATCCTTCGCCAAATAATACATCAACAAGATGCTGGGATAGATGTACATGTCGAGCGGATATTTCAATTGGTATTTTAATTTGATTAGGCATTTTCGACCTCATCATTTCTGCGAATCATATTGTGAGTTATTACGTGCTCGTCTGGATAACCGGTTTGTGTTGAGACAATCCTGAAGCCCATTTTTTCATAAAGATGAATAGCAGCTGGATTATCAGCTAGGACAGTTAGGTGTTGTTCTTGGTATCGCTTTTGGCCTAGAAACTCGCTAAACATTTTGGTGCCTATCCCTTTTCCGCGTATTTCCCTATCTGTTGCACAAAATTCTATTTCTACTACTCCATCTGGTAAATTTCTTGCTCCTTCTACGACTGGTTCCATATAACGTTCATTTGCGCGATCAAAGTACTCTGGTAATTCGACATCTACTTCCTTAAGTTTTGTCTTCAGGTCCGTCGAGTTCCAGGGTTTAACCTGGTTATCCGCAAAAACCAAAACACCTACAATTTTTCCATCTTGTTCGGCAACTAAGATATGTTGCGGATCGAATAAGCCACCTTCTTCGCCGAACAGTATGCCACTCATCCTTTCGGCACGTTCTTCGTCGCCAAAGAAGTCTGGGCAGATATATGGGTCTACTTGGAACAATAGATTTGTCGCGCGACTTAAATCGTCAGTTTCTGGGTTTAATAGGCGAACTTTAACTTCTCCTGTATCCTTATAACGTTCGCCGTTGTCTGATTCTGCATCTGGTTGCATTTTTGCATCCATGTTTTGCCATTCCTTTCCTATGGTTTCTCCTTCACCGTGTTTATCTTGATTGGAACCAAAGCGTTCTGAACTCATTGATTATAGTTTTCTCTCTAGGAGCTCCTGTATATTCTGTTTTGCTACGCTCTTTTATGTTCGCTAGCTATATCCTGGGTTCCTTACAGGCGCGCCTCTTTAATGTATTACACTTATAGTTTATGTTTCTATAGTAGCTTTGTCAATTATGTGATACCTAACGCTTGACTACTTTACGCTTCGTGGTTTTCTTGGCGCTAGATTTAGTTATTTGCTTCTTGGCTGGCTTTTTGTGAAAGCGATATAAAGCAATGCTAGTAGAAATAATGGTTAGAACATTAGAGATGGCAAACATATAGGCTCCGACGCTTAGATCAAAGATAAGCCAAAGAATCTGATTAAGTAGTGTAAGTTTACGGATATCTTGTTCTTCTTTAGTGAGAATTGTCGCACAAAAGATTAGCGCGCACGTAATCGGAATAATATCAAGTGGGCCAGAGAATGACAAAGTGCCGAGCGCGATGTTTATGATGATATATATGCCAACTACGTATTTTGGGACGGGCTTATTCTTCTTCTCGAATGCGCCATTAATTAGCATTTCTAGAATCGCGAAAAGGCAAATATATGCGCTTGCGAATGTACCGAGGAAAATAAAGTTAAGTGCGGAAAAGAGATTCAGGAGCAAAAGTACAATGAAGATAGTTTTGCGTTTCTTGAACTGCATTGAACAAACGCTAGCAATGATACCAAGAATGCCAAAAATCTGTGCGATGATAAAGTTTGCATCCATATCTTTATTATACCATGAGTATTTTTAATAGTATATATTGCTTATAGTTGTATGCGCTCTTAAATAGTGTTATAATATGTAAAATTTTAGGGAAGGGGGCTAAAATATGTACATTTACGACGAAGAGAAGATGTTCACGTACCTTCGTGGTTATCTCCGCGGCGCACGTTTTCTCGAAAGCGAGAAAGCGCTAGGTTTTG
>JAEEGL015325079.1_pt1 | contig 45540 bp, 52 predicted proteins | sample 9134231 | NCBI WGS metagenome assembly JAEEGL01 (sample SAMN16246548, study PRJNA631951) | gut metagenome | biome: gut microbiome; feature: rumen; material: fiber-attached | host: Bos | place: Iran: Karaj | collected 2018-10 | reverse complement strand
GGGATTTTACCTACCGCATATAATTTTTCTTGATATAGAATTGTTAATGGGAAAAAGTCTGCAGTTGAAACATTATCACTCATTACAGCTGTTGATAAGATAACTGTATCTTCATATCTTACAAGTACTGCACCTTTAGCTTGTTTAGCTAGTTCTCCTGTTTCTACTACTAATTTTTTTCCTAAGAATTCATATTCAAATACTCTTTTCATTTTTTACTTCCCTTCTACCTATTTTTAAACAAAAAGAGACACTTAAAAATAAGTGCCTACTTTCTTAATCCTAATTTTTCTATTAGTTCACGATATCTAACAACGTCAGTACGTTTTAAATATGCTAGTAAACTTTTTCTTTTACCTACTTTTTGTAAAAGACCTCTTTTAGAATGGAAATCATGAATGTGTTCTTTTAAGTGTTCAGTAAGTTCAGCTATTTCTTCAGTAAGGATAGCAACTTGTACTTCTACAGAACCTGTATCATTTTTTCCTCTTCCATATTCTTTAACTAATGATTCTTTTCTTTCTTTAGTTAATGCCATTTTTAATCTCTCCTTTCATTTTAATATCCGTTTAATCTTAGTAAGAATTTTGGAGAAAAGTCCAAACCAAGATAAAACTTACTTCTTAATTATATTCTAAAGAGTAAAAAAATGCAAGTACTTTATTTCTTTATGAATGGGAATTTATTAATTAAAAAATATCTATATTCTGGGTGATTAGTAGCTTCATCATATTCTTTTTGAATAGTTTTAATTAGCCAATCTTTTTTTGTTTTAATAAAGTCTTCATATTTTACTAAAGCAATAGTTCCTTTTCTTACTTCTTCCATTATTGCTTCATATGCATCGCTAACATATTCATAATCTACCACTTTCACTTTTTCATTTGTAGTAAATGCAAAAGGAATATCATTTTGTTTTTCTATTTTGTCTACTTCTTCAACTTTGTATATGTATCCACTTACTCCTTTATAAGTTTCATATGTAGCATTTTTATAATACTCTTGTATTTCAAGTATTCCATCTTTAGTAAAACCATATGAAGCCCATTTACTCCAAATACCATTATATTCAAAGTTATTCTCTTTACAGAACTTTTCAACTGCATTGCTTAAATATACTAGTACATTCTCTTTTTTATTTGAAAAATAAACTAAAGGCTTATTATGATTGGATACTCTGGGTTCTAATACTTTGATACCTTTAGTTTGTGTTGCATGATAATACATAGACTCATCCCCTAGCCTTATTATATCATAATATTCTATTATAAACTTATTTTCTCTTTTGCATATAAGAATGCCAATCGCCTTATCATTGTTTATTTCATTATAATAGTTCATTTTTACTCCTCAAATTAATAAAGGCTATTACATAGAGTAATAGCCTATTTGTTAACAAGAAATGTTGTGCACTAATCTATATACAGTTGATCCAACTCTTCTTGATATATCATATATTATAGACACTGCTTTAGTAACAGCGTTTAGTAGTGTTGGAGAAAAAGATATTCCTCCTACTACATTTATTAATTCATTCTTTTCCATTTTTCTCCTTTCATAATTATTTTCTACAAGCTATTGGATTTTTATATCCATCTAGAAATCCTAGTATGAATGTAATAACTGACCCTACTATTCCGCATATTGCGCCTAGTGATATGCCACCTACTACATTAGTTAATTCTTCTTTTGTCATTACTACTCCTTTCTATGTTTATTATTCTTTCAAATAACTCCTTTACTTCATTTTTATGGGATACATATATAATAGTTTTATCTTCATATTCCTTTAGAATATCTTTTACTATTTGCTTTTCCATATTAATGTCTACTTCGCTTAGGGCTTCATCTATTACTAAGTAATTACTTTCTTTTAGAAGAGCCCTTGCTAGAATTATTCTTTGTTTTTCGCCTCCACTTAAATTAAAGCCACCTTCTTCTATTAAAAAGTCTTCTTTTAGTTTTCTTGTTTTTATTATTTCATCTATTTTACATATTCTTTTTACTTTATTTATTTTATCTTTATCTATGTTTCTTCCAAGTAATAAATTGTTTTCTAAAGTATCTGAAAATATAAGTTCATGTTGCCCGATATAGGTGAAACTATTATTAATGCTTCTTGTAGATATGTCTTTTAAATTTTCATTATTAATATAAATATTACCTTCATATAAACTTTTATATTTCATTATTATTCTTAGTAGTGTGCTTTTGCCTGAACCACTTTCTCCTTCTATAAATACTTTGTCTTTATCTTTTATAGTAATATTTATATTTTTAAGTATATCTATATAGTGATTAGAGTATTTTAATTTTTCTACCTTTATAGGTCCTTTTAGATTTTTTGTTTTGTTTTCTATTTTTTTATTTACTAATATACCATTTATCTTTTCTACATTAGTAAGTGAATAAGATATTTCAGGGATTTTATTTAGTATGGTTTTTATAGATTCGCATAGGTAACTATATAGCATATATATAAGCATTATATCTGAAGCGTTAATTATGTTCTTGCTAGAGAGATACACGCTTATAAGTATGAGTAAACCTATGCTTATATCATTTATATTGTTTTTTAAGAAGTGTTCACTTGTGTTTATTATTCCTAGTTTTTTGGTTAGAGTTGTTAATGTTTTATAGCACGAGTTAATAACTTTTAGTCTTTCTTCTTTGATGTTTAGATTAGTTATGGACTCGACTGCTTCAATTGATTCAACCATGTTTTTTGTATATAGTCCCTTTGCTTCAGTTATCATTCTTATTCTTCGTATATAAGTATCTTTATAGAATATTGTTACTAGTACATATAAAAACATGAATACTATACTTACTAAAAATAGTAGTTTATTAGTTATAAACATTAGTATTAAAGAAAAAACAATTAATAAAATATTCACAAATATGTTAGATGATAAGTCTATTATAAGATCTTTTAATAAGTCCAAATCATTTACACGAGTAATGATTTCACCGGTAGTTTTATTTTTATAGTATTCTGGCGGGAGCGATAATAAATCATCAGATACTTCATTCATTATATTTATATCTAAGTTTGTTTTTAGTTTTATAGTGTTTATATTTCTTAATAAGTCTATTATATTTTTTATTATTATAAATACTATTAGTGATAATATTAACTTCATAACGTTATTTACTATACTTAAGTCTAGTAAATACTTGTATATAGCTATTTGCATTATGCTCATTATAAATATAATAGTTGATAGCACTGAAAGAGATATTATTATTTTCTTATCTTTTAATATTAACTTTATTATCTTTTTTAATAGTCTATTTTCTTTTGCTTCTATAGGAAGCTCTTTTACTTTAGAAAATAGCAGTGCTGTTTGTAGATAATCTTTTTTGAACTCTTCTTTATTAATTTTTACAAAGCCTATAGCTGGATCCATTACTATTACTTTGTCTTTTGAAAATCCATATACAGCTACAAAATGATAATAGCCTTCTTTCTTAATATGTGCGATTAAAGGAAAGATGTTCTTCTCCTCTTTCATTTGCTCAAGACTCATCTTTTTCCCTATTGCATCAAATCCAAGAGAGTTAGCAGCTAATATGATGTCATATGCGTTTGTGCCCATTTTATCAGTTTTAGTTATTCTTCTTAAATCTTCTAGTGGCATATATCCACCATAGTATTTAATGATAGAGCTTAGTGCGGCTGGTGCACAATCACTTTTTCCTTCTTGAAGGCTTACATACCTCTTGTTCATCATTATCCCTCCTAATAACTTTATACGAAGAAAAATGTACTTGCACTTTTTTTATTTTCATTTTACATATTTTTAACGTAGTCCTAATGTAAATATTATAATAATTTTTTATAAATAAGTACTTGATTATATACCGATTATGTTGTATAATTCTTTTTGTCAGTGAGATATGTCTCCGTAGCTCAGCTGGATAGAGCAACGGCCTTCTAAGCCGTCGGTCGAACGTTCGAATCGTTTCGGAGACGCCACTTATAAAAATAAACTCTAACATTGTTAGAGTTTTTTTGTTATTAAAATTTAGTTATTTCTCTATCATCTACATAGAATACTACTTCTTTTACATCATAGTTTTCTTTTATACTTTTACCTATTGTGTATACCACTTCTTCTAATATACTTTGATCATATATAGAGTCAAATATTTTATCATTAAATGTTAGGTTTATTGATTCTGTTTCTATTTCATATTTTTTTAGTATTGCCTTATTATTTAAATAGCTATTTAAATTGCTTTGATATAGAGGACTACTTTTTAGTTCATTTATTATTAATACTATTTTTTCTTCATTATTGTTTGTTACTTTTGTTACTGGAACATAATACTTTTCTTCTTCTCCTGCTAGAAAATATATAGTTGTTTTAGTTAAGTTATTTATATCACTTATATCATAGTCTTTATTTATTCCATAAGTTCTATCTAAGATTTTAGGTAATAATTTTCTTGAGTGAGGAAGTCTTGTTAAATCCTCTCCATCTACTTTTATTATTACCTTTTTTATCTCTTTTTCACTTGTTATTGTATAAACTATTTCTTCTATTAGTTTTTCTTCATCTTTTTCTTTTACATTTAATAGTTCTTTAGAGAAGTCTATAGTACATAATTCATCATTTACTGTTAAGCTATTAATCTTAGTGTTTTTTGGAAATAGTGAAGTAAATCCCTTTGGTAAATTATTTTGATTTATAAGGCTGCTTATTTTTTCTTTAATACTTTTGTCTATTTCTTTTTCTTTTATTTCTATGTTTATTTGTGATAAATAATTATTATTATCTAGCAAGTATACTTCTTTTAAATCATTTTCATCTATATAAGTAATTTCTTTATTTGTTTTTATCTCTTTAGTTGGAAATAAATATATTAATAGTAATAATAATAACGTTGCTGAACTAACACCTAGCTTCTTTAATATTTGTTTTTTTATCACTTTTACACCTCAGTTAATTATATTTATTTATATAATAAAAATGACTTATATAAGTCATTTAAAGTGATATTTCATTTAGTTTAAGAAGCTCTATTACTGCACCTGTTCTTGCTTTTACTTCTAGTTTTTGCATTACATTTGAAATATGGTTTCGTACAGTTTTTTCACTTATTTGTAATTTTTTTGATATTTCTTTAGTTGTATAGTTTTTTACTAATAAGCTAAAGACTTCTTTTTCTCTTGTTGTTAATACTTTTTTATTCATGTTTACATCTCCTCATAATATTTTATGAGGATTTTATTTTTATGATAATTTTATTCAAATTCTACTGTTATATATACTTTTTCTTCATATTCTTCAGCTACACATCTCATTATATTGTTAGCTAACGTTTTATCATGTTCTTTTGAATTAATTATTACTTTGACACTATCTTTAGTAATTTCTACAACACTTTTTATTCCAAATGTAGTTTCTATTTTTTCTTCTAGTATTTCTTCTTTTGATATATTTAAATTGAGTACTTTTAAATCTTCATATGCTTCGTTTTTTTCTTCTATTGATGATGTTTCATTTGTTATTATATTTTCTAGAGTTTCTTTTTCTTCTTCTTTCTTTTCTTCTTTTTTTGCTTTCATTGCTACTAAGGAATCTAACTCACTTATTTTTATGTCTACTTCTTTTTCTATATCAGTGCTTTCTATTTTTGTCTTTAATAGATCACTAGGCATGGTTACATAATATACTCCTAGTATTAGAGTTAGAGATAAGAGTGTTAAAAACCACATACTTTGTTTATTTATCATAATAGCCTCCTAGAAAAATATATGTAGCTTATTTTTTATTATGAATTAAAAAAAAGCGAATAATTCGCTTTTTATGCTCTGCTACTATATTTACCATCAGAAGTAGTTATTATTATTTCTTCTCCTTCTTCAATAAATAGAGGTACTTTAACTGTATATCCAGTTTCTATTTTAGCATCTTTCATGGCACCACTTGTTGTATTTCCTTTAACAGCCATTTCAGTTTCAATTACTTTATAGCTTATTTTTTCAGGAAGAGTTACACCAATGATTTCACCATTAAAGTTCATCATTTCAACTGTTAAACCTTCTTTTAAGAATTTAGCTTCATCTTGAAGTTGATTAGCATTTAATTCAACTTGTTCATAACTTTCATTATCCATGAATACATATGAATCACCTTGATTATATAAATAGCTCATGTTTCTTTTTTCAACTTGTGCTTTTTCTAGTTTAATACCTGCGTTGAAAGTTATTTCTTGAGTAGTTCCAGCTCTTAAGTTTTTAAGTTTAGTTCTTACGAAAGCTGAACCTTTACCTGGTTTTACATGTTGAAATTCTACTACTTGGTATACATTACCTTCGTAGAATATAGTCATACCGTTTTTAATATCATTAACGTTAAACATTTACTTAAGCCGCCTTTCTTTCTTTATGCATTGTTGTTTTGTTACATCTTGGACAATGTTTTTTTATTTCAAGTTTACCATCTGTATTTTTAATATTTTTGCTAGTTAAATAATTTATTTCTTTACAAACTGTGCATTGTAATGCAACGCCTTCTCTATTTTCTTTCTTTGCCATTTTTGCACCTCCTTAAAAATCCTTTTGTATTATATCAAAATATTCACTCTTTAACAAGTTTTTTATTTATTCTTTAGATATTCTTTGCATAGCTTATCAAAGTCATCTATTAATTCTTGTACTTCTTCCATTGTTTTTACCCTTGCACCTGAACTATATATATGTCCTCCACCATTATATTTAGCGGCTAGTTCATTAATAACTGGGCCTCTACTTCTTATGCTTATTTTAAAGATATCATTTTTTTCATCTTTAGTTACAAATAACCATACTAGGAAGTCTTCTACAAATGAATAGTCATTTATCATATTAGAAGCTCCTGCAGGATCAGCATTAAATGATGAAACTATATCATTTTCTATTATTATATATGCTAATTTATTTTTAGTAATTTTTAGGTTGTTGTCTATATATCCCATTAGTCTTATATCACTTATTGGTCTCATATAAATAGATTCATATATTCCTTGTAAATCTAGTTTGTATTTTTTTATTAGATCAGCAACTTTATATAATAAATTTGCATTTACTGGGTTAAATAAGAATCTATTAGAGTCACTTATTATACCGATTAGTAATGTCTTTGCTACTGATTCATTCATCATTAGTCTTGTATTGTTTATTAAATCTAATAATATTTCACAAGCACTGCAAGAAGATGTATCAATGTATTCAATTCCATTAAAGCTTTCAATAAATGGATGATGATCTATCTTTATTACATTTTTATATTTATCTATTGCTAGTCCATCTACTCTAGCCATATTGGGAACATCTACTGCAATTATTAGTGAATTATCATATGATATATCATCTTCTATTTTATCTAGTTTTCCAATATATTTAAATTTAGATACGGACTGACCTATAGCATATACTTTCTTTTCAGGGAATGTTAATCTAATAGAGTCTCTTAAAGCAATTTGACTACCTATAGCATCAGGATCTGGTCCTATATGTCTTACTATATAGATACTATTAAACTTTCTTATTTCACTATATATTTTCTTTAAAAACTCTTTATTCATTTTTTACTTCTTTCTATTCTTAGATACATAAATTATAAGTATCTCTTGCTATCATTAATTCTTCGTTTGTTGGAAGAACATATACAGGAACTACACTTTCAGGTGAAGTTATTATTCCTTCATGAATTTCTTTAAATCCAGCTATTTTATTATTAACTTCTACGTTTAGTTTAAGTCCTAAACATGATAGTTTATTAATTACATCAGCTCTGAATTCGCTTCCGTTTTCACCAACACCTGCAGTAAATACTATTGCATCTACTTTTCCTTCTAGTTCTACAAAGTATTGTGCAATATATTTAGCTACTCTGTCATTATACATTCTTTGTGCTAGTAGAGCATTTTCTTCTCCTCTTAGAGCTGCTTGTTCTACGTCTCTACTATCACTGAATCCACATACTCCAAGATATCCACTTTTCTTATTTAAATCATTTGTTATTTCAGATACGTCTTTACCTGATTCTTTAGATACATATTCAATGATACTAGGATCAATTGAACCACTTCTAGTTCCCATCATAATTCCATCTAATGGTGTTAGTCCCATTGTAGTGTCATAGCATTTTCCATCTTTAATAGCAGATAAGCTTCCACCACTACCAATGTGAGCTATTATTAAATTACAATTTTCTTTATTTAATATATGTTTCATTTCTTCAGTTATATATTTATGACTAGTTCCATGGAAACCATATTTTCTTACACCATATTTTTCATACCACTGCATAGGTACTGGATACATATAATTATATTTAGGCATTGTTTGATGGAATGCTGTGTCATAAACAGCTACCATAGGTACTCCAGGAAGTGCTTTTTTCATAGCTTCAATTCCTGCTAAGTTACCAGGATGGTGAAGTGGACCTAATTTAGTTAAATCCTTTATACTTTTAACTACTTCATCGTCAATTAATACAGATGTAGAATATTTTTCTCCACCGTGTAGTACTCTATGACCTATTCCTTTTATTTCATCTAAGCTTTCAACAGCGTGATGTCTAATTAATTCATCAAGCATAACAGCAACTGCTTCAGTATGATTCTTAAGATCTTTTTCTCCTCTTATTTTTTCTCCATTTATTTTAGTATTCCAGAAGCTTCCTTCTATTCCTACTTTTTCAATATAACCACTTATAATAACTTTTTCTTCAGGCATTTCATAAAGTTGAAACTTTAATGAAGAAGATCCTGCATTTACACATAATATTTTCATTTCATTCCTTCTTTCATTGTAATTATACCAAAAAGAGTTATTTTTTCATAGAAAAAAGTGTTTATAAAACACTTTTCTTTGACATTTTATTTATTATTTTGTCTTTTGGTTGTTTTTTCTAGTGGATTTACTTCTTCTTTTACTAGTTCATAGTCACTAGTCGCATTCATATTATCACCTATTATATTGTATGAAAAAAAGATATATTTATTACAATATATCTTCTTCTTTGTTTTCCTTTTCATCAGTTATTATAATCATATCTTTAAGTGCATTATTAAGTAATTCTTCATTTAGTTTTTCTTCTTCACTTTTAGCATACATTAAATTAGGATTAATAACTGGATGTTTAGGTACAAATATAGTGCAGCAGTCTTCGTAAGGCTTGATGCTTGTTTCATATGTTCCTATTTCATTTGCTATTTTAATTATTTCTAGTTTATCAAATGAAGCTAGTGGCCTAATAATTGGGAATGATGTTACTTCATTTACTACTTTTATGCTAGTAAGTGTTTGACTAGCTACTTGCCCTATACTTTCACCATTAAAAATGGCATTAGCTTTTATTTTAATAGCTAATCTAGTTGCTATTTTATACATCTTTCTTCTCATTAGTGTTATTAAATAGTCATTATCGGTATTCCTATATATATCTTCTTGTATTTTAGTAAAGTTTATTATATATAATTTACCACTATTGCCAAACTTTTTTAATGTGTTTTTAAGATCTATTACTTTTTGTCTAGCTTCTAAGCTAGTGTGAGGTAAACTCTCAAAATATATAAAGTCTAGTTTAACTCCTCTTTTTAGAGCCATGTAACCTGCAACTACACTATCTATTCCACCACTTAACATAAGTAGTCCTTTGCCTAGAGTTCCAACAGGATATCCTCCTTTACCAGAAACTCCCTTTGAATAGACATATACTCCTTCTCTTCTTATTTCTACATTTATAAGTGTTTGAGGGTTATTTACATCCACTTTAAGGTTCTTTACATTCTTAAGTAAATAGGCTCCTACTTTTCTAGATACTTCCATACTAGGAGTTTCATAAGTTTTATCACTTCTATTAGTATCTACTTTAAATGTTACTCCTTCATCTATAACATTTGAAGCTAGCTTATATATATTATCTAAGTCTCTATTTTCATCAAATAAACATTTTACTATTTCGTGTATGCCAAATATATTAGATAGTCTATCTATTACTTCGTCTACTTTATTTGTTTCTATAAACATTCTATAGTAATCTTTAGTTATTGTTATATTTAAATCACTTAAAGCATTTTCAATATTTTTTGTTAGTGTATTTATGAAGAAATTTCTGTTATCTTTCTTTGTTGTTAACTCTCCATATTTAATCATTATTATTTCTTTCATATATACTCCTATTTAAGTAGTAAACCTTTATAAGTTTCTTTAAATGCCTTTAAAAACGCATCTATTTCTTCTCTTGTTGTTTGATAACTTATACTTACTCTTATACTTGTTGTTGATATACTTTTATCATTGTATATAGCTTTAAGAGAAGAACTTTCTTCATTAGAAGAACAAGCAGTAGTTGTGCTTATATATATTTCATATTTTTCTAATGCTCTTACGAATGTTTCGCTTTTTATTTTTAATAGACTTAAGTTAAAGATATGAGGAACACATAAGTTACTAGAGTTTATATGTAAATCCATTCCTTCTAATCCTTCTCTTAATCTTTTATTTAAGCTTTCTACTTTTTTATTATTTTCTTCTAGGTTTTCTAAAGATAAACGCATTGCTTTTGCAAAAGATGTTATTAATGGAAGAGCTGGAGTTCCTCCTCTAAATGGACAGTTTTCTGTTAATCCATATATTAGTGGTTCTATATCAATGTTTGATCTTTTATAAAGCATGCCTATTCCTTTAGGAGCATATATTTTATGTGCTGAAAATGAAGCTAAATCAACATCATTTAGATTTATTTTTATTTTTCCTAGAGCTTGAGTCATATCACTATGGAAAACTGTTAATTTATTTTTCTTATTTATTATTTGCCTTATTGTTTTTAGAGGCGCTTTTATTCCAGTTTCAGAGTTAACTGCACATATGCTTACTAATATAGTATCTTCTCTTACTAAATTTTCTAGGGCATTTAAATCTATTGAACCATCTTTTAATAGTGGTACATAGCTTATTTCATAGCCTTTAGTTTCAAGAAAGTCCATTACTTCAAGTACGCTTTTATGTTCTAGATGAGTAGTTATTATATGCTTACCTCTGTTTTGATATCTAAAAGCTATTCCTTTAATAGCTGTAGTATTACTTTCACTTGCACCTGATGTGTATATTATTTCATTAGGCTTTATTTCTAAAAGATTGGCTATTTGTTTAGTAGCTTTAAGCATTAGTTCCTTACTTTTTACTCCAAAGTTATGTATTGAGTTAGCATTAGCATAGTATTCTCTAGTTGTTTTATTAAATGAGTCTAGTACTTCTGGAAGCACTGGAGTTGTAGCACTATAGTCTAAATAAATCATATATTCACCTACATTTCTTGAATTACTGTTAAAAGTACTGGTTTACTTTCTGTTTTCTTGTATATTAGTGAGCCTATTTCGTCTCTCATATCGCTTCTTATTTTTGTATAATCAGCATATTTAGAATCATGTGTATTATTTTTGATTATTTCTACACTCTTTGTTTTTATTTCTTCTAGTAGATCATTACTTTCTTTGTTATATATGAATCCTTTTGTTATTACTTCTGGACCATTTAATATCTTTTTAGTTTTCTTATCAACAGTAGCGCTTATTAATATAAGTCCATTGTTACCTAGCATTTCTCTATCTTTGATAACAGGTTCTCCTACATCATTAATACTCTTACCGTCAATTAATGTTTCATTAACATCTATATGTTTATTTGTTAATTTAAGTTCACCATTTTCTATTTCTATTACATCACCGTTTTCTTTAAGAAGTATATTTTCTTTTGGAATACCTACCTCTTCTGCTAGATTAGCATTTCTTACTTGATAGCGGTACTCACCTTTTATTGGCATATAGTATTTAGGATTAAATAATTTCATCATAAGCATTAAGTCTTCACTAGATGCATGAAGTCTAACACTTTTGCTTTTAGGTACTTCATATATAGTAGCACCTTTTATAGCTATATCATTTTTTAGATGTACTAAAGTAAGTTCAATTGCTTCATAAGTAGGATCAGCAAAGCATATAGAGTCTTCACTAGTAATTTGTACATATTTATCTTGACCATTTACCATTCTAGATAAATTGTTATAAGGCATTTCTCTATCGTTGTTTACAAGTATTATAGAGTTCTTGTCTCTTAGATTAGATAAATCACCTATTACATTTTTATCTACTTTTAAATATCCTTCTTTGATTGCCATATCAACTATTGATTGAAGGTATTTGCCCATTATAACAGCTTTTCTTCCAGTTCCTTTAATAGCGTCAAAGATACTTTGCATGTTTAGTATATGAAGAGGTAGTACGCTAAATACTATTCTTCCTTCTGATTTATCTACTACATCTTTAAAGTATTTATCTAATTTATGATTAGGAGAAGTATACCCTTCTTTCTCTGAGAATACGCTTTCATTCATTAAAAGAAGTACACCTTGTTTACCTATATAAGCTAGTTTACCAAGGTCAGTATCATAGTCTCCTTTCATAGTAGGGTCTACTACATAGTCACCCATATAAATAATTGATCCTTCTTCAACGTTAATAGAGAATCCAACAGTTTCAGGTGCACTGTGAGAAAGACTAAATGGGAAAACACTGAATTCTTTAAAGTCTATTCTTCTATGTGCTTTTATTACGTGCATGTTTTTAATAGTTACTCCTGCTTCTTCACATTCAATATTTATTACTTTAGAAGCATAGTTAGTTGCAAATACATGAAGTTCTGGGATAGCTGTTATAAGATCAGTTAAAGCTCCCATGTTTTCATAGTGAGCATGACTAATAAAAACGCCTACTATTCTTTTTTTATTTTGAATTAAATAACTAAAATCAGGAATTACATAGTCTACACCATACATTTTTTCTGATGCATATTTTAGACCACAGTCAAAAATTAGTAGTCTATCATTTATATCTACTACATACATGTTTTTACCATTTTCGTTTAATCCACCTAAACTAAAAACTTTTATTTTACTCATAAAAATCATTCCTTTCTGCAAAATTTTAATTGATTAATAATTAATTGTTATAAAAGTTCTCATTTGCTTATATATTTTAACACGAAAGTGGATTTTTATCAACAGTTTATAATTATTCACAAATATATTCAATTTATTATTTGTAAATTTGAAAATTAAGCAAAGAAAAAACGTACAATATTGTACGTTTTATTATAGCCAAACTCCGTAGTATATAGCAGCCATTCCTAATATGAATCCTACTATCCAGAACATCTTAACGATGTCTTGTTCATTCCATCCCATTGCTTCAAAATGGTGATGAAGTGGCGCCATTAAGAATAGTTTTTTATTAAATTTAATTATACTTATCATCTGGAAGAAACTTGATAGTGTTTCTACTATAAATACTCCTCCAATTATTGCTAGAGATAATTCGTGTTTAGTTAGTATTGCTACTGCAGCTAAAGTTGCACCTAGTCCAAGTGAACCAGTATCTCCCATGAATACTTTTGCTGGGTGAGAATTGTATACTAGGAAGCCAAGTAGTGCTCCTACTAGTACAAAGCAGAATATTGCTATTTCTTGATATCCTTTTACCCATGATGTACCCCAAGATATAATACCAAATGATAAAAATGCGATTGCAGATAGTCCACCTGCTAATCCATCTTCTCCATCTGTTATGTTTACTGCATTAGATGATCCTACTAAAAGGAATAATATGAATAGTCCATAGAACCATTTTAAATCCCAGTCAATTCCAAGAGAAGTTATAATTAAATGAGTACTTCCACCATCTTTCATATAAATGTAGAAGAACACTACCGCTATTAACACTTGCGCTATTAATTTTTGCATTACTGATAGTCCTTCATTATCGTGTCTCTTAATTTTTAATAAGTCATCTACAAATCCAAGTATACTGTATGAAATAAATACAAATAATACTATTATAATCGAACTAGATAGTTCTAAGCTTCCTCTTATATATAGGAATAACATAGTTATTATTACTGGAATTATAAATATTAATCCACCAATTGTAGGGGTTCCTTCTTTTAATAAATGTCTTTCTGTTATATATCTACTAATATTTTGTCTAAAATTAATCTTTTTTAATACAGGTAATAGGAATAGACCTACTACTACTGCTAATACAAAAGCTATTGTTAAACCAAGTATTGACTTTGCTAATATAAGCATATTATCACTCCTCTTATTTCATTATATATGTCTTTTAGTAAAATATCAAATCACTTTTTTAATTTAACAATAGTTTTACACTACTTCCTTCTTTAACTCTACTTCCTGGTGAAGGGTTCATTTCTTCAATATTATCTCCTTTTCCTACTGTTTCTATTTGCAAATTTAGGAGTTTTTTCTTAGCTTCTTTTATAGAAAGACCTCTTACATCTTCTAGAGTTACATATTTAGTATCTAAGTATGTATATTCTTTTGGAAGACCAGTATTATCTTCTTTTAAGCTATATAAACTTATTATAGTTTCAAATATATTTTTAGCTATAGGTGCTGCTGCAGTTCCACCATATTGCACTACGTTTTTAGCATTATCTAGAGCTACATATACAACATATTTTGGATCATTAGCAGGCATGAAGCCTATGAACGAAAGAATATAATTACCTACCATATATCTTCCATCTATTCCTACTTTCTGAGCCGTTCCCGTTTTTCCCCCTATTCTATAGCCTTCTACATAAGCGTTATGTCCACTTCCTTTTGCTACTACGCTTTCTAGTGCATATCTAACTAACGATGATGTTTCGTTTGTTATTATGTTGTTTCTTTTGACTGATGGCTTTACAGTTTTAATTACATTTCCTTTACTGCTATTTATTTCTTTTAATATATGTGGATAATATAATGTTCCACCATTAATAGCAGCACTTACTGCAGTAACCTGTTGAATAGCAGTTACTGATACTCCTTGTCCAAAGCTTGTTGTAGCTAGTTCAACAGGGCCTATTTTATTTTTGTTAAATAGTATTCCCTTTGCTTCCCCATTTAAATCAATTCCTGTTTTACTTCCAAATCCAAACATATTTATATAGTTAAATAATAAGTCTTTCCCTAGTTTTTGACCCATTACAACAAATCCTGGGTTACATGAGTTTTCTACTACTTCCAAAAATGTTTCTTGTCCATGTCCTTTATGTTTCCAGCAATGAAGAGTGGCTCCTCCTACTTTAATGCTTCCGCTGTCATAAAAGGTATCTTCAAATAGATTAATCTTATTTTCATTTATAGCAGAAGATAATGTTATTATTTTAAAAGTACTTCCTGGTTCAAAACTTTGCCAGATTGGAAGGTTTCTATTAATAACTTCAGTAGTGTATTCTTGATATTTAGATGGATCAAATGTTGGACGTGAACTCATGGCAAGTATTTCACCATTTGTTGGGTCCATTACTATAGCAATAATTCCGTCTGGATTATATCTGGATTGTGCATTATCCAGTTCATTTTCTAGTGCTAGCTGAAGATTTAAATCAATTGTTAAAGTGATGCTGCTGCCACTTATTGGTTCTCTATATATTTCTGGCTTATCCAGTTTCTTTCCTTTTCCATCTGAATAGTACTTAATTGAGCCATTTACTCCTGTTAATTCCTTATCATACATTAGCTCTAGTCCACTTAATCCTTGATTATCTATTCCTGTATATCCTAGCGTATGGGAAAGCAATTTGCCATACTGATAATCTCTTTTCGTTTCAGATACAACATATACGCCCTTTAAGTGTAAACTGTTTATTTGGTCTGCTATTTCACTTGGTAAATTTCTTCCTTCAGGGTGTACTCTTTCAAGAGATGTCTTTTTAGATACATGTTTATACATTTCTTCATATGAAACATTTAATATTTTTGATAACTCTCTTGATGCTTTTTCTTTATCTTCTATCTGTGAATTAACTAGTATGAGAGATCCAACTTTTATATTACCGGCGATTACATTACCATTTCTATCTAACACTTCTCCCCTTTGTGCTTGAATAGGCAGTTCTTTACTCCATAGATTATCTGCTAAACTATGAAGTTTATTATATTCAATTACTTCCAAATAAAAAACTCTAAGCACTATTACTGCAAAAAGTATTACAACAATATATAGCATTAGAGTTATTCTTTTATTTTGAGTGTTTTGAAACATATATTTCACCAATAAAATATATGTTAATAATTATTATTTATTCTTAAGCATGTATGTAAATAATTTTCTAAGTTCTGTTTTTCCTTGTGGAGTCATTTTAATAAAGTTTAGTTTAAGTTGATATCCACTGTCAAAAGAAAGTAGTATAGCACCTGATTTAAACTTAAATAATACTGCTCCACTAGATATAGAACTATAAGGTATAATGTGTATTTTCTTACTAGAAACTATAGGATTAACGTCAAATAAAATCATACGTTTATCTGTAAATATAGCTTTATCTCTAGTTGTTTTATATGCCTTATAAATATTTTCATCTTTATCTACATAGTCAGTTACATAGTTAGGTAAATCTTTTACATCGATTTCCTTACTGAAATTAAAGTATTTAGTTAATTCTTTATACTTTATATATGCCATATTATCACCTATTTATAGAGTACTAAATTTTAAAAAGAAAATCAAGGCTATTGCCTTGATTTTTTTATTAACCTAGAAAATGAAATCCCAAATTGATACTCTTATATCGCCAACAGCTTCATGGAATGATTGAGTATATGTTTGACCATTAATTTCAAAAGTAACATCAATCAATATTAAATCATTATGTCTTAAAATTTTATAGTCATCATAAGATAATTCAATTTTATTTGCAGATTCAGTTTGAATTAAAGTTGCTGGATTATGGTCTTCTCTTTGGATACTAGTTATTTTAGCTCCTTCAGGCATATTTTCGAATTCAAAATAGTACTTACCTTTTGATTCGTAAACTTCTCCTTCTAAGTAGAACATATCTTCCAAATCACTTTCGCTATATTTTGTTACATTGAATTTGTATGTTGCTTTGGCTCCACCATCACGTAATGTAAAGATAACTTCTCTACCTGTTACAAGGCTGTGTCCAACATTTCCATCAAAATAAGTTCCATTTGGATTTTTCATGCTGTAATTATCTTTACAGTTCCATCCCCATTTATTACATGTTTGAGCTGGAATAACTTCTTTATAACCATTGTTATACACTTGATATACTGTTACATCAATGTAATCACCTGTTGTATAAGAATCTGTTTTATTTCCTAATACAGTAATACCATCTTTATCTAGTTTTACTACGTTAATTACACGTGTTGCAGTTCCAGCGTTTCCACTTGCATCTTCTTCTTTATAAGTAATTGTATATACTCCGTATTTATTGTAATGTACATGATTCTTTATTACTGGTTTAGAACTTCCTTCTTCAACAAATGTTATTGTTCTTGATTTTTTTGATTCTACTGTTTCTTCTGATACTTCGTATCCTTCTTCTACGTAGAACTCATTTTTATTTACTACATTATCTCCAGTAACTCTTTTAAGAGCCTCACTGTTGTCGTGTCTAACATAAACAGTTCTTTCAGAAGCACCATTTAATGTAATAACAGGTGCTGTTGTATCAAGTGCATTAATTTGAGCTATTGCATTGTTGTAAGCTTCTACTACGCCTTCTACACTTGTAGATGAGTTAATATTGTTAATGCCACCTTCTTTATATGAACTTACTAATCCAGCATTATAATCTGAGTATTTAACATCACTATTATAGTTTGTTAATAACTCTGTATAGTAAGCTTTTGCATCTTCTAGTTCTTTTGCATCTAGTGCAGCTAAACCTCTTTGTAAAGCTTTTTCTGCATCGTTTATTGAAGTTGCATCATTGATTTCACCAGTGTATTTTGTTACGATTGCTTCTTTATCAGTAACACTATTAATGTTTTTCTTTCCTGCATATGTGTTTAAATCAGTAATTGCGCTTGTTTTATATACTTCTAGTTCTTTTGCATCAAGTGCGTCTTTACCAGCTTGTAGGTTTTCGCTTATAGCTTCTTTTGTAGCTGAAGCTATTATTTTTGAAGTATATTCTTCTACTATACTTGCTTTTGTTTGTTCATCTAGTAATTTTTTAGTGCTAGCATGTTCTTCTAATTCAGCGATTGCTGTAGCTTTAGCACTTGCTAATTCTTCAGCATTATCTAATGCTAATTTACCGTTTTCTAATGCTTTATCAACATCTTCTTTATTTTCAGCAGCATTAATATTATTTGTATGTTCTGCTACAATTGTTTCTTTAGTATTATCATCTATTGATGTCTTAGTTGCTGCATGTTCTTCTAATGCAGTTACAGCAGCTGCCTGATAAGCTTCGAATGCTTCAGCAGCATTTAGTGCTTCTTTACCATTTGCAAGAGCCTCATCTGCTTTTGCTTCAGTAGTTGTAGCATAAATAGCATTTGTATATTCTTCTACTATTTCAGATTTTTTGCTTTCACTTATTTTCTTAGTTTCTGCATATTCAATAAGTTCTGCTACTTTTTTAGTTTGATAAGCTTCAAATGCTTCTGCAGCATTTAGTGCTTCTTTGCCATTTTTAAGTTCAGCATCTACAGCTGTTTTAGTTGTAGCTTTTCCTATTTTTTCAACATATTCATTTACGATTGTTTCTTTAGTTGTTTCATTTACTTTCTTAGTTTTTGCATATTCTCTTAGTGCTTCTTGTGCAGCAGCTATATAAGCAGCAAAGTCTTCATCAGCTAGTGCTTTTAATGCAGCAATTCCTTCTGCTAATACTTCATCAACAGTTTCATATTCGAATTCTTCTACTGCATTTATCTTTTCAGTGTAGTCTGTTACTACTGCAGCAATTTTTTCTTTATCTGCATCTGTATCATCTGCTTCTTCTTTAAGTGCAGCTATTGCATCTTCTTTATATTTAGCAAATTCTGTGCTTGCTAGTGCATCTAATGCATCTTTTCCGTTTTGTAATTCTTCTTTTACTTCATCAATTGTTCCTGCATTAGTTATTTTGTCTTTGTATTCATCTAGTACTTTTTCTTCACCTTTTTCAGAAGCAATTACATCTTCTGCATATGCTATTAATTCGGAAATAGCATCTTCTTTTGCTTTGTTAAGCTCTTGTTCTTTAACAGCAGCATCTACTGCTTCTTTTCCGTTTTCAAGTGCTTTGTCTACATTTGTTTTAGTTGTAGCATCATCAATATCTTTTGAATGACTATCTACTATATCTTTCTTAACATCTTCTGGTAATTTAGTTTCATCAGCATAGTTAGAAAGTTCTTCTTTAGCTTTTTCTTTGTAAGCTTTTAGATCTTCTTCAATTAGATTATCTATAGCTTCTTTACCACTTTCTAGAGCACTGTTAACGTTATCTATACTATTAGCATCGTTGATTGCCTTAGTATATTCTTCAATAACTGCATTATAATCTTCAGGATTTGTATAATCATAATCATTCTTATAATTATTAAGTTCTGAAATAGCAGCTGATTTAGCTTGGTTAAGTGCTAATTGTGCATCAATAGCATCACTTGTACTAACTTCAGTTCTTGCAGCTATAGGTGTTACTACTGGTACTGGAGCTGGAAGTGGTGCTACTACTGGCTCTTCTTGAGCAGCAGGCACATTTTCAACAGCTTGTTCTACTGCTTGATTTCCTCCTTCTGTATCTTCTACTCTTTGATTAGGGTTGGCAAATGTTAACATAAATAGTCCGATTCCTACGAATGAAACAATACCAAAAATTATTCTTCTACTCATTTTTTTCTCTCCTATCTAATAAAAAAGCATTTATACTTGTTGTATAAATGCAGCTGACTGTCATAATTATAAATATAATCTTAGACTCTAAAGCTTTGCGTCACTACTTTTCAATAGCTTTGCCCTCTATTAAATATTGTTTTGCTTTCTCATCACGTGTATTATATTATAATTTTCCTGATTTGTCTACAATTTTTAATTTTAAAATGCTTGAATGCCATTAATAGGCCATAATCTAATCCATGCTTTACCTACGATTAGATCTTTTTTTACTAATCCGAAGTCTCTACTATCCATAGAGTTTTCTCTGTTATCTCCTAAAACTAAGTACATATCATTAGGAATAGTTTCATATCCTAGATCTGATAAGCTAAAGTCGTTTGTTTTTACTTTAGTTGTATCAATAAATGTTTCTTTAAACTTTTCTCCATTTACATATACATAGTTATCTTTATATTCTACATACTCTCCTGGAAGTCCTACTACTCTTTTTACCATATATTTATCATCATGCATTAATACTACGATGTCATTTCTTTCGATTGCTTTAAAGCGATATAGGAGTTTGTTAACAATTAGTATATTACCTTCCTTTAGCGTTGGATACATTGATGGACCAGTTACTTGTTGAAGCCCTACGCAGAAAATAAATAGTAACAATACTATAACTACTACTATAATGTATTTAAATGCATCTTTAAAAAATTCAATAATATCTCTAAAATCCATATTACTCTCCTTATTCCTCTTTAATTATATAACATAATATAATTTTAATCTATATTTTTATAAATAAAAAACGTTATGTTTTTCATAACGTTTTATGCATAATATGTTCTTTGAACCTCTACATTGTTAGTATTCGAAGCAATATTATTATTAATTCCTTTACATATAATTAAGGATACTAATGCTATTATTATATAAAATAATATTAATCCCCATACACTATCAAATATTTTTTCAACTCTTTCCATAATATCACTCCTTCTTTGTGAAACCATAATAACGCATATTTTTGTTCGTGTCAATAAGAAATCGTAAAAATGTTTGACAAATATACGTTTATGTGTTAACCTATAATTAGTAAATAGTTGGGAGGAAAATGATGGAAAAATTAACTAAAAAGCAAGAACAAGTTTTAACTTGTATCAAGAAGTTTATTGCTGAGCATGGATATAGTCCTAGTGTTAGAGAAGTATGTGATTTAATGAATCTTTCTTCTACTGCTACTGTATTTGTACATATGAGACATTTAATGACTAAAGGTTATTTAAAACAAACTGATAATAAATTTAGAACATTAGAAGTATTAGTTCCTAATGAATACTTAGAAAGTAAAGAAGATGTTGTAAGTGTTCCTCTTCTAGGAAAGATTGCTTGTGGTAATCCAATTGAAGCTATTGAATTTCCAGATGAATATATTAGCTTACCTTCTTATATGATTCCTAAAAAGGAAGAAATCTTTACATTAAGATGTGAAGGAATGAGCATGAAGAATGTTGGTATTTATGAAGGTGACATTGTTATTGTTAAGAGAACAAATAATGCTAAGAATGGTGATATTGTAGTTGCTCTTGATCAAGATGGATTCACTACTCTAAAAACATTCTATAAAGAGAACGGATATTTTAGATTACAACCTGAGAATGAAACTATGGATCCTATTATACTAGATAAAGTTGATGTTCTTGGTATTGCTATTGGTTTATATAGAAAATTTTAGGAAAAGAAAACTTCAAGAAATCTTGAAGTTTTTTATTTATTCATTATTAAGTATATTAGAAGTGATACTATTATTGTTAGAATTATAATACCATTAATAGTATTTTTCTTTTCTGTTTTTCCTTGTACATTTAATGTATAACTAATTAATAGTCCGCCTAGTAGTCCACCTATATGTCCCATTACATCTATGTTTGGTATTAAAAAGCCTAAGGCTAAGTTTATTAATATTACTGGCACTATTCCACTTCTTAGGAAGGCATCTAGGCTTGTTCTATATTTATATCCAAAGTATAGCATAGCTCCAAATAAACCAAATATAGCTCCAGAAGCACCAACTGATACATTAGTAGTAAGTGTTACTGATAGCAAACTTCCTAAAAGTGCACTTACTAAATATATAATTAGGAATTTTATTTTACCGTAGTATTTTTCCATTTGACTACCTATTTGATAAAGTGCATACATGTTGAAGAATATATGATATATATTTGCGTGTATAAATGTACATGTTAATAATCTATATACTTCTCCATTTTGAACATTTTTATAATAATTAGCGAAAGTATTAATCATGAAGTCGTAATCTAGCATTGTTAATATAAATACAATTATATTAATAACTAATAAACTTATTGTTATTATTGGCTTGTCGTTGTTTGCAAATATTTTTGCTAATTTTTTATCATCTTTTGTTGTTTTTTCATTTAGCTCTTCTGTCATTGCTATTATGTTTTCCATATTAGCATTTTCGTCATTTACTTTTTCTTTGAAGTTTGGAAAATAATTGTCCATAAATGTGTTTTTCTTAAGATCTTTTATTTTTGTTATTTTTACACATTCTATACCTTTATCACTAGTTACTTCTACATCATCTCTAGCATTTATTAATATGTTTAATACATTTAATTTAATAGAGTATGTTTTCTTTTTAATGTTTTTTCTTATTAAATCTACTTTTCTAGTATCTGTTTCTAGTTGTTCATTATTATGTATATAGTTTATATTTATTCTAATAATAGGTATTTCGTTGTCTAAGTTTTCTAACCAAACTTCATTTTGAACACCATTTACTATCATTGGTCTATAGTTTTCATATGTTACAAAATAATGAATTAGTTTCATTACTAATTCTTCTTTTTTATCTACTATCGTATTTGACATAAGTTATCTTCCTTTCGTTAATATTATAACACACTATAGCATATATTAATCTAGGTGATTATATGAAAAAAGTTTTAAGGTTCTTAGCCATCTTTCTTCTGTGGCTTATTAGTGGTTTAATATTTAGATTTGATAGTGAGTACTACTCTCTTCTTAATATTCCATCGTTTGCTCTTAGTGGTAAAGTACTATCTATAGTATGGATTATTATTTATATTTTAATAGCTATTAGTATTTATTTAGTTATTAATAAAACAAATATATTTAAGAATAGTGATTATTTATATGTTCTTATTACTAATTATTTAGCTAATCAATTATTCTTATTTGGTTTCTTTACTTTAAAGAGTCCTTTTATGGGTTTTATATTAACAACTATTACTTTTGTTAGTAGTATCTTCCTTTATTTAGAGACTAGAAAGATAGATAATAAAGCTTCTAGATTCTTAACTATCTATCCTATATTTAGTCTATATGCTTTTATAGTATCTCTTGCTGTTTATATTATGAATTTTTAAATGTTTCTAATATATCATTGAATTCTTTTTCTGGTTCTACTTCAAATTCTAAGAATTCTTTTGTTATTGGTTCATTAAATCCAATGTATTTAGCATGAAGCATTTGGCCATAATCATTTATAATGTGTTTTCTATTATATACTGGGTCATTAATAATTGGATGACCTATATAAGCCATGTGGACTCTTATTTGATGAGTTCTTCCTGTTTCAAGTATACATTCAATAAGTGTTGCATTTTTATATCTTTCTAAAACAGTAAAATTAGTAATAGCAGTTTTACTGTTTTTATCTGTTACCATCATTCTTTTTCTATCAGTTGTATCTCTTCCAATAGGTGCATTTATTTTACCTTTATCTTCTTTTATTACTCCAGATACTAAGGCTATATATTTTCTTTTTATTCTTTTATTTTTAAAATCATCTGCCAAGATTCTATGCGCTTCATTATTCTTTGATATTAATAGTAATCCAGATGTATCTTTATCTATTCTATGCACTATACCAGGTCTATCTTCATCTATTTCACTTAGTTCTTCTGTATATGCAAGTAGTCCATTTACTAGTGTTCCACTTTTATTTCCGCTTCCTGGATGCACTACTAAACCAGTTGGTTTGTTAACAACTATTACATTATCATTTTCAAATATAATGTCTAGCGGCATTTCTTCTGGAAGTACATCTGTTGTTTCTTTCCATTCATTTATAGTTATTTCATCATTTTCTTTTAGAGAATAACCTGATTTTACTTCTTTATTATTTACTAATATATCTTTTAGTTTTATATGTTTAGATATATTACTTCTTGTTTCATTAATCTTATCTAGTAAATATACATCTAGTCTTTTACCTTCATCATCTTTTGTTATTGTTATTTTCATTTTTACCCTCCAAAAGAATTGCTATTAAGAATAATATAGCACCTACTACTATGAATATATCTCCTACATTAAATATTGCGAAGTTAAATCTAAAGAATCTAAAGTCTATAAAGTCTCTTACATATCCTAAGAACAATCTATCACTTAGATTACTTAATAGACCTCCAATCATAAATGATAATGATATATCATTAATTAGGCTGTTATCTTTTTTCAATATTTCTTTTACTAAATAAGCTAGTATAGCTATTGATACTAATATTATTATGAATCTATGATTTTCTAGTAAACTAAAGGCTGCTCCTTTGTTTTTAGTGTATGTTATATATAAAAAGTTTTTTATTACTTTTTTAGATCCATATAATTTCATATTATTTGTTACTAATAATTTAGTTATTAAATCAAGTAAAAAGATAGCTATAGTAATAAATATATATTTATATTTCTTCATCTTTCTCACCTTTATATATTATACTAAATATGCTTTTTTACTTCAAGACAAGTAAAAAGACTAGATACTCTAGTCCCACTTCTTTGCTCTTATAAGTACATTTTCTTCTTCTAGTTTTTTTATTACTACGTAGTATTTACTTATTAATAGTCTTGTTTTGATTAGTAGTTTTTTACTTTCTTCTTTAATGCTTTTATTTTCTTTAGACAACCCTTCTATTTCTTTTAAATCTTCTTTAATAGATTTTATAGATGATATAAATCCTAGATAATCTTTTTTATTAAATCCTACTTTATAAAATATAGATTCTATTATTAAGTCGGCTCCTAGCATAACTGTTAGTAGTGAAATTAGTCTTAATACGTTTAGTAAGTCATCATTTTTGTTTACATCATTTACTACTTTATCTATTTCACTATTATTAGTACTTTCTATAATAGCCTTGTTGATAGAATAAGCTCCGTAAGTTAAAGCGCTTAAACTAGAAGTTGAAGTTACAAATAGTAGTATACTTTTATATATGTCTTTATGTATTTTTCTAATTAGTTTATTGTTTACTTTTATTTTTGTTTTGCTTTCATCTAAGACTTTTTTATTTTCTATTACTTCTTTATCATATTTTTTTAATTCTTCTAGCATAGCTAATTTTTTTAAATTATTCATAAGTAGCCTCCTAGTTTATTATATGTCTATTATAACTCTATTAAGACTACATCATAGCCTATTTTTTTAATATCTTTATATTTTATATTTATAAGAGTATCTGAGCTAAAAATATTTCTTAAGTATCTACTTTTTTCTATTATTATTTCTTCTATAATACCTGTTTCATTGTTTATCTCTACATCTATTATTTTTCCTATTATTTTTCCATCTGATGTGTTTACTACATCTTTTCTTTGAAGGTCACTCATTTTCATATACTCACCATTAAAATATATGAAAAAAAAGTTAATTTAGAATGAATCTATATTAACTTTTACATTATGAATTCCATCATTATATGCTTTAGCTTGGATTAGGCTTTTTATAGCTGAGGCTACTGTACCGCCTTTTCCAATTACTTGAGCCATGTCTGATTCACTTACTAGTATTTCTACTATAGTGCCTTCTTCTGTTTCAAATTTCTTAACTTTTATTAAGTCAGTTTCTTTAGCAATGTTAGAAACTAAGTATTCAGCAAATTCTTCTATACTCATTACTTATTCTTCTTAGAATCATGAAACTTTTTCATAATTCCAGCCTTACTTAATAGATTTTTAACAGTATCAGTTGGCATAGCTCCGTTATTAAGCCATTTTAATGCTACTTCTTCATTAACATCAATTTTGCTGTTTTCAAGTGGACTATAAGTTCCTATTAGTTCGATGAAAGCTCCATCTCTTCTATCTCTTGAGTCAGCAGCAACTATTCTGTAATAAGGTCTTTTTGTAGTACCCATTCTTTTAAGTCTTAATTTTACCATTAATATCACTCGCTTTCTGAAAGTATTTTAGCATATTATGATACATGTGTCAACATATTTTGGTTTACCCCAGATAGTCTACATTTATATCATCTATTTCTTCACTTTCACTTTCTTCTATAGTCTTTACTTTAACTTTAGTATTACCTATTATATCAATAGATAGTACTTTTTCTATTTCATATTTAAGAATGTTTTTTATATTATCTACTGTCATTGCAGTTGGTTTTTTTATTATTTCTACTTCTATTTCTGATTTTTCGTTAAATATTGCATTTTCTTTTAGTTCTACATCTATTAATTCACTATAGTTTATTCTTTGTGTGTCTACTTTTGTTTTAGTATTATTATCAAATGTATACCATATATTTGTATCAAATGATCCGTTTATTCTTACTTTATCGTTTTCTTTTACTGGGTTTACTTTATGATTCATTATATATATACCTAGTATATCATTTGATTCTTCACTTAGAGAAAACTCATATTTATTTCTAAAGCTTTTCTTTCCTTTTCCTATTATAGCTTTAGTTACTATTTCTTCATACATATTTATCACCTATAGTAATATATGATAAATACCTATTTTTGTTTCTATTTAACTACTTTACCATCTAAGCTAAAGCTTTTAGCTTCAGTTATTTCTACATTTACTATTTGTCCGATTATATTTTCATTACTTTCAATGTTTACTAATTTCATTCCTCTTGTATATCCCATATATTTAGAAGTATCTTTTTCACTTATATTAAGTACTAGTACCTCTTCTATCTTTCCTAGTAATCTTTGATTAGATTCATTAGAGTATTTATTTATCTTTTCATTTAGTCTATGTAGTCTTTCTTCTTTGATTTCTTTTGGTGTATCATCCTTTAGTTTAGCAGCAGGTGTATTTTCTCTAGGGCTATATATAAATGTATATGCTCCGTCAAATTTACATTTATCTACCATTTCTAATGTTTCTTCAAAGTCTTCATTTGTTTCTCCTGGGAAACCTACAATTATGTCAGTGGTTATTGTAGAATTCGCTACTTTTTCTCTTATCTTATTATATAAATTTAAGTATTCTTCTTTAGTATAGCTTCTATTCATTAGCTTAAGTATTTTATTACTTCCTGCTTGAATAGGAAGATGAATATAAGGCATTACATGTGGACACTCTTCAATAGCATTTATCATTTCATCTGTAAAGTCCCAAGGATGGCTTGTTACAAATCTTATTCTGTCTATCCCTGTTTTATCAACGTCTCTTAGTAAGTTAGCTAAATTATAGTCATCATATATATCTTTTCCATATGCATTTACATTTTGACCAAGAAGCGTTACTTCTTTGTAGCCTTGTTTTTTTAACTCTTCTACTTCTTTTACAATGTCTTCATGTCTTCTACTTCTTTGCATTCCTCTTGTATAAGGAATTATGCAGTAAGTACAGAACTTATCACATCCTAGTTGTATATCTACCCACGCACTTATTTTAGAATCTTTCTTTTCTGGCATACCTTCACATATATTACCAGGCATACTATATACTTCTATTTCTTGTTTTTTATTTTTAATGCTTTCATTTATTACATTTACCATTTGATCTAGGTTATGTGTTCCAAACATAAAATCTACATATTTATATTTACTCATTATGAGATCACATACACTTTTTTCTTGAGGCATGCATCCACATATTCCAACTAATATGTTCTTAGTTTCTTTTAGTTTTTTAACTAATCCTAAATATCCAAATACTTTATCATGAGCATTTTCTCTTACGGCACATGTGTTTAGTATAACTATAGATGCTTCTTCTATATTATCAGTTTCAGTTAATCCTTCACTTTCTAAAACTCCTTTTATTCTTTCACCATCATGTTCATTCATTTGGCATCCATAAGTTCTTACAAAGTATTTCTTTCCTACTAGGCTTTCATCTATTTTAGTAAATACATAGTCATATATATTTGCTTCGTTAGTTTTTGTTCTTTTTTTAGCTTCTATCATATCTGGTAAATGCATATTATCACTTCTTTCAAAAGAATTATAGCAAAAAGAAAAAGAACATTCAATTAAATGTTCTTTACTATTCTTAGTTACACTTAATGTCAGTGTCTTTTAATAGTGTATATCCTGTGTTAGTTAATTCACCCCAAGAAGAGTTTCCTAAGTATTTCATTTCATATGTTCCGTCCATTACTTCTTCTGCATATTTATTAAATACACTGCACTTGCTTAGATCAATATCAGCTAGTGATGAGTAGTTGCCACTTTTTTGTAGGCTATATATTGTTGGACCATGAGTTCCTCTTGTTCCTTTAAACTTTAATCCTTCTTTATTAATAACTAGATTTTCTTGTGCTCCTGATATTACCATATCTGAGTAATTAGGATCAAGATTATATATTTTTTTAATTAGTTCTCCGTTTTTATTAACTAGGTATACTGTAGTACTTCTTATATCTGTTCCGCCTGTAACAAATATTGTTGTATCATCTATTGTGTATATCTCTGGATACCAAAATGACGTACCTATTTCGTTATCATTAACTTTTATACTTTGATCTGTTGTTCCAGGGAATCCAAAGTCTACTTTTAAATTATTAATAGCTAATGAATAATCTCTGGTAGTTGACAAGTCATTTTCTCCTTCAAATCTTATTCTATTTGTTTTTTCATCTATTTTTTCTTTAGTGTACTCTACTATGGTTACGCTGTTTTGCTTGCCAGTATTAACCTCACTATTTTGATTATTGTTGGTTGGCGCTGCTACGTTGTTTTGATTGTTGTTTACTTTACTATTATCTTTGTTTTGTAAGTATAGTAAAAATCCAAACACTGATAGTAGTATTATTATTACTACTAATAATATTATTAATAATGTATTATCTTTTTTATTTTCCATTTCTATTTTCCTCTCTTATAATCAGCTATATTATATTTAAGTATGCCATCTTCAAGGCTTACTATTTTTGGGTATCCTAATTCATCTATTATTACATTATCTTCCTCTTCTTCTACTAAAAATTCAGAGTTTATTGGATTCCTATCCCAAGAACCAATAATGAATCTAAATGTTTTTAGTTTTTCATCATTATATACTATTAATGATATACATCCACTGGATGGATAAGGTTCATATATAAATGTTTTATAGTTAAATGACTCACCAAATTCATTTTTTATGATTTCTGATACTTCTTTTGCATATTCTGATTTGTATGCTATTTTTCCATCTTTAAACGCCTTAGGAATTACTGTATGACAACTAACTTGATCAGGTACAGCTCCACCATAGTGTTTTATTATGTTTATAATTAACATATCAGAGTCTTTAGAGTTTGATCTCGTATTTAAGTAGTATGAATCACCGTCTAATAGTGAGTCATCTGCTCCTTGTTTTCTTAGGTATTTCTTTACTTTAAATTTTTCACCATCAGATAATCTGATATTAAAGCCATATTTTTTAGCTCCAGAGTATGCACTTATTGAAAGAACATTTAAATCTTTTATTATTACATATGAAATATTATACTGTTTTTCTTTAAGTGCTTTATTTATTTTACTAACATATTCAGATTTTATGTTAATAACAGTATTACCATTTTTATCAGTGTATACAAGTTTTTCTTCATCATCTATTTTCATAACACCAAAATTTTTTATTTGTTTAGTTTCTTCTTCTATTTCTTTTAATTTTTCTGCATGAACTATTTCATCATGAGCTATTTGTCTTTGCTCGAAAAGATGTTGCATTTCACCTTTAATATCTGTTGAAACCTTAAGTAAGCTTTTCTCTGTCAGTGCAATTTCAACTTCATCATAATCAAAATCTTGTACTCTGAATATCTTTTTGTCTTTATCAATTACTTCTATAAACTCTATTGGTGTTTCTAATAAATATTCATCCGTAATTTCATCTTCTATTTCATATTCTTTTCTTAATTGATCTATATCATATTCAGTATATATTGTTTTATATGTACCTTTATATATAGTTAGTGGTATATCTTCCAAGTATCCAGGCAAATCTTCATTAAAGTAGTATTTAGTTTTCAGTGGTTTAATTGCTACGTTTTCATCTTCCTTTTCATATAGTGCTTTAGCAACAATAGTACTTACATTTGGATACATTATTTGTAATAAATATGGGTTTAAATATATAGGTTTTCCATATTTAGCAGAATAATAATCACTTATTGATTTTTCTATTTCGTTTTGAAGACCATTCTTTTCTGCAGTAGAATGAACATTAGTGTATTGATTTAAATTATATATTAAATTATATGCTTTGCTTTCATCATTTATAATTTTAGTTAGCGCTTTTACTATTTGTGATCTATCACCAGTGAAATTATAGTTTCTAAATGGTTCATTTCCTAATATTTCCATCAAGGCTATTATATACTTTCTGTCATATCCTCTGTCAGTATTTTTGTTTACTGTTCCATAGTATTCTTCATTCATTATTGCATTAGTTACTTCATATAGTCCAGAATCAAAATGAATTGCTTGATACGCATGGCACATTTCATGCGATAGTACTGCCTTATTAGTTGTTTTAAAGTCTGGTGCACTGTATATAGTTATGCAACTATCCCAGCTAGTATAAGTTCCTGCTACTTTGCCTTCCGGATCAGGTTCATTTATATAGTTAATATACAATTTGTTAATTCTATTTAGCACTGCTTGATAATCAATGAATTCTATATTTTTTTCTACAATATCAAATCCACTTAGCATGAATGCTTTTTCTTCATCAGTTAGATTAACATTATTTTTAACTGCGTCTTTTAGGTTAGCTATTTTTTCTTCATTAGTTAATGCTTCCTCTTCTTCATATGTTTCTACTTCTTGTACTACTTCAAATTTATTATCATTTGCAAGAGCTTTTAATTCTTGCTTTCCATTAATAAGCATTGAAGAAAGCATTGTTACTATGAATATTTTTTTACCTACTTTTACTATTCTTTGAATAGTGTCTTTACTTTGCTCTTTTTCTTTCTTTCCTAGAAACACTTTAGTGCTTTGATTATTATGGTAATAGTTTAATTTTGCAAACTCATCTGTGCCTAACTGGGAATTATCTGGTTTTAAGAATGTATGAAAATCATTTTCTTTATCATAAAAATGCTGATATTTTTTACCTTCAAATTCTATGTCAGATAGTTTCATATGGTGTTTTACTTTTAATTTATTAAAGATTATTCCCATTAATTGTTTTTCTGAATCTGTTAATTTTAATGTAATGCTTCCTTTTGTTTTTTTGCAGGCAATAAAGCTACCTTCATTTTTATATATAATGTATTCACTACCATTTGATTTATCATTACCTGATTCATTGTTTAATTTAAAAGTTGCTACTATCTTTCCCATACAGCTTCTCCTCTATTTTAATTATAAATGATAAAACATTAAAATGCTATAAAAAAAGCAACTATTTTAGTTACTTTTTAAATTTTTATAAACTACTTGATCAGTTTTTTCATCATATTCAATTGTTAGAGTATATCTTTTAATATCTTTTCCGTCGTAGTCTGATGTTTCAAATGTTATAGTATATTCTTTTTCACCTGTTTTATAGCCTTCTATATATTTATTATTTAGAATTCCATATCCCATTCTTCCTGGCACTATAATGTTGCCGGAAGCATCTTTTCTTAATTTACTAACATCTAACTTTCTACCAAAATACTTTTCTGCTAATTTTTGGACATTTTCTACTTTTCCTACTGAGCCTTCTCCTTGGCCTTCAGGTAATGGTAAATTAAATGTTGATTTGTTTTCTTTGTAAGCATCAATAGCACTTAATAAGTATGCTATATGTTCATCAGTAAATGCTTCACCACCAAAGTCAGAATTAATTAAATCTTGGACAAAAGTTTCACTCTTTAATGAGGCTTTATCCCAAAGTTCTTTTCCTTTTTCTTCACTTAGTTTTTCATTGATTTTCACTGGTGTTCCATTAATTTCCACTGGTGTTTCATTATCTATTATAGATTCCTTTTTCAAGCTATCGTATTGCTTTTTGTATAAAAAAGCTACAATTGTTACTAATATTATAATTACTATTAATAATATAGGTAGTAGTTTACTATTTTTCTTTTCGTTTTCCATTTTCATTCTCCTTTTCTATTATTAATTATAACATAATATTTAAAAATTAAAATAAATTTTTACGAAACTTTTCCACTTGAAAAGCAAACAAATATATGTTATATTATGACTAGTAAAGGTTGGTGGTTAATGGTGAACAGTGAAAGACATATTTTGTGTATAGATTTAAAGAGTTTCTTTGCTTCGTGCGAGTGTGTTGAAAGAGGACTAGACCCGTTTACTACCCCTTTAGTTGTATCCGATCCGGATAGAGGTGACGGAGCCATTACACTTGCAGTTACACCTAAAATGAAAGAATATGGGGTACCATCACGTGGGAGAATATTTGAAATACCTAAGAACATTAAATACATGAGAGTTGCTCCTAGAATGAATCTATATGTTAAAAAAAGTAAAGAAGTTATTAACACTTTTTTAGATTTTGTTAGTAAGGAAGATATGCATGTATACTCTATTGATGAATCGTTTTTAGATGTTACTGATTATTTAGACTTATACAAGTTAGACGATATTGGTCTTGCTAAAAAGATAATGGCTGAGGTTAAGAAAAGAACTGGTCTTACTTCTACATGTGGGATTGGACCTAATCTACTCCTAGCCAAGGTAGCACTAGATGTAGAAAGTAAACATTCTCCGGACTTTATAGCTAAGTGGACTAAAGACGATATTCCTACTAAGCTTTGGAATATAGAGCCACTTGATGAGATGTGGGGAATTGGTAAGAAAACTATGGAGAAGTTAAATACTCTTGGTATTAAAAAAGTTGGCGATATTAATAAGTATCCTATTTCATTTTATAGAAAAAGATTTGGTATTCTTGGAGAAGAACTTTGGCTGCACGCTAACGGTATAGATAACTCTAATATTAAAGAACAAAATGTTTCTTCTAAGAGCACTAGTTATAGTATGAGTCAAATATTATTTAAAGACTATAGTATTTTAAATGTAGAAATTATTATAAGAGAAATGGCTTCTAAAATTGCTAAAAGACTTAGAATGAATAAAAAAGTTACTTCATTAGTGGGCTTTGGCATTGGATACTCTAGAAGTATTGGAGGGGGATTCTATCATTCTAGAAAACTTGATTCTTCTACTAATGATGAAAACACTATTTTTGAAAGCTGCAAGTATATATTTAATAATTATATTGAAGATTTACCTATTAGAAAAGTTAGTATATCTTTAGGTAAAATAGAAAATGATAATTATAAACAACTTAATTTATTTGAAGAAGCTGAAAAGGTAGAAGAAAATAATAAGATGAATGACGTTATAGATGATATTGCTAAAAGGTTCGGGGATAATTCTATATTAAAAGCTTCTAGTCTTTTAGAAGATAGCACTATTAGGGTGAGAAATAGTTTAAGAGGAGGCCATAAAAAATGAGGGGCATGGTTAAGTGGCAACCTTTTAATTCAATTCTTAATTATACTGATTTAGATGACATCTTAAAATCCAGGAATAAAGTTACTAAACCAATTATTTCTAAAGATAGAATTATAGAGATTGACTATACAATTAAAGAAGCATTAAGAAATAATTTAGAAGTTAATATTAAATACTTTAAATATACTTCTCTTAAATATATAGATGGCTATATTGATAAAGTTAATGTAAATGAAAAATATATTCTAGTTAATAATACTAGAATATATTTTAAAGATATTATTGATTTAAAAATTAAAGACCATGTTTATTAATAATCATGTTTTCATAGTAGTCAATTAGTTCTGGATTTTCTTTAAATAGTGTATCTATATCATATTTTCTTATTACTTTATGACCTAGTTTTTCAAATGAAGATGGTGATCCCATTATAACTAAAGATGTGTCTATGCATTTCACTTCACCATCTTTTTTTACTTCTAAATACCAGTGTCCTCCATATGTGCTTCCTGCTGTGCCTTTAAATTCTTCATTAATACACTCTACTGCTTCACTATATATGCCTATTTTATCAAGTAGAAGTAATAATTCTATTACTAAGCTTTTACATCTTCCCTCGTTTAAATCAAGATGAAAAAAGTCTTTAAAAGCAAGAGGTTCTTTATTAATTCTAATAGAAGTTTTGTCTCTACTAATAACATTCCATAGTTCATCATCAAATTCAGTTATTTCTTTATTACTGAGCATTTGACTTAACAAATTGTTAAACTCTTTTTTACTGTTTAGTAGTTCATTTCTAAATTTATAGCTCATATACATTCTCCAATATCAGTATATCAAAATATTATAATTTTTCATAGTTTTTTTATATAAAAGTATTGACTTATATCTATTAATTGTGATAAACTCATACTACTTGATTTAATCAAGTGCCTACCATGGGGAATTAGCTCAGTTGGCTAGAGCACCTGCCTTGCACGCAGGGGGTCGCGGGTTCAAGTCCCACATTCTCCACCATGATATGAATATTAGCGAGTTAATAACTCGTTTTTTGTTGCCTTAAGTGTTAATATATTGTATACTTTACTTGGAAACAACATTTGTTAGGGGGATGCTATGGCCATAGAAAATGATAAACCATTATTTACTTACTATTTGAATGTGCTTAACTATAGTCGTATGCCATCTCATATAGAAAAGTATTTAACATGTCCTTCTCTTAGAAGACTTTCTAAGAGAAGTTATTTTAGTGGAATGGATTATGCATCCAATAGTGTTATAGATATTAGTGAGCATATAACTATGTATGATACTTCTCTATCTGGAGCTTTACTTGCTTCAGTAATTACACATAGAAAAAAAGAAGCTATTGCGGCTTTATTTAGAAATATTGGAACACATACTCAGATATTTTCAGATGCTGTCAGTAAATTAAATATACCATCTGATAAGCCTGTAAGTGCTAAGAAAATATTAGAAGATGATCCATTTATTGTTAAGTATTTATTAGATGATGGATTAACTATTGATGAATTAATTAATCTTAGTCATTCGACTTTAATTAGTGGACCTAATTTATCTATTGATACACTAGAAAGTATTATTATACCTGGCATGGTTATGACTAAAGATATATATAAAGATGATATCATAGATTTGATTGAATCAATATCTGTTTACATTAATGATAGTAAAGAAGAAGAACTAGGATTTGATAATTATGCTGCTGCAGATAAAGTGATGTCCATTAGTAGCAGCATTAGTGATTTCTATAATTCTGAGTATTATACTTATATGGTTGAATTTTTATCTGATATTATTAAGAAGGCCCTTGATGAGGGAATATTTACAAATGATGATTTACTTATTGCTGATGAAAGCTTTACTCTTAGAGATATAGAAAGATCCGGTAGTAAAGATTTGCAAAACCTTCTATATCAGTTTAAAAATATGAAGAAAGAAGATATTAAAGTATCTGGTAGTAATAATCATTCTACTAAAAGGCTTTGCCCTTTAGTTAATGGATATAGATTACATTAAAAAAACTAGCATATTGCTAGTTTTTAAATGTCTCTCTAAATATATAGAAAGCAAGTTTATAAGTGTCATGTCTTATCATACCAGTGTCTGTAGATACAAAATTATCTGATATGTATCTTACATTTAGTTTTTTTACATTTTCTTTATCAAATGGCACTGGATCTTTTTGTTCTAGTACGGCATATTTCTTTATTATTTCTTCACTTATTTCACCATTGTTAGTTATAACTATGTCTATCTTTCTTTTGCCTAAGTATTTATTTAGTACTTTTATGTGATCACTTACTTTGAAACCATCTGTTTCACCTGGTTGTGTCATCATGTTACATACATACATTATAGGTGCTTTACTTTTGTCTATAGCTTTTATAATATCTTTGCATATTAAATCAGGTATTATACTTGTAAATAAGCTACCCATACTTAGCACTATTAAATCAGCTTCATTTATAGCTTTTAAAGCAGCATCATTTGTTACTGCTTTTTCTTTGTAATAAATATCTTTTATTTGTTTTTTAGCAGCAGTTATATTGTGCTCTCCTTCAACTGTTGTGCCGTCTTTCATTTTGGCCATTAAAGTAACATTATCTTCAGTTACTGGTATTATCTTTCCTTTTAGATTAAGTACTTTGCTAAGTGATTCTACTCCATCAGTTAAATTACCTGTTATATTAGTAAGAGCAGCTAGCATTAAGTTACCTACTGAATGGCCATTTAAATCATCATCAGTTTTAAATCTATAGTTTAATAAGTCTTCAATTAAAGGCTCTGTTTCAGAAAGTGATACTAATACTTGTCTTATATCACCTACTGCTGGTATATTAAATTCTTTTCTTAGTTTACCAGTACTTCTTCCATCATCACAAACTGATACTATAGCTGATATGTCTACTGGATACATTTTTAATCCTTTAAGTAGTGAAGATAATCCAGTTCCCCCACCTAGGACTACTACTTTTTTGTTCATTTATTTCTCCTATCTGTTTTCTATATAATATGCATAATATTCATCAAATGTGATATTTTCACTATGAATTTTGCTTGCAACATCTTTTCCTACATATCTTAAACGGAAATAGTCTGTTTCAAATCCTGTTATATCTTCTGTATTTTCAGGATATCTTATTATGAATCCATATTTGTATGAATTTTCTTTAATCCATTTATATTCGTCACTTGTTTGATCTATTTCTTTTCCATAAGAATCTACTACTACACTTAGTCCAGTTTGGAATTCTGAGTGTCCTGCTCTTGCTGCTATAGTATCTGCTTGCCTTTCACTTGAATTAAATGCAATTGAATCATATGCATCTTTTTGATCAGCATAGCTTCTATAGCCATATGAAGCTAGTAAAGTGTATCCTGCTTCTCTTGCTGCATCTAACATACTTGTAAAGTCATCATATATACTTTCACTTAATTTTATTCCTTGATATGCATAGTATCCTGGAACATCTACTAAGTCAGATGGTACGTATGCCTCTTCCAGACCATAGAATTTATTTACTAGCATCAAGGCACCTTTTGAAGTGTCTGTTTTTTTAATTTCACTATAAAATTCTTTATTAGCACCTGTATTTACTAATGCTACTACTTTAGAAGAATTTGTATTAGTTTTATAAAGTGATAAGTATTCTTCCAAATTTTTATAAATAAAATATTTTTCATTTAAGAATAAACTTAAGTTTTTCTCATAAGGGCTGTTTAATACTTTTTCTATTTGTTCATTATTAAGTTTATTTTTGATAACTTCTATTTCACTGTCTTTATATCCTACAACACTTAGTTTGTATTCTATTGTTTTATGTAGTCTACTTGTATTTACAGCTTTTTTAATGCCTATTACTATAAAAACAATTATTAGTATAAGCGCTAAAGCAAAAACCCCAACTCTCTTATAGTTTAATTCTCTTTTCATTTTATCACCTAAATTAATTATAACCTTTTTTTAGTAAAAATAAAAGAGGCACTTGTGCCTCTAATATTGTATACCCCATAGTACGTGATATTTAGCTTCTTTAGAGCAGCATACACATTTACCTGTAACTAAAGGTTCATTCTCTAGAACACATCTAGATTTGCATCCTTTAATTTCTTTTATTTTTAATTCACATTCTTCATTTCCACACCAATCTGCGTGTATGAATCCTGGTTGAGTATTTAGAATATTTTCCATTTCTTCTAAGTTAGTAGCAGTAAATGTTAACTTATCTCTTCTTTCAAGAGCTCTTTCATACATATCTTTTTGAATTGTTTCAAGAAGATTCTTTATATAGTCTACTGTTAATTCTTCTTTCTCTATAGTCATTTTTTCTCTAGTATCACGTCTTGCTACTGTAACTGTGTTATTAGCTAGATCTCTAGCACCAATTTCTATTCTAACTGGGATACCATTTACTTCTGCTTCTGCAAATTTAAATCCTGGAGATTTTTCTGTATTGTCTATATAACTTACTACATTATTTTGATTTAATTCACTGTTTATTTTATTTGTTAATTCGTTTACTTTTTCATCATTGCCAATTGGAATTATTACTACTTGTTTAGGTGCGATTCTAGGTGGTAGTACTAATCCATAGTCATCACTATGAACCATTATTAGTCCACCAATCATACGTGTTGTTGTTCCCCATGATGTTTGATATACATATTCTTGTTTATTTTCTTTATTTAAGAATTTAACGTCATATGCCTTAGCAAATTTTTGCCCAAAGTAATGGCTTGTTCCTGCTTGAAGAGCTACACCATTATACATTAGAGCTTCATTTGTAAGAGTGAACTCTGCTCCTGCAAATTTTTCTTTTTCAGTTTTAAGTCCAGTTACTGATGGTATTGCAAGCACTTCATGATGGAACCATTTATATACTTCCATCATTCTATTAGTTTCTTCTATAGCTTCTTTTTCAGTTTCATGAATAGTATGTCCTTCTTGCCAGAAGAATTCTCTACTTCTTAAGAATGGTCTTGTTTCTTTTTCCCATCTTACTACATTGCACCATTGGTTATATAGTTTTGGTAAATCTCTATAAGAAGAAATATGGTCTTTATAGTAATCACAGAATAGAGTTTCACTTGTTGGACGAAATGCTAGTCTTTCTTCTAGTTCTTTGCTTCCGCCCATTGTTATCCAGGCTACTTCAGGAGCGAATCCTTCTACTAGTTCTCCTTCTTTTTTTAATAAGCTTTCTGGTATAAATACTGGCATTTGTACATTTGAGTGACCTAATTCTTTAAATTTATCATCTAATATTCTTTGCATTTTTTCCCATATAGCATATCCGTTAGGCTCTATTACCATGCATCCTTTTACACTTGAATAGTCACATAGTTTAGCAGCTCTTACTACATCTGTATACCATTTTGCAAAGTCTACTTCTCTACTTGTTATTGCTTCGTTTTTCATTTTATCCTCCTTAAACAAAAAAAGAACAGCACTAAGGAGCGAATTTACTCGCGGTACCATCCTCTTTTCACTTTTTATTTAATAACGACTTATTTTGCCGGAAATGTTTTCATTTCATTAATGAAAGTAGGAAAACTTATTATCTAATACTCTTTTACACCAATTAAGAGCTCTCTTTAATTAAATCTTATAAGTTTATTCTTTCTGTTTACATTTTAGCATCTATTAGTTTTTTTTTCAATATTTAAGGTATATTTATTAACGCACTCTTCATCAGTGGGTGCTATAAACTTAGCTATAGTTCCGTTACATGTAAATACTGTTTTAACGTTTAATATTGATAATTCTTTCATCATTTGGTTTAGAAGTATTGGCATTACTTCATTTACATTAGTTGTACTTTTAAAGAATGCTATTTTTTCATCAGTACTCTTTTTATTAAATGATATTGCTTCTCTTATATCATCACTTGTAGATGTAAGAGATTCAGCATTTATCATTTGCATACTTATGTTAACTTCCTTTGATGAAGTTTGTCTCATTTTTATTATTCTTAGTAATTCACCACAAATTTTTATTGTAAGCATTTGTGTGTTGCGTGTTGCTTTTTCTGTTATGTTGCTCATATTCCCCCCCTTATAAGGATTTTGTCATCTCCTCTGATATATAAACGTATCCCATTTCTTTTTTCACTTGATTTACTATTTCTTCTAACTTTTCTCCATACTCATTTACTGCTTGTATTTTACAGTTATCTAGGAAGTAATAGAATCTTTCTCTATCGCTTTCAACTCTTAAGTCTAGCGGATAGTATTCAAACCTTCCAATGCTTTCTAATGTTTTATTAGTATCTAATGAATCTACATCTTGGAATCTACTGCCTATTTGCATGATTGCATGGTCATTAGATAAATATACTCTTACTTTATTTGGAAATATATTGTACATCATTTCTGCTAGTATAGCGCATGCTCCTTCTTTAAAGTCTAAATCTGGATCTCCTAAATTATTTTCTTCATATAAAGCTATTATTCTAAATTTTGCTTTTAAAGATTCCATATAAATATCATCATCATTCATATTTTCTACTGTGATATTTGTTTCATTACTTATTCTCATTTTTTCACACCATTTCGTGAAAAAGTATATAACATTTTATAATTATTGTCAAGAAAAAAGGACTTTTAAAAGTCCTTTTTAATTAGTAGAAGTAGATTATTATTTATTTATACTACCTATCACATCCTTCCATCACATTCATTTTCTCATTTATTTATTAAATGAACATTAAACGGAAGAATTTTTTACTTTTCTTTTAATACTTTATAAAGCAAACTATAAAGTACTTTAGCTTCTTCTTTTGATAAGTTTATGCATTTACCCATTTCTAATGGTATATTAGTGCATTTACTTTTTAAATCTTTACCTTCTTTTGTTAGTGATACAATTACATTTCTTGTATCTTTTTCTAGTTTAACTTTGTTAATATATTTTTTTGTTTCTAGTTTCTTTAGGAGTGGAGTTAATGTTCCTGAGTCTAAGAATAGTTTTTCTCCTAGTGTTTTTACATTAATAGAATCATGTTCCCAGAGAACTAGCATTACTATATATTGTGTATAAGTTAAATCATATTTATCTAAGAATGGTTTATATTTTCTTATTATTTCTTTTGATGCAGCATATAAAGGAAAACAAAGTTGATTTTCTATTTTTAATACATCATCTTTCATTATTTTAATAGACTTTCTATTTCTGATTTACTTCTTAAACCAACTACTGTTTCTTTTAGTGATCCATTTTCAAATATTAATATAGTTGGTATAGACATTATTCCATAAGTTTGTGGAACACTTTCGCAGTTATCCACATCTAGTTTATAAAACTTATATTCAGTTTTAGTTTTTGATATTTCTTCTAATATTGGTGATAGCATTTTGCATGGTCCACACCAAGTTGCAAAGCAATCAACTAATACTTTTCCTTCTTTTATTACATCTTCAAAATCTTTTTCTTCTATTTCTTTTATCACTATTTATTCATCTCCCTCATAGCTACTGTTGCCGCTATGCTTCCGTCAGATACTGCTGTAGTTAATTGTCTTAATCCTTTAACACGTACATCACCAGCTACATATATAAGAGGCGTTTTCGTATGTACACCATCTTCACTAATGATATATCCTTGTTCATTTAAGTCTACTACATTGTTAAACATTTCATTCTTAGGAGATTGTCCTACTGCTATAAACAATGCACTTACTTTTAGATTGGATGTTTCTTCATTATTATTAGTTATATCTATACTTTCTAGTTTATCAGTACCATTTATTTTAGATACAGTAGAGTTTAGTATAAATTCCACATTGTCCATTGCTTTTAATTCTTTTAGATACATGTCTTCTCCTCTAAATGTATCTCTTCTATGTATTAAGTATACCTTAGAAGCTATGTTAGACATATATACAGCATCTTCAAGTGCAGTGTTTCCTCCACCTACTATTGCTATTTCTTTTCCTTTATAGAAGTTACCATCGCAAGTAGCGCAGTAAGATACTCCTTTTCCTAAGAATTCTTTTTCTCCTTCTATTTCTAGTTTTCTATTTTCAACACCTGTTGCTATTATTATGGCTTTTGCTTTATAAGTTATGTCATTTTCTGGATTATTTGTGTAAACAGTTTTATTTTCATCAATTCTTATTACTGTTTCAAATTTAATCTCGGCCCCTAGTTTTACTACTTGATTATATAAGTTATTTGAAAAATCTGCTCCGCTGATACAATCTATTCCTGGATAGTTTTCAACTTTAGATGCTAGTAAGATTTGTCCTCCTGGTGCTTTTGCCTCAAATATTAATACTTTCTTATTTGCTCTTAGAGCATATAAAGCAGCAGTTAGTCCTGCAGGACCTGCTCCTACTATTATTAAATCGTAATCTGTCATTTTTCCTCCTATAAAAGTCTTTGTATTTCTTCTTCTAATTCTTCTGGTTTAGTAGTTGGAGAAAATCTATTTATAACATTTCCTTCTCTATCTACTAAGAATTTAGTGAAATTCCATTTGACTGATTTTATTATACCATGTTTTTGGTCTTTTAAGTATTTATAAAGTGGGTGTGTTTCCTTTCCGTTTACATTTATTTTAGAAAATCTATCAAATGTTGTATTATATCTTAATGTACAAAACTCATTTATTTCTTTGTCAGATCCTGGTGCTTGATTAGCAAATTGGTTGCATGGGAAATCTAAAATTTCTAGTCCCTTACTCTTGTACTTCTTGTATAGGTTTTCTAATCCTTCATATTGTGGTGTGAAGCCACATCCTGTTGCTGTATTTACTATTAACAAAACTTTGCCTTTATATTTTGATAGGCTTACTTCTTCTCCTTTATTATTTTTAACTTTAAAATCATATATTTTCATTTTTCTTCCTCCTAGATAAATTGTATACAATTTATTTTTATTTGTCAAGAAAAAAGATAGCTTTATGCTATCTTTAACATTTTGAATCAACTTCGCATGTAGTACCTAGGAAGAAATCAAGTAATTGTTGTTCTTCATCTTTTAGCATTTCTTCTGTTAATTCTTCTCTTGAATCTTTTTGTTTATCAGATATTGCTGTTGTCATTCTAAGAGCTTCTTTATTTTTAACATATATAAATGTTGGAGCATATATTCTCTTTTCATTAGTACTTGTGATAACATCACCATTAGTGATTGTGTATTCTTCAAGTACATCATCAAATAGAGTTAACATTTTTCTATAACTATCTGTTCCTTCAATTGTTTTTTCTAGTACTCCATTTTCATTTACTATGTATTTATCTCTTAGTATTTCATTACCTTCATCATCCCAGATTGGAATATAAAGGATTTCTTTTATTTTGTTTTTATTAGCAACTTCAACTGCTTTTTCAATAACACTTCTGCACCATGGGCATAGTTTGTCTCCTACATAGATAAATAGTGTTTCTCCATTTTCTACTCTTTCAATTAATTTTTCTGGAGTAACTTTTACAAATGGATTAGTTTTATCTATAGAAACTGTTCTATGTTCTTTACCTTTAGAATTAACTACACCATTTAATGATTCGTAGTCTTTTTTAAATTCTAAAGCTGCTTCTTTATTATTTTTAGTGCAGCCCGCTAATAAAAATATGCTAGCTACTACTATTAGTGAAATCTTAAATATATTTCTTTTTATATTCATGAATTTCACCTATTTCTTTTTAGATTCTTTTTTTAATAAGCTTTCGATTTCGTCGAATTTTTTATTTTGATGTGCTATTACAACTACAGTTGCACATCCAACTAATACTAAGTTAATTAGTGATATAACAAGCACTGCTGTTCCATCCATATTTGATGTTGATTTTAAAGATTTATTGTATTCTTCAAATACATCATATCTATCTTTAGCTGCTTTTTTATATTCAGTTTCAATAGCTGATTTAATAGAATCATCATAAACATCTGCATATCCTGGGAATGTTTGATCTCCAATAATGATATATGGAACACCTTGGGCAGGTTTGCCTAAGAATGTTGAAATTTTATTCATTAAATCATTGTTATCTGAATTATTCCATACTTCAAATGATACTAGTTTAAAATATTTACCATATTCTTCAGTAATACCATTTAAGAATGTTAAGAAAGCACGGCAATATCCGCATCCTTGACCTCTGAATAAATAGATAGTAATTTGGTCATCCTTTTCTGTATATTTTGTAAATGCCTCTTCCATTTCTTCTGCTGCTAAAGTTTGTTTTAAATTCATAGTTTCATAATTATCAATTTTTACTTTTTCAGCTGCTGATAAAACGTTTGGCATTAAAGCTATAGCTAAAGCTAAAACTACTAATTGCTTTATATATTTCATATAAATCCTCCTTCTATTTTATTTTAACAAAACTTATTTTTAAGTGCAATATTTTTGATTTAGAAATTTATAAATTCTTGCTCTGTTTCAAGTCTTATGTTATATTTTTCTTCTACTTCATCTGATACATATTTTACTAATTTTTTAATATCTTCGCCCGTTGCATTTTCTTCATTTATAATGAAGTTAGCATGTTTTTCTGATACTTTGGCTCCACCTATTTGTTTTCCTTTTAATCCTGCATCTTCTATTAGCTTTCCAGCAGAAGTACCTTCTGGATTTTTAAATACACTTCCAGCAGATGGTTTTTCAAGTGGCTGAGTTTGTATTCTTTTTTTCATTCTTTCATCTATTAATTGTTTTAAATCTTCTTTTGTTTTAGTTAATTTAATTGTGCATGAAACTATTATCATTTTTTTATTTTGTTTAAATATACTGTTTCTATATGAGAATTTACACTTATCATTTTTTATTGTGTGCATATTTAAATTTTCATCTAAATAAGTTACATCTAATATTACATCAGACATTTCACTTCCATAGCATCCTGCATTCATGAACACTGCTCCACCTACAGATGCAGGGAATCCTACGGCAAAGTCTAGTCCTTTATAGCCATTATTTACTGTGAATAAAGCTATTTGAGGAAGAGATGCACCAGAATATGCAGTTAGCTTATTTCTTTCTATTTTATAATCTTTTAAGTATTTTAAATTTATAATAGTGCCTTCATATTTTTTAGATGAAAATATTACATTTGATCCATTTCCTAATATCATGTATTTCATTTTATTATCTTTTATGATTTCTACTATCTTCTTTAGCTCATCAACATTTTTAGGAAATACCATGTAAGAGCATGGGCCTCCAACTTTATAAGTAGTGTGTTTACTTAATAGTTCATCTTTTAAATACTCTATTTTTGCATCTTCAAAACTTTTCATATTACTTCTCTCCTTCTAAATTAATTATTATTAATTCTGGTCTATTATTAATTCTTATAGGAAAACTACTATTGCCTATTCCTCTTGATATTATCATTCTCTTTCCATCTTTTTCATGAAGAGATGATGTATATTTTGGAAGCAGTCCTTGTCCTGGAGCATATAAGCCTCCTATTAAAGGTAGACGAAACTGTCCTCCATGAGCATGTCCAGTTAATGTTAAGTCTACTTTTTTATTTACATATAAGTCAAATGCTTCTGGTCTATGACTTAGTAAGATGTTATATGTTTTATCTGGAAGTTTAATTTCATTTAGTTCCTTTTCTATTAATCCTCTCATTAACTTTTGATCTTTGGTTACGAATTCAGGGTCTATTAATCCTGTTATACTTATGTTATGTTTCTTAATAGTTACAGTATCTTTATTTAATATTATGACTCCTTCTTTTTTTAACTCTTCTAGAGCTTCTTTCAAATAATTACATCTAGACTCATGGTTGCCTAGCTCATAATATATTTTGATATCTTTATCAATATTTCTTATTAAATAGTTTACTGTTTTTCTACTTTTTATTCTGTCATCATATAAATCTCCAGTTATTACTATAATATCTGGTTTTTCTATTTTAATTGTTCTTAATATCTCATTTATTGTATATTTTTTAAATGTACTATGGATATCAGATAGATGCACTATTTTTATATTTCCTTTTATTCTTTTATCTTTTCCTCTGAATCTATTTATATATAATATATTATCTTCATATATAAAATAGATTAGCGCTAGCAGTGATACTATGACGAAATACATTTTTACCCTCCATATTTAGTATATTATTATATTTATTTATTGTCTAGATATAAATAAAACTAGTGATTAATC
>JAEEGL012373910.1_pt1 | contig 45548 bp, 48 predicted proteins | sample 9134231 | NCBI WGS metagenome assembly JAEEGL01 (sample SAMN16246548, study PRJNA631951) | gut metagenome | biome: gut microbiome; feature: rumen; material: fiber-attached | host: Bos | place: Iran: Karaj | collected 2018-10 | reverse complement strand
TCTTTGGGTACATTTCTTTCTCTTTACATCGCAATTAAAGAGAAAGAAATGTACAAAATAAAAATTAATTAAATGTTATACCTTTCAGCCCCTTTATTTACTCCTGCACCGCAAATAAAAGAAAGAACAAAAACGGCACCATAAATAAGTTTATTAAAATTAATACACCAAAATATATTTTGGATAAAATATTGATTTTAAGCCGTTTTTATTCTAGTATTCAATTGTGGTTTACAATTAAATAAGGAGATTTATTATGTCAAGAAAACCTATTATTGCAGGAAACTGGAAAATGAATTTGCTTCAAGCTGATGCCAAAGCTTTATACGAAGGAATTTGCTCATATGTTTCAAATTATACAGCAGTTCAACTTCCTACAGTTGTAATTGCGCCGGTATTTACATCATTGAATCAAGTTCACTCAATCGCATGTAACTGCGGTTGCGGCGGGAATAAGATATCTATAGCAGGGCAAAATTGCCACTGGGAATCTTCAGGCGCTTACACCGGCGAAATTTCTGTAGAAATGCTTAAAGATGCAGGCTGCGATTATGTAATTATCGGTCACAGCGAAAGAAGACAATATTTTTCAGAAACTGATGAAATGATTAATAAAAAAGCAAAAGCTATTTTGGCAGGCGGATTAATTCCAATTATCTGCTGTGGAGAAACTCTTGAACAAAGAGAAGCCGGTTCAACTGATGTTCATATTGCATCTCAAATCAGAGCAGCTTTAGCAGGAATTTCTTCTGAAGATGTTGCAAAATCCGTAATTGCTTATGAACCGATTTGGGCAATCGGAACAGGTAAAACTTGTGACAGTATTGAAGCAAACAGAGTAATCAAAATGATTAGAGGTGTTGTTTCCGAAATTGCAGGAGCTTCCGCTGCTGATTCAATCAGAATTCTCTACGGAGGCTCAGTTAAACCTTCAACAATCGAAGAACAAATGTCACAATCAGATATTGACGGTGCATTGGTTGGCGGTGCGAGCTTAAAAGCCGATAGTTTCAACGAAATTATTGCAAACACTATGAAAGTTAGTGTATAAATTAAATCTATTCATAAAAACGCCTTTCATATGAATGAAAGGCGTTTTTCTATACATTATATGCAACAAATCTGCATAATTCTATAATTCTTTCGGGGTAAATGCCTAAAAGTATGGTTAAAATGGTTGTAATAATGAGTACAAGTTTCTGAGACTGCGTAGCTACCAAAGCTTTCGGATCATAACTGGATTTCTCAAATAATGGAAGTATGAGTTTTAGATAGTAAAACAAAGCTACCACCATGAGAATTAATAACGCTAATAAGAACGGGATAAAAACAAGCCCGGAATTGACCACCGCTGAAAATAGATATATTTTAGCCACAAACCCTGAAGTTATCGGAATTCCTGCAAGTCCTATAACAGAAATCGCATACGCTATGCAGAGAACATGATTTTTATGAAACAACCCTCTGAAACTTGCAACCTTAAACCCTATATTTTCATACTCAGTAATATTTAAAAAAGCAAAAACTGAAATATTCATAACAACATAACATACAAGATAAAAAATTACCGTTGACAGGTTGTACACAGAAACAAGGCAAGCTACCAACAAAACATAAGATGCATTAGCAGAAGATGAACACGCCAAAATAACTTTTGCATCTTTTTCCCTGATTGCATACGTATTCGCCCAAACTGCCGTCATCAAAGATATAATCGCAATAATAAATGGGAGTTCTAAACTAAATGAGAGAGAAAAGACAAGCAATCTGCAAATTATACCAAACATAGCCAGTTTAGGAATTGTCGATAAAAATGCAAGAACAGATGTTTCCGTTCCCTTAAAAACATCAATAACCCAATTCGCAAATGGAAAAACCGATAATTTTGATATTAGTCCTAGCACAATAAGTATACTTGCAAAAGAATATAATAAGGTCGGCTCCGCTTCAGACATGACCTCGTATATTTCACTAAAATTGAAAGACGAAGTTATGCCGTATAGGTACGAAACACCAAATAAAAACATTCCCGTAGATACAGCACTGGTTAAAAGGTATTTAAAAGCTGCTTCTTTGCTATGGTATCCTTTTGCTGATGCAATTAAAAAATATGTCGGGAAGGCCATAAGCTCAATAGATATAAAAAGTGTTATGAAATCGTTAGCCGAAACTATGTTCATTGCCCCAAATATTGCTGTCAAAATCAGAGCGTTGTAAGTAAATGCACTTTGTTTAAGCGTGCTCGTAAGTTTCTTTGCAAGTAAAACTACAAACAAGCCACACAACAAAATCATAAAATGAAATAGAACTGTATAACTGTCAGCCATTATTGCATTCTTAAATCCAAAAGCCTGCGGCTCCACCTGGACCGTGACAAGAAGTGCCATTGCAGAAATAATTCCGGAAACAGAAAGAAAACCGGAAAGTTTATATGACCTTGGGGAAAGAAAAATTCCAGAGATTAATTGAATTATTATAAATAATGCCAGAAATCCTTGCGGAAGAAATATATTAAACAAATCCTTTATCATTTTACAGTCCCTTTATCCAATAATTGAAATAAGTGCTGTCGGGAATATACCAAATATCAACAGCCCTGCTGTTATAGATGCTAACACTATAAATTCATGCGTAGTTATATCATTAATTTTTGCGAATGCCTCTTGCTTCTCTCCCATAAATCCGCAATGCAGAAACTTAAGCATATAGCAAGAGCTTATTATTAACAGCGGTAATGCAAGCAATGCCGCAGATTTTAGATAAATTCCCATATCCGAAAACATTGCGGAAATTATTGTTAATACTTCACTTATGAACGGCGCAAAGGCAGGAACTCCAATTGATGCAAGCACAATAAGAGTTGCGAAGCCAAACAACCTCGGCATATTGGAAGAAATTCCGCCAAGTGAATTTATGTCCCTTGTTTTACATCTTAAATATACAATTCCGCATATCATAAATAGCCCTGCCGTTACGAGCCCGTGTGCTACCATATGGAATATTGAAGCGCTTAATCCTATTTGATTTACAGCACATAATCCCAAAAGAATTAAACCCATATTGGAAATACTCGAATATGCAACAATTCTCTTGATATCAGTTTGTGAATACGCTACAAATGCCGTATATATAATATTAATAATAGCTAAAACAGCAAGAGTGGGAATTATTAACTTAAAAGATTCATTCATAATTTGATAATTAAACCTCAATATACCGTAAGCACCAGTTTTTAACAGAATACCCGCAAGAACCATGCTAATTGGAACAGGTGCATTTGTATGCGCATCCGGAAGCCACGTATGTAAAGGAATAATGGGCAGCTTTACCCCAAACCCTATTACGAAGCATATTGATATTACAAGCTGTATAGTTAAAGGAATTCTGCCGGTAAATAACTCGTCAAATGAGGCTGTCAGTGTTTGGGATGTAATATAGTTATAGTAATGTAGAAGTAATATACCCAATAACATTACCATGCTTCCGAGGAACGTAAATAGCACAAATTTTATTGCCGAATCTTTACCTTCAGGATTTGGTTCTAGGGCAAAATCTCCGCCAATTAAAAAATATGCCGGAATTAACTCTAACTCCCAAAACATGAAAAATACAAACATATCCCTTGATGTAAATATTCCGAGCGTTGCCGACATCAGAATTAACAGCATGGAATAGTAAAATTTATGATTTTTCCTTATATGCGATTTGCTTGATATCGCAGATATAAAGAATATAAAAGTTGTCAAAAGCACTAAAATCATTGCAATTCCGTCTATTTTAAAGCTGAATTGGACTCCCAGTGACTGAATCCAGTCTAATCCTAGAAAGCTTAGTTTGCTTACATACGGAGTTTGCGGATTAAACATTACCATCAAAAATAAAGCATATAAAAGTTCAAACCCGAACATGCCTTTTGCAAAACGTCTGACAGCAATTTCATTATTTGTGAAAATTGGCGACATTATCAAAAGCGATGCAAGCATTGGTAAAAATATTAAGAACGGTATTGAAATCATTATATCCATTTATCAAACTCCTCTAAAATAGGCTAAAATTGCGACATAAGTAATCACAAGAAAACTCAGTATTGTAGTGATTATCATAAATGCGTAAAAATTATAACGCTGAACATTTCTTATTTGTAACTGTTTACTTATAGAAGAAATCCTTTTTGTAAAATCCGCAATAAAACTTACTACCCCATTCATTATATACGTTTCAGTCCAACTTATGACTTTAATTCCAAGTTTTGAGATGAATATAACCGGTTTATAATTTCCCAAAACCGCTCTGTCAAATTTATCAAGAAATTTGGCGGTATTATTGTAGATTCCGAGCACGATTGTCATATACAATTTATCTAAATAAAACCCGTTATAGCATAGCGAATAAAGAATCGGCACTTTAAAAAATGCATTTTTAATATACAATACATAAACAACTCCCCAAGCTGTTAAAGCAGCCCAAAATGGCTCGGCAATTTTATATTCGCCTATTTTTCTAAGATAAATATAAAGTACAATATTTAAGATTATAAATCCGGCTGCTGAAACGGTTTCAAGTATTTTGGGCTTTGCTTTTTCAAGTTCATTCCTATCCGCCAGAACAAGAGCAATTCTTATTATATAAAATGCCGTCAGGAACGATAAAATTGACAAAACCACCGTGCCTTTTACAGCCAAATCAGTTGCAAGCATTTCTTTGGACAACATGCCAGCTAACAATAAGCCCGAAAGTGACAAGCCTCCTACCAAAAATAAAATAAAACTTGTATAATTCCATTTTCCATCATCTTCCGGCAGTGTTATAAATAACATTGATTTGATAACCGCATGCGCACAAAAAATCGCAAGTGATGCTTTTATATTTAAAAGCCCTACCGCTAAAAACATCAAACCAAGCTGTGCCGAAGTTGAGTATGCTAAAGTCTTTTTAGAATGACTTTGAGCACATGCAGACAGCGAGCAAACTAACGCTGTTAATATTCCGATGACAACGATTAATTTTAGAATATATGGTTCAAAAGAAAGCATCGGCATCATTCGTATTAATAAATAAATCCCAAGCGCAACCAAAGTCGCAGAGTGTAAAAGTGCACTTACAGGAAGTTTTGCTTCCATAGCATCCTGAAGCCAGGTATAAAATGGTATTTGAGCTGACTTAACTGCAGCTGCAATTACAAATAATAGACATATTATTATAAATAAGGGTCTCGAAACATAAGCGCTTGTTAAAATAGATATCGTATTCATATCTAAAAATGATAATGAAGCAAGGCTTTTATCAATTGCATATTGATACATCAAATATGAACAAGCAATTATTCCGGCCAAAAAAGCCGTATCGCCTATTCTGTTTATAATAAATACTTTTTTTGATGCAAGAGATTTTTCAGATTTCAAATATTCAAATCCTATTAAAAGATAAGAAACGATTCCTGCGATTTCCCAAAAGACGTAGGTTTGGTATAAATTCGGGCTAAAAAATAATCCCGCAAGTGAAAAATTAAACAAATTCAATAGAGCAAAAAATCTGTATTGCTTTTTCTCATCCCGCATATACGAAATGCTGAAAAGCTGTACCAAAAAACTCACCAAATATAATACTGCACCAAAAATCAGTGCTAACTTATCTATTTGAATTCCGAATGAGAGAACAAAATCATTTATCCTTATGAACGGATATGTATTTTCATAAACAGCACCCGATGGAATAAATTTATAAAGCCACAGTGTCACAACTGCCCCAATTGCAGATGCCGAAAGAGTTAATATATTTGTTATTGATTTATGAACATAGACAGAGAAGAATCGCCCGAACATTATTAAAAGGAAAATCCAAAGCGGTAAAAGAATTACTAAATAAATATTTTCTAAAATAAGTTCTGCCAAGTTTATAAGTCTCCGTACTTTTCTATATTATCAGATTGCTTTTTTGCATACATAAAGTAGAAAATGTAAAGTGCAACAGCCAGTTCAACAGCGCCAATACCTGTATAAAATAAAACCATTACAAAGCCGTCAGCGTCGACCCCACCGCAATACTTTGCAAACGTTGCAAAATTAATATTTACACCGGTTAGTATAAATTCAATGCATATTAAAACTTTAATAACATTTTTGCAGACAATTGAACCCGCAAGACCTATTATGAAAGTTATTAATCCGATAAACAAATAGTGGTACATAGAAATTTCCATTATTTCACTTTCCTCCCCACTCTTTTTATAACAGTCAATCCTGCTGCCGCAATTGTCAAAATTATTGAAACCAATTCGAATGCCAAAACATATTTTGAATATATTCCTTTTGCAAATATCGTAAAATTGGAATGTTGATTAATAGCTTCTTCAAAAATGATTTGAGTACTAAAAATCTCCGGAACACTTACAAGTGAAATCAAAATAATGTATATTACTGCCAGTATAAATATTCCGCCAACAAGTATCATTGCATATTTCGAATTTGAAAATTCTATCTTTACAGGTTTATCTTTCCTCAGATTCGTAAACATTATCCCCAGACCCAGTATAATCGGAATAGCAAAACCATATACAGCAATTTGAATAACTGCATTATATTCCGAATTCAGCAAGAAAAAGAGCACCGCTGCCATGAAAAACACTATTATTGCAGAAAGTAAAGAATAAAATATGTTTCTGCAAGCTAATGTTAACATTCCAAAAATTAAAATCAGAAAGGATGCCATGTAAAATACAGGTTCACTATACATTACCCTCTGCCTCCTCTCTTTCTTTTATATCATATACCAAATTCAAATCTTCTGCTTTATCTGTCCCAATTTCATATTCATCCCCCATTTTGATTGCTTGGACAGGACAATAAAATGCACAATTTCCACAAAAGATACATTTTTTTAAGTCAATCTTGAATTTATCTCCATCAATTTTGATTGCTCCGGCAGGACAAACTTTTGTACAAGTCATACATTTTATACAGTTTTTCACAAAAGGTTTTCCTCTGAAGTTTTCGGGAGGAGTTATTTTCTTTTCGGGATATTCCAACGTAACAGGTCGTTTAAAAAGGTGTTTAAATACTGTCAGCATGCTTATTAAAAGCCCATAAAGTTTCTTAAGCATAGACACCTCCCATTATAAATTTGAGAATTGTCATCAAGAACAGGTTAAAAATAGATAATGGTAATAGAACTGACCAAGAAAATTTTAATAAATCGAAAGCTGCCATTCTCGGGAAAACAGCTCTGATCCAAATTACTACAAATATTACAAAAAACGATTTCAGAATAAGCCAAAAAGCCTGTTCAAAGTATAAAAGTATTCCGCTTATACTTTCAGGAAATAACATTGGGGATAAGTATTTCCCAAAAGGTGATAAATATCCGCCCAGAAACAGAACTGACAGAAAGAGTGCATTTGCAAAGAGGAGTGAATATTCTCCAAGATAGAACATAGCGAATCTCATACCTGAATATTCCGTATTGTATCCGCAGATTAATTCGCTTTCTGCTTCAGGCAAATCAAAAGGACAACGGTTTAATTCCGCAAGAATTGAAATAAACATTATCACAAAACCCAATATACATGGAATAAAGAACCAGCCAAATATTCCGTGAGACGAGCTCTGTGCAAGTGTTATATCTTTCAGATTCATAGACGCAGCAAGCACTGTTATACTTAAAAGAGAAAAAGCAATAGGAAGTTCATAAGCGAGAACCTGTGAAACATTTCTCATCGCACCCATTAGAGAATATTTATTATTACTTGCCCATCCGCCAATAAGAATACTTAAGACCGGAAGCCCTGCAAATATAACATATATTAGAGAATTCGTCCCGAAATTTACAAAAGTAAATTCCGAACTGTAAGGAATCAACCCCAATACTACCAAAGCTGGTGTAAACATCATTAACGGCGCAAGGTTAAACAAAAATCTGTCAACTCCTTTTGGAGTAACATTTTCTTTGCACAAAAGTTTAAAAGCATCGGCAATTGTCTGTAAAAGCCCCCAAAGCCCAACTCTGTTCGGGCCTTTTCTTTGAGTAAACCAGCCAAGCAGTTTCCTTTCAAATAATACCAGCCCTAAAACAACTATCAAGAGAACTATAAATATTATAGTAATCGGAATAATATAAAATGTTATATCCCCAAAAATTTGCGGAATATTATATTTTGCCAAAAATTCAATATATAAAGAATACAAATAATTCATTATTTATCTACCTCCGGCAAAATTATATCCAAGGACCCGGCAATCGCTATTGCGTCATTAAGATATGTATTTTTTAAAAGTTTTCTTAAAAGATTAACCGAGTAATAAGAACCGGTTCTCCATTTTAATCTGTAAGGTTTATCCTCTCCGGCTGATTTTATATAGCAGCTTGCCAGACCTCTTGGCGCCTCAATTTGTGTATAATACTCACCTTCCGGAAGTTTTAGCCCAATGGGTTTTACAAGAGTTTGTTTTAAATCAGGATATTTTTTAAGTTTAGAAATTGCTTGTCTGATTATTTTTGAACTTTCGGATAATTCCAAAACACGTGCACGGTATCTGGAAAAGGTATCTTTACCATCTAAAACAACCGGTGCAAATTCATAGTCTTCATATAGATTATCGTTTTTCCTTAAATCCAAATTTATTCCGCTCGCTCTTAAGTTAACTCCGGTGATTGCATCATTAAACGCCATTTCCGGTTCCAGAATCCCCTTTCCGATTGTCCTTTGCTGGAAAACAGGATTTATATCAATAATATTTTCATAATCCTTAATTTTATTCGGCAAAATATCCAAAAAACCTTCTATATCTTCAATATCAAAAATATCATGTCTTACTCCGCCAAAGACAAAATAATTATTCATCATTCTTTGACCGGTAATTTTTTCAAAGTATTTTAAAATTAATTCTCTTTCTCGGAAGGCATAAAAGAACGGTGAAACAGCCCCCAAATCCATGAGAAAAGCTCCTATCCATAATAAGTGCGAAGCAATTCTGTTTAACTCTAGCATAATAACACGAATTATCTTAACACGTTTAGATAAATCTATTTCAAGTGCCTTTTCTACATTCCTGCATAAAAGTTCGGAATAGAAAAATCCTGCAAGGTAGTCAATTCTGTCAACTGTCGGCAAATACTGAATATAAGTGAGTTTTTCCGCCATTTTTTCCATACCGCGATGAAGATAACCAATATCGGGCTTACAGGAAATGATTTTTTCTCCGTCTAACTCAAGAACAAGCCTCAACACTCCGTGTGTCGACGGGTGCTGCGGACCTAAATTTAACTTGAGTATATTAGCTTCAGTCATTCCAATTTAGCCTTTCGTCTTTTTCTTCATAATCTTTTTTTAGAGGGTAGCCAACCCAACTTTCAGGCATATAGAGCCTTTCAAGCTCAGGATTCCCAACAAAATTTATACCGAATAAGTCATAGATTTCTTTTTCATCTGCAACTGCGGAATCAAAAATTTCTGATACACTTTCCATTTTATTATCAATTGCGGTTATTGATATAACAACGTTTTCATCATCTTCAGGTGAATACAGTCTGTATATCAATTCAACTCCATTACTCCGATTATCTACAGCAGTAATATCTTTAAGTAAAATAAAACCATAAGTTTTTTTTATTAAATCAAGTATTCTAATCAAGTCGGATTTTATAACAATTTTTTCTCCGATAAGTTCGCAGTCATTAAATATATCTTTGATTATATTTAAATCCATTTGTTATTCTGATACTCCTATTTTTGTAATATTAAGCTCTTCGTCTGTAAGAATGCCGCAAGATTCAGACAATTTGGAATGATGTCCGGCAGTAAATTCTTTCCTTTTTAGAATTGTTTCTTTTTTGATATTTTTTTGCAATTTCCTTATTGCATCCAATAGAGCTTCGGGCTTTGGCGGACACATAGGTAAATAAATATCAACAGGGATTATTTTATCTATACCGCGTACTACAGAATATGATGTTTCCGCAAACATTCCACCGCCACAGGTACAAGCACCCATTGCAATTACATATTTTGGCTCGGGCATTTGTTCATACAATCTTAATAAGGCAGGTGCCATCTTGTGCGTAATTGTACCTGCACAAATAAGCAAATCTGCCTGTCTTGGCGAGCCCCTGAAAACTTCCGAACCAAAACGTGCGATATCGTTATTGGAAGCGACTGTCTGCATCATTTCAATTCCGCAGCATGATGTCGCAAATGTGAGCGGCCAAAGTGAATTTGCCCTGCTCCAATTTAAGATATAATCAATTGAGGTTACTATAATATTCATACTATCGCCACCTCAACAAATTTTGTTTTATTACAAAAAATAATCCTAAAAGAAGTATGCCCAAAAATATAAATGCTTCAATCACTGCAAACAATCCTAACGAATTTATTGACACCGCAAATGGATATAAAAATATTGTCTCTATATCAAAAATAAGGAATAAGATTGCATAATTAAAATACTTAACATCAAATCTTATTCTTGCATCTGTGAAAGGCAAAATGCCGCATTCATACGCAGTTTCCTTAACAGGAGTCTGTTTTTTGTACTGGCAAATAAATCCCGCAATAACCATCAAAATCGAAAATATTGCTGAAACAATTATAAATATTAAAAGACAAGTAAATTCCCTCAATTTTAACTCCCTTTATATTGTTATACCGTGCCTTTATTAACTTATCTCTTCTTTGCTCTTTTACCCCGTACATATATTTTCCCGTAAAAGTTTTTTTGTTACAATAGATTATTATATAATATTAAGACGAATTTATGCGACAACTTTCTACAATAATTTTAGCAATTTTTATTTTCAGTTTTGCGGTTTCACCTTCTTACGGCACTTACAAGAGTGGTATAAGTTATTCCATTCCAATTGAATATAAAAATTTGTCAGAAAGTGAATTAAAGGTAAAAGCTGAAAAATATTTTAACCTTGCTGAAAATATAAACAAAGGCGAAATAACGGAAGAAACAACCAATGCAATGGTTTTATACTCAATTTTAATACACAAGAATCCAAGAGAAGTTATTTATCCGGTAAAATTGGGTATTCTGTACGATATTGTAAAAAGAGACCGATATGCCAAGGGAAATTTTTCGCACGCAATCGGAATTGATTCTACGAGATACGAACCTTATTTCTACTTCGGTGAATTTTATTATAAAAGACAAATGTACAGGCAAGCTTTGAAATACTACAAGCGAGCTTTGAAGTGTCCAAATGCGTCATCAGAGCTTATAAATCCCAGAATAGCAGAATTATATAAAATGCTTGGAATTGAAGGAGAACCTCCAAGTATAACACGGTCAAATTCAGAAGAAATTCCAAAGATGCGGGAATTCGAAGAAATTGAGCCTAATTAATTTTGTAATTATCACATTTTGAATAAAGAAAAATAATACCAACAAGTGCCACATAGAACAACAATTCGGCCATTTCCTCAAAAACCATGTTATGAGCAGAATGTTCTGCATACAAGCCCAGTATCACACCTGCCAACATAAGAACGATATTCCATACCGGCAATTTCGTTTTAGAAATATAGTTCCACAAGTTTATAAATAATTTGTTTTTAAGAAAATAAATCCCTACAAACGCAATAAAAATGCCGTACAACGGGTGAGCTAAATATCCATATTTTATTTCACTCCATTTGTAAAATGCGTTTTCTTCTCCGGGGATGGGGAAAAACAGAGTTCTACCGCAATTAACTTCTCTTATCATCAAGATAAGCAAAACTAAACCTGCAAATATGAAAAACTTTTTATCAATTTTTGAGAAGAAACATAGGTACAAACCTGTAAATAGTACAAACATTTGGATGTTTTCCAAAAGTCCGTTTTCATATCCGAATTTTTCAGGCAAAAACATTATGCAAGGCAAAATCAATATTGCAATAATTATACTTAGAACGGTTGTTTTATCTATTTCGAAATTAAAATGTTTTTTCAAAAAGTCCATCCTTTATCCTTTCTACAATTCAATTTTCATAAAGCTATTCTTGTAATCATTAATCGTATTCATTAACTCTATAAATTCTTCATACTTAACAGAATTGGTTATTTTTGCCATATCCGCATTATCTATGTATTCTATTGAATATGAATCCTCATTTCTTTCATTAATCTTTATCATACCTGCATCAGAAAAGAGTTCAAGTAGTGTTTCAACGATTTCTTCGGTTACCCCCAAGGCTGCAGCAGCACGCTCGAGCACGAATATTCCATCCTGATTGTTACAGCAATAGCGAATCATACTTGAAAAATTCTTAAGCATCCCCGTAGTATCGGGTATATAGTTTTCATAATTCATATAATGAATGGCATTTGCACAAACAGTCTGCCTGATTTTGTCATAAACTGTTTCGGAACTCGGATAATCAAAGAACATTAAGACATCATTTTTTACAGCAGTATTTCTGTTTACAATACTTTTTGTAATAAATTCATATGGCTTAAATTTTTCAATAATTTTTCTGTCTTCCGCAAATACGGATATACCAAGTTTTGAATTTTTTATGTAATCATTTACCTGTTTCAAAATATCCGTCTTTTTACGATGATCATAGATTTTGATTTCGGACTTTTCTACCTCTCTCAAAGCATCTGAATGAATGTCTTTAATAATAAGTTGTATATTTGTTACTCCGTTAAAGGTATTTAATTGTGGTGCAAACGCAATATCCAATTTATCGCCGGCAATGAGCGGGACATCACCTTTAGACCACCAAACGCAGTCTTTATCACCACTCGGAGTTTCAATAATTAATTTTAAATGGTCTTTTGTAGAGCCCATTAATTTTTTTTGCTTTAAAGTTAGATCTTTAACAACAAATGTCGGAGAAGGATTTGACGCTCCAAAAGGTTCGAGTTTGGAGATTTCTTCCACAAGTTGAATATCTATATCATCAATTGCAAGTTCCAAATCAATATCAAGCGATGGCTTAAGCTTTTGACCGTTTAACATTTCATCAACTGTTTGATTTAATGCTTTTTTTATCACGTCAAAAGAGGCTTTACCTTCGCTAAAAGTAAATCCACCCGCAAGTTTATGTCCGCCAAATCCTTCAAGGTACTCGGATATAGCAGTTATAATATCATAGAGATTTAGTTCTTTTACACCTCTTGCAGAACACCTAAATAACTTCGTTTCAGGCGAATAATTCATTATAAATGTCGGCTTATAATATTTTTCAACAAACTTTGATGCCACAATTCCAATAATCCCAATATGCCAATCATGATGATAAAGCACAATGGCATTATCTCTCATTCCTGTAGCCTGCCACATCGCATCGGCCTGTTCAAAGATTTGAGAGCACAATCCCTGTCGAACCTTATTAAAATTTTCCAATTTTATTATAGCCATCTCGATTTCCTGCTTATTGTCGGAAATCATAAGTTTTATAGCTGCATCTACCGTGTCCAGTCTCCCTGATGCATTAATTCTTGGAGCAATAGTAAAACCAACCTGCTCTGAGGTTAGACCATTTTCTGTATTTACCCCCGCAACATCCAACATTCTTTTTAAGCCATAATGCTTGCCTTGTGCAATAAGCTCTAGCCCTTTCGCGACGAAGTATCTGTTTTCACCTACCAATGGCACGATATCCGCAACCGTTCCCACCGCAACAAAAGGAAGAAGCTCGTAACTGTATTCAAGCTTATTATAATGTTCAAGGACACCTTGCGCTAACTTAAATGCCACACCTACTCCCGCCAGAGAAGTTAAATACTCAATTTGCGTGGAAGTAAGTTTTTCATCCAAAGCGTTCATCGCCTTTGGATTAATTATTGCAAAAGCGGGCGGTAATTCTTCAGGTGCCTCATGGTGATCTGTTATGATTACGTCACGATTAAAACTATTTATAAATTTAACTTCCTCAATACTGCTGATGCCATTATCAACCGTAATTATAAGCTTTGGCTTTTTCTGCGCCATTAATTTGACAAGAGTTTTTGAATTAAGACCGTGCCCTTCCTCGTCCCTGTCAGGTATATAATAATCAACAACTCCGCCTAAGTAAGAAAAAGTTTTTATCAGTACTGAAGTTGAAGTAACGCCATCGGCATCAAAATCGCCATACACGAGAATATTTTCCTTATTATCAATAGCATAGACAATTCTCTCAACAGCTTTTTGCATATCACAAAATGCATTCGGATGGGTCAAAGTAATTTCAAGAGGATGCAGAAACTCCCACTTTGCATCCTCGCTTTTTATCCCTCTTATTTCCAAAAGTCTATCTAATATGGACTTTTTATCGTCTTTATCACTTTTAATTATCCATTCTGTTGTGCAAGACATGTCATCTCTTTCAGTACTTCAATAGCTCTTTTTAGTTGGACGTCATCTTTCGAATCCGCATTCTCTTTTGTCAATTCTACCACAATATCCGGAGTAATTCCTTTTTTATGAATATCTGTTCCGGAAGGAGTCAGGTACCGTTGGATTGTGATATTCATCCCGGCTTCATCAGGCAGTCTGTTAATTTCTTGAACCAGTCCTTTTCCAAAAGACTGTTCACCAACAATCGTAGCACGATGATTGTCTTTTAGCGCGCCACTTAAAATTTCACTCGCAGAAGCAGAACCTTTATTTATTAAAACCACTATTGGCTTTCGTGAAATTTGATTGTACTTCGCCCTTGTAGTTGTTTTATAACGATCTCTGTCTACAGTACTTACTATAACACCACCTTGCAAAAGCATATCGGATATATATATAGCATTTGTTAATAATCCACCCGGATTCGAGCGAAGATCAAGTATAATTCCTCGTTTATCGGATGCTGAATTTAAAAGCGTTTCTACTTCTGCAGCTGCATTCTTACTTATGAAAGAACTCAGCCTAATATATTGAATATCATCCGGTATCACGCTTGTGTCAAACGGAGGCTTTGTAGAAACTGATTTTACTTCAATTTCATCCCTGACAATGCTGTACAATTTATTTGGAACATCTTTGCGTTGAATTAACAGGTTTACGGTAGTTCCTTTTTCACCTCTAATTTTATCGGCAGCAACATCAATATTCATTCCCTTTGTACTTTCTCCGTTGATTTCCAAAATTTTATCGTCTGCAAGGAGTCCGGCTCTTTCTGCAGGAGAATCTTCCAAAGGTGCAATTATAACCAATTCTCCGTCTCTTATACCGATTTGTGTACCGATACCCTTTAAAGAACCCTTTATTGACTGTGTTTCTTCCGAAAATTCTTTTGGCTGCAAAAATCTTGTATAAGGATCATTCAGGCTCGCGAGCATGGTATCTATCGCTACATAAGCATCTTCTGCGGTTTTCAACTTATTATCGTACCTGTTTCTCCATTTATTCCAGTCTTGTGAATTATTGGAAGGATCATAATATTTTTTATTTACAACTTTCCAAACATCATCGTACAATTCTGCGGGAGTTGCCGCAAAAACCGTATTAAATGATAAATATACAGCAGTTGTAGCAGCTAAACTATATTTTATAAATCTCTTCATTAACCTCTCCTTATAATCTGTTTTTACTTTATACTGACCAGATTATCTTGTCATAATATCATAGTACATAATTTTTTAAATTTAATCAAATAAATTGGCAAAAAAAAATTTTAGGCGTTTTATATTTGACAGAAATATTATGAAAATACAACCAACTAACTTTAATAATACTTCAAATACCTCTGCATCAAGAGATAAAGTCGCATTTAAACATAAAAGCGCATATTCTTACCTGAAAAATGTTCCAGGCAATCGATGTGCATGCTGCGGCAGGGATATGATTCTATCCAAAGAAATCGCTGATGTATGGGGTAAAATCACAAGACCTCTCACCGTTCTGATGCAAGAAGGACGCTTCAATTTCGCAGAAACTGTTTTCCCTTCGCTTTACAAAGTCCTTGCTAGTTTTGCTCAAAAATATCCGGACGAATCTCTTGACAGTATCGTATCAAATTCAAATAACCACTTTCAATTTATGGCTTCAATTGCAGATTCTTTTGAGGGGGATTCTGCGTACAAAAAATTATCCGGTCTACAACAACAAAAGGCAATTAAAAACAGAACAATGGAAATATTTAGGATTTCTTCATCGTATTTGAGAAATGCCATTGAAGTTATCCAGAATTTAAAACCGCTTGAACATTATTTATATGGGTACAGAAAAGATATCTTTCAAGAACTTGAAAAACTAGCCCAAAAATATCCTGATAAAAAAATACATGAGTTGGTTAGAATTCCCGAAGTTGCCAGCAAATATGTTGAAAATACTTACTATGAAGCAATAGATTTTGCCAGAACCAGAGATGAACATTGGAATAAAGCAAATAAAATTATATTGGACAGAGCACCGGCGCTAGAAGCAGACTTGGATAAACTACATACAAAAATTTGTCTTATATACAGAGGTATAATCGATCCCGCAAGAGTTTCTTATGAAATAAGAGAAGAATATAAAACTTTTTTGGATAAACATAACCTTAATGATATAAAGGAGCCAGTTTTGGAAGAAATAGCACAAATGCCAAACAGTTTATTCAGTAAAAATTCTTTTTTATCTTTTGCACGCAGGTACTATAATGACGGAGAAATAATCAACTACGTAATTAAACCATTTATGGAGAGTGTTGAACACGTGGTTGCTGTATCTGACGGAGGTACCAACGATTCGGCAAATATCATTATGATGTGCAGAAAATGCAATAATGACAGAGGAAGTTATCCATATACTGAGCACTTGGCTATACACCCTGAAATGGTAGAAAATTCGGAACGACAAATTAGATTTTATGCTGATAAACTTTTAGCCGGCGAGCTCCCGGAAACACTTGAAAAATACCCTATAGAAATTGCGAAGACACTGCGCAAGTGCTCTTCCGGACGTATAAATTATGACACAACTGATTATTCAATAGCTTTAGCGGAAAAGCAAAAAACTAATTCATAGTCATTAAAAGTTCTCTGATAACTTTTGTCGCTACAGCAGTTGATGCTCCGGATGAATCATAATCCGGTGCCAGTTCAACAACATCCGCACCTACTATATTAAAGTTTTTGAGATATATGAACCAGCCTAAAAGTTCATTAAAACTTAAACCGCCGACTTCAGGAGTACCCGTACCCGGCATTACGGAAGTATCAAGCACATCCAAATCCACTGTTACAAAAATAGGCCGATCCTTCAAAGAATCCAATCCGCTGTATTCTTTTACGAGGGTATTATATTTTTTCATCAGTTCGAACTCGTCCTTCATGCCTGAACGAATACCTACTTGGCGAATATTTTCAAATCCGACAATTTTACCGCAATGCCGCATTACAGCAGAGTGAGAAAGTTTTTCGCCCAAATATTCTTCTCTCAAATCAGTATGTGCATCGAAATGAATTATAGCCAGATTTTTGTAATATTTAGAAACAGCTTTTATCTCAGGCAAAGTTACTAGATGCTCTCCGCCTATTCCAAAAACCTTTTTCCCGTCTTTATATATTTCATCTACATTTTTTTCAATCAAATCCAAAGAATTAACCGTATTACCTAATGGGAATTCCAAATCCCCTGCATCATGGAAATTACAATCTTTGAGATGTTTATCAAAATAAGGTGAATATTCTTCCAATCCCCAACTTGCCAGTCTTATTTGTTCCGGTGCAAAACGTGAACCCGGACGATATGAAACCGTGCCGTCAAACGGAAGCCCAAGCATAACTATATCTGAGCTATTATAATCCTTATTTTCACCCATCCAGTTTCTGTCTAAAAAAGGTCCTGTTAACATACTTTTCTCCTTGTATGCTAATTCTATCACAAGGATATTTTTATTGCTTAATCAAAAGGCTTGCGCCAATAACTCCGGCAGTATTCCCCAGTTGTGCCGGCACTATTTCTACAGCTTCTCTTTGAATTCTCATTGCACGTTTTTGAATAGTTTCTCTTATTGGATCAAACAGTATATCTCCTGCTTCCGCAACACCGCCCCCGATAATTATTTTTTCCGGATTTAGCAGATTAACTACACTTGTTAAACCCATTCCTATATATTCACCCATAATTCTGAATATTTGTTTCGCGACAGGGTCTCCCTCTTTTGCGGCAACAGCAACAATGTATGAAGTAATTTCCGGATTTGCTAATTCTCTGTATTTGGTAGACTTGCCGCCTTTAATGTATTCTTCGGCCATAGCAACAATAGAAGGGCCTGATGCATATGCTTCCAGACAACCTCTGTCTCCACAGCCACAAAGCGGACCACCTTGCATATTAAGTTTTATGTGGCCAAGTTCGCCCGCAGCATTGGAGGCTCCTCTTACCAGTTTTCCGTTAATTACCAATCCGGAACCAATGCCTGTACCCACTGTTATGCAAACGAGATTTTGACAGCCCACTCCTGCACCGTAATTCAATTCACCAAGTGTGGCTGTTCTTACGTCATTATCGACTCTTGTCGGAATACCGAATTCTTTTTCCATAATTTCCGCGATGGGGACATTTATCCAACCCGGAATATTCGGAGCGAGTCTTACAATTCCTTTTTGACAATCGATTTGTCCCGGAAAACCAAATCCAACCCCTTCAACATTTTTCGGTTCAAGTTTTGTTTCTTTGAGCAAATCTTTTACAGCATCTTTCATGCTATTAATTGTGTATTCATAACCCATTTCGGCACGTGTCGGAATTGAATTCGAGTAAATAATTTTTCCTTTATCACTTACCAGTGCTATCTTAACATTTGTACCGCCAACATCTATACCAATTCTCTGCCCCATTTTTCTCTCCTTACTGTCTGAAATAAAATGCAAAAACCTGTTGCAGTACTAATTTATCACAAAATGTTATGTTTATAAATAATTGGTTTACAAAATTACAAAACAGTTCTAAATCTGGTTGGAACATAGCTGATGAGTGTATTTTTAAGTTTTTGCTCAAACTCATTGGTATATTGTAATTTCTCTTTCTGTGTTTGGGAAAATCTTTTATATATCCACTGAGCAAGTACGTAATCATCAGAATCATAGTCAGACATGCCAAGATTCAATTTAGACAGAGGGTCTAACAATTTTACTGCATGCAAAAATCTGTTTGTTCTCAAATTTCCACTTTCACAGCCTATAAAAATATGTCCGTTTCTTAGTGCTTCAATTGCGGACATAAATGCTCCATATGAAAAATTTTCATAAAAATCTTTCTCTACGTTTTCACTTCTCACGGTTATAGGGACATAAACATGCATCCAATCCATGCTGTTTTTGCCGCATGCTTCTGCTATATTACACTCCGACAAATCACACAACACAACCATTTTCTTTATACCGTTTTCTTTTAGCTCTTTAACATAGTTAGATGCCCCTTCCATTCCGCCTTTGTAACAATCATTTCCCAGATATCTTAAGGCATTAATTTTCATTTTACCTATAACACCATCCGTAACTTTAACACCTGAATCTTTTCTGTAATATGAAAAATCGCGGGCGCCCATTTCACGTTCTTTTTCACGTTTTTCCTGTAAATAGAAAATAGACCCCGGCTCATATTCATCTTCCCAAAGCTCAGCTTTAAAAGAACAATTGCAGTTGTTCTTCGTAATTGTTGTATTTGACATCTTACTAAGCCCTTGATAACCGATAATATTTTGTATCTTCATATTTACTCCATTAGCTATAAATATAAAAAACCCTAAATAAATTTTTTGCTAGTTAAATTATAAATTAAATAAAATCCGACAGTCGGGTAATACCGTGAGAATTATTCTGCATTGTAGAATAATTCTATCTTATGGAAAATCTAAAATCTTATTACAGTAGTTTAGACTTTGGCACTAATTTATTGGATATGATTTTTAAATTTTATCCTGACGGAATTGTATGCAAAGATTCCAGTTTAAAGTATATTTCTGTTAATCAAAGCTATTGTAAATTATTTTCGATTTTAGATGCACAGGCTATACTTTTTGACAGCCAAAATAAATTTTTGCCAAAAGAAAACATAAAACTCATCAATGATGCTGATAATGAAATAAGAAATACTCTTCACCCATTAAATTATGTTTTAAACTCCAACGACAAAATTGTAAGTATTACTTCTTCACCTGTAATAAAAGATTCACAATTTACCGGGATAATATCTTGTGTAAAGGACATTACTCAAGAGGAAAAATTAAAAGAAGAATTTGTGAACAAGCATTTTCAGCACTTAAATTCTGAAAGACAACTTCAAGCCCAGAGAGAAACTTTTGTTGCATCAATTGGACACGATTTAAAAAATCCGACAATCGCTCAAATAAGAAGTCTTGAATTGATGTTAAAAGGAGCTTTTGGAAAGCTTTCATATGAACAGTCGGAATTATTAAGTATGATACTGGATTCTTGCAGATATATGAATGGAATGCTTTCATCACTCCTGGCTACATATAGAAATTACGGCGGAGCAGTAAAGCTTAATTTTGAAGAATTTTCACTTTCTGGACTTGTAAATGAATGTATTTCCGAAATGGTATATGTCGCAAGAGATAAAAATCTTAACATTCAAACAAATTTCAGCAAAATAAATATTATTTTTGCCGATAAAGTACAAATTAAAAGAGTTATAATGAACCTTATATCAAATGCCATAAAATATGCTTATAAAAATACGACACTGAAACTTTCTGTTTATAATGATTGTCAAAATATAGGCTTTGAATTTGAAAATAAAAGCCCATATATTCCTGAAGAAAAACAAAAATCTATATTTGCGAAATATGTTTCGTACGCAGGCACCCATAAAGAGCTGGGTATAGGATTAGGATTGTATTCATCTAAAAAAATCGTAGAAAGCCATCATGGAAAAATTTACGTCAAGAGTTTTAAAGAAGACCGAAACATTTTCGGTTTTAAAATCCCTATTAAACAAAAAAATAATTGCAAAAAAGAAATTTTATTATAATTAATACATACCCACTTGCTTTTCAAAATACTTTATTATATTATTGTCCTGTCGGACTGCCGAAAAACGCTTTTAAATGAGCAAAAATTAATTCGGTAAGCGGCGAGTACCCGGGGTAAGTAAAGGGTTCTTGGTAAGAACAGCAAGATTGATGTAATGGTATTAACATATACTCTCTGCTGAAAGAAAAAACTTTAAACTGCCCTACAAAAGAAAAGGAAGAAAACTATGAACACAGATCCTATAGCAGATATGCTAACAAGAATCAGAAACGCAAGTGTTGTTTCACATCCGTCTGTAGATATGCCGTCTTCTAAATTAAAAGTTGCTTTAGCAAAACTCTTGAAGGAAGAAGGTTATATTTCTGACTATTCGGAAAAGGTTGATGGTCACTTTAAGACTCTTTCAATAGACCTTAAATATGATGAATCAAACAAGCCAGTTATTTCAAAACTTCAAAGAGTTTCAAGACCTGGTCTGAGAAGTTATTGCAAAGCTAAAAACTTGCCTCAGGTACTTGGCGGTATGGGTATTGCAATTGTTTCAACAAGCAAAGGTTTATTAACCGACCGTAAAGCCAGAAAAGAAAACTTAGGCGGCGAAATTCTTTGCTACATACACTAATTAGAGCACTGGAGTACCAGGGCAGGATTAAACACAGGTCATTGACAGAAAGCCTGTAGAAAAGGAGAAAAATTATGTCACGTATAGGTAAAAAACCAATTGAAATTCCTTCGGGAGTTGAAGTAAAAATAGAAGGTAATGTTCTTACCGCAAAAGGACCTAAAGGAACAGAATCAGTTGAATTCAGAAATGAAGTAAAAGTTTCAGTTCAAGATAATCACATTATTGTTGAACCAAATTCTGATGACAGAAAGACAGGTGCATTGCACGGGCTTTTCAGAACTCTTATTGCAAATGCAGTTAAGGGTGTTCACGAAGGATTTGAAAAGAAACTTGAAATCGTCGGTGTAGGTTATCGTGCTAATATGGAAGGTTCAAACCTTAATATGGCACTTGGTTATTCTCACCCTGTTTTGATTGTTCCTCCGGCAGGAATCACTTTGAGCGTTGAAGCCAACACAAAGATTACCGTTAAAGGTTCTAACAAACAGACAGTTGGTGATGTAGCAGCCTACATCAGAGGTAAACGTCCGCCTGAAGTATACAAAGGCAAAGGTGTAAAATACGAAGGTGAATACATCAGACGTAAAGCTGGTAAAGCTGGTAAGAAGTAAGGCGTAAGCCTATGTGAAATCCGAACTTGTTTCGGGGGCACATACTTATAAAATGCTGAAAAAACTCAGCATGACAATATTAATTAAAGCCCAAATGAATCCTTGAGTGGTATCAAGCAGATTCGGGTTATAGAAAGGAAAAACCAAAATGATTAAACAAGAAACAAGAAAACCAAGAGTACAAAAAAGACATCAATCAATCAGGGTAAAAATATCCGGAACCGGTGAATTCCCGAGATTGGCCGTTTACAGAAGCACGAAACACATTTATGCACAATTAATTGATGATGAAAAACATGTAACAATTGCATCGGCATCATCAGTTGATAAAGACCTTAAAGAAAAGCTTGCTCATGGTGGTAACATTGAAGCAGCAAAAGTTGTCGGTGAAGCTATTGCAAAAAAAGCTAAAAAAGCAGGTATTGAATGTGTTGTATTTGACAGAGGAGGCTTCCTCTATCATGGCAGAATTGCGGCATTAGCCGATGCTGCGAGGGAAGCAGGATTGATGTTCTAAAAATATCGAAAAACAAAAAAGAGGATAACTTAAATGTTATCCTCTTTTTTTGTTGTTATGTATTTTTCAAATTCTTTTATAAATCTTTCTTTTGTCATATCGGGTAAAATTTCTTTCACAGTTGTAATGCTATTTTCCGAAATCTCCTCATTAAATAAAGTTTGTAATAAATTTTTGTCATACCCAAACAAAATTGAGCCGTGTTGCAAAATATATCCGTTTTTACGGCACTGGGCTGAGCCGATAATCTTCTTGCCATTATAACAAACATCAGCGCCTGTTGAAATAAGCATACAATAGTCATGGTTCATATCTATTTTATTACTGGTTACCCCTCCACCAAAATCCAATTCTACACCAAGGGTTTTGAAAAAATCTATTAAAATACCTGAAATAAATTTATAGGATTCTTTCACGCTTTCACCATTTGGGACTGCAGAAACAGGAGTAACATAACTGTACGTTACTTCATCATCATGCAATAATGCTCTACCTCCGGTTACTCGGCGAACAACATCAATTCCTTCCACTTTTCCCCCTAATTGATTTCTTCCCAAAGAAATACATTTAGGCGACCAAGCATAAAGCCTGAAAATAGGTTCTTTTTCCTGCGTCAGAATAGCATTATCCAGTAAATCAGAGTCTATTCGCATGTTTTCTTTGCCGGAAAATGTTCCAAACTTAATATACTTCATTTTTAACCCTTTTAAATAAGGCTTCGTCATTCGTTTCTTCCGACAGCGGTTTTGGGATAAATAAATCTATATAACGCCTTATTGCATATTGATCTGACATACCTGAAATATAATCACCGACAAGCTGAGGAATTTCTTCTTTGCTACAGCATTCAGCCAGTTTATCCGTATAATACTCATATAAAGACTTCACAATATTTCTTGCTTTCTTTTCTTCTGCCTTTGTAACCGGATCGAGGTAAACATGCTGGAACATCCATTCTCTGAGAATTTTCAAATGCTCCCAGCACTCCTCAGACATTGTAACTTTTGGCGAATCAATCGAAGAAATAATTACGTCACTTATCATTTTTCCTAATCGGTCAGATTGATTAGTTGGGAAGTATTTGAGAGAATCTTGCGGTAAATCAGTCTCCGAAATTACACCCGCACGCACAGAGTCTTCAATATCGTGATTAATGTACGCAATTTTATCAGCATATTGCACGACTTGTGCTTCCGGAGTTTTTGGCTTGTAGCCCCACGAATGAGTTAAAATACCATCAACTGTTTCTTTACACAAATTCATGTTTTCCAAAACTTCTACCACTCTTACGCTTTGAATATTATGGAAAAAGCCTCCGGGAAGAAGTTCATTTAATATACCCTCACCACAATGACCAAAAGGAGTATGTCCCAAATCGTGCCCGAGAGCAATTGCTTCGGTTAAGTCTTCGTTAAGCTTCAAAGCACGCGAAATTGTACGTGCTATTTGAGAAACCTCAAGCGTATGCGTCAAACGTGTTCTAAAATGATCATTAAACGGAGATAAAAAAACCTGCGTCTTGTGTTTCAATCTCCTAAACGACTTTGAATGAAGAATCTTATCTCTATCACGCTGAAATTCAGTCCTTATAGGATAATCGTCATTGCGAGGGAATTTTCTTCCAGCCGACTCCTTGCATTTTGTAGCATAAGGAGCAAGCGTTTCGAATTCACGCTCTTCGAGTTCTTCTTTTATACTTTTTAAATCAGTAACCATAATTGTATTATACATTAAATTTAAAATTCGCAGAAATTTATTATATTTTTCGGCTTATTTATGGGTTATCAATCCCTCGCACAAAATGAATCTGCCTAAGAGTTCAACTTTACAATAGCTTGAAAGCGAATCAACAAGACATTTGTTTTCGCAAAACCCTCCAGATAAATATATTTTTTCAGGGCGTTTCGCAAAATTCCACGCATTAAAAGCTATTCCATGGACAAATTTTGAAATGGCCTCCGAAGGCTTTATTCCCTTGGATATGGAATCCATTATTTTTTCCATACCGAAGATTCCACAGGTAACGTTAAATTTTTCATCATCAAATTTTAACTCTCCCGGTTTTACATCATAGAATTTCAAAAGCATTTCGACAGTAGCACCGGTTGAACTTGCACATGAGGTGTTCCAATCCATGTCATAGAATCTTCCGTTTTTGAATCTTATCCATTTTGCATCACGGCTGCCAAGGTCAAGTATAGTTGAGTCGTTTTTATCAACATATCTTTCAGAACCGAGTGCAAGCGCTACAATTTCGTTTTCACTTGCATCTGACATATGTCCGCATGAATAATCCGGAGTTATCTCTATACTCTTTAATACACCTGATGGAATAATGTAGTAAAAACCTTTTTCTCTTTTACATACAAAAAATTTTTCGTCAAAACAAGCATTATCACTTATTATTTTAGAATATGTGGTTCCGGCATCTAAATAAATCATAAAAACATTATACTTGAAAAGTTATATCACAGTAATAATATTTTTAATATCCGAATTTGTAATATTTTGCAGAGCAATATCTTTATGCTTGGGATCTAAAAACCCTTTATCTTTCATAATTGTAAGCGTTTTTAGAATAAGTGTCTGGTTTTTGCTTTCGAGAAGGGTTTCCAATTCTTCTACTTCATCAACATAATCAAGAGCAAAGAACACAAAATCACTCTCGTCATATAATTCTTCATACAAAAAGCTATTTAATTTGGAACTGTTTAGTGATGCAAGAATTGAATTAATAGACTTTATCTCATCTTTTGTATTTTTGTCAGTATCAAACAAGTATTCTTCGTTCGAAGTCAGTTCTTCAAATTTATCTTTTGCCATTCTTAAAACAACAGAAGACGCACTATCTAACGGTCTTGAAATAATATAATCAAAAACATTTCTTAAATCATAATTGCAAACTGCAGATGGCGAAATAATCTCCGGAATTGAGTTAATGATATTTGCCATGACAAGCAGTCCGTTTTCATAATCATTCTCCAATAACTCATTTAATGAAACAAGATAAGGAAGCTCTGATGCAATATTTTCTGAAAGCCCTGATTTTTTCATCGTCTCTATTAATTTCGGTAAAACATCTTTTGCCCCGTACGAAACAAGAAATTTCACTGCATTATACTGCTCAAATTCATCATCACAGTCGAGTTTTTGTATAGCCTCGTTTTTTGAAACCTCATCATTTAATGCAGCCAAAACTTCAATAGAATTCATCGCAAGCGGTTCAAAATCTGATTTCGCAGCTTCTCTGATTTGTGGAAGCAGTTCCCTGACCTCATCAGACAAAGCTAATGAAAAGTATTTCATAGCATACGCTTTTTGCTGCTCACCTCCGTTCAGGAATAAATCTTTCATCCTGACAAAAACCGCATCTCCCCCATAATTATACAAAACTTCCGCAATAACTGTATCATACGAAGGGGAATAAACTCCCAAAAAGTCGAGTAAGTTTATGTAATTATCTGAATTGCAAGCTTTTTGAATACGTTTTGCAACATTATCTTTTATAAATTCAAACAAAAAATCGTCCTGTTCGACAAGTTTTTTGAATAACTCTATATCAGAGTTATCAATCATAGCTTTAGCAATAGGTTCATACTCAGAAGGATTTTTCCCTGTGAGTTTTTTTATTAAATCCATAGTTCAAATCCAAATTAATCTAAGTAAAATACAGTAACCACTTTATGATTCTCTTCAGCATACTCAACCGCATTGTGAAGAGTTTTACTTGTATGCGACAAGAAACAAATCAATTGGTTACAATCATCAATAATTTCTCTGTTGCAAACCCTGGATGCGTCAGCCAAAGTCATCATTGCTCTGTCAGAATGTTCGATAATATTTGGCACACCAATTAGCTGATCTTGGACATCAGATGGCTGCTGACCAATAGTTTGAGGAAGTATAACACGCAATTTATCCGGATTGGATTTCATTGCACCTCTAATAGCAGCTGCATTTGTACCCGAAGAACCGCCGGATGTAATAATTGTATTTCCTTGCATAACAAGAGCTGTTGCAAGAGTTTCTATCATTTGTTGGTGAGTAATTGCTAGGTTTCTTGACCCGATGATTGCGATTCTTTTAGCCGGCTGCTTAATAGTAGCAAGTTCCATTGCCAATTCATCAACAGCATCCGGAGAACTATCAGCAACATCCATATCGTCACTTACCGGAACCATAATAGAAGGCTGCTCTTTTTCATCTATAGAATCTAAAATTTCAATCATTTTACCACCTTTATTAATTGCAAATCTAATTTCTTTTGTGTATGCTGAATTATAATACCATAAAATCAGACATTTGGGAATAGGGAATGGAAAATATTTTAGAAGACCTCAATGCCGAGCAACGTGATGCGGCCATGACTACAGAAGGAGCATTGTTGATTTTAGCAGGTGCAGGTAGTGGTAAGACAAGGGTTTTAACCACTCGAATTGCATACATGATTCAGCATGGTGCGATTTCCGGGCGCATTTTGGCTGTTACATTTACCAATAAAGCTGCCAAAGAAATGAAAGAGCGTCTTTCCTCTATTTTGGGTGAAAACGTAGTTAAATATATGTGGGTTGGCACATTTCACAGTATTTGCGGACGAATATTGAGACAGGATATAGAGAATTATTCATTCCAGTCCGGGAAAAAGCTGGATAAAAATTTCACAATCTATGACGAAACGGATTCACTGGCGGTTATCAAACAATGTATAAAAAAACTAAACCTTGATGATAAAATTTACGCCCCCAAATTAATAAAAACAATCATTTCCAATGCGAAGAACAAAATGCAGGATGCATTCAGTTTTGCGACTTTTGCCAAGGATTTTAAATCACAAAATATCGCACGCGTTTTTGAAGCATATGAAAATGCTCTGAATAACAGCAATGCAATAGACTTTGATGACATGCTTCTTTTGACGGTAAAGTTATTGGAACAAAATCCTGAAGTCAGAAAAAAATATTATGACAAGTTTCAGCATATTTTAGTTGATGAGTATCAGGATACCAACCTCGCTCAATACAAACTTGTTAACGCATTATATACAAATCTGGATACCTTCATCCCACCTGAGCGTTCATTATGCGTAGTAGGTGATGTTGACCAATCAATTTATAGCTGGCGTGGGGCTGATTTTAGAATTATTTTAAATTTTCAAAAAGATTTTCCAAATGCCAAAATTGTTAAGCTTGAACAAAATTATCGCTCAACATCAAATATCTTAAATGCTGCAAATGCGGTTATCGAAAATAATGAAGAACGTGTCGATAAGGTTTTATACTCTCAAAATGGTGATGGGGAAAAGATTACATATTATGAAGCCCAGGATGAAGCAGATGAAGCAAATTACATAGTAAATTCGATTGTTTCAACCTCCGAAAACTATAACCAGTTTGCGATTCTGTACAGAACAAATGCTCAATCACGTGCTTTAGAGGAAGCTCTTATTGCACAAGGGATACCATACAGGATATATGGCGGATTAAAGTTCTATGACCGTAAAGAAATCAAAGATGCAATAGCCTATTTGAAATTGATTTATAACATTGATGATTCTCAATCGTTGAGGCGGATTATTAACGTTCCAAGACGTGCCATAGGAGAAGCGACACTAAAACATCTTCAAGAGTACGCTGACAAACAGGAAATAAGTTTATTCAAAGCAATATTGGAATCCGAAAATATAACAGAGCTGAAATCCGGTTCAATTTCAAAACTGAAGAATTTTGCAGAACTTATAATCAAACTTCAAGAAGCACAGCCAAAGTACAATTTGCCGGAATTTTTAGGTCTTGTACTTGAAAGAAGCGGATATTTGCACGAGCTCCAAATGTCCGGAACTGATGAAGATCAGACACGAATTGAAAACCTGCAGGAGTTGGTTAATGTTGCAAATGAGTTTGAACCCGAAGAAATTGAAAATTCACTTGGTGAATTTCTTGTGCAGGTATCTTTAGTTTCCGACATTGACGGAATGGACGAGATCGCAAATAACGTTACTCTAATGACTCTGCATTCATCAAAAGGTTTGGAATTCCCGATAATATACATTGCAGGATGTGACGAGGGAATTTTCCCCTCCGCAAGGACTATGAACATTCCTTCCGAACTCGAAGAAGAACGCAGGCTTATGTATGTCGGAATAACAAGAGCCAAAGAAAAACTATACCTTACAACTGCAAAACGCCGACAAATGTGGGGCGAATACAAATATTATTCTCCTAGCAGATTTATAGATGAAATTCCGGTTAATTTACTTGATGCAGAAGAATCCTCAGAGAGTGAATATACTTCAAGAAGTACATTTGCAAGTGCCGTAAAATCCGTCAAAAGCGGGGGTAAGTATGGTTCATTAAATAATAGCAGCAAAACCGGCGAAAGATATATACGAACACAAGATGAACAAATTAAAAACGGAACGGGCTTTGGGAAAAATTTTGTTGCCCCAAATATAGGCATAAATAAAGAGGTGACTAATTACAATACCTTGGGAAACAAAACAACAGAGGTCGTAAAACGTACTCCATCAAGGGCTATTATTAAAAAGAATCCTATTAACAAACAAAAGGAAGAAGATAAATTAAAGGCATTTTTTGAGAATAATAAAATTAAAAAACAAATTGAAGAACGTGACCGCCAAATTAAAGAACAGCAAGAAGCCGCAGAGAGAGCAAGAGAGCTTCAGGCAACAGCTACCCAATATTATTTTAATGTCGGGGAAAGGGTTTTTCATGAAAAACTCGGAGTCGGACATATTACAGATGTTATTCAGATAGGCGAAAGCACGATGTACACAATAGACTTTGGGAAACTCGGGAAAAAAGCTATGGATGCTGCATACGCTCATCTTAAGAAATTTTAATTATACCCCTGCAATTTGCCCAAGCTGAAGTAGCGCCTGAACTGTTTCATCATAATCAAATTTTTCTTTAATCGACTGTTTGAGAAAATTGTTTATATCGTTCATCATCGTAATAGCTTTGTCACACATAGGATCAGAGCCTGATACATAAGCACCGATATTGATTAAATCTTCATTTTTAGCATGAACCGCGAGCAAATTTCTCAACATACCTGCAGCAGCTCTGTGTTCCGAGGAAGTCACATCACCCATAACACGGCTTAAAGACTGCAGAACATCAATAGCAGGATAATGGTTTTTATGTGCAAGTGCTCTTGAAAGAACAATATGACCGTCCAAAATACTTCTTGCAGTATCTGAAATCGGTTCGTTAAAGTCATCACCTTCAACAAGAACTGTATACAATGCAGTAATCGTTCCGTTTTCGGTGGTCCCGGCTCTTTCCATAAGTTTTGGCATCATTGCGAATACTGATGGTGTATATCCTCTTGTTGCAGGCGGTTCGCCAATTGCGAGCCCCACCTCTCTCTGAGCCATTGCGATACGGGTGACCGAATCAAGCATAAATAACACGTCCATTCCCTTATCACGGAAATATTCGGCAATCGTTGTTGCAACGAACGCAGCTTTAATCTTAACCAACGAAGGCTGTTCGGATGTTGCAGCTACAACAATTGAACGCTTCATGCCTTCTGCGCCCAAAATTTCTTCTATAAATTCTTTAACCTCACGGCCTCGTTCACCTATTAGCGCAATAACATTCAAATCCGCGGAGGTGTTTTTTGCCATCATACCCAGAGTTGTACTTTTACCTACACCTGAACCGGCAAAAATACCCATTCTCTGGCCTTTACCTACAGTGGCGAATCCGTCTATTGCACGAATGCCGAGTGCCAGGGGATCGGAAATTCTTTTTCTTTTTAGAGGATTAATAGCTTCGGCAGAAGTTGAACGATATTCAGAAAATCTTATTTCACCTAAAGTATCAATCGGATTCCCGAGGCCATCCAAAACTCTGCCAATAAGTTGATTCCCCACTCCTATTTTCATAGCACTACCGGTATTGATAACCATCGCACCGGGATGAATGCCGTCAGGTGACGCCAATGGCATCAGAAGTATTCTGTCTTTTTTAAATCCGACAACTTCGGCCATAGTTGGTTTATCATTATAGTCGTTATATATATAGCACAAATCACCTATGGAAGATTTAGGGCCGTCCGCTTCTATAGTTAAACCGATAATCTCCGTAATTTTACCGATTTGTTTAATGGTTTCCGTGCGGTCAATAATATCCAAGTATTTTTCTTTATTCCAGCTCATCATCCGCACCCATAAGCATATTTCGTGCAATTTCCTCAATTCTGGTTGATATTCTTGAATCCAAACGTGTTGTTAAAGTTTCAACGATAACACCGTCCGGGGACACTGAATTATCTTCAACAATTTTGACAGATTCCAATTTTGGTATCTCATCTTTAAAATCCTGAACCATTGAATTTATATTTTCTACCAGCTTTGGATTCACTATTATTGTAATATTTTCCTTTTCATTCAACTCTTTGATTGCATCTATAGTAATTTTTTTCAGCACTTTATCATCAAATTCTATATGACAGACCTTATTTGCAATTGCCGAAACAAGTTCAACAATATCGAGAGTTGCAGAATCAATGATATTTTTCTTCATATCAAATTCTGATGATGCCAGTGTTTCCAAAGACTTTAATGCTTCAATGGCGTCATGCTGGAATTTTTCCAATCCATCCTGCACACCCTTTTGAAATCCCTCATCATAAGCTTGTTGTTTTATACCGTCATAATCTGCCTGAGCTTTTTTTCGTGACTCTTCAATTATTCTTTCAGCTTCCGTATTTGCGGTACTTACTATAACTTGCGATTTATTTTCCGCACCATCAATAATTTTTTGAGCCATGGCATCAGTTTCTTCAATTATTTTTTTTACTTTTGCCTGTTGACGAGTAACATTAGACTGCTCAATAGGCAGTACATAACTGTTTCCTATCTGAATTTCGTCGCTTTTTATTCTGTTACTCAATTAACTCATCCTCAATACTTGCACGGGTAATAGTAATTTCACCTGTTGCTTCAAGTGTTCTAATAGCATTAACGATGCTCGTTTGAGCCTCTTGAACTTCTTTTGCACGAACAGGTCCAAGGTATTCCATATCGTCTTTGAGCATTTGTCTTGCTCTCTCAGACATATTCTTAAAGATTTTATCCTTAATTTCTTCTTTCGTACCTTTGAGGGCAAGTGCGACATTTTTCGTCTCAACTTCTCTAAGAAGCCTTTGAATACTTCTGTCATCGAGGATGATAATATCTTCAAATACGAACATCAGGTCACGAACCTCTTGTGCCATCTTCTGATTTTCAATATCAAGCCATTCCATAATATTCTTTTCTGTTCCTCTGTCACAACAGTTAAGAATATTAGCAAGAGATTCTACACCGCCTGCTGCTGAAAAATCTTGAACAAGCAATGATGAAAATTTCCTTTGTACAATATCTTCAATAGTAGTAAGAATTTCAGGGTTTGTGGGCGTCATATCAGCGATACGCATCGAAACTACAGCCTGAATATCCGGAGGTAAAAATGACAATACTTGAGCCGCCAATTCCGGTCTTAAATATGCCAAAATTAGTGCCAAAAGCTGGGGATTTTCTGATGCAAACGTATTTGCCAATTGAGACGGATCCGCTTCATTAAGAAAATAGAAAGGATTGGTGTTAACCATTGAGTTAACTTTTTCAAGCATTTGTGCAGCTTCAGATTCACCATATGCTTGTGCCAGCAATTGTTTTGCATAAGCGGTACCACCTTGCGTAATATAATTCTTCGCCTGAAAAACCGTTTTGAATTCGGAAAGAACATCGCTCATTTCTTCGTCTGAAACTTTACCCAAATTAGCAATGTCCAGCGTTATCTGTTCAAGCAAATCCTCATCTTTTATATTCTTCAAAATTTCGGAAGAGGTTGCCGGACCCAATGCAATAAGCAACGCCGCAACCTTTTGACTCGGACGTTTAAAGGTCTTCTTTTCCTCTTCTTTGGCCTTTTTAATTTCTTCTATACCCATTGTATTTTAGGTGAATAAGTAAATAAGTGAATAAGTAAATAAGCTCATTTTAGCGATAATCTTATTATCTTATTACCTTATTACATTTACCCCTCCCTCCTATTCTCTGATATAAGACGTCAATAATTTAGCTGCATCTTCAGGTGATGACATTACTGCCTCATTTATTTCCGTGATATTCTGTTCTTTTTGAGATGCTATCTCTTTTCTATTAAATTCGATTTTAGGTGCTGCTTCAACCATTTCTTCTTCTTCTGCCGCTCTGGTTGGAATTTCTTCAGGTATGTGTCTTTCAACTCTTCGTACCGGCATTTTCGAAATAAAACTCTTTATTACGAGCAGAGCAAATAATCCGAGGACAAAGACAACTATGAGAGGAATGACTGATGTTATAATAAAGTCAATCCATTGTTCTTGTTGATACTGTTTTGCAAGCTGTTCATTTGCTTTTTTATCAAATGTTGCACCCTCAAATTGCAAGCCGGAGACAGATATTATGTCACCTCTTGAATAGTCAACCCCCGCCGCAGAAAGAACAAGATTCTTAAGTTCTTCCTTTTCCGAATCGGTTAAAATTTTATTCACCGCAACCGCAATAGACATTCTTTTAACTGTGCCCGGAGCGTAAATTACCTGTTTAACCTCTTTTGTAACATTGTAATTCATTGCAGTTTTTTGTTTTGAATAATTCAAATTCCTTTGGTTAACAATCGTGGAATTAGGAATCAAATTCGGATTTTCATAAGTTTCAACTTCGGTTTGAGAACTTACTAAGACACCTTGGTTTTTACCTTCCTCAACCGGAATATAACTTTCTATCGTTGATTTTGCGGAATTGAAATCTATATCCGTATTAACTTGAACCGAAACATTGCCCCTTCCGACAATTTTTTCCAAAACTTCTGTCACTTTTTTAGAAGTCTGTTTTTCAAGATTTGACTTGAAACTCTCCATGTCTGTTGAATTTTTGGTAGTTTCGTCAGAAAGCACATTACCGTTTTGATCAGTAATAAATACTTGTTCAGGAGTCATTCTTGGAATAGAATAGGCAACCAAATTCTTAACCGCTTTCACTTGAGTGCTTTTCAATTTATAACCAGGCTCCAAAACAAGCATAACTGATGCCGTCGGTTTTTCATCCGTATCTTCAAATATTGAACGCTCAGGTTCCGCGATTTGAACTTTTGCGAAACGGATTCCCTGTATTCTTTCTATAGCACGGGTAATTTCACCTTGGAATATTCTTTGTTTTGTAAGTTTGTTTTTAAAGTCTGTTGAGCCCAGCTGCATGTCATCTAAAAGTTCAAAACCAGCATCACCATTTTTGATTAAGTCATTTTCCGCAACAAAAACTCTCATATCATCACGAATATTTGAAGGAACAAGAATTGTTTTCTTATCCTCCGAAACCTTGTATTGATATCCGTTTTTCTTCATATTATCAATGATCGATAAAGCATTAACTTCGTTCAAATCAGAATATAAAACAACCCAGTCTGGCTCCATTGCCTTAGATAAGAAAAACGTCGCTGCTATAATTGTGACAACAATCAAAGCGAGCATACCCAGCTTTTGTCCATCATCCAAGCCGTTCCAGAGTTTTTTTACATCGTTTGCCAGCAGTGCAAAATAATTATTTTCCATTGTCTCCCCGTATAATTGTCCAATCTAAATCATATCCTATATATTTAAAAGTTTCAAATTGTAAAATTTCTTTACAGTACCAAAGTTAATATCTTTGTGTGCGATTAAAAATTTTTGTTATTGGTAACAATATAAAAAAGAGGAAAACATATGAATTTAGACAACTCTGAAACTAAATATAATTTGATTAATGCTTTTGCGGGAGAAACCCAAGCCGCAATGAGATACACAATTTACGCAAAACAAGCAAAAAAAGAAGGATATGAAAAAATATGCGCTGTTTTTGAAGAAACTGCCGGTAATGAAAGAGAGCATGCAAAGCTGTTTCTTAAACACATTCCGCTCGCAGAAAAGCACAGAGTGAATGCGGATTACCCTTTCTTTTTCGGTGACACGAAAGAAAATCTCAAATCTGCTTCACTTGCAGAATATGAAGAATGCGAAAAAATTTATGCACACGCTGCTCTGACTGCAAAAGAAGAGGGTTTTATGGAGATTCATAGATTATTTTCCAATATTGTGCAAATAGAAAAACGACATGCCTACAGATACGAAATCCTTTACGAAAATCTGACAAAAGGAACTTTGTTTAAAAAAGAAGAGCAAACACAGTGGATTTGCAGAAAGTGTGGGAACTGCATCATTTCAAAGCATGCCCCCGAAAAATGTCCTGTTTGTGCACACCCTCAAGGATATTATGAAATTTTTACCGAAAAGTTTTAGTACATCATTCTTAATTTAGGTAGTGTAAATTTTTGTAACGATTCACCCATAATTACTAAAGTTTTTAATAATATTGCCGTTATAACAAATAGAGTAAGAATGAGGTGGAAAATGATGAGAATCGCATCACTATTTACAAAAATTATCAATAAGGTTAAAACAGTCATACAACAGCCCTCTCGCACAGAAAAAATTGACTATGCGAATGTGGGAATTTTTAATTCTGTTTTGCCGGAAAATATAGAAGAAGAACCTAGAATGTATTCATATCCCGCACAAAATGTCGGAAATGTAGACCATGATCCGCCGATAGGCGGAAGACGTCCTGAAATGGGAATAGTAGACCCTTTATCTCCGAATGAAAATTACAGAGATCCTAACGCACTCGTGCATGTACTTAGAACCCCGAGCGGTAGAGAAGTTGATTTTACGTACAGGCTGGCGGATTTGGAGAGCTATATTATAAATGAAGCAACAAGCGCCAGAGGTGGTAAAATTGATTATTTTGAGAGAATACCGGAAATACGTGCAAAAGACCCTTCTGAAAGAACAGAAGCAGAAGCTGATTTGCTTGAAGAATTTGATAATATGATGAATTATGTCATCGCCGCTGGTGAAGAATACGGCGTTGACCCCAAATTTATACTCGCCATAATTCAGCGTGAAGTTTGTTTTAAGGGTATGAGCGAAAACGTTGTGGGGAAGAACGGGAAGGGATATATGCAAATCACATCTGCCGTTCCCGCAGATATGCTTGCCAGACCACATTTATATAATCCCGAGGCAGGAGAACTTCTTGCCAGCAGGGGTTTCGATATTGATTGTCCAAAATCACAGCGAGATGCAATGGTGAAGAAAATCATGGCATATCTTAAAAAGAATGAAGACCCGGAATTTAATATAAGAATGGGGGTGCTTTCTTTGCGTCATCAGCTCAACAGGGCTAATGGAAATGTTCAAATTGCAGCAAAAAATTATAACGGCAGCAGCGCCAAGGAAGCGTATGGTAGAGGTGTAAAAAATAATTACGATGCAATCTCTGCTCACAGAGCACAACCCGCCGGAGATGATGTTGAAGTATAGCCTTTAATTCCTCAATTTTGATTGAATAATTCTTGCGGCAGAGTGGAGTATATCAACGCTGGCAGAAAAAGGCGGTGCATAAGTCAAATCCACATCAAGAAGGTCTTTGACTTCCATATTATTTGCAAGCCCCACAGAAATACTGTCAATTTTCTTATCAGCATCTCCACAGCCGATAGCTTGCGCACCGAGGATTCTGTGTGAACGCATATCAGCAATTAACTTTAGTGTAATGTTCTCAACCTCCGGCATATAGCCCGCTTTATCCTTTTTGGTTACTATAGTCGAAACCGTATCAAACCCAAGTTTTCTTGCTTCTTTTTCCGTAAGTCCGCATTTGGATATATTTAAACCCAAATATCTTGTAACAGATGAACCTAATACACCTTCGAAGTCTTTATGTTCTCCGCATAAATTCATGGCTGCAGTTCTTCCTTCTTTGTTTGCAGTAGAACCCAGAGGAATCCATACAGGCGTATTTGAAATTATATGCACTTTTTCCGCACAATCACCGCAAGCATATATATCTTTAATACTCGTCTCCATTCTGCTGTTAACTTTGATTGCACCTGTTACACCAAGTTCAATTCCTGCCTCTTGTGCTATATCCACAACAGGACGCACTCCAACCGACAATACCACCATCTGAGTATCAAATCCCACTCCCTTTTTGGTAATTATTCCCGTTATTTCCTCTTCTCCCAAAAATTCGGCAACAGAATCTTCAGTCAGTATTTTAACTTGGCCGTTTGAATTTTCAGTTATATAAGTTTGAACCAAAACGGAAATATCTTCATCAAGTATCGGCATAATGAAGGGGGAACGTTCAAGCAAAGTAACATTTTTACCGTTTTTTACAAAAGCTTCCATAAGCTCAATATTTATGTATCCGCCTCCTATAAGTGTAATATTCTGGACGTTTCTCATCTTTTCTCTTATGGCAACTCCATCCTCAAGAGTTCTCAAGGTAAAAACATTTTTCTTGTTAAGAATATTTTCAAATCCCTTTGTAACCGGTTTTGCTCCCGTTGCTATCACAAGTTTGTCATATTCAACTTCGTATTTTTCGTTTGTTTTAAGATTAAATACACTTATTTTTTTCTCATCCGGATTGATTTTTGTAACACGGCTTTCCAGATATACATTTACCCCAGACTTCTCAAATTCGCTTTTGGGGCGAACAATGAGTTTTTTATAATCCTCAAAAACGCCTTCAATATAATAAGGGAGCCCGCAAGTTGAATACGAAACATGCGTATCCTGTGTATATATGTCCACAGAGGAATCCGGTAGCATTCTTTTTGATTTTGCGGCCGCTTTTGCTCCCGCTGCGACTCCGCCAATTATAACAATTTTCATAACTAAATTTTTTAATACTCAATAATGAACCTCAATTAGACGACATTCTAATTGCTATGACTATTCTAAAGAAATACACAAAATGTGTATTTTTGTACCCAAAAGTGTTCTCTTATGATACAATCATATTAACGAGGTGAGTGTCATGGCTATTAAAAAAGTTGTAAGATATGGGGAAGAATCATTAAGAGAGCCTTCAAAAGAGGTACATAAAGTTTCTCAGAAAATAAAAAATCTTGTACAAGATTTGTTAGACACAATGTACAAAGAAAATGGTGTAGGCCTCGCCGCTCCGCAAATCGGAGAAAACCTAAGAGTCTTTGTTATTGACGTTTCAACCGATAAAGAACCTCTAAATCCGAGGGTTTTTATTAACCCTAAAATTATTAAAAAATCCGGTGCCTGCATCAGCCATGAAGGATGCTTGAGCTTTCCCGAAGCATTTACCGATGTAAAGCGATACGCAAATGTTATGGTAAAAGCACTCGATACCAACGGACGCTCTTTTGTTCTTGAAGCAAAGGATGGTTCTTTACTCGCCCGCGCTATTCAACATGAATTTGACCACCTTGACGGAATACTATTTATTGACCACTCAATTAACCGTTTTGAAGCAGACGAAGTCTTGAAGAAAAACAATTTACCTCCGGTGCAGGTTGAAAAACTCCTCGATGAACCGGAACTCACGGAAGAAGTTAACAAACTTAAAGAGAAAGAAATAAAGAATAAAGAACAATAATGTACTTTATCAACCGTTATAAATAAGTTTCCTTTCAGTAATATTTCTGTATCCTTGTTTTTGCCAAAAACCTATAGCATCCCATTCTGCAAAAACACTTATAGGTTTCTGCGGATACAACTCCTTTAATGCATCCGACATACTTTTACCAATCTGTTTATATTTGCTTATATCCGAACGATGTTCTTTTTGGTAGTCTTGGTTCGTTATCATAAACATTATTTTATTTTCTTGATTGTCATGGTTCTCAACAAATTCTGTAACACCCAATACATTATCAATAATAGGGTTTGAATTGTCTTCCTGAGGTAATATCACTCCATACAAACTGTTGCTTTTAACAGACGGATAATTCCATTTTTTGTTAAGCCACATCGCAAATAAATACTCTCCGAAAGAACGGAATTTATCATTGAAACAAATTTTTTCAGCCAATTTGACATCTTCGGCACATTTCTGTTCCAATTTGACAAAATCGGCTTCGTAAGGAAAATACATTTTAGCCGATTCACTATATTTAAGGATAGGCACTTTCTTTACAAAGCTTCCCGAAAATGATGGACTATTGTTATAAGATGAGTTTATGCTAATCATACTGAGAATAAACCCGGTAAAAATATTTTTTGCTATGTTATGAATTAAGAATATCGGTTATAATATTGTTTGTTTAGTAAAGAGGTAATATGACAAAAAAAATTAGTTTAGTATTCTTCGGAACACCTGATATCGGTTTGAAATCACTTGAATATTTGTACAATTCAGACAAGTTTGATGTTCTTGCTGTCGTGACTCAACCGGACAGACCTTCAGGCAGAGGACATAAGCTTACGCCTTCGCCTATTAAAGTATTTGCCTTAGAACACAAGTTGCCGATATATCAGCCAAATTCCATAAGAAAAGAGCCGGAAATTATTGAGGCTTTAAAGAAACTAAAACCGGATTTTTTTGTAACTTTTGCTTTTGGTCAAATTCTGTCACAAGAAGTTTTGGATATACCAAAATATGAAACAATTAATCTGCATGTTTCACTGCTTCCTAAATACAGAGGGGCAAATCCAATCCAGCGCGCAATAATTAACGGCGATACAGAGACAGGAATTTGTACAATGATTACTGAACTGGGGTTGGATTGCGGTGATATATGCATGAAAGAGCCGATTAAAATTACACCAAATATGAATTGTGTAGAACTTTTTGAAATTTGCGCTTCACATTCCCCTATTTTACTGGAGAAAACACTAATCGGAATAAAAGAAGGCTCAATAAAACCGGAAAAACAATGCGAAGACGGGATGTGTTTTGCAGATAAATTAAAAAAAGAAGAATGTAAAATAGATTGGTCAAAATCCGCGCAAGAAATACATAACCTCGTCCGTGGCGTTTACAAATGCCCAGGAGCATTTTTCGAATATGAAGGTAAAATTATTAAAGTTATGGAAACGGAACCTATAAGCAATACATCGAACTTGAGTATTGGCGAATTCGTCAATATATCAAAGTCAGGATTAGATGTTCAAACAGGCAACGGAATTTTAAGATTAAAAAAAATTAAACCTGAAGGAAAGGGCGAAATGAACGCCTTCGACTGGGCTAACGGCATGCATTTAAACCTCGGTTAATTATTGACAAAACCCAAATAAACACGATAAAATAGGGCTATGGCAATAGTTTATTTATCTTTAGGTTCAAATCTGGGAGACAGGCTGGGTTACATACAACAGGCTACAAGCCTTTTGAGTGCTAATCCTGAGATAAGTATTGTTGCAACATCATCCTTTTATGAGACAGAACCTTGGCATATGGATTCAAAAAACTGGTTTGTTAATGCCGTAATACAAATAATGACACAATTGCCACCGGAACAGCTTTTTGCTGAATGCAAAAAAATAGAAAGTTTGCTCGGAAGGAAAGATTCAAATAATGAAAAATACCAGGACAGAACAATTGATATCGATATTATATTTTATGATAAAAAAATTATAAAAACTCAAGATTTAACCATACCGCATCAATTCTTTCACAAGCGAGCTTTTACACTCGTTCCTATGCTTGAAATTGCAGCAGATTTTGTCCACCCCGTTTTTGGCAAAACTGTTGAACAACTCTATGATGATTTAGAAAACCCCGAAACAGTATATTTATACGGAACCAAGATTGATGAATAAGAATGTGGCGATAATAGGTGCCGGCGCATCCGGTTGTGTATGTGCTTATCATCTGCTAAAAGCCGGCATCAATGTTACTCTATATGATAAGAATTTACCGCTAAGAACACTCTTGCCTACTGGCGGAGGCAGATGCAATCTTGCACATGCCGAATATGATTTCAAAGAACTTGCAAAAAATTATCCGAGAGGCGAAAAATTTTTGTACTCGGTTTTTTCAAAATTTTCGACATCAGATACATTAAAAATGTTTGAAGATATGGGAATAAAAACTTATGCCCAAGAGGATGACAGAATTTTTCCCGTATCTAACAGCGCAAAAGAAGTACAGGAAACTATTCTAAAAGAATTGCGTAAAAACAATGTAACATTTATTCAGGAAGAAATAAAAGATGTCAAAAGACTTATGGAAAAATATGATGCCGTCATTATAGCAATTGGCGGGCATGCCGGTTGTGATATATTGAAACCTTTCAAAATAAAATTGGTCGAACAAAAGCCTTCTCTTGTAGGCTTAAATACAAAAGAAAATTTTAAAGAACTCTCCGGGGTAGTTTTAAAAGGGATAAATATAGAAGGTCAAGAGGGTGATATTTTATTTACCCATTTCGGAATTTCTGGCCCTCTCATCTATACTATTTCATCAATTAATGCTTACAAAAAATTCCCTTATGAGTTAAATATTGATTTTTGCCCTAAACTGGAAAACCTTCAGGATATATTAAACTCTAAACCCCATAAAGAAATAAAAAATATTCTTTCTGAATTTTTACCAACAAAAGCCATTAATCACGCTCTCCAAGGAATCGATACAACAATGAAAGCATGCCAGATTGACGGCAAAGCAAGAGATTTGATCCTAAACAGACTTCACAATTTTAAAGTAACCATAACCGGGACAAATAAAGGCGAAGAAACTGTAACCGCAGGCGGTATCGATTTGGACGAAATTAACCCTAAGACAATGGAAGTAAAAAAAGTACCAAATCTTTTTTGCATAGGAGAAATTCTAAATATAGACGGATTTTGCGGAGGATTTAATCTCCAAAACGCCTGGTCCACAGCCTATGTTTGTGCACAGGGGATTATCTTACGAGCAGAATAAACCAAGGGTAAATTCCTGTATTCTCGCCGAATTTTGAAAATTGAATCATCCCTTTTTTGGTTATACAAATAGCATTATTAATTTCATATTTTTCAAATTTAGCATTATTGGTAGTGAATCCGTAATTATTAAATTCTTTTTCAGTATCATTTAGTATCATTATTTTTTCTGCGCTTCGTTTTTTCCAAAATTTATAGACATTGGTTTGCGAAGAAAAATCTGATATAAAAATTATTCTAAAATCTTTGAAAAGCGGAGCAATATCTTTAATTCCCAATTCGGACTTTGATATTCTGCCTGATTTGGATATAAATTCATAAAACTTCAAATTTTTGTCTGAATAACCTACCAGTCTGCCATTGATTATAAACAGATAATTACAATTTGTACTAATATTTTTGGAATTATTTTTTAAGGATAATAACTCTCCTCGCCTTATGTAAATATTCTCATCTTTTCGCCGAACTTTCTGAGTCCAAGTATCCGATTCAGTAATTGCGATTTTACTTCCCTCTTTAATATTTTTATAAGGCAATGGGCGGTAATCAGAAGCAAATACGCTCGTACAAATAAAAAATGCAAATAATAAAACCAACAATTTTTTCATAACAGAATAATTATACAATAAAATTCAATTGTTTAAAGGATTATAGAAAGAAAAAAATACTATAAACTTATTATGTATGAGTATGGTAGAACAATTATTAAATCAAATATCTACAAATGGTCTTGGCGGAATTACAAAACCTCAAGGCTTTGATTTGAATGATTCGACTTTTGAGAACCTTCTCCAAAAGGCTTTGGAAAATCATACCGAACTAAATGATAAACTTCAAATTCTTGGGGATTTGGGACAACCTTCGGGCATGATTATAGAACCATATGACAAAACTGCACCAATTCAACCAATTGGTCAGGAAAATTATACAGCATCAGAACCCATACAAATAAAAGATGTGGATTTAGGGAATAATTACTTTTCGACACTACTGAAAGATGCACCGCAAGAGCATAAAAGCTTAATGAACATCGCTAAAAAATACGCTTCTGTTGCATATAACACATTTGGGAAAACACTTGTCGAAGATTTGACCGATTTTGCAAAAGATGTTAAGTCTATGATTTAAAATTACATGTCTTTGAATTATGTTTATTATATAATTCTATTCATAGGGATACATATTATATTGATATGAGAGATTTAACCATTTTTTGATAAATAAGGAGGTCAAATGGGCAAAATAGAAATTACAAAGGAAATCGAGGAAAAATGCTGCGTTCACCGCGGTGTTAAAGGTTCTCCTGCTCCAATTCCGCAAGAAGGCGAATGGACAAAATGCAAAGAAATCAAGGATATTTCAGGTTTAACTCATGGCTGCGGCTGCTGTGCTCCGCAACAGGGTACTTGCAAATTAACTTTAAATGTAAAAGAAGGTATTATACAAGAAGCACTTGTTGAAACAATAGGTTGCTCCGGTATGACTCACTCTGCAGCTATGGCAGGCGAGATTCTTCCAGGGAAAACGATTCTTGAAGCACTAAACACAGACCTTGTTTGTGATGCAATTAATGTTGCAATGAGAGAATTGTTCTTGCAAATCGTATATGGCAGAACACAATCTGCATTCTCTGAAAATGGCTTACCGGTTGGTGCCGGTCTTGAAGATTTGGGCAAAGGCCTTTGCTCTATGTGTGGTACAATCCACTCGACCAAGCAAAAAGGTGTTCGTTATCTTCAATTAACAGAAGGTTACATACTTAAACTCGGATTAGACAAGAATGACGAAGTTATCGGTTATCAATTCATCAACATGGGCAAATTTATGGATGCTATCAAAAAAGGTATTGACCCGAAAGAAGCATTTGATAAGAACGTAGGTACTTACGGAAGATTTGCCGATGCGGTTAAGTATATTGATCCGCGTGAAGAATAAAAAGTTAATAAGACGAAAGTTAATAAGTTAATAAGATTTTTAACTTTTTCTTATTCACTTATTAATCCAATAGCTTATTAACTAAATTAGTTATTTAGTTATAAGAAAATAAGGAAAACAAAAAATGACAGTAAAATTTGAAGGACAAGACAGACGTGAAGCAACTCTTGCAAAGGTTTTACCTCAATATGGATTCAAATCTTTAGAAGAAGCCCGCGATCTATGTCTATCTAAAGGCATCGATGTAGATGCCATCGTTAAAGGCATTCAGCCTATCGCTTTCGATAACGCTTCTTGGGCATATACTCTTGGCTGCGCTATCGCCATTAAAAAAGGAATTAAAAATGCCGCTGACGCTGCTGAAGCAATCGGATTAGGTTTACAGGCATTTGCAGTTCCGGGCTCTGTTGGTGACAGACGTCAGGTTGGTATCGGCCACGGCAACCTTGGCGCAATGTTATTAAGAGAGGAAACAAAGTGCTTCTGCTTCTTGGCAGGTCACGAATCTTTTGCAGCTGCTGAAGGTGCAATCGGTATCGCACGTAACGCCAACAAGGTAAGGAAAGAACCTTTAAGAGTAATCTTAAACGGTTTGGGTAAAGATGCAGCTCACGTAATTGCTCGTATCAATGGTTTTACTTCTGTTGAAACCGAGTATGATTACAAAACAGGCGAATTAAAAATCATCAAAGAAACTCCATTCTCTGACGGAGAAAGAGCTAAAGTTCGCTGCTACGGCGCTGACGATGTAAATGAAGGTGTTGCAATTATGATTAAGGAAGGTGTTGACGTTTCCATCACGGGTAACTCAACTAACCCGACAAGGTTCCAACACCCGGTTGCAGGCACGTACAAAAAATGGTGCTGGGAAAACGGAAGAAAATACTTCTCCGTAGCATCAGGAGGTGGTACTGGCCGTACACTTCACCCTGATAACGTTGCTGCAGGTCCGGCTTCTTATGGTATGACTGATACTATGGGAAGAATGCACGGCGATGCTCAATTTGCAGGTTCATCATCAGTTCCCGCACACGTTGAAATGATGGGTGTAATAGGTATGGGTAACAACCCGATGGTAGGTGCAACTGTTGCCGTTGCCGTTGCCGTAGAAAAAGCTATGGCATAAGTTGTTATCAAATGAGAATGAGAAAGCGGAATGTTCAAACATTCCGCTTTCTACTGTTTTAAGGCTCATTTGGCTGTAACGGGAAAGTTTTTGGAGTTCCGGTATCCATACAAACCCCGAACTGGCAGCTTGAATTATAACCATAATTTTGTTCAGTTGTGCCAAAAATCCGTGTTTCTTTTTTAGGTTCATATTCTCTGTTGGAATTAACTGTTGCCGGAGTTGCTGAAAAATTACTTGTCGGCATAGCAGGTGCCACAACAGAAGGAGTTGAAATTAACCCAGGAATCCCGGTTTCTTGGAATTCTGCAACACATGCACTTCCCTCCCCTTCAATCGGGCATGCGGCAAAAACAGGCAAAGAAGTTAAAATTGCGATTAATAATAAATAATATTTCATGGCAGTATCCCTTATTTTCTTCTTCATTATAAGATTGGTTCTACCATTTACATTACCCATTTGGAGATACTAAAAAGTCTAATATCTTCTGACAAAAAAAAACGGCTTGCCATTTTAGCAAACCGTTTTTATATAATTTTCTACAAGTAGAAAATTTACTTATGCCATGATTTTATCAACAACGCCGGCACCAACTGTTCTGCCGCCTTCACGAATAGCAAATCTCATACCTTCTTCGATAGCTACCGGAGCGATAAGTTCAACTGTCATAACAACGTTATCACCAGGCATTACCATTTCACCATCAAATTGAATTGAACCGGTAACGTCAGTTGTTCTGATATAGAACTGAGGTCTGTAACCAGGGAAGAACGGAGTATGACGTCCGCCTTCTTCTTTTGTTAATACGTAAACGTTAGCAGTGAACTTAGTGTGTGGGTGAATTGTTCCCGGTTTAGCAAGAACTTGACCACGTTGGATTTCAGTCTTATCGATACCACGAAGCAATGCACCAATGTTGTCACCTGCTTGACCTTGATCAAGAGATTTTCTGAACATTTCAACACCGGTAACTGTTGTCTTCTTAGTTTCACCTAAACCAACTAATTCAACTTCGTCACCAACTTTAACAATACCACGTTCTACTCTACCTGTAGCAACTGTACCACGACC
>JAEEGL012309527.1_pt1 | contig 45553 bp, 37 predicted proteins | sample 9134231 | NCBI WGS metagenome assembly JAEEGL01 (sample SAMN16246548, study PRJNA631951) | gut metagenome | biome: gut microbiome; feature: rumen; material: fiber-attached | host: Bos | place: Iran: Karaj | collected 2018-10 | reverse complement strand
GGGAGCCTCTGCGGCGGGAGCCTCTGCGGCTGCCGGAGCCGCCTGTGCGGCGGGAGCCGCCTCGGCGGGCGCGTCGGCGGCTTTTGCCGGCGCGGCGGAGGTCAGCGCGGAGATATCCTCTCCGGCGTCTCCGATGTAGCAGACGGTATCGAGGCAGGGAACGACGTCGCCCTCCGCCGCGAGGACGGCGAGCAGCGTGCCGGCGACCTGCGCGGTCTCGTCGAAGGCGGACTTATCCGTCTCGTAAGAGAACAGCGTGTCGCCTATGGCGACCGTGTCTCCCGGCTTTTTGTGCCAGGCGGTGATGATGCAGGTCTCGACGCTTTGCCCCTGACGGGGCATGATTACGGGCTGTGCCAAGTGTATATCATTCCTTTCCTATGGAATTCGGGGTCAGGAGGGATCCTCGCGGCTGATGTCGAGGATCCGGACGCCGTGCGATTTCGCTTCCGCGGTGATGTCGTCCGGCAGCGGCGTATCGGTGATGATGATGTGTACCTGATGCAGATGGCAGAAGGTGTAGGGCAGGCTCTTGTTCAGCTTGGAGCCGTCCATGAGGAGGATCACGAGCCGCGCCTTCTCAACGACGACGCGCTTGAGCTCGCATTCGCTGTAGTTGCCGCCGGTGAAGCCGCTGCGCAGCGACAGACCGGAGGGAGAGAGGAACGCGATGTCGATATTGATATCGGAGAGGAACCGCATCGCGTGCATGCCGGTGACCGTCTGATAATCGCGGTCGAGCTTTCCGCCGACGATGTTGACGACGGGCAGCCCGATCCGGGACAGCTCGATCGCCGCGGCGGGATTCGTCGTCGTGAAGGTGTAGCGGTCGTTCGGCACGTAGGGAACGATGCGCTGGAGCGTCGAGCCGGAATCGATGAAGATCGAGCAGCCGGTCTCGAGGAAATCCGCCGCGCGGCGGGCGATGCGGTCCTTGGAGGGGATGTTCTCGCGCATGCGGGCGGTGATCGTATCGTCGCGGGAGGTGGTGATGAACTTCATCGAGCGCGCGCCGCCGCGCACCTTGATCGCGTCGCCTTCCTTCTCGAAGTATTCGATGTCGCGCCGCAGCGTCATGCCGGAGACGTCGGGAAAGATCTCCTCCAACTCCCGCAGGGAGACGAAGGGCTTTTCCTCAAGGAGCGTGCGGATGCGCTCCCGCCGTTCGTTGTACATGGTATCCCTCCTCTCCGCCGTCGTATGATCCGTATGTTCTATTTTAACATATTTCACAGGCGATGTCAACACGGATCGGCCCGTTTTTTCGCCCGGATGTGAAAAAACGAACAGGAACGCGCAAAAAACGCCCGCCGCGGCAGGCGGCGGGCGGTGCGGAAAACTCAGAGCAGGAGCGGGCAGAGCGCGTTCACGTCGCCCGCGCCCATGACGAGGATCATGTCGTCCTTCCCGTACGCGGCGCGCAGCGCGTCCGCGATCTCCGGCAGGGAATGGAGGGCGCGGCAGCGCCCGCCCCGGACGCGGACGGCGTCCGCGAGGAGCTCGGAGGACATGCCGCGCGTGTCCGTTTCCCGCGCGGGGTAGATGTCGGTCAGGATGACCTCCGTCAGCGCCGGATCGGCGAGCGCGGCGGCGAAATCTCCGAACAGCGCCTTCGTGCGCGAGTAGGTGTGCGGCTGGAAGACGAGGACGACCCGCTTGAAATCCATCCCGGCGGCGGCCTGGATGGTGGAGTGGATCTCCGTCGGATGGTGCGCGTAGTCGTCGTAGACGGCCGCGCCCTCCGGCGTGACGCCGGTGCGGTCCATGCGGCGGGACGCGCCCTCAAAACCTGCCAGGGCCTCGGCAACGGCGCGCGGGTCGACGCCGTTCTCCACGGCGGCGGCGCTCGCGGCGAGCGCGTCGCAGATGTTGTGCGCGCCCGGCACGCGCAGATGGATGCGGCAGAGCGCCTCCCCGTGACGAAAGAGCGTGAAGGACGCCATGCCGTGCGTGAAGGTGATCTCGTCCGCCTTGTAATCCGCGCGGTCGTTCTCGACGCCGAAGGTCACGGCGGTACCCGGATATCCCTGGGCGGCGCGCATGACGTTGTCGTCGCCCAGATTGAGGAAGACCCGTCCGCCGCTCCCCGTGCGCGCCATGAACGCGCCGAAGGACGCCTCGATCTGCTCGATGCCGCGGAAATAGTCGAGGTGATCGAGCTCGATGTTCAATACGATCACGTCCGTCGGATAGAAATCGAGGAACGAATCCATATATTCGCACGCCTCGAAGATGAAATGCTCTTCGCCGCCGATGCGGTCGCAGCGCCCCCCCGCATCCTTGAGCGGCGCGCCGCAGCTCACGGTCGGATCGAGTCCGGCAAGGCGGAAGATCTGCTCCAGCATGGCGGTCGTCGTGCTCTTGCCGTGCGTGCCGCTGACGCCGATCCGTTTGCGGTAGCCGGTCATGACGTAGCCGAGATAGTCCGCGCGGGAGACGACGGGGATGCCGCGCCGGACGGCCTCCGCGTACTCCGGCAGGGAAGCGGGGATGGCGACGGTGTAGACGAGCAGTTCCGCGTCCCGGACGTGCGACGCGTCGGCGTCGTACCAGACGGGGATCCCGAGCTCTTCCAGCTGCCGCGTCAGCGGGGACGCCGTCCGGTCGTAACCGGAGACCGCGTGCCCGCGCAGGTGAGAGATGTGGGCGAGCGAGCACATGCTGACGCCGCCGATGCCTGCGAAAAAGATCCGGCGCGGCTCGGAGAGCATGGCGCCTAACCGTTCGGGACCGAAATGCGTGTTGGGAAGCGACATGATTTATCCCCCATACATTTTTTCTGCTGAATAGTTTATTAATAAATTTATAAATTATTCGGATACTATTTAATAATTGGACAACTGCCGTCTATAAAGCGTTCATAATCTCGCTGTATAATGAGTATCGTACCGATCGGAATCACGGTCGGCTTTGTGAATCAGGAGAGGGAATGACATGGAAATCACTGACGTCAAGATCCGGAAACTGTTCAGCGACGGTCCGATGAAGGCGATCGCCTCCGTTACCTTCGACGGACAGTTGGCGCTGCACGACATCAAGGTGATCCACGCACGGGACAAGTACTTCATCGTGATGCCGAGCCGCAAGAATCCCGACGGGACTTACAGGGACATCGTTCATCCGATCCGCGCGGAGTTCCGCACCATGATGGAGGAAGCGGTCATCGGCGCGTACCGGCGCGAGCTGGAGGCGGCTTCGGACGCCGCGCACAAGGAAGCCGGTCCGTCGGAGACGGAAGAGACGGTACCCGGAGACGAATGATGCGCCGGGGACGGGAAAAAGCATGATACGGCAGACCGACGCCGTATCATGCTTTTCTTTTTTACGATGCGGGCGGATCGGCGGCGCCTTCGGCACGGAGGACGAGGCGCGGCTCCGTCCGATTTTTGACGCAGTCGGCGGTGATGACCACCTCGGCGACGTCCTTGCGGGAGGGGATCTCGAACATGATCGAGGTCATGACCTCCTCGAGGATGGAGCGGAGTCCCCGCGCGCCGGTGTTCCGTTCGATGGCGCGGTCCGCGACGGCGCGCAGCGCGTCGTCCTCGAATTTCAGAACGACGTGATCCATCTCAAAGAGCTTGGCGTACTGTTTGGTCAGGGAATTTTTCGGTTCGCGGAGGATGCGGACGAGCGCGTCGCTGTCCAGATTCGTCAGCGGGACGATGACGGGGAGACGCCCGACGAGCTCCGGGATGAGACCGAACTTGACGATATCGTGCGCGCTCACGTCGCGGAGGACGTCGGTGCGCTGTTTCTCGGCGCGGCCGAAGACGGTTCCTCCGAAGCCGATCGTCGAGGTCGAAGTGCGGCGGCTGACGATCTGTTCGAGCCCGTCGAAGGCGCCGCCGCAGATGAAGAGGATGTTTTCCGTGTTGATCTGGATGAATTCCTGGTTCGGATGCTTGCGGCCGCCTTGCGGCGGAACGTTGGAGACGGTCCCCTCAAGGATCTTGAGCAGCGCCTGCTGCACGCCCTCGCCGGAGACGTCGCGCGTGATGGACGGGTTCTCGCTTTTGCGGGCGATCTTGTCGATCTCGTCGATATAGATGATCCCGCTCTCAGCCCGCTCGACGTCGAAATCCGCCGCCTGGATGAGGCGGAGCAGGATATTCTCGACGTCCTCGCCGACGTAGCCCGCTTCCGTCAGCGTCGTCGCGTCCGCGATGGCGAAGGGGACGTGGAGCGTTTTGGCGAGCGTCTGGGCGAGATACGTCTTGCCCACGCCGGTCGGACCGATCAGGAGCACGTTGCTCTTCTGGATCTCGACCTCTTCCGGCGCGTCCTCGGACGGTTTTTCCTCTTTGGCGCGGCGGGACGCGCGGGGCTTCGTCTTTTCGCGGAAAAGCAGCCGCTTGTAGTGGTTGTATACGGCGACGGAGAGCGCGATCTTGGCGGCGTCCTGCCCGATGATATATTCGTCGAGCGTCGCTTTGATCTCCATCGGGGTGGGCAGGGAATCGGCGGAGAGCGCGGGCTCTTCGCGGTCGGCGCGGGTCTGCTCCTCGATCAGCTCGCTGCATGCCTCGACGCAGCTGTCGCAGATGAAGGCGCCGCTCGCGGAGGGGATCAGAAATCGTACCTGCCGCTCGGTCCTTCCGCAGAAGGAGCAGCGGCGCGCGCCGTCCCGACCGTTTCCGGAGTTGTTCTGTGGCATGGGAAATCCTTCCTGCGGGTCACGCCCGCCGTGTGATCACACGGTCGATCAGACCGTATGCCGCGGCCTCGTCGGCATTCATGAAGTTGTCGCGGTCGGTATCCCGGACGATCTCCTCCAGGGGCTTTCCGGTATTTTCGGCGAGGATCCGGTTGAGCGTGTCGCGGGTGCGCAGGATGCGGTCCGTGTGGATCTTGATGTCGGTCGCCTGCCCCTGCATCCCGCCGAGCGGCTGGTGGATCATGATCTCGCTGTTCGGCAGCGCGAGCCGTTTGCCCTTCGCGCCGGAGGAGAGCAGGAACGCCGCCATGCTGGCGGCCATGCCGATGCAGATCGTCGATACGTCGCACTTGATGTAGTTCATCGTATCGTAAATGGCCATGCCGGCGGTGATGGAGCCGCCGGGGGAGTTGATATACAGGCTGATGTCCTTATCCGGGTCCTGGACCTCGAGAAAGAGCATCTGTGCGACGACGAGGGACGCGGTAGCGTCGTTGACCTCGTCGGCGAGAAAAACGATCCGGTCGTTGAGAAGACGGGAATAGATATCGTAGGAGCGTTCGCCGCGGCCGGTCTGCTCCACGACCATCGGTACGAGCGGCATGGAATGTCCTCCTTTTCTGATTACGGGTTCGTGAGAATGCGCCTGAACGACATTACCGCTGCCTCAAAGGAAACAGCGGTAACGGATGCGGTACGCGGTTATGCCTCGGCGCCGTCGGCGGGCGACTCCTCAGCCGGCGCTTCTCCGGCGGCTTCTGCGGGGGCGGGAGCCTCGGGCGCGACGTCGGTGACGACGGCCTTCTCCCGGACGAACTTGACGGCGTGGCTGACCTTCAGATCCTCGGCGACGGAGGCGGCGTCCACCAGCTCCTTCACGCGATCCTGTTCTACGCCGTACGCCTGAGCGATGCGTTTGTATTCCTCTTCGATCTCCTCATCGGTCACGGTGAGGTTTTCGAGGGCGGCGATCTTTTCAAGCGCCAGGCGGCTCTTGACCTGCTTCTCCGCCTGCGGACGCATCTGCTGACGGAAGGCGTCGAGGGTCATGCCGGTATACTTGAAGTACGTGGAGAGATCGAGTCCCTGCGAACGCAGGCGGTTGTCGTAGTCGCGGACGTAGTTTTCCGTTTCCGTCTCGAACATGCACTCGGGGATGTCGGCGTTCAGCTTGTCGATCAGCATCTCCGCGAGCTTGTTTTCCACGATATTGTCGGCGGTCTGACGGTTCTTCTCTTCGAGTTTCGCCCGGATATCCTTGCGGTATTCATCAAGCGTATCGAATTCGGAGACGTCGCGCACGAATTCGTCGTCGAGCGCCGGGAGCTCGTTGAACTTGAGCGCGTTCAGCTTCACCTTGAAGACGGCGGGCTTGCCCGCCAGTTCCTTGGCGTGATATTCCTCCGGGAAGGTGACGTTCACGTCGAACTCGTCGCCGACGGAGTGACCGATCACCTGATCCTCGAAGCCCGGGATGAACTGACCGGAGCCGAGCTTCAGCTCGTGCCCCTCGCCCTTTCCTCCGTCGAACGGGACGCCGTCCGCGAAGCCCTCGTAGTCGATGACGGCGATGTCGTCCTTCTGCGCCGGACGGTCGGTGACCTCCGTCATGCGGGAGTTGCGGGCGCGGACTCTTTCGATCTCCTCGTCCACGTCCTTATCCTCGACCGGCGCGATGGGGCGTTCGACCTCCAGACCGGTATATCCTTCGATCTCGACCTCCGGCTTTACGTACACCTTCGCCTTGACGGTCACGCCGTTTTCGTCGATCGTGTCGACGTCGAATTCCGGGCGGCTGACGATCGTCAGTCCGGATTCGCGGGAGGCGTCGCTGTACGCGTCCGGCAGGATCTCGTTCAGAGCGTCCTCATAGAAAACGCCCTTTCCGTACATTTTTTCGATGATGGAGCGCGGCGCCTTGCCCGGGCGGAAGCCGGGGATGCGGATCTTCTTCACGCTCTTGCGGTAGGCTTTGTCGACGGCGGCGTCGAAGACGTCCCGCGCGACGTCGAACGTGAGCTCATAGCGGTTCTTTTCGACGAGCTCGGATTTCTGCAGGCTCATGGGTTTTCTTCCTCCAAATCAGTCTCCTAATATTGTATAGTTTTTTTGCTGTTCTGTCAATCGGAAAAGCAAAATTTTCCCCAAAGAAATGAAAAAGATCCGACAAAATGCCGCCGCCGGCATCAAAAATCGCAGGGCATCGTGATCATCGGCACGAAATTCAGGAAATCGGCGGAGATCATCGTCATACGGATCCCCTCGAATTCCGCGGAGCGCGGCACGTTGTATACGCCGTGGATGTGCCCGAAATAGCAGTGGCGGACGGAGAATTCGTGGAGCACGTCGACGAGCTCCCGGCAGACGAACGTGCGGAAGACCGGCGGGAAATGCAGATAGACGAGGACGGGCGTGTTCTCCCCGCGCAGTTTCTCCGCTTCGGTGAGGCTCATGCGGAGCCGCGCCGACTCGCGGGCGACGATCTTGCCGTATTCCGCGTCCTCCCGCGCGTTCTGGAGGTGTTCCTCCACGTACCAGCCGCGCGTGCCGCAGACAACGTAATTCTCGACGGCGTAGGCGTTGTTGTAGAGAAAGCGGAGCGTCGTGAAGCCGTTTTTTTCGGTGAAGGCGGTCATCTTCGTCATCGTCGACCACCAGAAGTCGTGGTTCCCCTTGCCGATCAGCTTCTTCCCCGGGAGCGCGTCGAGAAAGGCGAGATCCGTGCGCGCCTCCTCGAGCGACATCGCCCAGGAGATGTCGCCGGGGAGGACGACGGTGTCGTCGCCCGTGACGATCGCGCGCCAGTTCTTCTCGATCTTCCGCGCGTGATCGGTCCAGCGCGGGCCGAAAACGTCCATCGGCTTCTCGGCGGCGAGGGAGAGATGCAGATCGGCTATGGAAAAGAGAGACATCTCCGTCTTGTTCCGGCGAGCGGAAGTCCTTTCTTTCGAGGATGAGGCGTCAGGCGCGGCCGAAGAGGACGTCCGCCATATCGGCGGGGGCGACCGCGCCGGAGAAGCGCACGGGCAGCGTCAGCGTGCGGGAGAGCGGGGCGGGGATCGGCGCGTCGGCCGCGTCGTGCAGCGCGGCGAGGAGCGCTGCCGGCTCGTCCGTCCCGGCGGGCGTCCCGAGGGAGGCGAGCACGTCGGCGGCGAATTTGAAGGGGCTCGCGGTGGAGGCGAGGACGACCGGCGTGTCGTCGCCCGTCTCGGCGCGGTACTGCCGGACGGCGCAGAGCCCGACGGCGGTGTGCGGATCGATCAGATACCGCCGCTCCTCCCAGACGGAGCGGATCGTCGCCGCCGTTTCCTCCTCCGTGGCGCAGCGGCCGTCGAAGACGGCGCGCAGCGGTTTCGTCACGGAATCCGGCGCGCGGTAGATCCCGTCGCGGGAGAGCTCTTCCATGCAGCGCACGGTGAGCGGCGCGCCGCCGAGCAGGTACAGAAGCCTCTCGAGATTGCTGGAGATCAGAATGTCCATCGAAGGGGACATGGTCTTGTAGAAGGTGCGGCGGCGGTCGTAGACGCCGGTGCGGATGAAGTCCGTCAGGACGCAGTTCGCGTTGGAGGCGCAGATAAGCCGCGCGATCGGCACGCCCATGCACCGCGCGAGGTACGCGGCGAAGATGTTCCCGAAATTGCCGGTCGGCACGGCGACGTTCATCGGATCGCCGATCGAGAGTTTCCCTTCGCGGACGAGATCGCAGTAAGCGGAAACGTAGTATACGATCTGCGGCGCGAGACGTCCCCAGTTGATGGAGTTGGCGCTGGAGAAGAAACTCCCTTCCTCTTCCGCGCGGCGGGCGAGCGCCGGGTCGGCGAAGATCGCCTTGACGCCGTTCTGCGCGTCGTCGAAGTTTCCGCGCACGGCGCAGACGAAGACGTTTTCGCCCTCCTGCGTCGTCATCTGCCGCTTCTGCATCGGGCTGACGCCGTCGACGGGATAGAAGACGGTGATGCGCACGCCGGGCACGTCGCGGTACCCCTCGAGCGCCGCCTTGCCCGTGTCGCCGGAGGTGGCGACGAGGATGTGCGCGAGGCGCGGCTCGCCGGTCATCGTGAGGGCGCGGGAGAGGAGACGCGGCATGATCTGCAAAGCGATATCCTTGAAGGCGCAGGTCGGGCCGTGCCAGAGCTCCAGCGCATGGATGGAGTCGCCGCATTCGGCGAGCGGAGCGGCGCCGCCGGGGAAGCGGTCCTCCGCGTAGGCGGCGCGGCAGTCGGCGAGGAGCGCGTCCGGATCGTAGTCCGTCAGAAAACGGGAGAGGATGTCTGCGGCGCGTTCCGCGTAGGGCTTCGACATGAGCCCTTCGAGTTCCTTGTGCGTGATCGTCGGGATCCGGTCCGGCATATAGAGACCGCGGTCCGGCGCGAGGCCGCGCTGGATCGCTTCGGCGGAGGAGACGGAATGTCGGACGGCGGCGGTGTCGCGGGTGCTGATGTACTTCATGGCGGTGCCTTTCTTCGTCTCGGTGCGCGCTTATCGGAAATTCTTCTGCGCGAACCGGAATGCGTTGTTGTAAAAGATATTTTCCGCGGTGCGGGGCGGGACGCCGTGTGCGTCCAGCCACTGTGCGAGCGCGGGGAGACGGGAGACGTCCTCGAGCCCCGCGGGGGTGCGGGGGATCCCGTCGTAGTCGCAGCCGAGGCAGAGCGCGTCCTCCCCGCCGAGATCGAGGTAGTGGAGGACGTGCGCGCCGACGGCGTCGATCCCGCACGGTCCTCCGGTCAGGTGTCCCGGCGCGAGGCTGACGCCGACGATACCGCCGAGGCGTGCGATCGCCCGGAATTCCTCGTCGGTGAGGTTGCGCGTGTGCGCGTGCACGGCGTAAGAGTTCGAATGGGAAGCGATGACGGGGCGTCCCGCCTCGCGTCCGAGCGCGATCGTTTCGGCGGTGACGGCGCGGGAGGCGTGGGACACGTCCGGGACGATGCCGAGTTCGAAGGCGCGGCGCACCGTATCCCGGCCGAAATCGGTCAGCGGCGCCGACGTGTCGTGCGAGCCGCCGATCGCGGTCTCCCCCGCCCAGCAGAGCGTAAGGACGCGGACGCCGCGCTGCGCCAGGATATCCATGCGGGTCAGATCCCCGCAGAGGAGCCGCGCGTCCTCCACGCCGAACACGAAGGTGCGCCGGCCGCTTTCCGCCGCGGCGGCGAGTGCGTCCGCGTCGCGTACTAGCACCGTGTTCGGCGTGCGGGCGATCTCTTCCCGGAAGTGATCGGTGACGCGCAGGAATTGCTCCCACGTCTCCTCGTCAGGGAGGGAATGCCGGCTGTACACGGCGGCGATCTGTACGTAGGCGTCGAACGGCGCGGTCTTTTTCACGGAGATATGCAGGTCGTTGTCCGCGAGCGGCTGCCGATGCGTATACAGCTTCAGCGCCGTGTCGCAGTGCAGATCAAACAGTTTCATGGGACGCTCCTTCATCGGACGGCCGTACCGCGTTGGCATACCGCCGTACGGCGAGCACGCGGTACTGCGGCGTGCCCGGATCCGCGTAGACTTCGATGATATCGATATTCGGGATCCGGTCCCCGTATTCGTCTCCGTGTTCGCGCAGATACGCGCGGGCGAAACCGAGGAGACACCGGCGTTTTTTGCGGTCGACGGCCCCGGCGGGACGTCCGAAGCGGGTGGGCATCGCGGGATAGGCGCGCCGCGTCTTCACCTCGGCGAAGACGATGTGCGTGTCGCTGACCGCGATGACGTCCGCCTCAAAGTGTCCGAGACGGACGTTCCGTCCGACGACGGTGAAGCCCTGCTCCGTGAGATACAGCGCGGCGGATTCCTCTCCGGCGCGCCCGAGCATCCGGGTGTTCATCTTTCGCCTGTGCGCTTCGCGGCGAGCGCCGCTTCCAGCGCGTCCCGGTCTTTTTCGAGAAAGCCGAGGAACGACCGCCGGTGGAGCGGGCAGGGCCCGTATTCATAGACGGCGAGCTTGTGCTCCTTCGTCGGATATCCCTTGTGTTTCGCGAAGCCGTACTGCGGATACTTCGCGTCCATTTCGAGGCACAGCCGGTCGCGCGTGACTTTCGCCAGAACGGAAGCGGCGGCAATGGAAGGGGAGAGCGCGTCGCCGGAGACGACGGCGCGGGCGGGAAGGGGAAAGCCGCGGTCGATGCACCCGTCCACGAGGAGCAGCTCCGGCTGCGGGACGAGCATGGCGACCGCCCGCCGCATGGCGAGCAGCGACGCTTCGAGGATGTTGATCTCGTCGATCTCCTCCGGCGAGGAGGAGGCGACGGCATACGAGACGGCGCGCCCGCGGATGACCTCGAAGAGCGCCTCCCGTTTCTTTTCGGTGAGCTTTTTGGAATCGTCCAGTCCCTCGGGCATGTATCCCGCGGGCAGGATGCAGGCGGCGGCGACGACGGGACCGGCAAGCGGACCGCGGCCCGCCTCGTCCGTTCCGGCGAGGACGCGTACCCCGTCTCCGAGGAACCGCGCGTCAAACTCCACGGTCGGCATGGGATCCCTCCTCCTCGGCCGGGACGTCGTCGAGCGTGATCCGCCCGATCTTTCCCGCCCGGAATTCTTCGAGCAGCAGCTTCGCCGCCCGCTCCGTGTCGACCTCGCCGCCCGATACGAGGCATCCGCGTTTGCGCCCGACGAGGGCGAGCAGCTCGTACGGCTCGCGCCCCGCGAGCGCGGCGGGATCTCCGAGTTTATAGCGCGCGCAGAACAGATCGGGCGCGCGGGCGAGCAGGCGGCCGCACAGGACCGCGCCGAGCGCCTCCGTGTCGAGGATGACGTCGCGGATCGCGCCGGTCAGGGCGAGATTCTCGCCTACGGTGCGGTCGTCGAACTTCGGCCAGAGCACGCCGGGCGTGTCGAGCAGATCGATGCCGAACGAGGTCGCCGCCCACTGCTTGTCCAGCGTCACGCCGGGGCGATTTTCGACTTTGGCTTTTTTCGCGCCGCACAGGCGGTTGACGAGCGAGGATTTCCCGACGTTCGGGATCCCGACGATCATCGCCTTGAGCGTGCGCCCCTGCATCCCTTTCTCCGCGTAGCGCGCGAGCTTGTCGCCGAGGATCTCCCGCACGGCGGGCGCGATGGCGCCGATCCCCTCGCCGGTGATGCAGTCGACGGCGAGCGCCCGGCGGCCGCCGCGGCGCAGGTGCGAAAGATACCGCGCGGTCTGCGCCGGATCGGCGAGCGACGCCTTGGTGAGCAGCGTGCACAGCGGCTTCCCGCCGGTGATCGTGAGGATCTCCGGGTTCATCGAGCTGATCGGGATGCGCGCGTCGCGCAGCTCCAGCACGACGTCGACGAGTTTCAGGTTTTCCGCGAGCATGCGGCGCGTTTTCGCCATATGTCCGGGAAACCACTGGATCGTTTGCGATGGCATGGCGTCTCCTTTGTCGGTCGGGAAGGAATGGATCAGAAGAGGCGGAAGCGGCCAAGCGGGAACAGGCGGACGACCGCCTGACCGAGGATGCACTGCTCGGGAATGAACCCCACTTCCGTGAAGCGGCTGTCCGCCGAATGGTTGCGGTTGTCTCCCATGACGAAGACGTACCCCTCCGGCACCGTGACCGGGAACGTGTAGTCGGAGGTGCGCAGCGCGCCGTCGAGCTTGCGGTAGAGCGATTCGTCGACGGTCTCGCCGTCCACCGTGAGCGTCCACGTGGCGAAATCGATGTCCACCACCTGCCCGCTGACGGCGATCACGCGCTTTACGAGCAGATCCGGATGATAGGTCAGGCTGATGTTCTGCGCAACGATGATATCGCCCGGCGTCGGCGTGTAGCCGATCTCCCGCACGATCAGGTAGTCGCCGTTGTGCAGCGTATCCTCCATGGACTCTCCGTTGACGATGGTCGGGCGGAAAAAGAAGCAGACGAGGATCACGAAGAACGCGGAGAACACGGCGAAATCCTCGAGAACGTCGAAGATCTCTCCGAGCCAGCGCTCCAGCGTCCATTTCGGCTTCGGCTGCGCCTCCGCCTGCGCGGGAGAGGCGGCCTCGCCTTCCTTTTCGGTCTTCTCCGCCTCCGGCGTATCGGTCGGTTCCGTTATTTCTTCTTCATTCTTGATATCGTTCCGTTCGTTCATTGTGCCACACCCGTATTCTGCCGCTCGATCATGTGACCGAGCAGCGTGCTGCCGTCGTCGATATAGTACGCGGCGCGGATCCCGTTCGCTTCGCTGAACGGCGCGGTCCCCCGTGTGTCACGGCGGGAATCGAACAGAAGGAACGGCACCGGCTCGTGCGAGTGCGTGCGCAGCTCGACGGGCGTCGGATGGTCGGGCAAAACGAGGATCTTATACTCGTCGCCGCATCCGTGCAGATAGGCGAGGACGGGCGCGAGGATCAATGAGTCGATCTTTTCGATGGCCTTGACCTTGACGTCCCCCTCGCCGCGGTGCCCGCATTCGTCCGGCGCTTCCACGTGCACGTAGACGAAATCGCTGCCGCGGCGGAAGGCGTCGATCGCCGCTTCCGCCTTGCCGACGTAATTCGTCGCGAAGTTGCCGGTCGCGCCCTCCACGTTCACGACCTCCATCCCGGCGCACACGCCGATCCCCTTGATGAGATCGACGGCGGAGATGACCGTGCCGCGCAGTCCCCATTTCTTTGAGAAGGAGGGCAGGGCGGGCTTCGTGCCGGGGCTCCACAGCCACGGCGAGTTCGCCGGGCGGAGCCCGCGGCGGCGGCGCTCTTCGTTGACGGGGTGACGGTCGAGGATCTCAAACCCGGCTTTCATGTATTCGAGGAACGGCGCGCCGCCGTCCTCCGCGCGCGGGAGATGCGGTCCGATCTTCTGCCCGAGGATGTCGTGCGGGCGGTCGAAGGCGTACTTCGGATCGGCGTTCTTCCAGACGAGGCAGTGCCGATAGCTGACGCCGGTATACGCGTGCCGCCCGGGGAGCGGGAGCGCGTCGTTGAGCGCGCGGATGAGCTCGTTCGCTTCGGCGGTCGTGATCTCGTCCGCGCTGTGATCGATCATGGTCTTCTCCTCATACGGGAGATCGTCGGAAAGCGTGACGACGTTCAGGCGGATCGCGGTATCGTCCGGCTGAAGGTCGATCCCCATGCTCATCGCTTCGAGCGGCGAGCGGCCGTGGGAATACACGGCGGGATCGTAGGAGAGGATGGAGAGATTGGCGGTGTCGCTCTCGGGCACCATGTGCACGGGAACGTTCAGAACGGTGCCGCAGAGCGCGCGTGCCGCGAGCGCGTCCATGTTCGGCTTTTCGGCGGCTTCCATCGGCGTTTTTCCGCCGAGCTGCGGGACGGGGCGGTCCGCCATCCCGTCCGGGATCAGAACGAAGTATTTCATACGGCTCGTTTTCCCTTTCCGGATCTCCTGCCGGCGGCAGGACAAAAAAATCCTTATACAGTATACCACAATGAAAAGCAAATTGCAAGCGTTTGGGAAAAGGGGCTTCCGGCTTCGGCGGATTTTTTCGGATTTTTTCAAAAACCTATTGAAATGTCCGGGGAAATGTGTTATAATCTCATACTGTATGAAAGGATGCGGGCGTCCCCTCTCAGACGCGCGTGTCCGGGGAACACGGATGATATCAGGAAAGGAGTGAACACATTGCCGAACATCAAGAGCGCGAAGAAGCGCGTCAAGGTGATTAACGCGAAAACGCTTCAGAATAAGATGATAAAGAGTCGGCTCCGCACGACGGTCAAGAAATATCTCGCCGCTGTGGAATCCGGGAACAAGGAAGAAGCGATGGCCGCCTACAAGGTCGCCGTCAAGCGTGTCGACCAGGCTGCGAGCCGCGGACTGATCCACAAGAATACCGCCGCGCACAGAAAGAGCCGCTTCACGAAGCTTTTCAACGCGATGAAGTAAACAGACAAGCCCGTCATGCTCCGACGGGCTTTGTTTTTTGCGGAAAAGAAAATCGGAAAATGCGAAAAAAGTTCTTGCATTTACGCGGCGGATGTGATATAATACTATCCACACAGGGGCATAGCTCAGCTGGTAGAGCAGCGGTCTCCAAAACCGCGTGTCCTGGGTTCGAATCCTAGTACCCCTGCCAAACATGAATCCCGGATGCAGAGCATCCGGGATTCATGTTTCACAGAAGCAATGCGGTTCGAGCCCCTCACGGACGCGCAGCGTCCGAGATACGGTTTGGCGGAACAAAACGAAGACTTCCGGCTTATGCGCGGCGCCAAACCCGGGTTCGAATCCTATGTACCCGGAAGCAGATCGGTTCGAGCCCCTCACGGACGCGCAGCGTCCGTGATACGGTTTGGCGGAACAAAACGAAGACTTCCGGCTTATGCGCGGCGCCAAACCCGGGTTCGAATCCTATGTACCCGGAAGCAATGCGGTTCGAGCCCCTCACGGACGCATACCGAATACATATTACGAATACTTATTATTTAAAATAGGAAGTACCGCTCATGAAACAGCTCATGATGTACCATACGTTCGACCGGATCCCCGACGTCCCCGTGACGGATGGATTTTTCATCCGGAACTGGCAGCCGGGCGAGGAGGATATCTGGGTCGCGATCTGCCGCTGCGGTCTGTGCAGCCCGGACGCCGGACGGGAGGCGTGGAACAGCGCGATCCTCGGACGCGAAAACCTCGTCCCGGAGAAGGATACGTTCTTCGTCTGCCGCGCGGAGACCGGCGCGCCCGTCGCCACGATCACGGGATACGTCCACCCCGACGGACTGGGCGACATCCACATGGTGGCGTGCAGCTTTGAGGCGAGAGGGCACAAGCTCGGCGAGGTCATGCTCTCCCACGCCATGAAGAAGCTGAAAGCGGAGATGCCCGGCGAGGACCGCCTCGTGCGGCTGACGACGGACGATTTCCGCGTTCCCGCCGTCGTCGGTTATCTGCGCGGCAACTTCCATCCCGTCCTCTACGACGAGGGGATGGAGGAGAGGTGGCGCGCGCTCTGCGACAAGATCGATATCCACGGGACGGAGATGCTCGACCTCGACGGGAAGCCGACGGGCATCATCCTGTGACGCCGCGCCGGAACGGCTCGGACAGTATTGTGAAAACGATAGAGATCGTCGGAGAGAATTACGCCGGGAACTGGAACAGGACGCGCGTTGCCTGCCGTGCCGTCGTCGAGAGGGGCGGGATGCTCCTCCTCTCCCGAGCGGCGGTCACGGATTTGTGGATGCTCCCCGGCGGCGGCCGGGAGGAAGGAGAGGACGATGCCGCGTGCTGCCTGCGCGAGACCGCGGAGGAGACGGGCTATCTCCTCCGGCTCTCGCCATGCGTGTTGGAGATCGACGAATTCTATGAGGATCAGCGGTACGTCAGCCGGTACTTCTCCGGCACGGTGATCGGGAAATGTGAACGAAAGCCGACGGCGCAGGAGCTGCGCCTCGGGCTCGAGCCCCGATGGCTTCCGACCGCGGACGCCGCCGCTCTCTTCTCGCGCCACGCCGATTATGCCGACACGGACGAGATGAAACGCGGGCTGTACCAAAGAGAATACACGGCGCTCATGAGCCTCCTCGGAGGCTGCGCGCCGTCCGCTTCCGCGCCGGTGCGATGACCGGCGGTCCGGGAGCGTTTTTTTCGCGCGCACCGCCAACCTTCGGCACTTTTTGCGTACTGTACAGACGAATCGATTCAAAGGACGGGACATGGAAAAAGAAAAAGCGGACGCCGTCGTCACGGCGTATCTCGAAAAGATCTACGGTTTCGCCGTGAAGAAGTCGTTCTCCTACGCCGAAGCGGAGGAGCTGGCTTCTGACATTGTCGAAGAGGTCTACACCTCGCTCCTGCGTCGGGACGAGATCTGCAACCTCGAGGGCTATATCTGGCGCATCAGCGAGCACACATACGCGAAGTACGTGTCGTCGAAGAAAAAGCACGAGGGGATCTCGCTCGACGGGCTGGAGATACCTTACGAGGAAGACTTCCTTCCCGACGACGCCGAAGACGAGCTCATGAAGCTGCGGCTGGAAATCGCCTATCTGACGGAGAACCGCCGCCGCGCCGTGTTCCTGTTCTATTACGAAAACAAGTCCGTCCGGGACATTGCGGGAGCGCTCTCCATGCCCGAAGGGACGGTCAAATGGCACCTGAACAAGGCGCGAAAAGAATTGAAGGAGGCTTATAGTATGGAACGGAAAATCGGAAAACTCGGCATGGATCCGGTCAAGGCTGCTTCATTCGGTCACGGAGGCTATGTCGGCAACAACCGCGGTCCCGAGGATTACCTCGACGACATGCTGGACCTCAATATCGTATACAGTTGTTATTTTACCCCGCGTACGGCGGAGGAGATCGCGGATGAACTCGGCGTGACGCCCGCGTTTCTCGCGGAACGGATCGCAAAGCTCGAAGGAAACGGTTTTCTCGTCCGCGAGAAGGGAGACCGCTTCACCACCTACGTGGAATTCAGCCCCTTGACATATTCCGTCGAGCGTATGGATAAGCTGCGCGGAAAACAGCTTGAAGCGGCTGCGGTCCTCGCGGACGAATTTCGGCCCGTCGTGCGCGATGCCGTCGGGAAACTCGGAGAGGTATATCTGCCGACCGAAAACCGGGAACTGCTTGAAAGGACGATACTCCTGCACAAACTCACCGGCACCTGCATCAAAGGCGCGGACCGCGATCTGTCCCGATACACCATCAAGACGACGGCAGGCGGGGATTTCAGGGCTTATGTCGAGCTGGAAAGCACCCGCACCGACCCGGATTATGAGCCGAAAAACATGCGTAAAAACTATTGGTGCTGCGGTACGATGAACCGCTGGTCTGAGAAATACCCCGTCAGCTCGTGGTCATACGACACGCGCTTCACCACCCGCAAAGGCGACTGGGAAAACAACCTCACCTCGGACTACGAAGCGCTCTACGAATATATGACGGGGCAGCTTCCGGACACGCCCGCCAACACGGAAAAAAGGGCGAGACTGAGAGAGCGCGGATTCATCGACGCTGCCGGAAAAGTCTGCGTCATGGTCGCGCATAATGAAGTGAAGGACGCAATCGAGCGGATCCCTCCGGTCAGTGAGGACATCCTGCGCCGGTTCGCGGACGCCGCGCTCGAATACGCCATGACCAAGGCCCGGGATTATCCGCCGCAGATGCAGGACCTGATCGTGTGCGAAAATGTCCGTTCGTTCATCGGCCCGGCGGTCGCGCTTATGACCTGCGATCTGCTGTATGAGCGCGGCGTCTGGAAGCCGCTGACCGAAGCGGAGAGGGTCGCCGTCGACCTCATGGTGTTCAGCGATACGCTCCCCGCGCCGATCGGCTGACCGCGCACGGCGAAAAACGGCGAAAACGCCGCCCCTTACGGAGCGGCGTTTTTTGCGTCGTCGGTCAGCGGAGGACGGCGGAGACGTACGCGCCGATCCGCTGTGCCATACGGAAGAAGCCGGCGTCGTTCGGATGGCAGCCGTCGACGGTACAGCAGTCGCGGTGCGGCCCGTCGAAGAGCGAATCCCCGTCGATGAACCAGACGTTGGGGTCCCCCGCCTTCATAGCGTTCCGGTACGTGTCGTACACGGCGGCGCGGCGTTCGTCGATCGACTCGCCCCATTCGCGCCCGAAGACGTACCAGTGCGCGTCCGGTCGGGTGACGAAGATCACGGGGAGATCCGGCTGCGCTTCGCGGATCGCCCGGAAGAAGGGCTCGTGCGTTTCGCGCAGGTACTGCGCGTTCGGCGCGTTGTGATCGTAGTCGCACACGAAGACGGACATGTCGAGCCCCGCGATCCAGTCGCGGATCGCGGCCTCCGCACGCGCGCTGCCGGAGAAGCCGAGATTGATGAAATCGCAGTCGAGCTCCCGGGAGATGAGCGCCTGATAGGAATTGCCCGGCCGGGAGGCGCACCCGCCCTGGGTGATGGAGGAGCCGTAATAGACGACGGGGCGGTCAAAACGGTAGCCGCTGCCGTGATCGAGAACGGCGTTCTCCTCCACGCCGATCCAGGCGTCCTCCACGTTGGAGTACAGCGGGAAATGGATCATGACGTCGCGCACCTCGCGCGTCGGGAAGCGCCAGACCGTCTCCGGATGCGGGAACGCGCCGCCGTCCGGATGGGTGGGGACGCACGCGCCGCAGAAGAGGTATTTCGTGCCGACGCGGACGTACAGATCGAAACCGGAACTGCCGACAAGCGGGAAATGCTGGGCGACGTATTCGCCCTTCACCGCGGCGTGCAGCGCGATATAGGAGGAATCCGTGCGAAAGCGGACGCGTCCGCCGGCTGTGTTCGTGTGCAGTCCGACGACGCCGCCGTTCGTCGCCTCGGCGACGTCCTTCGGGATGCGGCGGAAGACGCCGGGCGCGTACGGATCATAGAAGCCGTAGAGGTCGAACGGTTTTTCACGGACGGAGCGGAAGGTGACTCCCGGCAGATCGAGCGAGGTAGTGAAGCCGTAGGGGGCGACGGTATAGGGTTCCATAGCGGTCTCCTTATCTTCAATATTCATGCGTGATTCGCGTAATCGGTCCCGCGTGCGTCAGCGGAGGACGGCGGCGACGTATTTGCCGATCGCGTCCGCCATGCGCAGCGCGCCCGCGTCGCTCGGATGACGGCCGTCCACGGTGCAGCAGTCGCTGTACGGCCCCTCGAAGAGCGTCGCGCCGTCGATGAACCAGACGTATCGGTCGCCGGAGGCGGCGGCGCGGCGGCAGATCCCACAGACGGCGTCGCGCTGCGCGTCGAGCGCCTGCTTCTGCAGCGGATCGAAGAGAGAAGCGGACGTATCCGGGCGGGAGACGAAGAGCACGGGGAGCGTCGGATGCGCGTTCCGCACGGCGCGGAAGATCGGCTCGTTCGCGGCGCGCAGATGCTCCGGCGACGAGGCGTCCTGATCACACAAGAGCACGAGCACGGACATGTCGAGCCCCGCGATATAGCTGCGGAACGCGTCGGTATCCGCGGCGCAGCCGCAGAAGCCGAGATTGAGGAAATCGCAGTCGCAGTCCCGGGAGAGGATCGCCGTCCAGGCGTTGCCCGGCCGGCAGGCGAAAGCGCCCTGCGTGACGGAGGCGCCGCAGAAGACGGCGGGACGCTCAAAGCGGTAACCGCTGCCGTGGTCGAGCGCGGCGTCTCCTTCCAGTCCGATCCATACGTCCTCCACGTCGGAGAACAGCGGAAAATGGATCATGACGTCCCGCATCTTGCGCGTCGGGAAGCGCCACGTCTGCTCAAGCTCGCGCGGGCCGTGCGCGCCTCTCGAATCGGGGACGGGGACGACGCCGGCGAAGACGTACTCGGCGCCGGTGCGCACGTACAGATCGAATCCGGCGGAGCCGGTCATCGCGCTGCGGGCGGCGGCAAACGGATGCGTGACGATCTTCGCGTGCAAAACGACGTAGGAGGAATCCGTGCGGAAGCGGATGCGTCCGCCCGATGTCTGCGTGGAACCGGCGAGCACGTCCGCTCCGGCTGCCCGTGCGACGTCCTGAGGGAGTCGGCGGAAGAGACCGGGCGTGCACGGTTCACAGAAACCGCAGAGATCGAACGGTTTCTCGCGGGCGGAGCGGAAGGTGAGGCCGGGCAGATCGAGCGAGGTGGTGAAGCCGTAGGGTGCGACGGTGTAAGGTTCCATAGCGTTCTCCTTGATAAAGCGTTCTGTATGGGTACCGCGCGGCGCGCGGGCATGACCGATGGAAATGGAAATAATTACCATATATGGGCGGGAAAATTCGTGCAATCTGGCTATAAGGTTTTTCTTGTAATTACTGGAAATTTATGGTAAAATAATTGTGTCCACAGGAAATCTGAAAGCGGAAAAGGAGAAACGAGCATGGAAAATGTCACAAGGATCCTGATAGCGGATGAGAATACGGACACGCGGCGCAGCTGCCGAGAGGCGCTCTCCCGCGCGGGATATACGCATACAGAGGAGGCGGCGAACGGAGAAGAAGCCCTGCGCGCCATCGGACGGATCCACCCGGATATCGTCATCGCGGACGTGTGGCTGTCCAAGCTGGACGGGATCGGGCTGATCCGGCAGGCGTCCGCGCTCCGGTACGAGCCGGATCAGCCGCCGGTGTTCATCATCGTGTCGATGGTGTCGAACCAGAACATCTTCGTCGAGGCGAGCCGCGCGGGCGCGGCGCTCTGCCTGCCGAAGCCGATCGATTACGGGAGCCTTGCGGAGTACATCGAGACGCTGACCGCCTCCCGTTTCGGCGGGACGGAGAGGGCGCCGGACAACACGCCGCCGGACATCGAGACGCAGGTGACGAAGATCATCCATCAGATCGGCGTCCCGGCGCATATCAAGGGATATCAGTATCTTCGCACGGCGATCCTGATGACGGTGCGCGACAGCGACGTCATCAATTCGGTGACGAAGGTGCTCTATCCTTCCGTGGCGAAGAAGTACGCGACGACGACCTCCCGCGTGGAGCGGGCGATCCGCCACGCGATCGAGGTCGCGTGGGACCGCGGCGACGTCGATACGCTCAATTCTTATTTCGGCTACACGGTGCAGAACAACCGCGGCAAGCCGACGAACTCGGAGTTCATCGCCATGATCGCCGACAACCTGCGGCTGAAATACAAGATCCGGTGAGGATCAGGGCGCTCCGACGGTGAGGGTGACGCCGTCCGTTTTCACGAGCAGCGTCCCCGAACGGTCCGTGCGCAGAACGGTGATTCCCTGTGCCTCCAGCCGTTCGAGGAGCGCCGGGGACGGATGCCCGTACGTGTTCTCTCCCACGGAGAAGACGGCGCAGGACGGCGTGACTGCGCGCAGGTAGCCGTCGCACGTCGAGGTGGCGGAGCCGTGATGCGCGACCTTGAGCACGTCCGTGTCGAGGAGTCCTCCCGCGCCGTCGCCGAAGGCGAGAAGCTGCGCCTCCTCGCTTTCGCGCTCCGCGTCCCCGGTGAAGAGGAAGGAGACCGCGCCGTAGTCCACGCGGAGGACGAGGCTGTCGTCGTTCGGCGCGTCGGCGTCGGCGAGCGGAGCGAGCACGGTGAAGACCGCGCCGCCGAGCGAGAAGGAGTGTCCCGCCTCCGCGAAGAGGACGGCGGCGCCGACTTCTTCCGCCGCGTCGAGGAAGGGCAGGTAATCCGCGTCCGTCCGGGCGGGGAAGGGCAGTATGAGCAGCGCCGGGCGGTATTCCCGGAGCAGGGCGAGCGCGCTGCCGGTGTGATCGGCGTGCGCGTGCGTGAGGACCATCCAGCGCAGATACGCGCGCCACGGGCGGAGCGACTGCTCCACGACGGCGCGGGCGGAGGCGGGACCGGTATCGATCAGCACCCCGCCGTCCTCCGTCAGAAGGAAGGCGGCGTCTCCCTCGCCGACGTCGAGAAAGCGCACGGAGAGCACGCCCGCTTCGGGCGTCGGATGCAGGTGCCGCCACGCGAGTGCCGCGGCGCAGAGGAGCGAAAGGCCGACGAAGAAGAGGACCATCGCCCGGCGGCCCGCGCGGGGATCCGCGTTCCGTTCCGCATGCATGAGCAGCCCTCCTCCCCCGGTGTGCAAAACGCGCTTATTTTTCTTCGGACGGCGGGAAGTACGTCCCCTCCGCGGAACGCCCGATCAGTCCGGAATATATGTCGGTGAGCATCTGTCCGATCCGCTCCGGATCCCACGGCATGTCGCCGCAGAGGATCTGCACGGCGATCCCGTGAACGGCGGTCTGCATCTCCGGATGAAAGACGATGTGGGCCTCCTGCGGCAGTCCGAGCGTCCGGCGGACGCTCTCGACCGTCGCGTCCGTGTCGTGGAGCTGCATCACCGGATCGTCGTCCCCGTGCCTGCGGAGAAAGACCAGCCAGAAGAGGTTCGGCTCCTCCCGCGCGAAGCGGATGTGCGCAAGACCGAGCGCCTTGCAGAGCGCGGTGCCGTTTTTTTGCAGTTCCTCTTTCTGGATGGATTTGTAGATTTCGACCGCCTCGGCGATGGCGGCGGCGCGGATCTCTTCCATGTTCCCAAACTGGGAGAAGAGCGGCTGCGTGGAGCAGCTGAGCGCCTGCGCCAGCGCGCGTGCGTTCAGCGCCTGTGGCCCGTCCCGGCGGACGACGCGCACGGCGGCCTCGGCGATGTCCTGTCTCGTGATCCTCGGTGAACGCGGCATGAGCCCTCCCCGATCCGGCGCGCAAGAGAAACGGCGCCGGTCTATAACGCATGTTATTCACATATGCCATTGTACCACAACGCCCCGGCGTTGTCAAGAGAAAAAGAGAAGCAGCGGAGAAGTTTCCGCTGCTTTTCGTTTGCTCCGGCGTACGCCCGCCGGCCGATCGGGGGCGGCCGCGCGCACGCGGCGCCGGGTTTTCAGGAAAAATCGCTTTTGCACTCCCCCTAAGGGGCGGGCATGGGCCCGCGCCCCAAGGGGATGACTGGTCTTCTCAGGCGGGATCGGACGGGGCGCTCGGAGCGTCCGGCACGGACGGCGCGGGCGCGTCCTTCGTCTCGCCGAGGTACGTCGGCAGCTTCATGCCCGCCATGTCGAACAGCTCGTTCATCGGCGGGATGGACTTCATGAGCCCGGAGAGGAAGCCGGCGGTGGAGCTCTTGCCGTCCGCGCCGGCGGCGCCGTTGTCCCAGACGGTGATCTTGTCGATCTTCAGATCGCGGATCGCCTGGACCTGGACCTTCATCAGCTCTTCCATCTTGTCGGCGAGCATCAGGCGGATCGCGTCGTCGGAGCTGCCGCCCGCGGACTGTACGATCTCGCCGAAGCCTTCGGCCTGCTTCGTCAGCATCTGGCGGACGCCGTCCGCCTCCGCCTGCATCTTCATGAGGATCGCGTCCGCTTCGCCCTTGGCGCGGCGGCGGATCTGCTCGGCCTCGGCCTCGGCCTCCAGTTCTTTCTTGCGCTTCTCGATCTCGGTCTTGACGATGACGTCCGCTTCCATCTTCGCCTGCTCGAAGGAGGCGCGCGCCTGCTCGGCGGCCTTCTGCGCCTCGTAGGATTCCTCCATGGCGCGGGCGGCCTGGATGTTCTCGGCGGCGGTGGCGCGCTTCAGCGCTTCCGCCTCGCGCTCGCGGCGCGTCGCCTCCGACTCGGCGACCTGCACCTTCGCTTCGTTCTCGCCCTTGATCGCCTCGGAGTTCGACTTCGAGACGCTGACGCGCATGTCGCGCTCCGCCTCGGCGGAGCCGATGGAACCGTTGCGGTCGGCCTCGGCGACGGAGATCTTCGCGTCGTTGATCGCCTTGGCGGCGGCTTCCTTACCGAGCGCCACGATATAGCCGGATTCGTCGGTGATGTCCGTCACGTTTACGTTGATGAGCCGCAGACCGATCTTCTTCAGCTCCGTCTCCACGTTGCAGGAGACGGCGTCGAGGAATTTGTCGCGGTCGGTGTTGATCTCTTCGATGTCCATCGTGGCGATGATGAGACGCATCTGACCGAAGATGATGTCCTCGGCGATCGTCTTGATCTCGTCGAGCTTCAGCCCGAGCAGACGCTCCGCCGCGTTCTGCATGACGCCGACCTCGGTGGAGATGCCGACGGTGAAGCGGGAGGGGACGTCGACGCGGATGTTCTGGCGGGAGAGCGCGTTGCGCAGGTCGACCTGAATGGACATCGGCGTCAGGTCGAGGAATTCGAACGCCTGCACGACGGGCCAGATGAAGGCGGCGCCGCCGTGGATGCACTTGGCGGAGCGGCTCGCGCCGTCGCTGCCGGTGCCGACCTTGCCGTAGATCACGAGGATCTTATCGGAGGGGCAGCGCTTGTAACGGGAGAAGATAAGGCTGACGGTTGTGAGGAGGAGGAGCGCGATGACGCAGACGAGGATGAGGATCATGGTATTGCCGCCGGCGTCTGCGGCTGCGAGCAGGATCTGCGGGTACGGCATGGCTGGTTCTCCTTTCGGATATTATTGTATTATCTAGATATTATTGTATTATCTATAAGAATGTGGGGATCCTTGCGTTACGTCTCGTCGGCGCCGCCGTCCTCGGAGAGCGGCTCGACGACGAGCATCCCGGCTTCGCTGACGGAGACGATGCGGACGGCTTCGCCGGTCGTCAGTCTGCGGGTCGCCGTCGTGACGGCGTCCGCTTCGATGAAGTGTTCCTGCAGCGTCAGGGTGATCTTGCCGCTCCCGGCGGTGTGCGGCGGGACCGGGATGTACACGCGGCCGACCTTGCCGATCGCCGTGCCGAGCTGGATGTTCCCGCTCGACTGGAGCTTCATCGCGGCGCGCATCATAAATCCTATGGCGAGCAGCGCCGCCGTGCCGCAGAGGAAGGAGAAGAGCACGGTCAGAGCCGGGGAGACGCCGGAGGCATACAGCGCGAGACCGCTCCATCCGCCAACGGTCAGAAAGCCCATGACGCCGCGTACCGTGAAGAGAGAGAGCCCGTCGCCGCCGTTCTCCGTGCCCGGCGTATCCGGGACGCCGTCCCCGTCGAGGTCGACGCCGTCCTCTCCGCCGAGACCGAAGAAGAGGAGGATCGTCTGCACGATGAGGATGAGCGTGGAGGGGACGGCGATGCAGGCGTAGACGCGCGCAAAGGTATCGAGGGAATTCCACCAGGTAATCATCGGGTACCTCCTTCAGCGGTCCCGCAGCTCGGCGACGAGCCGGTCGGCTTTCCGCTTGACAAGATTCGCGTAGTAGGACATGACGATGATCTCGAGCGCGCGCCGCAGTCTGCCCCGCGCGCCGCTGTATTTCTCGACGTAATCGCAGATGGTCTCGTCGATCAGGCCGATGAGAGAATCGCGGGACAGCTCGCCCGCGCCGATCAGGCGGTCGAGCAGGCGGCAGACATAGTCGTAGAGCTGCGACTCCGGGATGATGTCGTCGGAGACGTCGCCCGGGACGCCGTTGACGTAGGTGAGAAGAAAGCTGATGTCGCACAGCTGCATGGTGTCGCGCATCATGTTGATGAGGAGGATCCGTGCGAGCTGATCCTTCGTGTACATCTTGTTCTTCGGATTGACGACCCAGCCGCGCTTGAGCCAGTTCTGCAGGGTGGAGCCGTCGATCCCGGCGATCTCGCGGATCTGCGCGAGCATGACGCCGTCCGTGATGTAGAAGATCTTGTCGAGGAATTCGCCGCCGGTCGCGCCGCCCATGCGGGTCCGTTCGAGGATGGTGCCGGGGATCAGTTTTTCTTCGATGCCGAAGTCCATGATACACCTCCTTTGCTCCTTGATATTTCCCCTACATTGTATCACACGTTCACGTGATTGTCAATAGGTTTCTTCGGAATTTTTTGAAAAAGCGCATGATTGCGCCGAAAATCTCCATAAAGCGCGCGCCCCCCTTGCAAACGGGGACGGCATATGATATAATGTACCATGGTTGAATATGCGCCGATAAGGCTTCAATACGCTTCGATCAAAGGATTTCGGTTTTATGTGCGGATTTGCAGGATTCACCGGCCCGCTGCCGGATCGGGAGACGGTCATCCGCCGCATGGCGGACAGGATCGCGCACCGCGGCCCGGACATGGAGGGCTACCACCTCGGCGAGGACGGCGTGACGTTCGGCTTCCGCCGTCTCAGCATCATCGACCTGAGCGGCGGCGAGCAGCCGATGTACAACGAGGACCGTTCCGTCGTGCTCGTGTACAACGGGGAGATCTACAATTTCATGGAGCTGCGTGAGCGGCTCGCCGCGCGCGGGCACTCGTTCCGCACGCGCTGTGATTCCGAGGTGGTCGTGCACGGCTGGGAGGAATACGGCGAGGCGCTCGTCCCGATGCTGCGCGGCATGTTCGCGTTCGTGCTCTGGGACGAAAAGAAGCGGATCCTCTTCGGCGCGCGGGATTATTTCGGGATCAAGCCGCTCTATTACTCCGTGCTCGCGGACGGCTCGCTCCTTTTCGGCTCGGAGATCAAGAGCTTCCTCGAACACCCCGGCTTCCGGCGCGCGGTGAACGCGGAGGCGCTCAGACCGTATCTGACCTTCCAGTATTCGGCGACGGAGGAGACGTTCTTTGCCGGGACGTACAAGCTCCCGCCGGCGCACACCTTCACGTTCCGGGACGGGAAGATGACGATGACGCGCTACTGGGACGTCGACTTTACCGGGAAGACGGACGCCTCCTTCGACGAATGCGCCGGGGAGATCGACGCGGCGGTGCGCGAATCCGTCGCGGCACACCGCATCAGCGACGTGCCGGTCGGGTCGTTTTTGTCCGGCGGCGTCGATTCGAGCTACATCACGGCGGCGCTCATGCCGGAGAATACCTTCTCCGTCGGCTTCGGCGAGAAGAAATTCGACGAGACGGACGAAGCCGCGGAGCTTTCGCGCCTGCTCGGCGTCCGCAATTTCCGCCGCGCCCTCGGCGCCGAGGAATGCTTTGAGGCGTTCCCCGCCATCCAGTATCACATGGACGAGCCGCAGTCGAACCCGTCCTCCGTGCCGCTGTGGTTTCTGGCGAAGCTGGCGCGGGAGCAGGTCACCGTCGTGCTCTCCGGCGAGGGCGCCGACGAGATCTACGCCGGATACGAATGGTACGACGAGACGCCGATGATGCGCCGCTACAAGAAGCTGCCCGGCTTTCTGCGGCGGGGGGCGGCGTCCGCCGCCGCCGCGCTGCCGTATTTCAAGGGACACGATTTCCTCATCAAGGGGAGCGGCCGACCGGAGGACTATTTCATCGGACAGGCGTTCGTCTGGCCGGAGAAGGAAGCGCTTGCCGTCCTGCGCCCGAAGTACCGCGTCGGGCCGTCGCCGCGCGAGCTGACCGCGCCGGTCTACGAGAGGGCGAAGGGGCTTTCCGAGGTGGAGAAGAAGCAGTATCTCGATATCCATCTCTGGCTGCCCGGCGATATCCTGCTCAAGGCGGACAAGATGAGCATGGCGCATTCGCTCGAACTCCGAGTTCCGTATCTCGACCGGGAGATCATGGCGCAGGCGCAGCGGCTTCCATCCTCCTATAAGATCGACGCCGTGAACACCAAGCACGTGCTCCGCGCGGCGGCGAACCGCACGCTGCCGGACGCCTGGGCGAACCGGACAAAGAAGGGCTTTCCCGTCCCGATCCGTCAGTGGCTGCGCGAGGATCCCTGGTACGGACGGGTGAAGGCGTCGCTGACCTCCGACGCGGCGGCGGAATATTTCGACACGGACGTGCTGGCGAGGATGATGGACGAACACCGCGCGGAGCGCGCCAATCACGGCAGGCAGATCTGGACGGCGTATACTTTTATGACGTGGCACCGCGCGTTCTTCGGCGAGTGACGCGCCGCACTGCATACAGAAAGGCAGGATCCTTTATGGAAACGATTCTTCCGGTGCTTCTCGGCGCCGATCTCAACTGTTACAACGTCGCCCGCGCGTTCCACGAGCAGTACGGCGTCGTCTCGTACGCGTTCGGCCGCTACGCGATCTCCGCGACCAAGTATTCCCGCATCGTCCGCTTCACGGCGGTGCCGGATCTCGATACGGAAGAGACGATGCTGCGCGTGCTGCGCGGCTTCGCCGCCGCGCACCCGCAGGAGAAAAAGATCCTTTTCGGCTGCACGGACGACTACGCGGCGATGATCATCCGCAATCAGACCGCGCTGCCGGAGTACCTCTGCCCGTGCCCGGCGCCGCGCTTCCTCGATACCGTCTCCCGCAAGGCGGAGTTCTACGAGGTCTGCGCGCGGTACGGGATCCCCTATCCGAAGACGGTCGTGCTTACCGGGGCGGAGAGCGCGGACGCGCTGACGGAGGCGCGGCTCGGTTTTCCGTATCCGATCATCGTCAAGCCGTCCTCCAGCGTCGAGTACTGGAAGCATCCGTTTGACGGGATGAAGAAGGTGTACGTCGCCGACACGGCCGAGGACGCGGCGCGGATCATCTCCGAGATCTACGGCGCCGGATACGGCGAGCGCATGATCCTTCAGGAGCGGATCCCCGGCGGGGACGAGCACATGCGCGTCCTGACCGCCTTCTCCGACAAGAACGGGCGCGTGCGCGCGATGTGTCTCGGGCATACGATGCTCGAGGAGCACACGCCGAAGGGGCTCGGCAATCACGCGGCGATCGTCACGGAGCCGGTCTCCCGTCTGCCGTTCGCCGATAAGATCCGCGCCATGCTCGAGGATCTCGGCTACACGGGATTCTCCAATTTCGATATCAAATACACCGGCGAAGGCGACGAGTTCCGCGTTTTCGAGATCAATCTCCGTCAGGGACGGAGCAACTATTACGTTACCGCCGCCGGGCTGAATATCGCCCGCCTCGCCGCCGAGGTCTTCGAGGACGGCGGCACGGACTGCACGCTGTGCGAAAAGGAGCATTTCTGGCGGCTCGTCCCGAAGTCCGTCGCCTATACGTACACGGAGGACAAGGCGCTCATCGCCCGCGCGAAGGAGTTGGAGAGGGCGGGGGAATCTTCCTGCTCCGTCCTGTACAAGCCGGATCTCCGCTTCAACCTTCTGCGCCGGATCTGCGTGGGCGAGATGCTGCGCCGCCAGAAGGGAAAGTTCAAACAGTATTATCCGGTACGGCCGGAATAACGGAGGCGTCATGCACTCACCGCATCTGCTCGGCATCCTCGGCGGCCTCGGGCCGATGGCGAGCGCCTATTTCTACGAGATGATCACGGAGCACACGAGGGCTTCTTCCGATCAGGAGCATATCGACATCATCCTCTCCAGCCGCGCCTCGACGCCGGACCGCACCGACTTCATCCTCGGCCGTTCGGACGAGAGCCCGCTGCCCGCCATGATCGAGGACGCGCGGGCGCTCGAGGCGTTCGGCGCGCGCGCCATCGTTATCCCGTGCAACACGGCGCATTATTTCATCGACCAGGTGCGCGCGTCCGTCTCCGTTCCCGTGCCGAGCATCATCCGCGAGACGGCGCATTTCGCGCGCCGCTGCGGCTGCCGGTGCGCCGGGATCCTGGCGACGGAGGGGACGATCTTCTCCGGCGCGTATCAGACGGCGCTCGACGCGGAGGGGATCGCGTGGGCGGTCCCCGATCCGACTGCGCAGTCGCGCCTGACGGAGATCATCTACGGATACGTCAAGCGCGGACTGCGCTGCGAGCCCGCACGGCTCTACGAGGCGGTGCGTCCGCTCCGCGAGGCGGGCTGCGACTGTATGCTCCTCGGCTGTACGGAGCTTTCCGTCGCGGCGCGCGAGGTGCGGTACGATCCGCTCTTCATCGATTCGCTCGAGGTGCTCGCCTGCCGCGCGATCCGCATGTGCGGACGCGAGACGCAGGGACTGCGGGCGGAATTCGATCGGATGGACCCGGAAATGCAGATGTAACGAAAGGAAGCCGCCATGCGACTCAGTCAGCTCCTAACGCGCGTCACGCCGCTGTCCGCCGCTCCCATTCCGGACGCGGAGATCACGGACGTCGTCTACGATTCCCGGATGGCGGGAGAGGGGACGCTGTTCGTGTGCCTCGTCGGAGCGAGGACGGACGGGCACGCCTATGCGCCGAGCGCCTATGAGCGCGGCTGCCGCGCCTTTCTCGCCTCGCGCCCGCTTGAATTGCCCGCGGACGCCGCCGTGATCTTGTGCGCGGACCCGCGCGCCGCCATGGCGGCCGCCTGCGAGGAGCTGCACGGCCGGCCTGCCGAAAAGCTCCGCCTGATCGGCATCACCGGCACGAAGGGCAAGACGACGACGGCGCTGCTTTTGTACGCCGCGCTGAACGGCGCCGGACGGCGCGCCGCCTATATCGGCTCGAACGGCATCCGCATCGCGGGGAAGCCGTTCACCCTCCCGACCACGACGCCGACGACGCCGGAGAGCCGCGAGCTGGCGATCTGCTTTGAGGCGGCGGTGCGCGCCGGTTGCGAGTTCGCCGTGCTCGAGGTCTCCTCGCAGGCGCTCAAGACGAGCCGCTGTGCGTCGCTCACCTTCGAGAGCGTGCTGTTCACGAATTTTTCTCCCGACCATATCGGCGGGGCGGAGCATCCGGACCTCGCCGACTATATCGCTTCCAAAGCGCGCCTGTTCACCGATTACGGCGCGCGGCACGCCGTGTACAACGCGGACGATCCGATGTGGGAGACGATCGTCGGGGGCACGGACGCGGCGCTCGTCTCCTGCGCCGTGGACCGTCCGGCGGATTTCCGCGCGGAGAACGTCGCGCCGTTCCGCTCCGACACGGCGCTCGGCGTGACCTTCGAGTGCGCCGCTCACGGCGAGCGCGTACCCGTGCGGCTGCGGATGCCGGGCGAGTTTTCCGTCCGCAACGCGCTGAGCGCCATGGCGCTCGCCTCGCTGTGCGGCGTCGGACTGCGCGAATGCGCCGCCGCGCTTGCCGACGCGACGGTGGAGGGACGCTTCGAGATCGTACCCGGTCTGCCCGGGCGGACCTTCGTGATCGACTACGCGCACAACGGGCTCAGCCTGACCAGCGCCCTGACCGTCCTGCGCGCGTACCGTCCGCGGCGGCTCGTCTGCCTCTTCGGCTCCGTCGGCGGACGGACGACGGGGCGGCGCGCGGAGCTGGGGCAGGCGGCCTCCACGCTGGCGGACCTCTGCATCGTGACCTCCGACAATCCGGACGGCGAGCCGCCCGCGCGGATCCTTGCCGACATCGAGGCGGCGATGCACCCGGACTGCCCGCGCCTGCTCGCCGCGGACCGCGCCGAGGCGATCCGTATGGCGGTACGCCTTTCCGAGCCGGGCGACGTCGTGCTGCTCGCCGGGAAGGGGCACGAGGACTATCAGCTCATCCGGGGGGAGAAGGTCCCGTTCTGCGAGCGGGAGATCCTTCTCTCCGAATGCGAGGCGATCCGACGCGAGCGGTCGTCGTACTGACGCGGCGGTACTCTCTGAAACATAATAAAAAGAGGACTTCCCGACGGGGAAGTCCTCGCTCGTTTTTCATCGATTCACCCGACCGGCCACGGCACGGCGGGACGGGTACGCCACGCTGTGCGGGCGGCGCGGATCGCTTCTTCTTGTGCGATGCGGGCGGCTTCGATCGCGGCGAGCTTCGCGGCGACGGTGCCGAAGCCGTTCCGGGATCGGTTGAACTGGACGAGATACGGCATGTCCGCTTCATACGCGACGTTCATGCGCACGAGGATCCGGATGCCGAGGTCGTTGTCCTCCTTGTACCACCACGGTCGGTTCTGGATGGCGAAAAGGGAATACCCCTCGGCGGCGAGCGCGACCATCGACGAGTACGTATAGGCGCCGTCCGGGTAGCTGAGGATCTTGTATTCCGGCTCGCCCAGGTGCTCCGTGATCTTCTCCCACGCGGTGTGCACGTCGGCGAGGAAGACGGCGTCCGCCGTGCCCTCCGCGTCCATGTGCGAGTCGGTGTGGGAATAGATCGTGAAGATGCCGCCGTCGCGCAGCCGGACCAACTCGTCCCACGTCAGGTGCTCCGGCAGCTCCGTGCTCCCCGTGATGACGAAGAGCGCCGCCGGGATCCCCATCTCGCGGAGCAGCGGCTCCGCCAGCGTCAGGTTCGTCGTATATCCGTCGTCGAAGGTGACGATGAAGTAGTCCTGCCCGGCGCGGAGCTCGCCCCGCAGGTACTCTTCGAGGGACAGCGGCTCGTAGCCCATCGCGAGGATCTGTTCCAGATCGGAGCGCATCGACTCCACCGTCGTCCGCCACGGCGAGGTCTGCGAAAGATCCTCGGTCAGATCGTGGTACATGAAGACGAAGATATCGCCCGGCGGTCCGACGGGCTCCGGTTCCTCCGGCGGCTGCTCGACGGGGGTCAGCGTCCCGTCCGGCAGCGCCGCGGCGCGCGGCAGTGCCGGCGGCGTGACCGCCAGAGAGGCGGGCGCGAGGGAAAGCACACGCAGCGTGGGGAGGAATTCCGGCACGGGCAGCGTGTACAGAAGCCAGAACGCGCCCGCCGCCAGCGCGATGAAGACAAGCCGCGCGAACGCGCGGAGAACGCGGTGCTTCATGCCGCCTCCTTTCCCGCCGCGTTTTTTGCGCGCGGACGTATCAATCTTTTTATAATAGTGTACCATATTCCGACAAAAAATGCAATCCCGCACCGCGCCGCGCGTGCGTTTTTTTCGATTTTTTCCGCGGTACTCTTTCCCGGTTGACAGGACGGGCGGTTTTTGATATAATGATACGGAAAGAACGATATCATTCATTCTGTCCGAAAACGGGTGAGGATCATCATATGAAATCCAAACGGAGGATCAGTCTTCTGCTTGCCCTTCTGATGCTTGCGGCGGCGCTCGCCGGATGCGGGGAGACGGGCGGCAAGCCCGCCGATACCGGCGCCGTGACCGATACCGATCTGATCAGCGGGACGGCGGCGGATACGGAGCCGGAGGGACCAAAATACCTCGACGATGTGCCCGAGCTCGATTTTGACGGCGCGGCGTTCCGCATCATCGAAACGACCAAGTCCAATCCGAAGCTCTCCGTTTATCAGGCTGAAGAACTCGGCGAGCAGCTGAACGACGCGGTCTACAGCCGCAACCGCGCGACGGAGGAACGCTTCCATATCACGATCCCTGAGCCGAAGCGCGCCGGTCCGGTCGAAATCTCCGATATGCTCGGCTCACTCGTGCTCAGCGGCTCGGACGAGTGTGATCTCGTCATGAACGCGCTCGTCGAGGGGATGAAGTGCCTGACGGGCGGCTGCATCTACGACTGGAACCGCGTGCCCTACGTCACGACGACGAGCCCGTGGTATACCGCCGGTCTGCAGAACACGGTCATCGCCGGGCGGCTCTACATCCTCCTCGGCGATCTGTCCCTCAGCTATACCGCGGCGACGCGCATGGTCCTCTTCAACAAGACGAAGGCGACGGACTACAACGTCGGGGTGGATCTGTATCAGCTCGTGCGCGACGGGAAATGGACGCTCGACCGCTTGAGCGAGCTCTCGAACGTCTATAACGACCTGAACGGCGACGGCGAAAAGGACGGCGAGGACTTCTTCGGCATCGCCGTCAAGAACGAAAGCGCCGTGATCTCCGCCTTCATGTACGGCTGCGAGATGCCGAGCGTGATCCTGACCGACGACGGCAAGGACTTCGAGCAGGTCATCCTGAGCGAGCGCACCGTCGAGCTGCTCGACCGGCTCGTCGTTCTCATGAATACGGCGCCGGGTTCCTGGAAGGGGAACGACCTGAAACTGTTTTCCACCGGGCACGCGCTGTTCTCCGTTCTGACGGCGTCGAACGTCACGGGCGAGGAGATGACGGCGATGGAGGACGATTTCGGCGTGCTCCCGATGCCGAAATGGAACGAGGATCAGGCAGAGTACCGTTCCGTCAGCGGGAACGACGGCGACTGCCTTGAGATCCTGAAGACGGTGCGGAACAAGGGGTTCACCGGTGCGATCACCGAAGCGATGAGCGCGCTCAGCTATGAATCCGTGATGCCCGTCTACTGCGAGGTCGTGCTGGAGAACCGCGCGACGCGCGACCCGGAATCCGTCGAGATGCTGAAGCTGATCTTCAACTCCCGCGTTATGGACTTCGAACTCTTGTACGCCGGCGGCGGCGGATGGACGAACTGCCTGCCGAACGTCGTCAACTATCCCGGCACGACGGTCTCCTACATCGCGGAGCGCATCGATAAGATGGACGATACCTACGGAGAAGTGATCGACTATATCCTGCACGACAACGACGACTGAACGAAGGCCGAACGAAAGACGAGGGGGAGCCCGACCGGGCTCCCCCTTCGCCTGCGCGGTTTTCGAGGGAATAAGCGCGTTTTTCGAAAAAAACGCCGCGGCGGCGGGCGCCGGGGAACGTCCCCGTCAAATTCTTTCGGGGAAATTGCGGAAAGATATTGACAATACGGGATCGGCGTGCTATAATACTATAGCCTTTGTGAGGCAGCAAAAACAGACGGCGGAGTAGCTCAGCTGGCTAGAGCAACCGGTTCATACCCGGTAGGTCATGGGTTCAAGTCCAATCTCCGCTACCATGCGATCTCCCGGAAGGGGGATCGTTTTGGCCCGATGGTCAAGAGGTTAAGACACCGCCCTTTCACGGCAGTAACGGGGGTTCGAGTCCCCCTCGGGTCACCATGCAAAAGAGACCGGCGCTATGCGCCGGTCTCTTTTGCATAGTATCCCCAGCCGACCGAGCGCCCCTCATGCATTTGCGCCGTGCGCAAATGCATGACAGGGTTTTGCGCGGGTGTCTCCCGCCTCCGCTGCACACAGCGCAAAACCGGGGTTCAGAGTTCCCCGGACGGCGCCGGTCTCTTTTGCATAGTATCCCCAGCCGACCGAGCGCCCCTCATGCATTTGCGCCGTGCGCAAATGCATGACAAGGTTTTGCGCGGGTGTCTCCCGTCTCCGCTGCACACAGCGCAAAACCGGGGTTCAGAGTCCCCCGGACGGGTGATGTCCGCCCATGCGGGCGGATGATGTCGATGCCCGACGGCGTCCGGGACGCGCCCGCCTCCGCTCTCCCACCGCACAGAAAAAAGACAAAGCCCGCGCGGGCTTTGCCTTTTTTCTGATTGTATTCATTCTTCCGCGACGGTCCGTCCGTTGTGCGCGGGGAGGCGGAACGCGCATTCCCAGTTTTCCGGGACGCAGGGCTTGACCCGTACCTTGTCCCTCTTGTCCTGCAGCAGCATCATCCGCAGCGCGATCGAGTTGGAGCTCCCGTGACACTGATCGGGGATCCAGTCCATGTTGGGACCGAACATGGCGTCGAAGAAGTATCCGTCCGCTTTCCGCCGGAAATTCGGCGGGAGCTCGCCGACGCATTTCTCCGTCCGCTGAAGGAGCGCCGCCTGGATCAGATCCTGCGACCAGCCGTTGTTGAACTTGTGATGCCGTTCGTCATAGGTATCCTGAATGAGTCGGCAGAGCCCCTCGGCGCCGTCGTAGAGAAAATACGGGAACACGGCGTACAGCTCCGGATTCTCGCAGTTTTTCGATTCCTCGCGGTACACTTCGCAGGCGGCGATGACTTCTTTGCCGTTCCGGGTCTCCCGCGGGAGATCCGGCAGCACGTCCGGATCGATCACCGTGTCGAGTCCCAGCCTGTCCAGCTCACAAAGGATCGCCGTCAGCCCCGCGATGTCCGGCGTGTCGTTGTCGCAGTGCCACCACGTTTCCAGCGAGGAGACGTTGTCGAAACGCATTTTTCCGCCGACGGCGGGGAAGCGTTCCCGGAAGAAGACGAGAACGTCGTGGATGAACGGATAACAGACGCGGTCGAAATACGCTCTTTCACCATCCCCGGCGTAGGAAAGGAAGCAGAGCATCATATAGGAGAGCTCGAGCATCCCGTTGAAATGATCGATCGTCCACGGACTGCACTGCGGCTCGGCGGGGCCGTTCTCCGCGGCCTGCCGCTGCCACGCGCCGTAATCGAGACCCGGATACGTGCCGTGGATCGTCATGGTCTCGGGCACGAGCGCCCCGTCGATGCGGTAGCGCAGCCAGGCGTTCTCGCGGAACGCGGGAAGCCGTTCATACAGGAAATCGAAGAGGACCTTCATGCCCTCGAAATCGCCGGTATACAGCATGTTCCAGTAGATCAGCCGCGTGTTCTGGATCCAGTAGCAGCCGCCCCAGTTCCGGAAATCGTAGTCCGTTTCCGTCCCGTCCTTGCTGCCGCAGCAGAAGATCGATCCGTTGAACTTGATGGGGAATACGCCCCGGTCCGCGCATCCGTTCATGTATTTCTGGAGCGTATAGAGGCGGCAGACGTCCCGCGCGTCTTCCGTCCCTCCCAATTTGACGTAGTATTTGCCGAAATACTCTTTCCAGAACGTTTCGTTTTCTTCTCTGTACCGCTCGAAGGCGTCTTCCCGCGCCGCTTTGCGGGCGGCGTTCTTCACCGATCTGACCATGGACTTCGGATCGTAAGTCGTGCCGCATTCCACGGCGATATATACGGTGCATCCGTTTTCCGCGGGAGCCGTCTCGAAGGAAGCGGCGAAGCATCTGTTTTTTATATAGTCGTTCAGCTCGCGGGAGCGGCCGTCCGCTTTCTCATACGCGAACTCCGACGTTTCGTTTGCATGATACCACGTCGAGGCGTCGACGCGCACGTCCGGGCTCTCCGCGACGCGGCCGGCGTTTTTCGGCTCCGTCCGCCAGATCACGGACTCGGCGTCCATCCGGGCGTCCCCGTCGGTCACGAACCGCGCCGCCAGCAGTCCCTTGCCCCGGAAAGCCGCGATCTGCACGCGGGCAAGACGGTTTCTGACGGTGACCGTGCCGTCGCGCAGATCCAGATGCGTCTCGGGCTCCTCTTCCGTAAAGACCGGCGCGGAGAAACGGAGTCTGACCAACCCGATCTTCAGGATGTTTCCGGCTTCGCTGAGCGCGTCCGTTTTGGAGATCAGGATCCGGATGCACCCGTCCCGGTCCGCCCAGACGTTGGCGCCGATATCGCCGTTCCCGATCGGGATGCTTTCCTTCTCGGAGCCGCACAGACCCCGTTTTACGACGTTGAACACGGCAGCGTCGAACATGGTATGAAACCTCCTGTCAGATAAGATCCTATAGAGCGTCTGCGCGGTCTCAGAGCGCTTCTATGACGGCCGGAGCATCCGCGTAGTCGGCGGCGGGGACGAAGACGGTCTTCTCGGAGCCGTCGTCGTGATGCCATACGACGCGGAAATCCACGGCGCGCGGCATGTCCGGATAGCCGCCTTTGCGCGGGAAGATCCGCAGTACGTTCCCTTCCAGCGTCATGCGCGTTTCGGCGAACTCGCCCTTTTCGTACCCGTACGTTTTGCCGTCGTCCTCGTACAGCGTGAACGACGCGTCCTTCCCCGGATAGACGTGGACGTACAGCGCGTCGGGGCGGTAGTCGCGCAGCGAGTCCGCCCAGTCCTGGAGCACGACGATCGATCCGGCGCGCACGAACGCCGCCCCGCCGTATACGCCCTCGGGCTTGTACGAATACGTGCGCGGACCGGTATGCTTCTTCCCGGTGAAGAAGTCGAACCATTCGTCCTCCTCCGGCAGCACGACGTCGAACTGCATCGCGTTGACGAGCAGCGCGTCGCCGAGCATGTACATGGTGAAGACGCCGTCGTACTTTCCGGTGCCGAGATACGTCAGGCTGAGCGGGCGGAGCATCGGAAGGGAGGTCTCGGCCGCGATATGCGCATAGGAGTAGAGGTACGGGAAGAGCTTCGAGCGCAGCTGCGCGTACGTGCGGTAGCTGGCCTCGACCGCTTTGCCGCCGAACCACGGATACTGCCAGTTCGACCAGGCGTTGTGCTGCATCCAGGGAGAAAGCGCGCCGAAGTGGAGGGAAGCCTTTGTGGAGTTCATGTCGAAGGAGGTGTTGGAGTGACCGCACATCGCGTAGTTCATGAGGGAGATCATCACGCCGACGGAGCAGCCCGTATCGCCCGCCCAGGTGGCGGCGTATTTCTGCGTGCCCGGATACACCCCGCAGGTATTGATCATCGCGCGGCGGCCGGTGTATTCCGCGTAGCCTTCCTTCATCTGCTTCGCGTAGACGACGGGGTACAGATTGTGGATCTCGTCGTCGAGATACTTTCCCGCCCAGATGCGGTCCGGATGCGGGTTGACCTGGTAGGCGCCGTCGAGCTTGAACGCCTCCGCGCCGTTGTCCACGAATTTCTTCAAGTGTTCGAACCACGGCTCGTCCGGCTTTGTGATCCCGTCCATGCGGATCGTATCGGAGAGGTGGGCGTCCTTGAAGGCGAGGGCGTCGCTCGTATGTTCCTCGTCGCGGTAGGTCTGTTGCTCCTCTTTCCAGAACAGATCGTAGTCGCAGCAGAGCCAGAGGCTCAGCGCGTACCCCATGCTGTTCAGCGTCCAGATCCAGGAGTTGTCTTCATAGTAGTTTTCCGGCAGCCAGTACGGGAGCTCGAAGCGTTCCCGGTTCCATTTCTTCTCGGTGGAGAAATCGTAGAATTTTTCCATCCACGTCGGTTCCAGCCCGAAGAAGTCGCAGGGGATCGACCGGTCCTGGAAGCGGAGCGCGTCGTCGAGCACGGAGCGGTCCGTCGCGCGCTCGTTGTGGATGAAGGTCAGCCCGTAGGCGGCCTTCGGCAGCATGACCGGGCGGCCGGTCACCTTGCCCGCCAGGTACAGCGCGTCGTGCAGATCGGTGCCGCAGAAGACGATGAGGTCGAGCGCGCCCTTGTCGGAACGGATGCTGAGCAGATCCGGCTCCGACGCGGCGACGTCGAAGACGTGCGCGTAGGTGCAGTTGAGGAGCACCGCCCAGCCGCGGGAGCTCATGAGGTAGGGGACGGGGCCGTAGGAGGAGGCGTTCTCCAGCCGCATCCCGGCGAGGTGACCGTGCTTTTCGATGCAGGTGCGCGATTCGTCCCCGAGACCGTAGAGGCGTTCGGCGGGATCGAGCGGCAGACGGATCTCAAATCCGCCGTGCTCTCCGGCGTCCAGCGTGAACGCGAGACGGTAGAGCCCCTCGCGTCCGACGGATGCCGTCGGCTCCTCGCTTCGGGAGACGAGCTCCGGCTCGGTCCCGTCCGGGCGGAGGTCGATGATCCTGTATTTCGAGAGGAGCGGCTCGCGCTCCGGGGAGTTCTTCCAATGCTTGATGCGGTAGATATTTTCCGTGAGACGATAGACTTCCGTCATGGCGGTCCCTCCTGTCGGATCGTGTGAAGTTCGCGTGTATTATACCATACTTTCCGCCTCCCGGCAAGGGGTATGCCGCGATACGGAAAAACGTTCCCCGCGCAAGGGCCGCGGGGAACGTTTTCATGACCTGCTTATTTATCCTCGACGGAGACCGGCGTGTCGGCGTAGTCGGCGGCGGGAACGAAGACGGTCTTCTCGGAGCCGTCGTCGTGATGCCATACGACGCGGAAATCCACGGCGCGCGGCATGTCCGGATAGCCGCCCTCGCGCGGGAAGATCCGAAGCACGCCCCCTTCCAGCGTCATGCGCGTCTTGGCGTACTCGCCCTTCTCGTAGGCGTACGTTCTGTAGTCGTCCTCGTACAGCGTGAACGACGCGTCCTTTCCCGGATAGACGTGGACGTACAGCGCGTCGGGGCGGTAGCGGCGCAGGTTCTGCGCCCAGTCCTGGAGCACGACGATCGACCCGGCGCGCACGAACGCCGCCCCGCCGTATACGCCTTCGGGTTTGTAGGAATACGCGCGCGGGCCGGTATGTTTCTTCCCGGTGAAGAAGTCGAACCACTCGTCCTCCTCCGGGAGCGTGACGTTGTAATCGAAGACGTTGACGAGGAGCGACTCACCGAGCATGTATTCGTTGAAGACGCCGTCGTACCGGTCGGTATCGAGGTACGTCAGGCTGAGCGGACGGAGCAGGGAGACGGAGGTCTCGTACGCGACGCGCGCGTAGGAGTAGAGATACGGGAAGAGCTTCGAGCGCAGCTGCGCGTACCAGCGGTAGCTTTCCTCGATCTCGTCGCCGCAGAACCACGGGTACGTCCAGTTCGACCAGCCGAGATGCTGCGACCACGGCGCGAGGAAGCCGAAGTGCATGGAATCCTTGCTCGCGCCCATGTCGAAGGAGGCGTTGGAGTGCCCGCACATGGCGAAGTTCATGAGGGAGATGAGCACCTTGATGGAGCTCCCGGTGTCGCCCGCCCAGGTGGCGGCGTACTTCTGCGTGCCCGGATACGTGCCGCAGGTGTAGATCATCGCGCGCCGCCCGGTGTATTCCGCGAAGCCTTCCTTCATCTGCTTCGCGTAGACGACGGGGTAGAGGTTGCGGATTTCGTCGTCCGTGTATTTGCCCGCCCAGAGGCGGTCCGGATGCGGGATGACCTGACGGGAGCCGTCGAGCTTGAACGCCTCCGCGCCGTTGTCCACGAATTTCTTCAGGTGCTCGAACCACGGCTCCTCGGGCTTCGTGATCTCGTCCATGCGGACGTTGAAGGAGAGGTGCTTGTCCTGGATGACGGCGTCCTCGCTTTTGTGTTCCTCGTCGACGTAGCTTTCGTTCTCTTCCTTCCAGAACAGGTCGTAGTTGCAGCAGAGCCAGAGACTCAGCATGTAGCCCATCGTCTGGAGGTTCCAGATCCACGACCAGCCGCCGTAGTAGTTGACGGGGAGCCAGTCCGGGATCACGAAGCGCTTGGGGTTCCATTTCTTGTCGGTGGAGTAATCGTAGAATTTCGCCATCCAGCTCGGCTCCAGCCCGAAGATGTCGCAGGGGATCTTCCGGTCCTTGAAGCGGAGCGCGTCGTCGAGGATGGTGCGGTCCGTCGCCTGCTCGTTGTGGACGAAGGTCAGCCCGTACGCGCTCTTCGGGAGCAGGATCGGGCGGCCGGTCACCTTGCCCGCCAGATACAGCGCGTCGCGGAGATCCGCGCCGCAGAAGACGATCAGGTCGAGCGCGCCCTTGTCGGCGCGGATCCGGAGCAGATCCGGGTCCGTCGACGCGACGTCGAAGACGTGCGCGTAGGTGCAGTTGAGGAGTACCGCCCAGCCGCGGGAACTCATGAGGTAGGGGACGGGACCGTAGGAGACGGCGTTCTCCTGCTTCATGACGGCGAGCTGTCCGCGCTTTTCGACGCAGGTGCGCGACTCGTCGCCCAGCCCGAAGAGGCGGTCGGACGGATCGAGCGGCAGACGGATGTCGAACCCGCCGAATTCTCCGGCGCTCAGCGTGAACGTGAGACGGTACGCGCCGTCCCGCGCGATCTCGGCGACGTTTCCGCTGCTTTGGGAGATCAGCTGCGGCGCCGTGCCGTCCGGCTCCAGATCGATGATTCTGTATTTCGACAAAAGCGATTCGCGGACGGGGCGCTGCCAGTGCCTGATGCGGTAGATGTTTTCTGCGAGGCAATGGATTTCCGTCATGGGAGGTTCCTCCTGATGGTGGTGACTGGATTGATCCGTTTCATTATAACATACATGTCCGCACGGCGCAAGTGCCCGCGGGGAAAAACTTCATCGGCCGAAGGGCGGTTTCCTTTCGTTTTCCTCTTGTAATTTCCGAACGGATACTGTATAATAGAATAGGTTTATCATGTGTATCATGACCGATACGGCATGAATTCACGCAGTAAGAGGTGATCCGTGTGGCATATACCTTCCGGGGCGGTCTTCGCCTCGAGGAGCATAAGAATACGCGCGGCAAGCGCATCGAGACGCTGCCGCCGCCGAAGACCGTTTCGATCCCGCTGCAGCAGCATATCGGCGCGCCGTGCAAGCCGGTCGTCGCCGTCGGGGATACCGTCGCCGTCGGACAGCTGATCGGCGACGTCGGCGCGGGACTGTTCTGTCCCGTGCACGCGAGCGTATCCGGGAAGGTCACCGCCATCGAGGACAAGTTCGCCCCGATGGGGAACCGCGTGACGAACGTCGTCATCGAGAACGATTTCGCCGATACGCCGGATCCGTCCATGCAGCCGTTCGAGAAGTCGCTCGCGGACGCGACGAGCGAGGAGATCGTCTCCGTCATCCGCCGCGCCGGGATCTCCGGCATGGGCGGCGCCACCTTCCCGACCTACGCAAAGATCGAATCCGCCATCGGCAAGGTCGACCGCATCATCATCAACTGCGCCGAATGCGAGCCGTTCATCTGCGCCAACCACCGCCTGATGCTCGAGGATCCCGCCGCCGTCGTCAACGGCGTCAAGGTACTGCTCAAGGCGGTCGGCGTCCGGGAGGCGTATCTGGCGGTCGAGGACAACAAGCTCGACGCCGCCAACAAGCTCGAACCGCTCGTCGCCGATTCGCAGATGATCTCCGTGCGGATCCTCAAAACGAAATACCCGCAGGGCGACGAGCGCCAGCTCATCTACTCGCTCACCGGAAAGGAACTGCCCGCCGGCAAGCTCCCGGCGGACGTCGGCTGCGTGATCTTCAACGTCGAGACGTGCGCCGCCGTTTTCCACGCCTTCGCGGAGGGGACGCCGCTGATCCGCCGGATCGTGACGGTGGACGGCGACTGCGTCCGCACGCCGAAGAATATCCTCGCGCCGATCGGCGCCTCCTTCGGAGATCTGATCGAATTCTGCGGCGGGCTGAAGAAAACGCCGAAGCGCGTCGTCTCCGGCGGTCCGATGATGGGGCGCGCCGTGTGGGATCCGGCGACGACGGTGATGAAGGGCACGTCGGCTGTGCTCGTCATGTCCTCCGCCTACGAGAACGCCACCGGGCTGCCGCCCGCCTGCATCCGCTGCGGACGCTGCGTGCGCAACTGCCCGATGCATCTGATGCCGAATTATATCGCGCAGTTCTCCCGCGCAAAGGATTACGCGCGCGCGGAGCAGTTCGGCGCGATGTCCTGCGTCGAATGCGGGACGTGCTCCTACAACTGTCCGGGGCACATGGAGACCGCCCACGATATCCGCATAGCGAAGAACGAGATCCGCAAAGCGGCGCGCAATAAAAAATAAGGAAGGGGCTTGAGAATGGATACGAATCCGGAAACCAGATCCGCCGAGACGGAACCGATGCCGGCGGACAATCCCGCGCCGGAAACCGAAAAAGATCCCGCGCCGGAAGCCGCCTCTTCCGAGGCGCCGCTCCCGGAGGAGGATACGGAGGCACAGGAGGCTCCGCAGCCGAAAAAGAGCTTCTGGAAACGCTTTGGCGCAAAGAAAGAAGCGGAGACCGGCGACGCGCCGGACGCGGCGGGGAAGCCGGGCTTCCCCGAACGGCTCGTGATCTCGCCCGCGCCGCACATCCGCACCGCCGACACGACGCGCTCCCTCATGATCGACGTCGTGATCGCGCTGCTTCCCGCCTATCTGTGGGGCGTATACGTATTCGGACTGCGCGCCCTGACGCTGGGGATCGTTTCCGTCGCCTCCTGCGTGCTCTTCGAGGCGCTGTTCCAGCTGATCCTTCGCCGTCCCGTGACGATCGGCGACGGCTCCGCCGTCGTGACCGGTCTCCTTCTGGCGATGAACCTCCCGTCGACGGTGCCCATCTGGCTGCCGATCGTCGGTGCGTTTTTCGCCATCGTCGTCGTCAAACAGCTCTTCGGCGGCATCGGCAAGAACATCATGAACCCGGCGATGGCGGCGCGCGTGTTCCTCTTCTCCTGGCCTGAGGAGATGGGGACCTTCGCGGAATACGGCCTGCGTCTGTCCGGCGTCGGCACGGCGGATATCACCGCCGGCGCCACGCCGCTCGTCTCACTGAAGGCGGGCGTGTTCCCGGACGTCACGCTGGCGGATATGATCCTCGGCAAGACGGGCGGCTGCATCGGCGAGGTCGCGTCGCTGCTCCTCATCGCCGGGGGCGCGTATCTGATCATCCGCGGCGTGATCACCTGGCATATCCCGGTCGCCTTTGTCGGCACGGTCGCTCTCGTCACGCTGCTTTTCCCGCGCACCGACGGGAGCAACGTCAATTTCATGCTCAGCGAGGTCTTCTCCGGCGGGCTGCTCCTCGGCGCGATCTTCATGGCGACGGATTACGTGACGGCGCCCGTGACGCCCTACGGCCGACTGCTCTACGGCGTCGGCTGCGGGCTCATCACCGTGTTCATCCGTTATTTCGGCGGATACGTGGAGGGCGTTTCGTTCGGCATACTGATCATGAACCTGCTCGTCTGGTATATCGACCGCTTTACCATGCCGGTCAGATTCGGAGGGAAGCAAGTTGAAAAGAAACAATAACGACGATAAAGATCTTGCCTCCGCGCTGGACGAGACGCTCCGTGCCGCCGAGCAGACGGAGAAAGAGAAAAAAGAGGACGGAGGATCGCTTGAAGGATTTTTCGTCGTAGAAGAAGAACAGGACAAGGACGCCGCCGAAGCGCCGGCAGAGCCGGAAGCGCCGGCGGACGGCGCCGCCCCCGGAGAGCTCCGCGAACCGGTCCCGGAGGCACAGCCCGCGCCCGCGCCCGAAGAGACGGCCGAGGCGGGACAAGACGAGGCGGAGCAGGAGACGGGATCCGGGGACGCTCCGGAGACCGCTCCGGAGACCGATCCGGAGACTGAGCCGAAGGCTGTCCCGGAGCCCGCCCCGGAGAAGCCGAAGAAAGAGAAAAAGAAAAAAGAGAAGAAAGAAAAAACGGACGCGCCCGCCGGGCTCGGCGCGGTGATCTTCCGCATCTGCATGCCGCTGACGGTCATCTGCATCGTCGTGTCGCTGCTTCTTGCGGTCGTCAACGCGGTGACGGCGGAGAAGATCCGCGAGAACGCCGCGCGGGAAAAGAACGAGGCGATCCTCGCTCTCTTCCCCGAGGCGACGCGGACGGAGCAGATCCCCTCTGAGGGCGACCGCGAGGTGTACCTCGCCGCGACGGAGACGGAACTTCTCGGCATGTGCGTGGGACTGCAGGAGAACGGCTTCGGCGGCGAGATCGACATGATGGTGGCGCTCGATACGCGCGGCGCCGTGCGCGGCGTGCGCATCCTCTCCATGTCGGAGACGCCCGGCGTCGGCAGCCGCGCGAACAGCGATTCGTTCCTCAGTCGGTATCGCGGCAGCGGTCCGTTCGTGATCGGACGGAACCTGGACGCCGTTTCCGGCGCGACGATCACCTCCAAGGCGCTGACGGCGGGCGTCAACCGCGCGCTGGCGACGGAGGCGGATCTGAGCGCGGAAGCCGCCCGCCTCGGACTGACGCTGGCGGAGGCTGCGCCGGAACCGGCGGAATCGGAGCCGACGGACGTGCAGGAACTTCCCACCGAGCCGTCCGGATCGGACGAGACGGGAGAGCCGGACCCGACGGACGTGATCTCCGTGACGCCTCCGTCGACGATCCCGACGATCCCGACGACGCCGGACGCGCCGCCGAAGGAGATAGGGATCCCGAGCGTGGCGCTTTCCGTGCACTCGAACAGCGTCAACCGCGTCACGACGACGGGGGAACGGACGGAATACATAGAGGTCATCGAGGAACCGGAGAACCCGGAGAATCCGGAGAACCCGGAGAATCCGGAGAACCCGGAGAACCCGGAGAACCCGGAGAATCCCGAGAATCCTGAGAATCCTGAGAACTCGGAGAATCCGGAGAACCCGGAGAATCCTGAGAATCCTGAGAACCCGGAGAATCCTGAGAATCCCGAGAACCCGGAGAATCCGGAGAACCCGGAGAATCCCGAGAATCCCGAGAACCCGGAGAATCCTGAGAACCCGGAGAATCCGGAGAATCCCGAGAACCCGGAGAATCCCGAGAACCCGGAGAATCCCGAGAACCCGGAGAATCCCGAGAACCCGGAGAATCCCGAGAACCCGGAGAATCC